>Ga0209798_10001963_pt1 | contig 12181 bp, 10 predicted proteins | sample DOMMetBare3Fresh_FD_187475 | JGI IMG/M metagenome (GOLD analysis project Ga0209798, IMG submission 187475) | Wetland sediment microbial communities from St. Louis River estuary, USA, under dissolved organic matter induced mercury methylation -... | ecosystem: Environmental > Aquatic >...
TGCGGTCGCAAGCCGGTGGCCGCGACCGCGGCCCTGCCGACCGGCACGGCCGTGCTTGCACTGGGCGACTCGATCACCTTCGGCACCGGCGCCGAAACCGCTGCCGCCTATCCAGCGCAGCTGGCGGCGCTGACGGGCTGGAACGTGATCAACGGCGGCGTTCCCGGCAACACTGCGGCGCAGGCGCTCGAGCGGCTGCCTGCGTTGCTGGCCGAGCACAAGCCGGCGCTGGTCATCGTCAGCGTCGGCGGCAATGACTTCCTGCGCCGCCTGCCCGAATCGGACACCGTCGAGGCGCTGCGTCGCACTGCCACGCTGGCGCGCGCGGCGGGCGCGCTGGTCGTCCTGGTGGGCGTGCCGCAGCCGACGATCAGTGCCGCGCTCGGCGTCGGCCTGTCCGATCACCCGATGTTCGAACGTCTGGCCGAGGAGTTGTCGTTGCCGCTGCATGCCAAGGGCTGGGCGCGCGTGCTCGGCGACGAGAAGCTCAGGTCCGACCAGATCCATGCCAACGCCGCTGGTTACCGCGCCTTTGCCGAAGGGCTCGCGGCGCGGCTTCGCGAGCTGAAGCTGCTGGCCCCCTGATGCTCGCCTACCGCCATGCCTTCCACGCCGGCAACCACGCCGACGTGCTCAAGCACCTGGTCCTGTGCCAGGTGCTCGTGCACATGGCCGAGAAGGACAAGCCCTTCACGCTGATCGACACCCACGCCGGCGCGGGCGGCTATTCGCTCCAAGGGCGTTACGCGCGGACGAAGAACGAGAGCGATGGCGGCATCGTGCGGTTGTGGGACCGCACCGACCTTCCCCCCGCGCTGGCGCACTACGTGTCGCTGGTTCGCGACTTCAACGGTGGCGGCGACGCACCGCTGACCCAGTACCCGGGCTCGCCGGCCTTTGCCCAGATGCTGCTGCGGCCGGCCGATCCGTTGCACTGCTACGAATTGCACCCGACCGACGAGCGCATCCTGCGCTCGTACCTGTCGGCGCGCAAACACGCCAGGGTCACGCTGGGCGACGGCTTTGCCGCGCTGCCGCACGAACTGCCGCCGCCTTCGCGCCGCGGGGTCGTGCTGATCGATCCGCCCTACGAAATGAAGACCGACTACGTGCGCACGCTCGGCGCCGTGCGCGAGGCGCTGTCGCGGTTCGCCAGCGGCGTGCTGCTGGTGTGGGTTCCGCAACTGGCCACCGTCGAGGCGCGCGAGCTGCCGCGGCGACTGCTCAACGCGGCCACGGCCGCGCCGAAGGGCGCGCTGCATGCACGGCTCACGGTGGCCGCGCCGGGCGAGCGCGGCCTGGGCTTGATCGGCAGCTCGATGGTCGTGTTCAACCCGCCGCACGGATTGCAGGACACGCTGCGAGAGGTGCTGCCCTATCTGAAGACCGTGCTCGGTCAGTTCGCGGGCGCGGCACACAGCCTGGAACTCGTGTCGCGCTGACGCCGCGATATGAACCGTTATGGAGCAGGATCAATGCTGCTCAAGAAGCGCAGTCCAGATACCTCGTCCTTCACGAGATGATGGAGGCCCGACAGGCTGTTGAAAGCACCGCATGAGCGCGTCATCGAGCCAGTGCCCGTGGCGCTGAGCCCTGCCATGACCTTGCTACCTCACGCGTATCTGGCCATCGCCGACCTGTTGGACATCCTTCCCGACGCGGTGGTGATGGTCAACGAGCGCGAGCAGGTCGTGTACGTCAATCCGGCGGTGAACACCCTGCTGGGCTACGAACCGGCGGAACTGGTCGGGCAGCCGATGTCGATCCTGGTGCCGCCCGCCGTGCGCGAGCGGCACTCGGCCATGGTCGCCCGGTTCCGGCAGGCCGGCCAGCCGAAGATGATGGGTTCGCGCTCGGTGTTGCACGCCGTGCACAAGCGCGGGCAGTTGGTTGCAGTGTCGATCTCGCTGTGCAACCTGGTCGTCGAGCGCGGCGAACGCGTGTCGGTGGCGGTCCTGCACGACGTGTCGATGCTCAACACGCAGCTCGATCGCGCCACCCGCCTGGCCGAGAGCGACCCGCTCACCGGCATCGGCAACCGGTTGCGACTGTCGCGGCACGTGCAGGCGCTGCTCGCCAACCGGCGGCCGTTCGCCATGCTCTACTTCGATCTCACGCGGTTCAAGGCGCTGAACGACCGCTACGGCCACAAGGTCGGCGACGAGGCGCTGCGCATCGTCGCCAGGCGACTGCAGGCCGATGTGCGCGACTTCGACCTCGCCGCGCGCCTGGGCGGTGACGAGTTCGTCCTCGTGTTCGACGGCCTGAGCCATCCGGACGCCCTGCAGGCACGCGCCGCCGCGGCGTTGGACACCATCGCCGGGCCGCTGCGATTCGACGACCTCGCAACCGGTGCGCCACTGACGCTGGGCGCCAACATGGGCGGCGCGATCTACCCGCAACATGGACAGACCGAGCAGGACCTGCTGGCCGCGGCCGACCGTGCGATGTACCAGGCCAAGCGGGCCGGCGTGAGGTATCGGCTGGCAGACCTCGAAGTCAGCGAAGCGCAACCGCAACGCTGACGCGTCACGGCACCGGCGGCACGCGCCGCAGATCCCGGAAAGCCTCGAACAACCAGGACCGCATGCCGATCAGGAGCGTGTAAGGCCGCTTCTGGTCCGGTGGCAGCTTCTGGTCCGCGAGATGCTGCTGCGCGAAGTCCTGCGCCACCCGAGCCAGGCGTTCGTTGAAGGCATTGGCCAGGCTCTTGCCGATCTGGCCGTGCACCAGCATCAGCATCTCGCCTTCACCGTCGAAGCCGGCGCCGAAGTAATCTGCCACCACGTGATGGCGGAAGTAGTCCATCACCGGGCCGTTGGGCCGCCAACGGAAGGTCTTGCTCACCAGCAGCCGGTACCGGTTCATCGGCCGCAGCTCGATGATGCCCAGGCGATCGAGCTTGGTCAGGTACGCGATGCCTTCGGCGTCGCCGTAGCTGTAGGTGGTGACGATCTGGTCGTAGGTCCATTGCGACAGGCAGCAGATCGCCATCAGCAGGAGCTTGGCGTCGGCCACCACCGCCTGTTCCTGCTCGTGTGACAGCTCGCGCCGCAGCGGCTGCGCGTCGGCCACGCGGCGCGCGAGGTCGGCGAAATCCATCCTCAGCACACGCAGCACCTCGTCGATGCGCGACAGCGGCATGTCGGCCTGCGAGAACATGCGCTTGATACTCGACTCGGCCATCTGCAGGTGCTCGGCCAGGTCGGCGTAGGTGACATGCGCGGCCTTGAGTTCGTTCTTCAGCGCGGCGATCAGGTCCTTGGTCGATGACATCGGCGCGGGTCCTCCTGCAGCAGGAGTATCGCCCGACGGTACCGGACGGGCCGTGCCGGGAGCGGCGCGCCATCGGCGCTTGAGGCGCGGCAACGCGGCCTGCAGCATCGCCGCACCATCTTTGACATGATCGCCTGCCGATGACCGACTCCACGCGCTACTTCCTCAACCGCCGCCACGCGCTGTGCTGCGGCGCCGCCGCGGTGGCCGGTCTGTTCACGTCGCTCGAATCGAGCGCGGCGGTCCCGGGCCTCGTCAACCCCTGCCGCGGCAGGCTGCCCGACGCGCTGCGGCAGCACGAGCTGGTACTGGCCGCGTTCGAAGGGCTCGACGCCAACGCCCTGTGGGACGTGCACGCGCACCTGCTGGGCACCGGCGACAGCGGCTCGGGGTGCACGGTGCATTCGAGCATGAGCCAGTGGTGGCGGCCGATCGAGGTGCTGCGGCGCCAGGCGATCCTCAACGCCGCCTGCGCGGGCAGCGACGCGGGCGCGGTCGATCGGGCCTATGTCGATCGCCTGCTCTCGCTCACCGCCGACTTCCCGGCCGGTGCGCGCTGGCTGCTGTTCGCCTTCGACAACGCGCACGCCGACGACGGTGCCGCGAACCCCGATGCCACCACGATCCATGTGCCGGACCGCTATGCACGCGAAATCGCCGTCCAGCACGCGGCGCGCTTCGGATTCGTGGCCTCGATCCATCCGTATGCTGCCGATGCGATCGAGCGCCTGAACCGTGCGATCAACGACGGCGCCCTGGCGATCAAGTGGCTGCCCAGCGCGATGAACATCGATCCGCGCGATCCGCGCTGCCGAGCGTTCTACGACCGCCTGGCCGCGGCGCGAGTACCGCTGATCGTGCACTTCGGCGAAGAACAGGCCGTGCCCGGCGCCGGCCGCGACGAGTTCGGCAACCCGTTGCTGGCCCGTGTGCCGCTCGAGGCCGGCGTGCGCGTGGTGATGGCGCATTGCGCCTCGCTCGGCCACGCGGCAGACACGGACAAGCCGTCAGCGCCCCGCGTGCCGGCGTTCGACCTCTTCGCGCGCCTGATGGACGAGCGCGCCCACGAGGCCTTGCTGCTGGGCGACATCTCGGCCGTGTTCCAGATCAACCGCAAGGTCGAGATTGCGCGCCGCCTGATCGAACGCGACGACTGGCACGCACGGATGCTGCATGGCTCGGACTACCCGCTGCCGGGCATTCCGGTGCTCACGCGGCCGCAGCGCCTGGTCGACGCCGGCCTGCTCGACGCGAGTGCGGTGCCGGTGTTGCTGACGATCCGCGAGCACAACCCGCTGCTGTTCGACTTCGTGCTCAAACGCTCGCTGCGCCACGGTGGCCGTGGATTGTCGAAGAGCGTGTTCGACACGCGCCGTCACTTCACGGCGGCCGCCAGGACGGCCCATGCGCAGTGACCGCGGCGTCGCGCGGGAGCCCGCGGCGAATCGCCCGCCATGGCGAGGTAAGGTGCAACCAGGGGAGATGCGATTCGTGACCGAGACGCCGTCGACACAGCAGCACAGCAGCCAGTTCTCGTTGCTCGGCCAGCGCCGCTTCGCGCCTTTCTTCTGGACCCAGTTCCTCGGCGCAGCGAACGACAACCTGTTCAAGTTCGCGTTCACCGTGCTGGTGACCTACCAGCTGCAGCTGCAGTGGCTGCCGCCGGCGCTGGCCGGCCTGGTGATCGGCGCCCTGTTCATCCTGCCCTACCTGATCTTCTCGGCCACGTCGGGCCAGCTGGCTGACAAGTACCCGAAGCAGACACTGATCCGTTTCGTCAAGACGCTGGAGATCGGCATCATGGTGCTGGCGGCCTGGGGCTTCTTCGAGCGCAACGTGCCGGCACTGCTGTCCTGCGTGTTCCTGCTCGGCCTGCACTCCACCCTGTTCGGGCCGGTCAAGTTCAGCTACCTGCCGCAGCACCTCAACGAGCGCGAGATCACGGGCGGCAACGGCATGGTCGAGATGGGCACCTTCGTGGCGATCCTGCTCGGCAACGTGGTCGGCGGGTTGCTGGTCGCCACGCCGGAAGTCGGTCCCCAGCATGTCGCGGTCGTCGGGCTCGGGCTGGCGCTGCTGGGTCGGGTGACCGCGCAGTTCGTGCCCGTCTCGCCGGCCACCGACCCGGCCTTGCGCATCAACTGGAATCCCGTCGGCGAGACCTGGCGCAACTTGAAACTCGCGCACGGCAACATCGTCGTCTTCCGTTCCCTGCTCGGCATCTCGTGGATGTGGTTCTTCGGTTCGGTGTTCCTGGCCAACTTCCCGGCCTTCGCCAAGGAGGTGCTGCACGGCAACGAGCAGGTGGCCTCGTTGCTGCTGGTGGTGTTCTCGGTGGGCGTCGGCACGGGCTCGCTGCTGTGCGAGACGCTGAGCCGCAGGCACGTGGAGATCGGCCTCGTGCCGGTGGGCGCGATCGGCATGACGCTGTTCGCGGTCGACCTGTACTTCGCCTCGCGCGCGCTGCCGCCGGTGGGCTCGCAGACGCTCGGTCAATTCGTGAGCCAGGTCGCCCATTGGCGCGTGATGGCCGACCTGGCCCTGCTGTCGCTGTTCGCGGGCCTGTACAGCGTGCCGATGTATGCGCTGATCCAGATCCGAAGCGCCTCGACGCACCGCGCCCGCATCATCGCGGCCAACAACATCCTGAACGCCCTGTTCATGATCGTGGCGGCGCTGCTCGCCGGCGCGCTGCTCAAGGCCGGCGTCAGCGTGCCCGGGCTGTTCCTGGCGGTCGGCCTGGCCAATGCGCTGGTCGCGGTCTATATCTTCCTGCTGGTGCCCGAGTACCTGCTGCGCTTCGTGGCCTGGATCGCGACGCACCTGGTCTACCGCTTTCGCATCCGCGGCGAAGAGTACATCCCGGCCCAGGGCGCGGCGATCCTGGTGTGCAACCACGTCAGCTTCGTCGACGCGGTGCTGCTGATGGCAGCCAGCCCGCGCCCGATCCGGTTCATCATGGACCACCAGATCTTCAAGGTGCCGGTGCTGGGCTGGCTGTTCAGGCTCGCCAAGGCGATCCCGATCGCGCCGCAGAAGGTGGACGCCGCGACCTACGACAACGCATTCGTGCAGGCACGTCATGTGCTCGACGAGGGCGACCTGCTGTGCATCTTCCCCGAAGGCAGCCTGACGCGCGACGGCCAGTTACAGCCGTTCAAGGGCGGCATCATGAAGGTGCTCGAGACCCACCCCGTGCCGGTGGTGCCGATCGCGCTGACCAACCTCTGGGGCTCGTTCTTCTCGCGCATCGAGGGCGGCACGGCGATGAGGCAGCCGTTCCGGCGTGGCTTCTTCACGCCCGTGAGCCTGAATGCAGGGCCGCCCGAGGCGGCGGCAGCCGTCACACCGGAGAAACTACAGCAGCGCGTCGCCGGCCTGTTGCAGGCCTGAGCGGCGCCGCGCAAAGGGGGTTCTCATGCGGCTGCCAAGGCTGCGTCGGCGCACTTTCTGGTGGGCAACGGCGGGCATCTGGTTGGTCTTCTTCGCCGTGCGCGAGGGGCTCGCGATCGAGCAGCTGCCGCTCGCAGCGACCGCCTGGGCTGCACTCGCGCTGGCGGGCGTCGGTGCCTTGGCGGTGGCGCGCCTGCACGACCGCGGCCGCAGCGGCTGGTGGCTGTGGACGCTCGTGGTGCCGGTGGCCGGCGCGCTGTGGCTGGCGTGGGAGTTGGCGCTGCGCCAGGGCAACCGGCACGCCAACGCCTGGGGCGCCGACCCCCGTCAAACCTGACCTGATCGAATCCATGACCCAAACACCGAACCTGGTCAACGACGTCAGCGGCCTGAACCCCGTTCCCGTATGGGCTGTCGTCACGCCGCGCACCACCGAGGACGTGATCGACGCGCTGCGCCGCTCCGACGGCCCGGTCTCGATCGGAGGCGGCCGCTACAGCATGGGCGGCCAGATCGCCAGCCCGATGAGCCTGCACCTGGACATGCGGCAGATGAACCAGGTCCTGGCCTTCTCGCCTGCGGAGAAGACCATCCGCGTGCAGGCCGGCACGCGCTGGCGCGCGATCCAGCGCTTCATCGACCCCCATGGCCTGTCGGTGAAGATCATGCAGACCTATGCCAACTTCACCGTCGGTGGTGCGCTGAGCGTCAACTGCCATGGCCGCTACATGGGGCAGGGGCCGGTGATCCTGTCGGTGCGCTCGATCCGGCTCGTGCTGGCCGACGGAGAACTCGTCGACGCTTCGCGCGAGAACAACGCCGAACTCTTCTTTGCCGCGATCGGCGGTTACGGCAGCGTGGGCGTGATCGTCGAGGCCGAACTCGACCTGGCCGACAACCAGCGCGTGCTGCGCCTGAACCGCAAGATGAAGGCGGGCGAGTACCTGGCGCACTTCAGGGAGAGGATTCGCGGCGACAAGCAGGCGGTGTTCCATAACGCCGATCTCTACCCCCCTGACTTCACGCGCGTGCGCTCGGTCACCTGGGTCGAGACCGAGCGATCGCCGACGGTGCTGCAACGCCTGCACGAGACCGACGACTCCTACCCGCTGCACCGCTATTTCGTCTGGGCCGTTACCGAGACGCCGCTCGGGAAGTGGCGCCGCGAGTACCTCATCGACCCGTGGCTGTACCGGCGCAAGATCGTGCACTGGCGCAATTTCGAAGCCAGCTACGACGTGGCCGAGCTCGAACCCGCGTCGCGCGAGCGTGCCACCTACGTGCTGCAGGAGTATTTCTGTCCGGTCGAGCGCTTCGAGGAGTTCGTGCCGATGATGGCCGAGATCCTCGAGCGGCATCGCGTCAACATGGTCAACATCTCCGTGCGCCATGCCAACGCCGACCCGGGCAGCCTGCTGGCCTGGGCGCGCGGCGAGACCTTTGCCTTCGTGCTGTACTACAAGCAGCGCACGCGCGACAGCGCCAGGAACCGCGTCGCGGTCTGGACCCGGGAGCTGATCGACGCCGCCATCTCGGTCGGCGGCACCTACTACCTGCCCTACCAGCCGCATGGCACGCCCGAGCAGTTCCATGCCGCCTATCCGCGAGCACGCGAGCTCTTCGCGCTGAAGGCGAGAGTCGATCCGCAGTTCCGTCTGCGCAACGTGCTGTGGGATCGCTACTACGCCCCGACGCTGCCCGACGCACCCGCACCCCCGACTGCGCTGCCCAGCAGCGACTTCCATGCGGTGTTCCAGGACGTCGAGCTGCACGACGGCTTCTACCGCTTCCTGCAGACCGTCTATCGCCTCTACCCCGAAGACCGCTTCCACACCTTGATCAAGGACGCCTGCGAGCGCTTCACCAGCGAAGAAGACATCTACCGCCACCTGCAACGCGAGCTGCCACGCATCAAGCCCTTCCTCGCCGACCTGCGGCTGGCGCTGCCGGCGCTGGCCAAGCAGAAGGCCGAGATGCTGCGCCAGACGCTGGAACTGCTGGGTGAGCGCAAGCGCATCGACGGCTACATCGAGATCGGCACGACCGGCCGCTACGCCAGCGTGTTGCGCAAGGCCGTGCGCATCGATGGCCGGCTGGTGCTGGCCCATGGCGTGGCGCCGACGATGTCGCCGGTGGACATCGTCGAGCGCGGCCGGCTGCGCCGGCTGGGCCAGTTCGTCGACATCGGCGACCATGATCCGCTGCCGGCCACCCTCGGCGATGCGAGCTTCGACCTGGTGAGCTGCTACATCGGCCTGCACCACTGCGCGCCCGAACGCATCGACGCCTTCGTGCAGTCGATCGCCCGCGTGCTGCGCCCGGGCGGCCTGTTCATCCTGCGTGACCACGACGTGCGCGATGAACGCATGCGTTCCCTGGTCGCGCTGGCACACACCGTCTTCAACGCCGGACTCGGTGAGCCCTGGGACGTCAACGTGCGTGAACGCAGGCACTTCGCGCCGATCGACCATTGGTGCCAGCTGCTCGCACGCGCCGGCCTGCGTGACAGCGGCGCGCGCCTGGCGCAACGCCACGATCCTTCGGACAACCTGCTGATGTCCTTCGTCAAGGAGTCCGGGTGACGCGATGCTTGATTGCGCTGTGGCTTGCCGCCATGGCGTTGACAGCCTCGGCGGGCGAGCCGCCGATCACGCCCATCGAGCACCGCCGCGGCGAGGACCAGACCTTCCTGACCTTCCCCGAGTGGTACCTCGTGCACAGCCCGGCCGAGATGGCCGCGTACTTCGCTGCGGGGCGAGCGCCCAGCGAGTTCCCCTGGGGCGGGCATGTCGCGCAGTTCTGGCAGGGCTACCGCGAGGTCACTCGCGAAACAAAGGACTATCCGTTCAACGCCGGTTACCACCTGATGGTGTCGGTGATCGGCGGCAGCACGACCGTCGAGTACGGCCTGCGGTCGGCCTACGAGTCCACCATCGGGCGGTTGGCGGAGGCGACCCGCGACGGAGTGCCAACCGCTGAAGAACGCCTGGCGGCGCGCGTGGCCCAGGCCTATGTGGACTTCATCCGCGTCGACCCCTGGTACCTGTTCGACTTCATCACGCCGCTGCGCGAGCTGTGGGGCAACACACCCGCGCTCGGGCCGAACCTGGTGCGCAAGTGGGAGCGCCGATTCGCGCTGACCACCGAGTACCTGGTCAAGGCCGGGTATGCATGGCTGATCAAGCTCGGGACGCAGTCGGTCTACGACGCCGCCAAGCCGGTGACGGCCGTCGTGCTCGACCGCACGCCAGGACCGCCGGCCGCCGCCCTGCCCGAGTTGCGGCCGCTCGCCGGCGTCGATGGCGCGGTGCTGGTGACGGTGCCGCGCTACCGGGCTTTCATGGCCTACGCGCAGGCGCTGGCCGAGCAGGGCGTTGTCTTTCGCGAGATCGCCGGCAATCGCGGCACTATCGTCGCCAGCGTGATCGAGCGCTCGGGCAGCGCCGCGCCGGTCCCACCGCTGCGCCCGATCTTCGTGCAGCCGCTCCTGACGCAGCCGGGCTGGGAGCGGCGCGTGATCGCGCTCCCCGTGCCCGTGCTGGCCGCGCAACTGCGCCGCTGGCGCGCAACGGCCGTCCAGGTCGAGCATCTGTACGACTACTGACCGGGCGATGCCGTACCGCGCCAGCGCGCGATGCGGATCGCCACCCGGCGCCTGACCACGCGCCCCACGCGCCAGGCCCACGAAGCGCGCACCTGCGCCAGCAGCGCTTGCTTCCAGACGGTCCAGCGCGCGTACAGATGCGCGAACCAGGGCAGGGTCATCAGTGCCGGCTGAGTGAGTTGGAAAAGGCGCGCCACCAGCGCCGTGCCCACCAGCTTGGCGATCACGATCACCGCCAGCCCGAGCATTTTCTGCCCCTGGCCGATCAGCCACAATGCCGCTAGCTTGACCGGCAGCAACAGCAGCGCGGGCACGAAGAAGACGACCAGGGCCGCGTAGGGCGGCAGCCGCGCGATGCCGCGCTCGATCCAGGCCAGCGGCGCCCAGCGCATCACCCGTGCCATCGCGCGCTTGAGCGGCTCCCAGCCCCACTCTTCGAACAGGATCAGCAGCGCGAGCAGCGCCTCGAATCCCCGCCGCAGCCAGCGCAACAAGAACATCACTCGTCGACGCCGCGCGCTCGCTCGGTCTTGAACTGCACGCGGAAGGCCGCGAAGCGCCCTGCATCGAGCGCGTCACGCGCCTCGCGCACCAGGTTCAGGTAGTAGTGCAGGTTGTGGATCGTCGAGAGCATCGGAGCGAGCATCTCGCCGCAGCGGTCGAGGTGGTGCAGGTAGGCGCGCGAGAAGCCGGCGCAGGCGTGACAGGTGCAGCTGGGGTCGATCGGCCGCTGGTCGAGCTTGTTCTTCGCGTTGCGGATGCGCAGGTCGCCGAAGCGGGTGAACAGGTGGCCGTTGCGCGCGTTGCGGGTGGGCATCACGCAGTCGAACATGTCCACGCCCTGTGCCACGCCCTCGACCAGATCTTCGGGCGTTCCGACGCCCATCAGGTAGCGCGGCTTGTCCCGGGGCAGCCGGTGGGGCGTGTGCGCAAGGATGCGCAGCATCTCTTCCTTGGGCTCGCCCACACTCACGCCGCCGATCGCGTAGCCGGGAAAGCCCAGGCCGACCAACGCGTCGAGCGAAGCCTCGCGCAGGTTCTCGAACATGCCGCCCTGGACGATGCCGAACAGTGCATTGGGGTTGTCCAGGCGCGCGAACTCGGCCTGGCAGCGCGCGGCCCAGCGCAGCGACAGTTCCATCGACTCGCGCGCCAGGCGCTCCGTCGTGAGCTGTCCCTTGGATTCATACGGCGTGCACTCGTCGAACTGCATCACGATGTCGCTGTTCAACACCGTCTGGATCTGCATGCTCACTTCCGGCGTGAGGAACAGCTTGTCGCCGTTGACCGGCGAGGCGAACCGGACGCCCTCTTCGCTGATCTTGCGCATCTCGCCCAGCGACCAGACCTGGAAGCCGCCGCTGTCGGTGAGGATCGGTCGCGCCCAGCCTTCGAATCGGTGCAGGCCGCCGAAGGTGCTCAGCACCTCGAGCCCGGGCCGCAGCCAGAGGTGGAACGTGTTGCCCAGGATGATCTGCGCGCCCATCGTCTCCAGGTCGCGCGGCAGCACGCCCTTGACCGTGCCGTAGGTTCCCACGGGCATGAAGACCGGCGTCTCGACCACGCCATGCGCGAGCGTCAGGCGGCCGCGACGTGCGTGGCCCTCGGTGGCAAGAACATCGAATCGAAGCATCGCGCGATTGTCGACGGGCCCGCTTCAGTTCCGGGCCAGCAACATCGCATCGCCGTAACTGAAGAACCGGTAACGTGCCTCGATCGCATGCCGGTACAGCGCCATCACCTGTGCGTGGCCGGCCAGGGCGCTCACCAGCATCAACAGCGTGCTCCTGGGCAGGTGGAAGTTGGTCAGCAAGGCGTCGACCACGCGGAACTCGAAACCCGGCGTGATGAAGATGTCGGTGTCGCCGCGCATCGCCTGCAACTCGCCGCCGGCGTGCGCGGCCGATT
>Ga0209798_10001965_pt1 | contig 12171 bp, 10 predicted proteins | sample DOMMetBare3Fresh_FD_187475 | JGI IMG/M metagenome (GOLD analysis project Ga0209798, IMG submission 187475) | Wetland sediment microbial communities from St. Louis River estuary, USA, under dissolved organic matter induced mercury methylation -... | ecosystem: Environmental > Aquatic >...
GGCCTCGCCCTTCGGCGCATTGGCCTTCGGCACCACCGCCACCGCGAAGCCGAGCTTGGCCGCTTCGCGCAGCCGGTCCTGCCCGCGCGGCGCGGGCCGCACCTCGCCGGCCAGGCCCACTTCGCCGAAGGCCAGGAAGCCTCGTGGCAGCGGCTTGCCGCGCAGCGAGCTCTGGATCGCCAGCAGCACCGCCAGATCAGCCGCCGGTTCGCTGATGCGCACGCCGCCCACCGCGTTGACGAACACGTCCTGGTCCATGCAGGCCACGCCGGCGTGGCGGTGCAGTACGGCCAGCAGCATCGCCAGGCGGTCGCGGTCCAGCCCCACCGACAACCGCCGCGGCGACACGCCGCCGGAATCCACCAGCGCCTGGATCTCCACCAGCAGCGGTCGGGTGCCCTCGAGCGTGACCAGCACGCAGGTGCCCGGCACCGGCTCGCCGTGCGTGGACAGGAAGATCGCGCTCGGGTTGCTCACGCCCTTCAGGCCACGCTCGGTCATCGCGAAGACGCCGATCTCGTTGATGGCGCCGAAGCGGTTCTTGATCGCGCGCACCAGCCGAAAACTCGAGTGCGTGTCGCCCTCGAAGTACAGCACCGTGTCGACGATGTGCTCGAGCACGCGCGGGCCGGCCAGCGTGCCGTCCTTCGTCACGTGGCCGACCAGCACGATCGCGGTGCCGCTGGCCTTGGCCGCGCGCGTCAACTGCGCCGCGCACTCGCGCACCTGAGCGACCGACCCCGGCGCGGAGGTGAGCTGGTCGGAGAACAGCGTCTGGATCGAATCGATGACGCAGAACTTCGGCTGCTCGGCCTCGATCGCGGCGAGGATGCGTTCGAGCTGGATCTCCGCCAGCACGCGCACCGGCGCGTGGCCCAGGCCAAGGCGCCGCGCGCGCAGCGCCACCTGCGCGCCCGACTCCTCGCCGGTGACGTAGAGCACCTTGATGTGCTGCGCCAGCCGCTCGGCTGCCTGCAGCAGCAGCGTGGATTTGCCGATGCCCGGGTCGCCGCCGATCAGCGTCACGCCGCCTTCGACGATGCCGCCACCCAATGCGCGGTCCAACTCGGGCAGCCCGGTCGGCTGGCGCTCGACCTCGGCGGCCTCGATCTCCGACAGCGTGGCCACCGGCAACGCGCGTGCGATCACCTGGAAGCGGTTGCGTGTGGCCGCGCCCGGTGCGGTCTCGGCGATGCCTTCCTCGAGCGTGTTCCATTCGCCGCAATGCGGGCACTTGCCGAGCCATTTCGGATGGGTGCCGCCGCAGGCGCTGCAGGTGTAGACGGTCTTCTCGCGTGCCATGGCGCTCATTGTGCGGGCAGGCGTCCAGCGCCCGTCACGTACAGTGCGCCCGAGCCGGCAGCCCGCCGGAACCTTCGCCGGTGCGAGATGCACCCGCTCACCCGTGCTGTCGCGCCTGACCCAATCGCCCCGCCTGCTGTTCTGGATCCCGACGCTGATCTGGGCCTCGACCTGGCACGTCATCCTGTACCAGCTCGACGGCGTGCCGGCGCTCAACTCGGTGGCCTGGCGTTTCGCGCTGGCGTCGTTGCTGCTGTTCGCGCTGGCGGCGGCGCGCGGCGAGCCCTGGCGCATTCCGCTGCGCTGGCACGGCTGGCTGGCGCTGACCGGTGTCGTGCAGTACAGCATCAACTACTGGTCCGTCTACGAGGCCGAACGGCACATCCCGTCGGGCCTGGTGGCGGTGCTGTTCTCGCTGATGGTGTTCGGCAATGCACTCGGCGGCCGGCTCGCATTCGGCCAGCCGGTGACCCGGCGCTTTCTCGCCGCCGCCGCGTTCGGCGTGCTCGGCGTCGCGCTGATCTTCTGGCCCGAGGTGGTGTCCACCCGGGCGCGACCGAATGCGCTGCTCGGCCTGGGCATCGGATTGCTCGCGGTGTGCTGCGCCTGCGCCGGCAACGTGATGACGCTGTCGCTGTCGCGGCGCGGCCTGCCGCTGGTGCCGATGCTGGCGCATTGCATGGGTTACGGGGCGTTGGCGCTGCTGGCGCTGGCCGGCCCCACCGGGGTCGGCTGGCACGTCGGCGCCGGCCTGGCGTGGTGGGTCTCGCTGATCTACCTGTCCGCCATCGGCACGGTGACCGCGTTCGTGGTGTATTTCAAGCTGGCGCAGCGCGAAGGCCCGGCGCGCGCGGCGTTGACCGGCGTGATGATCCCGCCGATCGCACTGGCCATCTCGGCCGCGCTCGAAGGCTGGCAGCCGACCGCGTTGTCGCTGGGCGGTATCGCGTTGTGCCTGGGCAGCGTCTACGTGGCGACGCGTCCGGCCGAGTAGGGGGCGCAGTCGACCCGGGTCCGCCGGCGCGTTCCTGCGCGTCAGCGCTTCTTTCGCGCCAGCACCGCCTGCAGCGCCTTGGCCGGATTGACCAGCGCGCGCCGCCCGTCGGCGGTCTTGTCTGCGGTCGAGACGATGAACTCGATCACCTGCGTCGGCGTCAGCCTGGAGTCCACGGCCAGCAGCTTGCCGGCCAGGTTGGCCACCTGGGGTGAGGCCATCGACGTGCCCGACAACGCGACGCGGTCGCCGCCGGGCAGGAAGCTCTCGACCTGGTAGCCATTGGCGTGCACCTTGACGGTGGGCCCGTAGCTGGTGAACGACGCCTCGTCGCCGGCCTGGTCCACCGCGCCCACCGTCAGCAGATTGGGCAACACGATGTCGGCCGGCGCGTTCTCGGCGAACGACGCATCCTGATTGCTGTTGCCGGCGGCCGTGATCCACAGGATCTCGGGTGCGCTGGAGAAGCCCTTGATCATGGCGCGGCGCGAGATCTCGAAATACTCGCGCGCCAGCGCCTTGCGCTCGTCGGGTGTCTTGCCGTTGCCGCAGCGCTCGAGGTCGGTCTCGATGGCGCGCACGCTGCCGCCCCAGCTCATGTTGACGACACGCGCGCGATGGCGCTTGAAAAACGCGACTGTCTGCAGCAGCGCCCGCGCATCCTTTTCGGCCTGCGGGCGCGACGGGCACGGATCGGGCATCAGCGTGTAACCGAACTCGATGCGTGCGATCAGCAGTCGCGCATAGGGGTTGCCCTCCAGCGCAATGCCCGCGACATGGGTGCCGTGCTCGTAGTTGCCGGTCAGACCGATCTCCTCGATCGCGGCCTTGTACTCGTCGGGCTTGAGCGCCGACAGGTAGCGCTTGATCTCGGCCGCCTCGGGACTGTCGATGTTCGACTGCAGGTCGGAGAAGCCCTTGCTGCGTGCCTTAATCGTGGGCAGCTTGGCCTGCAGCTCGCGCGGGATCGGCTCCAGTTCGCCTCTCGACGGGTTCGAGTACTTGTCGAAGGCGATCAGCCGCGGCTTGCCGTTCGGATCACGCAGGACTTGCCGGCCGAACAGCGCCGAGTCGACACCGCTGTCCCACACGGCGACGGTCACCGGCGTGTGGCCTGCGCCAGCTGCCAGCCGCACGTTGCGCGCGGCCCAGACGTCGGGCTTGTCCGACTTGTTCGCCGCCAGGTAAGCCGCGTAGCTGTCCACCAGCGCCTGCTTCAACGGCAGGCGCAGCGTCAGCGTGTAGCGAGCGATGACGACACCCGGCGCCAGGTGCGAGCTGAGCGCGCCGGCCTTGTCGACGACCGGTTGCAGCACGTCGCGCAACCGGCCCAGCACCAGCGATTCGCCGATCAGTTCGGCGCCGGCCTTGGCTTCCTTCACCTCGTTGGCCACCACGGCGTAGGGCATCGACCGCAGCGCCTCGCCGATGCGCCGGGCCACCTCCTGCCGGTAGGCGTCGGAACTGTCGTTGCCGACTGCCTGGCGCGCCTCGACGATGGCGCGAGCCTGCAGGCCGGTGAGCAACTTGTCGGCAGGCTTGTCCTGCAGTGCGCGGATCGTTTCGATGCGTGCCAATGCGGCCGCGTCCCTGCGTCCCAGCAGGTCGAGCACGAGCAGCGTGCCGAGCATCTGCCGCTGCATCGACTTGTCAGCGATGTCGTACTGGCTCAGCACGTCTTCGATGTCGCGGCGCAATCGGCCCGCGAAGTCGTCGAACGCCTTCTCGTCACGAACCAACTGTTCCAGGCTGCCGGTCACGGGGTAGCTGAATCGCGGCAGGTCCGCGGCCTTCTCGATGCGCTGCCGCGGCTGTGCCCATGCGATCACGCACAGCAGCATCGCCAGCCACCACACCATGACCTTCTTCATCGCCACCGTCTCCTGTGTCGGGCCTGTGCGGATGGTAGCCACATCGACTGAATCGGCGCCTGGCTTACTCATCGCGCACGCGGCCGCGTGCGGCCTTGATCGAGCCCTTCTGGATCTTCTCGGTCAGTCTGCGCTCGCGCGAGGCGCGCGTCGGCGCGGTGGCGATGCGCCGGCGCGCAATCGTGGCGGCGGCATCCAGCAGCGCCCGCAGGCGTTCCAGCGCCGCGTTGCGGTTGCGCGGCTGGCTGCGGTGCTCCTGCGCCTTGATCGTGACCACGCCGTCGCTGCCGATGCGCTGGTCGCTGCGCGCGAGCAGCCGCTGCTTCAACGCGTCGGGCAGGCTCGAGGCGCCGACATCGAAACGCAGCACGATGGCGTTGGAGACCTTGTTGACGTTCTGCCCGCCGGCACCCTGCGCGCGCACGGCCTCGAAGCGGACTTCGCGCTCGTCGAGCGTGTAGGCGATGCGCGACACGCTTCAGGCCACGTGCACCGGCACGCGAGGTGCCAACGCGCACATCAGCTCGTAGCCCACCGTGCCGGCCGACCGCGCGACCTCGTCGATCGGCAGCCGGTTGCCGCGGGGGCCGTGCCCCCACAGCGTGACCTCGCTGCCGGGCTGCGCCGCCGGCACGGGTGTGAGGTCGACGGCGAGCATGTCCATCGAGACGCGTCCCACCGTGCGGCTGCGCACGCCGTCCACCAGCACAGGCGTGCCGCTGGGCGCGACGCGCGGATAGCCGTCGGCATAACCGCAGGCGACCACGCCGACGCGCATCGGCCGCTCGGCCACGAAGCTGCTGCCGTAGCCGACGGTGGCGCCGGGCTGCAGCGTCTGCGTGGCGATCAGCTGCGCGCGCAACGTCATCGTGGGCTCGAGGTTCCAGTGTGCAATGTCGTGCGCCGGGTGATCGGGGGCGCTGCCGTAGATCATGATGCCCGGGCGCACCCAATCGGCGGCGGTGGCGGCGGCGTGGCGCAGCAGGGCCGCGCTGTTGGCCAGCGAGCGCTCGCCGGGCAGGCCGGCGCTGGCAAGCTCGAACGCGGCCAGCTGGGCCGCCACGCCGGCCGCGCCGTCGGCATCGGCAAAGTGCGTCATCTGCGAGATCTCGTCCACCTGTGGCAACGCGTTCAGGCGCGCCCAGGCGCTGCGGTAGGCCTGCACGTCGAAGCCGAGGCGATTCATGCCGCTGTTGAGCTTGAGGAACACGCGGTGCGGCTGGTGCGTCTTGTGCGCGGCGAGCCAGTCGATCTGCGCGTCGCGGTGCACGGTGTGCCACAGGTTCAGACGCGAACACCACTCGAGGTCGCGCGCCTCGAAAGCCCCCTCCAGCAGCAGCACCGGCCCGCGCCAGCCCAACCGGCGGATGCGCTCGGCCTCGTCCAGATCCAGCAACGCGAAGCCGTCGGCGCCGCGCAGCGGCTCGTACACCCGCTCGATGCCGTGGCCGTAGGCGTTGGCCTTGACCACCGCCCACACCCGCGCCCCGCCCGCGGCGGCGCGGGCGCGCGCCAGGTTGTGCGCCAGCGCGTCGGCGTGGATCAGAGCTTCGATCGGACGCGGCATGGCGCGCGGTCGCTCCTTGGTTCGAGGGGCCGGGGATTCCCCCGGTTCGATTCTGCCAGTGCCCGTCACCGGGCGAACGTGCGCAGGGCGCGTGCTATAACGCGCCGCACTTGGCCGAGGCGCCTTCTTCGAGCGCCGGCCGCGCTGGGGCGCCGCACGCGAAGCGAATGAAAAGAGGCTTCTACACCATCATGTCGGCGCAGTTCTTCAGCTCGCTGGCCGACAACGCATTGCTGGTCGGTGCCATCGAGCTGCTGAAGAGCTCGCAGGCTCCGGCGTGGCAGGTGCCGGCACTGACGCCGATGTTCGCGCTGTTCTATGTGATCCTGGCGCCGCTGGTCGGCGCGTTCGCCGACGCCGTGCCGAAAGGCAAGGTGATGTTCGTGTCGAACACCATCAAGGTCGTCGGCTGTCTGCTGATGCTGTTCGGCGGCCACCCGTTGATGGCCTATGCGGTGGTGGGCCTCGGCGCGGCGGCGTATTCGCCGGCCAAGTACGGCATCCTCACCGAGCTGCTGCCGCCGTCGCAACTGGTCAAGGCCAACGGCTGGATCGAAGGGCTGACGATCGCCTCGATCATCCTCGGCGTGCTGCTCGGCGGCCAGCTCGTCGGTCCGCGCGTCGCGCCGATGCTGCTGGGTTTCGACTTCCCGCTCTTCGAGACCGGCATCGACACGCCGCCCGAAGCCGCGATCAGCGCGATCGTGCTGCTGTATGTGGTGGCGGCGATCTTCAATTTGTTCATCCCGCGCACCGAGGCGCCGCTGCAGCCGCTGACGAGCAACGTGGGCGAGCTGGTGCGCGACTTCAGCCAGTGCAACGCGCGGCTGTGGGCCGACAAGCTCGGCCAGATCTCGCTGGCCACGACGACACTGTTCTGGGGCGTGTCGGGCAACCTGCGTGTGATCGTGTTCGCCTGGGCCGCGGCCGCACTCGGCTACGGCACGACCCAGGCCTCTTCGCTGGTCGGCGTGGTGGCGATCGGCACCGCGGTCGGCGCGGTGCTGGCGTCGTGGCTGATGCGCCTGGACAAGGCCACCTCGGTGATTCCGCTCGGCATGGCGATGGGGCTGCTGGTGATCGGGCTGAACTTCATCCGCGACGCCTGGATCGCCGCGCCGTTTCTGGTGATCCTGGGCGCGATCGGCGGTTTTCTGGTGGTGCCGATGAACGCGCTGCTGCAGCACCGCGGCCACAACCTGATGGGCGCCGGCCGTTCGATCGCCGTGCAGAACTTCAACGAGCAGGCGGCGATCCTCGGCCTCGGGGCGTTCTACACCGGCATGACCAAGCTTGGCCTGTCGGCCTTTGGCGCGATCGCCATCTTCGGCGTCGTCGTCGCCGGCACGATGTGGTGGATCCGCGGCTGGCACCTCAGCAACTGCGTGCGCCACCGCGACGAAGTCGAACGGCTGCTGGCGATCGCCCGCTCCGACCGGCACTGACGCGCGTGCGGCGCAGGACGACAGCCGGCTGGCCCGATGACGCGCCGCAGTCAGCCCGCGGCGGCGCGTGGCGCCGTGCTCAGCACCGATGACACGCCCTGAGAACACGCGCTGGGCGGCGCTGGCGCTGGTGTTCAACGCGTTCACGTGGGGCGTGTCGTGGTGGCCGTTTCGCGCACTGCAGGAGCGCGGATTGCATCCGCTGTGGGCCACGGCCTTCACCTACGCGATCGCCTGCGTGGCGTTGGCGATCTGGCGTCCGGCAGCCGTGCGCGAGGTGCTGCGCACGCCCAGCCTGTGGATCCTGGTGCTGGCCTCGGGTTGCACCAATGCCGCCTTCAACTGGGGCGTGACGATCGGCGACGTGGTGCGCGTCGTGCTGCTGTTCTACCTGATGCCGCTGTGGGCGCTGCTGCTCGCGCGAGCGCTGCTCGCTGAAGCGCTGGGCGCGAAAGCGGCGCTGCGCGTCGCGCTGGCGCTGGCCGGCGCGCTGGTGGTGTTGTGGCCCGAGGCCGGCGGCTGGCCGCTGCCGCGGCAGTTGTCCGACTGGCTCGGTGTGGCAGGGGGCTTCAGCTTCGCGCTCAACAACGTGATGCTGCGCCATCAGGCTCACCGTGGCGAGGTGGCGCGCGCGCTGGCGATGTTCTTCGGCGGTGCGGCGGTCGCGACCGGTCTGGCGCTGGCACTGGCCGTGGCGCCGCCGGCCAGCGCCGCGCTGGCGACGTGGTTGCCCGGTGCGATGGTGCTGGCGCTGTGGTTCATGTCGTCGAACCTGGCGCTGCAGTACGGCGCGTCGCGCCTTCGCGCCAGCACCACCGCGGTGGTGATGGTCAGCGAGGTGTTGTTTGCCAGCGTGTCGGCCATTGCGCTGGGGGCCGGCGTGCTCGACGCACGCGTGGCGTTCGGCGGTGCGCTGATTCTGTTGGCCGCGCTGATGGCGGCCCGGGGCGAGCGCTAGCGGGCGCGGCTGCGGGCCCGCGGCGCGCCCGAGCGCAGTCGCGCGACCACGCCGGCGAGTTCGTCGGCCACCAGCGGCTTGCCGAGATAGGCGTCGCAGCCCGCCAGACTGCCGCGCACGCGGTCGGTGGCGCTGGTGTGGGCCGACACCAGCGCAACGATCGGTGCAACGCCGCCATCGCGGCGCTTGATGTACTGGCACAAGGCGAGGCCGTCGAGCTTGCTGCCCTGGCCCAGTTCGACGTCGAGAAACACCAGCCGGTAGGCATGGCGCGACAGCTGTTCCAGCGCGGCGTCGCTGTCGCGCACGCCGCGCGCCCGAACGCCGAGCGCGGCCAGGCGTTGTTCGAGGAAGCGCAGTGCGATTTCGCTGTCGTCGACGATCAGCGCATCGAGCCCGCCGCCCGGATCGTTGCGGGTGCCGTGCGCCGCCTCGAGCCGGTCCGGGAACAGGTCGGCCAGTTCGGACAACTGCGACGGCGCGTGCAGCGGCGCGGGCTCGGTGCGCGGGCCGCGCACCGCGGTGTCAGGCGGCACGCCGTCGCTGCGGCTGTCGGCAGGGCGCGTCGCCGGCGCCACCGCGGGCAGGCTCATCAGCAGGGCGCAGTCGAGCTCGCGCAACACATGCAGCGCATCGATCGGACGCGGCAGGCGGGCCAGCGCCGCGGCAGGGGCATGGCTGCCGATGAACAAGGTCTGCGCGACACGGTCGGCGCTCGCCACCTGCGCGACGGCGCCGCGCGCATCGGCATCGACCACCAGGAAGCGTGCCCGCTCGGGCTGGTCGACGAGTTCGTAGGCCGGCGTGCGCTGCCGCGCCAGCCGGAACTGCGCCGACAGCGCCTGACGCTCGAAGTCGCTGAAGCCGAGCAGACAAACGGCGTGGGGGGCGGGCATGGCGTGGCGGTGATCTCTGGGGTACCGCCGCATCGTCGACGCACGGCCGGACAGCGTCAATCCTGCATCCGACTGTCCGCCGGGGATAACATCACGGTGCCGCGTGCCGCGGAGTGGGGGATTGTCATGAAGGACGCCGACGTGTGGGGGTTCGAGGCCCGGTCCATCGATGGCAAGCCGGTCAAACTGAGCCAGCACAAAGGCAAGGTGCTGCTGATCGTCAACACCGCCAGCCAGTGCGGGTTCACGCCGCAGTTCGATGGCCTGGAGGCGCTGTGGCGAGCCTACCAGGACCAGGGCCTGGTCGTGCTGGGCTTCCCCAGCAATGAGTTCGGTGCGCAGGATCCCGGCAGCAACGACGAGATCGCGTCGTTCTGCCGCATGAACTTCGGCGTCACGTTTCCGATGATGGCCAAGATCGAGGTCAACGGCGGCGCCGCGCACCCGCTGTATCAATGGCTCACCCGCGAGGCGCCCGGGCTGCTGGGCAGCACCGGCATCAAGTGGAACTTCACCAAGTTCCTGGTCGGCCGCGACGGCAAGACGATCAAGCGCTATGCGCCGCAGGACGAGCCGTCCAAACTGACGAAGGACATCGAGGCGGCGCTGGCGGCGTGAGCCGGGACGAGGCCCCACCCGGCGCACGGATAATCAGGCTTCACGACGGAGCCACCCATGTTCGAGCATGTCGAGCCCTATGCGGGCGACCCGATCTTCGCGCTGGTCGACGCCTTCAACGCGGATCCGCGGCCGCACAAGGTGAACCTGTCGATCGGCATCTACTTCGACGAAGACGGCCGCCTGCCGGTGCTGGCGAGCGTGCGCGAGGCCGAGGCACGGATGCTGGCGGCCGGCGGGCCGAAGCCGTACCTGCCGATGGAAGGCGCCGCCGACGCGCGGCGCGCGGTGCAGGCGCTGCTGTTCGGTCCGCAGCACGAGGCGCTGGCCTCGGGCCGCGTGGCCACCATCCAGTCGGTGGGCTCCAGCGGCGGCCTGAAGGTTGGCGCCGACTTTCTGAAGCGCTGGTTTCCGGGCAGCGAGGTCTGGATCAGCGACCCGAGCTGGGACAACCACCGCTCGATGTTCGAGGGCAGCGGGTTCACCGTGAAGGCCTATCCGTACTACGACGCGGCGACCGGCGGCGTGCGCTTCGACGCGATGCTTGCAGCGATCGAGCAGCTGCCCGCGTGCACGGTCGTGCTGCTGCACGCCTGCTGCCACAACCCCACCGGCGTGGACCTCAGCAAGGCGCAATGGGACCGCTTGATCCCGGTGCTGAAGCGCCGCGAGCTGGTTCCGTATCTCGACCTGGCCTACCAGGGCTTCGGCGACGGGCTCGAGCAGGACGCCTATGCGGTGCGCGCGATGGCGGGCACGGGCATGGCGTTCATCGTGGCCAATTCATTCTCGAAGAGCATGAGCGTGTACGGCGAACGCTGTGGCGCGCTGTCGGTCGTGTGTCCGACGGCGCGCGAAGCCGATCTGGTGCTCGGGCAATTGAAGCTGACGGTGCGCCGCATCTATTCGAGCCCGGCGATTCACAGCGCCGGCATCATGGCGCTGGTGCTCGGCGAGCCGAAGCTGCGGGCGATGTGGGAGGTGGAGGTCGGCCAGATGCGCGAGCGAATCCTGGCGATGCGCAAGGCCTTGCATGCAGTGCTCGGCGCGCGCGTGCCCGGTCGCGACTTCGGCTACCTGCTGACGCAGCGCGGCATGTTCAGCTACACCGGCCTGAGCGCCGCGCAGGTCGACCGGCTGCGCGAGGAATACGCGGTCTACCTGATCCGCTCGGGCCGCATGTGCGTCGCCGGGCTGAACCATGGCAACGTGGAACGCACGGCACAGGCGATGGCCGCGGTGATGACCTAGCCAGGCATCTGCGCCCGGCGCGCGGCGTTGTCGATCACGCCGCGCAGCCATCGGTGCGCGGCGTCGCTGTCGCGGCGCAGGTGCCAGAGCATCTCGACGTGCACGGCGCCGGGGTCGAACGGCAGTTCGCGCGTCACCAGGTCGCCCTTGGTGCCGGTGGCCTCGAGGAACATCAGCGGCAGCACGGTCAGCAGATTCGACTGGGTGACCACCTGCCCGGCGGCGAAGAACTGGTTGACCGTCAGCACGACGCGACGGCGCCGGCCGATGTCGGCCAGCGCGCGGTCCACCAGGCCCTGCGGACGACCGGAGAAGCTCACCAGGAGGTGGTGGGCGCCGCAGTAGGCATCCAGCGTCAGCCGCTTGCGCGCCAGCGGATGCCCGCGCCGCATCACGCACACGTAGCGGGTGTCGTACAGGCGGGCATGGCGCAGCGTGGCGTCATCACCCTGCGTGACCAGCGCGGCGATCAGATCCGGGAAGTGTCCGACCGCGAGATCGGCGTCGCCCCGTTCGAGCAACTGGCGCGGGTCTCGCGTCAGCAGCGGCATCAGGCGCAGGTTGACCAGCGCCTGCGCGGCCTCGATGGCCTGCACCATCGCGGGTGCGAGCAGCGCCGCGGTGGCATCGGCCATCGCGATGCGGAAGTTCACGGCGTCGCTGCGCGGGTCGAAGGCGCCGGGTGCCAGCGACTTCTGCAAGGTCGTGAGCGCGTTGCGCACCTGTGGCCACAGCGCCTGGGCGCGCAGCGTGGGTTTCATGCCGCTGGCCGTGCGGGTGAACAACTGTTCGCCCAGCGCCTCGTGCAGGCGCTTCAACGCATGGCTGGCAGCCGGCTGCGTCATCGCCAACACGCCGGCGGCACGCGTCAGGCTGCCCTCGGCCATCACCGTGTCGAACACCCGCAGCAGGTTCAGATCGAGGGTGCGGAAATTGGGCGCGCCGCGTGACACAGTCATAAGCTGCGTTTATAGCCTGGATGAACAATCTTCAGTTGTGTGTACTAAGTGATTACCCTAATCTGCAGGCACCGGAGAAAGCAAGGCCGGTCGTTCGGGAGAATCAACATGACAACACTCAACATTGTCCATCTGGCCCCTGTGACAGCGCCGCGCGGCGCGGTCTGGGCCGCCCAGGTCGCCGTCGCACTGCGCGACGCGGTGCAGCGCCTGTTCAGCCGCCCCGCGGAAGCGCCTCGTTCGCGTGCCGAAGCCGCCGAGGCACTGCGCCACTACGCGCTGAGCATCCAGCATTCCGACCCGGGCCTGG
>Ga0209798_10001966_pt1 | contig 12170 bp, 12 predicted proteins | sample DOMMetBare3Fresh_FD_187475 | JGI IMG/M metagenome (GOLD analysis project Ga0209798, IMG submission 187475) | Wetland sediment microbial communities from St. Louis River estuary, USA, under dissolved organic matter induced mercury methylation -... | ecosystem: Environmental > Aquatic >...
TCCCGGCAAGGTTTGCGCCTCCCCGCCCGGCCCGAGGCGCGCGCTGCGCCTGGCCGGGCGGGTCGCGATCCCATGCTAGCTCGGCTGCTTCAGCGCCTCGACGAAGGCCGTCGCCGCGGCGTGACGGGCCTCCCGCACCGCCACCGGGACGCGCTCGGCCTTCTCCTTCCCCTCCTCCGCCAGCTCGACGATCTTGCGGCGGGTCTCCGGGCCCGACTTCGGCGCGAGGAGCATCGCCGTGACGCCGCCGATGAGGGCGCCGCCGAGGAACGCCAGAAGAATTCCGAAGCCGCCGTGCTCCCTCCTCGTCTCGACCTCGTTCATTTCGCGACCTCCTTCCTCTGCTCTTCCTTCGTGGATTCCGGAGCTTCCTGCGCCTCGCCGTCGGGGCCGTTCCCCTCGCCGGGCGCCGTGGAACGCCAGGCGCGCACCGCCGCTCCCACCGCCGGGCCGACCGCCGCTCCCACGGCCGACGCCACCCTGAGCGTGTCGCGGAGCTGGGCGACCGTGTTCGAGAGGGCGGTGATGCCGTCCATGAACGCCTCGACCTTCCTGCCGTCCTCGAGGCGCCGGGCGAGGGCGTCGAGGCGGACGGTGATCTCCGAGACCGAGGCGATGGTGGTCTCGAGCTGCCTCCCGGTCCGGTCGAGCAGCTGGCGCGCGCTGCGCAGCACCGAGGCGAGCAGGACCAGCGCCGGAAGCGACGCCCCGAGCAACACGGCCACCAGGACCACCACCGCGGTCTGCCAGCCCTCCATTGCGCCTCCTCGCGGCCTCGGGCCGTGGAATGCGCATCCGGAGGCGGTGGGGCGCCGGCTCTCTCGAGCGCCTTACGCGGTTTGGCCGGCTCGTGCCCGCGCCTCCGGATGCGGTGCTGCCCATCAGATGGGAACTCGGGGCGCCCCGAAACAGCCCCGGGCGGGGCGTCGCCCCAATGGGGCCAGGAGCCGCGGCGGCCATTATCAACCCGGGTGGAAACGCGCCGGCCAGGCCGGCAGGTCCGAGGAGACCCGGAGAACGGAGAACATGGCCACCACCGAAGCGGACGTGCGGAAGGAGCTCGCCGGAAAGATGGAGCCGCGGGCCGAGCCCCGAAAGCCCGTGGTCAACGACTTCAGCATCCAGGTCGCGACCGCGAACGGCTCGGGATCGCAGAGCTCCAACACCGTGCTGCTGCGCGCCCTCTTCCAGATGGGCGTGCCCGTGTCCGGCAAGAACCTCTTCCCGTCCAACATCGCCGGCCTGCCCACCTGGTACACGATCCGGGCGAGCAAGGACGGCTACCTCGCCCGCAAGAAGGAGATCGACGTCCTCGTCGCCATGAACCCGGAGACGGCGCGCGAGGACGTGATGGGCCTGCCGGCGGGGTCGGCGGTGGTGTTCGACGAGCCCCTGGGAGTCGGCGCCCTGCGCGACGACCTCGTCTGCTACGCCGTCCCCTTCGAGAAGCTGGTCTCCCCCATCACCTCCGACGCGAAGCTCCGCCGCCTCCTCAAGAACATGGCCTACGTGGGCGTCCTGGCGCGCCTGCTCGACATCGACATGGCCGAGGTGGAAGGCGCCATCGGCAAGCAGTTCCCCGGCAAGGCCAAGGCGGCGGGACTGAACCTCGCCGCGGCCCGCGCCGGCTTCGACCACGCCGCCAAGGCGCTTCCGAAGCGGGACCCCTTCGCCGTGCGGCGCATGGACGCCACGGCCGGCAAGATCATCATCGACGGCAACTCGGCGGCGGCCCTGGGCGCCATGTTCGGCGGCGCGACGGTCGTGACCTGGTACCCCATCACGCCGTCCTCTTCCCTCGTCGAGTCGCTCATCGGCTACATGAAGCGGCACCGGGTGGGGCCCGACGGCAAGGCCACCTTCGCCATCGTCCAGGCCGAGGACGAGCTCGCCGCCATCGGCATGGTCATCGGCGCCGGCTGGGCGGGAGCGCGGGCCATGACCGCCACCTCCGGCCCCGGCATCTCGCTCATGGCCGAGTTCGCGGGGCTCGCCTACTTCGCCGAGGTGCCGGCCGTCGTCTGGAACGTGCAGCGCGTCGGCCCCTCCACCGGCCTTCCGACCCGCACCGCCCAGGGCGACGTCCTGTCGACGGCGACGCTCTCGCACGGCGACACGCGGCACGTCCTCCTCTTCCCGTCGTCGGTGGCGGAGTGCTTCTCCATGGGCGTCGAGGCCTTCGACCTCGCCGAGGAGCTGCAGACGCCGGTATTCGTGATGAGCGACCTCGACCTCGGCATGAACAACTGGATGTCGGAGCCCTTCGCCTATCCCGAGGCGCCCATCCGGCGCGGCAAGGTGCTGTCGAGGGAGGACCTCGACCGGCTCGGCGGCTTCGCGCGCTACGCCGACGTGGACGGCGACGGCGTCGGCTGGCGCACGCTCCCCGGCACCGACCACCCGGCGGCGGCCTACTTCACCCGCGGCACCGGCCACGACGAGCAGGCGGTCTACAGCGAGCGGGCCGACGTCTTCGAGCGGAACATGGCGCGCCTGGCCCGCAAGCTCGACGGCGCGCGCGCCAGGGTGCCCCGGCCCGAGGTGCAGGGCTCCGGAACGGCCGAGGTGGGGATCGTCGCCTACGGAACCACCCACTGGGCCGTCGTCGAGAGCCGGGACCAGCTCTCCCGCGAGCACGGCATCGAGACCGGCTACCTGCGCGTGCGCGGCTACCCCTTCCCGGCAGAGGTCCAGGAGTTCGTGAAGCGGCACGAGCGGGTGTACGTCGTGGAGCAGAACCGCGACGGCCAGATGGCCCAGCTCCTGAAGCTCGATCTGGCCGAGCCGCTCGTCGCGAGGCTCCGCTCCGTCTGCCACATCCACGGGCTCCCCGTGGACGCCCGCTCCATCACCGACGAGATCGCCGAGAGGGAGGACCGCTGACATGGCCGGCACCACCACCACGCCGCCGGCTGCGCCCGGGGCCCCGTCCGCGCCATCCGGCGCGGTTTCGAAGACGAACCGCATCGGCCTCGCCGTCCTCGACTACAAGGGCCTGAAGACCACGCTCTGCGCCGGCTGCGGCCACAACGCCATCTCCGAGCGCATCCTCGATGCCATGTTCGAGATGGGCGTGCCGCCGGAGCGGGTCGCCAAGTTCTCCGGCATCGGCTGCTCGTCGAAGAGCCCGGCCTACTTCATGAGCCGGTCCCACAGCTTCAACGCCGTCCACGGGCGCATGCCGTCGGTGGCCACGGGCGCGATCCTCGCCAACCACGGCCTCGTCGCACTCGGGGTCTCCGGCGACGGCGACACCGCCTCCATCGGCATCGGCCAGTTCGTGCACCTCATGCGGCGCAACCTCCCCATGCTCTACGTCATCGAGGACAACGGCGTGTACGGGCTCACCAAGGGCCAGTTCTCCGCCACCGCCGACGTGGGGTCGAAGCTCAAGACCGGCGTCGTGAACGAGCTGCCGCCCATCGACACCTGCGCCCTCGCCGTCCAGCTCGGGGCCACCTTCGTGGGCCGGTCGTTCTCCGGCGACAAGAAGCAGCTCTCGGCCATGCTCAAGGCGGCCATCGCCCACCGGGGAACGGCCATGCTGGACGTCATCTCGCCGTGCGTGACCTTCAACGACCACGAGGGCTCGACGAAGAGCTACGGGTACATGAAGGACCACGACGAGCCGCTCCACGAGGTGTCGTTCATCCCCGCGTTCGAGGAGATCGCGGTGGAGTACGACCCCGGGACCACGGTGGACGTCCGCATGCACGACGGCTCGCACATGCGGCTGCGCAAGCTGGAGGAGAGCTACGACCCCACCGACAAGGTGGAGGCGCTCCACCGCCTCGCCGGGGCCCATGCCAAGGGGGAGATGCTCACCGGGGTCTTCTACGTGAACCCCACGGCGCCGACCTTCCTCGACCTCCTCGACCTGGGCGAGCGCCCGCTCGCGACGCTCCCGGAGGAGGCGGTGCGCCCCTCCCGCGAGGTCCTGCGCCGGATCATGGACGAGCACCTGTAGGCGCCGGCGCGGCGCACTGTGGGGGCGTGTCCCACCCCCCGGCCCGGGGCGTGGTCTCACTCCAGAACCTTGAGCCGGAGCCCATCCGGTGGTTTCCTGTGCCCGGGAGGCGAGGCATGAGCGACCAGGCGTTCCAGGACGTTCCCGTCGACAAGGTGATGACCCACAAGCCGGCCGTGGTGGAGCCGGAGTCCACGCTCTCGGAGGCGGCCGAGGCGCTCTTGCAGGGCGGCTTCCGGCACCTGCCGGTGGTGAACGGCCAGGGCAGGCCGGTGGGCATGCTCTCCGAGCGCGACCTGCGCGCGCGGCTCGGAACGGACCTCTACGGCTTCACGCGCGCCACCGTCGAGGCGCTCTCCGAGCCGGTCTCGGGCGTGATGACGCCCGATCCCATCTCCGTGAAGAGCGGCAGCCGCATCGGCGCGGCGCTCGACAGCTTCGCCGACGAGCGGGTGGGAGCGCTCCTGGTCGTGGACGAGGCGGACCGGATCGCCGGAATCCTCTCCTACGTGGACCTCCTGCTCTGGCTACGCGATCACCCGCACGGCGGCCCCGCTGGCGAGGCGCCGGCGGCGCGTGGCGAGGCAGGTGCGCCCCGGCGGCGCCCCGCGGCGAAGCGAAAGCCGGCGAGGAAGGCCGCGCGCAGGCCGGCGAGGAAGAAGGCCGGGAAGCGGCGAGGCGGGCGCCGGTAGGGCTCGGGCGGGGATCCCGGGGGCGCCGCCCCTCACCCCGGCCCTCTCCCCTGCGGGGACTGAGCATTGATCTCATTTACCCTCTCGGTCCTTCGAGGCCGAGAGGACGCGGGCAGCGACCAGGACGTCCTCGAGGCCACGGCCGATGACGATGGCGCCTGGCGGTCCACCGGATGACTTCCCGGTGTATCCGCCGAGGCGGGCAATCCAGGTCACGGCGTCGCCGATGGTCATGGTTTCTGGGTCCGGCGGAACGAGCTTCGACTGACGCCGGCCGCCAGGGGCGAGGGGCTCGTTGAGCATGTCGTAGGCCAGGACGGCCACGGCCTCGCGCTCTGCAGGCGTCAGCTCGGTCGCAGCGGGTTGGTCGGGGGTGGTGCGTCCCAGGTGCTTGAGGCGCTCGGCTCGGGCGGCCACGGAGGCGTGCATGACTGCGAAGATGGTTGCCGCGTGCATCGAGTGCAACTGGGTATCCTCGACGTTGCAGCGGCCCGACTTCCAGGTCTTGTGGAAGTCCTCGATCCGCCAGCGCACCTGGTAGCTGCGGACGACCGCGAGGGCTTCCTCGGCGGTGTCGACCGGGGCGTTAGTGAGGAGCATCCAATCGAGAGGCCTCTCGCCGCGCGGCGTGGTGCCCACCTCCACCGCCCAGGCCACGTTCACGTCGAGGTTGGTCGACGTCTTGGACCAGCGGTCCTTGAGCAGGAGCCTCACGCGGGTCGCCCGGACGCGCATCCTCGCCGTCCTGGTGCGGCGCGTGGACCCGCCCGGCACCTCGACGGTGTAGGTGGCCATGACCGGCGCCTTCGCCATCACGGGGCGTAGATACCGGCGCCTCCCGCGCTCCCCCGCGACGAGGAGGCGGTTCCAGGAAGAGCGCACGGTGAAGCGAGCACCGAGCGCAGCCAGCGTCCGCAGCACCGTCCGCGAGTCGCCCTCGCGGTCCACCAGGAACCAGAGCTTGCCCGGAGCGACCTGGCTGGCTGCGCCCTGGATGACATCCAGCCACCGCTGGGTCTCCTTCGCGTCCACCTTGCGGCAGCGGTTGTCCGTCGACTTCTGCGCCCGCCGGCTGCGCTTGAGCCGCGCCCAGTAGGTCTGCCAGAGCACGCCCAGCGGGACACCGGTCATGCTGACCGCGTAGGCGGTGATGACCTTCAGGCCGCGTGCCCCCTTGCGGTGACTCCCCACCTGGCCGAAGTCCTTGCGCCCACGGGGGTCGGCCAGGCTCAAGCTCGATCCGTCCACCACCGCGTAGGCCATGGACAGGGCACTGATGCGCGCGGCGGCCGCCTGGGCCAGTGCCACGACCAACGCCGAGGCCTGCACCGCTCCGTTTTCGACGAACCGGTAGGCCCGCTCCCGCAGGGCCGACGACCGGAACACCTGGGAGATCCGGCCGGCCGGGCTCCGCGCCAGCCCGGCCGCCAGATCCACCAGCGCCCGGGTACGACGCCGGTCGCCCAGCTCCGCATGCCCAAACTCCTGCCTCGCAAACGCCAACGCCTCGCTGGTCCTGGCCATGGCCCGGACCAGATCACCCTCCCGCCCTGCCGGCCAGAAAAGCGACTAATGGTCAGTGCGGGGAGAGGGGGACCGAAGCCCAAGGGCGCTGCCCCTCGGCCCGGCCCTCTCCCATCCAGGGAGAGGGGGAATGCGCCGCCCGCTAGAGCTTGTAGCCGATCTTCCGCAGCAGGGCGTGGCGCTCCTGCACGTCCTTCTCCTGCTCCACGCCGAGTGGCGGCTCGCCGTCCACCACTCCGACGATGCCGCGCCCCCGAGGCGTCCGCGCCACGAGGATCTCCACCGGGTTGGCGGTGGCGCAGAAGACGCCGCACACCTCCGGGACCATCTTCACCTGGTTGAGCACGTTCACCGGGTAGCCCTGGCGGAGGAGCACGAAGAAGGAATGGCCGGCGCCGACGGCGAGGGCGTTCTTCACCGCCAGCTCCACCAGCGCGGGGTCGTTGCCCGACCGGCGCACGAGGCGCGGCCCGGACGACTCGCAGAAGGCGATCCCGAACTTGAGGCTCGCGCTGGTGCCCGCGAGCGCCTCGTGCAGGTCCTCCACGGTCTTGATGAAGTGGGACTGTCCGACGATGACGTTCACGTCGTCGGGCTTCTCGATGGGGACGGTCAGGAGCTCCATGGCGGCCTCCACGCGCTGGCGGCGATGATCGGCCGGGCTCGTGGCGTTGGCGAGGCCCCCATCAGGGTTGGCGGTGGCCCCCGTGTCCGGAAGCCTGGCGGGCCCCTCCCGGCCCCCGACGGGTCCTCCCACTTCGATACGCGATGGCGAGCCGATCGGGTGGACAATCCCCCGGCGCAGCGGGAGGCTGCGGCGAGGAGGAGATCATGTCGAAGGCGATCCGGATTCACGAGACCGGCGGTCCCGAGGTGCTGCGCTACGAGGACGTGGAGGTCGGCGAGCCCAAGGAGGGCGAGGCGCGCGTCCGGCACACGGCCATCGGCGTGAACTACGTGGATACCTACCACCGCAGCGGCCTCTACAAGCTGCCGCTCCCGAGCGGCCTCGGCGTCGAGGGCGCAGGCGTGGTCGAGGCGGTGGGCAAGGGCGTTTCCCACGTCCGCGCGGGCGACCGGGTGGCCTACGCCGGCGGCCCGCCCGGCGGCTACGCGCAGGTCCGCCTGATCCCGGCCGACCGGCTCATCCAGCTCCCCGCCGGGATCGCGGACCCGCAGGCCGCGGCCATGATGCTGAAGGGGATCACCGCGTGGATGCTCACGCACCGCGTCCACGCGGTCCGGGCCGGCGAGACGGTGCTCTACCACGCCGCGGCGGGCGGGGTGGGACTCGTCGCCGTCCAGTGGCTCAAGGCCCTGGGCGCGACCGTCATCGGCACGGTCGGCTCGGACGAGAAGGCGAGGCTGGCGCGCGCGCACGGCTGCGATCACGTGATCGTCTACACCCGAGAGGACTTCACGAAGCGGGTTCGCGAGCTGACGGGCGGGGCCGGCGTCCCGGTCGTCTACGACTCGGTGGGAAAGGATACGTTCCAGGGCTCGCTCGACTGCCTCTCCCCCGCCGGACTCATGGTGAGCTTCGGCAACGCCTCCGGTGCCGTCCCGCCCTTCGACATCGCCCAGCTCGCGGCGAAGGGCTCGCTCTTCCTCACGCGCCCCACGCTGTTCAGCTACACGGCGCGGCGGGAAGATCTCGAATCGGGCGCGCGAGCGCTGTTCCAGGTGGTGGAGGCGGGCAAGGTGAAGGTCGAGGTCGGGCGCAGCTACCCGCTCGCGGAGGCGGCACAGGCTCACCGAGATCTGCAATCCCGGAAGACGACGGGCTCGCTCGTCCTGCTGCCCGGGTAGCAGGCACCCCGGAGGGATCCCGCTGCGGCGGCGGGCCGAGTAGACTCGCCGGGCCTCCACATCCGGAAAGGGGAACCCATGTTCGTCCCGAGCCTCCTCGCCACCGCCCTGCTCGCCGCCGCGCCGCTCCCGGAGACGCCGAAGAGGCCGGTCACCGACACCTACCACGGCGTCGCGGTCTCCGAGGACTACCGCTGGCTCGAGAGCTGGGACGACCCGGCGGTGCCGGCCTGGAACGAGGCGCAGAACGCCCACGCGAGGTCCGTGCTCGACGCCCTGCCCGACGCCGCCGCGATCCGGGAGCGGGTCGCGCAGCTCGTGAAGTCCTCGTCGGAGAGGTACTTCGACATCGTGGAGCGCAAGGGGCTGCTCTTCGCGCTCAGGTGGGAGCCCTCGAAGCAGCAGCCCTACCTCGTGACGCTACGCTCGGCCGACGACCCGCGGTCGGAGCGCGTGCTGGTGGACCCGAACCGCATGGACGCGAAGGGCGGCGTCGCCATCGATTTCTTCGCTCCGTCGCTCGACGGCAGGAAGGTGGCGGTGTCCCTCTCGCGCGGCGGCAGCGAGTCCGGCGACGTCCACCTCTACGACGTGGCGAGCGGCAAGGAGGTCGCAGAGGTCATCCCCCACGTGAACAACGGTACGGCCGGCGGAAGCGTGGCCTGGAACGCGGAGGGCACGGGCTTCTGGTACACCCGCTACCCGCGCGGCGGCGAGCGGCCGCCCGAGGACGCGGGCTTCTACCAGCAGGTCTTCTTCCACCGCATCGGCACGCCCACCGAGCGGGACGCCTACGAGCTCGGGAAGGAGCTTCCCCGCATCGCCGAGATCGCCCTCGACACCCGGGCCGACGGCAAGTGGGTGCTCGCCGAGGTCAAGAACGGCGACGGGGGCGAGGTGGCGCTCTGGCTGCGCCCCGCGGGCAAGGGGGGCTGGAGCCGCGTCGCCGCCTTCGAGGACCGGGCGGTCCAGGCGGCGTTCGGCCGGGACGACGCGCTCTACGTCCTCTCGCGGCAGGGCGCGCCCCGCGGCAAGGTCCTCCGGATCCCGCTCGTCGCGCCGGCGCTCGACCGGGCCCGGGTGGTGGTGCCGGAGGGCGAGGGCGCCATCGAGACCTTTGCGCCGGCGAAGAGCCGCATCTACGTGGTGGAGACCCTTGGCGGCCCGTCGCGCCTGCGCGTGGCGACGCTCGGGGGCAAGCCGCTCCCGGACGTGCCCATCCTTCCGGTCTCGTCGGTCCACCACGTCGTCCGGCTCGGTGGCGACGACCTCCTCTACGACAACGAGAGCTACCTCGAGCCCTCCGCGTGGTACCGGTTCGAAGCCGGGGCCGGGAAGGCGCGCCGGACCAGGCTCGTCCAAACCTCCATCGCCCACTTCGACGACGCCGAGGTGGTGCGGGACTTCGCCGTCTCGAGGGACGGCACGAAGGTGCCGGTGAGCGTCATCCGCCGCAAGGGGACGAGGCTCGACGGCCAGAACCCGACCCTGCTCTACGCCTACGGGGGCTACGGCCTCTCCGAGACGCCTCGCTTCGGCGCGCTGCGGCGGCTGTGGCTCGATCAGGGCGGCGTGTGGGCGGTCGCGAACATCCGCGGCGGCGGCGAGTACGGGGACTCCTGGCACACGGATGGGAACCTCACGAAGAAGCAGAACGGCTTCGACGACTTCCACGCCTGCGCCCAGCACCTCGTGAAGACGGGGTACACGAGCCCGGCGCGGCTCGCCATCCTGGGCGGCTCGAACGGCGGCCTGCTCATGGGCGCGGCGCTCACCCAGCACCCCGACGCCTACCGGGCGGTGGTGAGCTTCGTCGGCGTCTACGACATGCTGCGCGTCGAGACGACGCCCAACGGCGCCTTCAACGTCACCGAGTACGGCACGGTGAGGGACCCGGAGCAGTTCCGGGCCCTGTACGCCTACTCCCCCTACCACCGGGTCGTGGATGGCGCGAAGTATCCGTCCGTCCTGCTGCTCGCGGGACAGAACGACCCGCGAGTGGATCCGTGGCATTCGCGCAAGCTCGCGGCGCGGCTGCAGGCCGCGAGCGCGTCCGGGAATCCCGTCCTCTTGCGGACCTCGGCGGCGAGCGGTCACGGGATCGGAAGCGCCCTCGACGAGACCATCGCCCAGCGCGCGGACCAGTTCGCCTTCCTCTTCCACGAGCTGGGCATGACCTATCGTCCGGCACCGGGCGCGGCGCCGTCGGGCAAGGCCGGGCCGTAGGCGGGAAGGGGAGGGGGCGCGCGATGGCCCGCAGGGCGACCGCGGCGCGGTCGGTGCTCGCGCGGCTGCGGTCGCTCGCCGATCCCGCCAACGTGGCGGGGATGGCCCGCTACGGCATCAGCACGGCCGGGACGCTGGGCGTGCGGGTGGCGGAGCTGCGGCGGATGTCCCGGGAGATCCGGCGGGCCGGCCGCCGCGGTGCGGGCCGCGGGGGTCAGCCGCGCAGGCGGGCCCCGATCCGGCCGTCGACCCCGACCGCGTAGGCGAGCGGGACGACGGCGACGCCGTACTTGCGCGCCAGGTCGGGGCGGCGGGAGACGTCGACCAGGACCACGCGGCGCCCCTCGATCGAGAGGCGGCGCGAGAGCGCCTGGCAGTCGGCGCACAGGGGATGCGTGAACTGGACGACGAGGCCGGGCCCCGGCGCGGCGCCCAGCTCCTGCAGGTCGATGCGCTCGAGCAGCCGGGCCCGGATCCCCTTCGCGACGGCCACCATCCGGTAGACGTGGCAACCCGCGCAGAAGCCGGTCGCGCTCGCGAGCAGCGCGAGCCCCGAGACGGCGAGGCCCAGCGCCGAGCCGAGACGGGGGATGCCGGCCAGGTGGGCCGCGGTCGCGACCGTGAGGAATACGGCGCCGAGGACGTTCGCGAAGCGAGGCGGGCGCGCGTCCTCGAGGGGCCCCTCGCCGAAGCGGGGCTGCACCCACTCGAAGTAGGCGACGCACGGCAGGCACCAGCGCCGGCCGAGAGAGAGGCCGACCCACAGCTGAAGCGCGAGGAGCGCGAGGAGGGGCCAGAGCCCGGTGGTCACGGCGAGGAGGGCGACGAGTCCGATCACCGCCTGGTTGAAGCGAGGGGCGCGGGAGTCGATGACGGCGAGGTCGCGATACGGGTCGGCTTGGCGCTCGGACATGGGTGGCGCTTATAGCGGACGCACGTCCGTTATGACAGATACCACCCCAAGAGGGTGTAATCGCGCGTCCCCGCCGTCACACCGGCCCGCGGTCGCGGCTCCCATTCGGCAGGGGGGAAGCATCTCCCCGGAGATCCGCATCGAGGAGGAGGAGCGCATGGGGCGAGCACGCACGCGGCTGGGCGAGTGGCACTACGACGACTACGGCTTCCCGCGCCATCCCGGCGATCCGGCCATCGTCCTCCTCCACGGGCTCATGCTCGACCGGCGCATGTGGACGGCGCAGCTGGGGGCGCTGCGCGCTCTTGGGCGCGTCGTCGTCTTCGACGGACCGGGTCACGGGCTCTCCGACGTGCCGCCCCCGTTCACGCTGGAGGAGCAAGCCGAGGCGATCGCCGATGCGCTCGGCGCGCTGGGGATCGAGCGAGCGCTGCTCGTGGGCCATTCCTGGGGTGGGCTCGCCGCGCTGCGCTTCGCCCTGGCGCATCCCGAGCGCACGGCGGGCCTCGCCATCGTGGCGGGAAGCGCGGAGCCCGAGCCCGCGCTGCGGAGGCTCGAGTATCACCTGTACCTCGCCTGGGTGCGCCGCTTCGGAGCGCCGCTGTGGTTCGTGCGCTCACGCCTCGGCGCCATCGTCTACGGGGCGAGGGCCCGCCGCGCACGGCCAGGGCTGGTGGCGGACCTCCACCGGACCGTGAATGGTCACGCGAGGGAGGGGCTCGCACGGGCGGCGCTCGCGGTCATCGACCGGGGCGGGGTGACGGGGCGCCTCAACGAGGTCATGGCGCCAACGCTCGTCGCGGGCGGCCGTTCCGATCGGACGATGGAGCCGGCGCGGAGCGAGGACCTGGCGCGTCGCATCCCGGGCGCGCGCCTGCTGTGGGTGTCGTGCGGGCATACACCACCCGTGGAGCGGCCTGACGAGCTCAACGCAGCACTCGCCACCTTCGTGCGCCGCGTCCTCTCGGCACACGCCCTTCCCCAGGACTCGGCGGCCTGCGCCTGACCAGCGCTCTCGCAGGCGCAGCGGGTGGCCGCC
>Ga0209798_10001967_pt1 | contig 12167 bp, 13 predicted proteins | sample DOMMetBare3Fresh_FD_187475 | JGI IMG/M metagenome (GOLD analysis project Ga0209798, IMG submission 187475) | Wetland sediment microbial communities from St. Louis River estuary, USA, under dissolved organic matter induced mercury methylation -... | ecosystem: Environmental > Aquatic >...
GTGCTGGTCACCGCCGGCAGTGCCGACAAGTGCGCGGCCTGCGTGCAGCTGGGGGCCGATGCGGCCATCAACTACCGCGACCAGGACTTCGTGGCCGAGGCCAAGCGGCTGACCGATGGCCGCGGCGTCGACGTGATCCTCGACATGGTGGCCGGCGCCTATGTTGCGCGCGAAGTGCAATGCCTGGCCGACGACGGCCGGCTGGCGATCATCGCCGTGCAAGGCGGGGTGAAGAGTGAATTCAATGCCGGCGACGTGCTGCGCCGCCGGCTCACGATCACGGGTTCGACGCTGCGCCCGCGCCCGGTGGCGTTCAAGGCAGCGATCGCGACGTCATTGCGCCAGAAGGTCTGGCCGCTGATCGAAGCCGGCCGCGTGAAGACCGTGGTGCACAAGGTGTTCGACGCGGCGCAAGCCGCGCAAGCGCATGCGCTGATGGAGTCCAGCACGCACGTGGGCAAGATCGTGCTGCGCTGGTGATGGGAGCTTCGACGATGCGACGCAAGCTGGTGGTGGGCAACTGGAAGATGCACGGCAGTCGTCCCGTCAATGCGCAGCTGACGGCGGCGCTGGTGGGTGCGCGCCCGTACGGCTGCGACGCGGCGGTGTGTGTGCCGTTTCCCTACCTGTCGGAGACCGCGGTGGCACTTACCGGCAGCGATCTGCGCTGGGGCGCGCAGGATTGCTCGGCACACGAGCAGGGCGCCTTCACCGGCGAAGTGTCAGCCGGCATGCTCGCCGAATTCGGTTGCCGCTACGTGATCGTCGGCCACTCCGAGCGCCGCCAGTTCCATCAGGAGGGTGACCAGCTCGTGGCCGACAAGGCCAAGGCCGCGCTGGCCAGGGGCGTGACGCCGATCGTGTGCGTCGGCGAGACGCTGGCGCAGCGCGAGGCCGGAGAAACCGAAGCCGTCGTCAAGCGCCAGTTGTCGGCGGTGATACACGCGCTGGCGCATTGCGCCGGCGAAATGGTGGTGGCCTACGAACCTGTCTGGGCCATCGGCACGGGCCGCACGGCCACGCCCGAGCAGGCGCAGGCCGTGCACGCGCTGCTGCGTGCGCAGCTGCTGGCCGCCACGCCGCGCGCCGGCGAGATGAAGGTGCTGTACGGCGGCAGCGTCAAGCCGGACAACGCGGCGACGCTGTTCTCGCAGCCCGATATCGACGGCGGATTGATCGGCGGCGCGTCGCTGAAGGCAAGCGATTTCATCGCCATCTGCCGTGCGGCCGGCTGAACCGATGACCCGGCGCAAGAGAATTCGAATCAACTGAAAGCGTGGAAATGCAGATCTGGACCAACATCGTGCTCGTGCTGCAGATCGCCTCTGCGATGGTGATGATCGGCCTCGTGCTGGTCCAGCACGGCAAGGGTGCCGACATGGGTGCGTCGTTCGGCAGCGGCGCCTCCGGCAGCTTGTTCGGCGCCACGGGCAGCGCGAACTTCCTGTCGCGATCGACCGCTGTCTGCGCGTCGATCTTCTTCGTCGCCACGCTGGCGCTGGCGTTCATGTCCGCCGGCGGAGCGGGCCGCGCACCCACAGGTGGCACGGTGCTCGATCGCCCGGCCGCAGCCGCGGCTGCGTCCAGTGGTGCGGGACCTGCTTCGTCGGTGGTGATCCCGGGCGCCGTGATTCCGGGTGGCATCGCCGCTTCGGCACCGGCCGCCGCCGCATCGCGCTGACGGGCGCGTGCCGGCAGTGTCGTGGATGCGCCACCAGCAAGGGACGCGCAAGGCAAACACATTAGAATCGTCGGTTGTTCGGAAGGCTTGCCTCGAGCCGTCCGCCAGGCAACCGGGTTCTTGATTTCGACCGTTGTGCCGACGTGGTGAAATTGGTAGACACGCTATCTTGAGGGGGTAGTGGCGAAAGCTGTGCGAGTTCGAGTCTCGCCGTCGGCACCAAGGATGGATGCGACACAACAGGTTCTGATCCGGTGCGTGTGCCGGTAGACCCGAACAACGACGATCATGGACCTGCAACCGTACCTGCCCGTCATCCTGTTCATCCTGGTCGGCATTGCCATCGGCATCGCGCCGCAGGTCATTGGTTTCATCTTCGGCCCCAATCGGCCCGACGCTGCGAAGAACAGTCCGTACGAGTGCGGCTTCGAAGCCTTCGAGGACGCGCGCATGAAATTCGACGTGCGCTACTACCTCGTCGCGATCCTGTTCATCCTGTTCGACCTCGAGATCGCCTTCCTCTTTCCCTGGGCCGTGGCGCTCAAGGAAATCGGCCCACCCGGCTTCTGGGCCATGATGATCTTCCTGGCCATCCTGGTCGTCGGCTTCGTCTACGAATGGAAGAAGGGCGCTCTCGACTGGGAGTGATGCGATGGGTATAGAAGGCGTCCTCAAGGAAGGCTTCGTCACCACCTCGGTCGACAAGCTGATCAACTGGTCAAAGACGGGCTCGTTGTGGCCCATGACCTTTGGCCTGGCCTGCTGCGCGGTGGAGATGATGCACGCCGGTGCGGCGCGCTACGACATCGACCGCTTCGGCATGCTGTTTCGCCCCAGCCCGCGCCAGAGCGACCTGATGATCGTCGCCGGCACGCTGTGCAACAAGATGGCGCCGGCCATGCGCAAGGTGTACGACCAGATGGCCGAGCCGCGCTGGGTGCTGAGCATGGGTTCGTGCGCCAATGGCGGCGGCTACTACCACTACAGCTATTCGGTCGTGCGCGGCTGCGACCGCATCGTGCCGGTGGACGTCTACGTGCCCGGCTGCCCGCCGACGGCGGAGGCGCTGCTGTACGGCATCCTGCAGCTGCAGGCCAAGATCTGGCGCGAGAACACGATTGCCCGAGCCTGACACATGAGCACGCGCCTCGATACCCTGGAAAGCGCCTTGCGCACGGTGCTTGGCGCGGGCGTGCGTCAACTCGTGCGCCAGCGCGACGAGATCACGGTCACCGTGGCCGCGGCCGACTACCTGGCCGCGGCGCGCAGCTTGCGCGACCATCCGCAGTTGAAGTTCGAGCAATTGATCGACCTGTGCGGCGTCGACTTCGCCACCTACCGCAACAAGCCGTGGGACGGCCCGCGTTTCTGCGTGGTCTCGCACCTGCTCTCGGTGAGCCACAACTGGCGCGTTCGCCTGAAGGTGTTCGCGCCGGACAACGATGTGCCGCTGGTCGCCTCGGTCACCGAAGTCTGGAGTGGCGCCAACTGGTTCGAGCGCGAGGCGTTCGACCTGTACGGCGTCATCTTCGACGGCCACATGGACCTGCGCCGCATCCTCACCGACTACGGTTTCATCGGGCACCCGATGCGCAAGGACTTTCCGGTCTCGGGGCATGTCGAGATGCGCTACGACGCCGAGAAGAAGCGGGTGATCTACCAGCCGGTGACGATCGAGCCGCGCGAGGTGACGCCGCGCGTCGTGCGCGAAGATCAATACGGCGGCTTGCAATGACGACCCCCCCGAAGCGGCCTACGACCGCCTCCCCCCAGGGCGCGACGCCAGCGGACCGGCGGAGCCGGTTCCGCGGCGTCCGCCGGTCGGGGTACGGGCGGCGAGCGTTCCATGGCTGAAATCAAGAACTACACGCTCAATTTTGGGCCGCAGCATCCGGCGGCGCATGGGGTGCTGCGCCTGGTGCTCGAACTGGACGGCGAGGTCATCCAGCGCGCCGACCCGCACATCGGGCTGCTGCATCGAGCCACCGAGAAGCTCGCCGAAAGCAAGACGTTCATCCAGGCGCTGCCCTACATGGACCGGCTCGACTACATGTCGATGATGTGCAACGAGCACGCGTACTGCCTGGCGATCGAGCGGCTGCTGGGCATCGAGGTGCCCGAGCGGGCGCAGTACATCCGCGTCATGTACAGCGAGATCACGCGGCTGCTGAACCACCTGCTGTGGCTGGGCGCCCACGGGCTCGATTGCGGCGCGATGAACATCTTCATCTATGCGTTCCGCGAGCGCGAAGACCTGCTCGACATGTACGAGGCGGTGTCCGGCGCCCGCATGCACGCGGCGTACTTCCGTCCGGGCGGGGTGTACCGCGACCTGCCCGACACGATGCCGCAGTACGGCGCGAGCAAGATTCGCAACGCGAAGACGATGAACGCGTTAAACGACAACCGCCACGGCACGCTGCTCGACTACATCGAGGACTTCACCCGCCGCTTTCCGCGTTACGTCGACGAATACGAGACGCTGCTGACCGACAACCGGATCTGGAAGCAGCGCACCGTGGGCATCGGCGTGCTCACGCCCGAGCGCGCGCTGAACCTCGGCCTGACCGGGCCGATGTTGCGCGGCTCCGGCATCGAGTGGGACCTTCGCAAGACCCAGCCCTACGAGGTGTACGACCGGATGGACTTCGACATCCCGGTCGGCGTGAACGGCGACACCTACGACCGTTATCTGGTACGGGTGGAGGAGCTGCGCCAGTCCAACCGCATCATCGCGCAGTGCGTGAAATGGCTGCGCGACAACCCGGGACCGGTGATCACCGACAACCACAAGGTCGCGCCGCCTTCGCGCGTCGAGATGAAGGCCAACATGGAGGAGCTGATCCACCACTTCAAGCTCTTCACCGAAGGCATGCATGTGCCCGAAGGGGAGGTCTACGCCGCCATCGAGCACCCCAAGGGCGAGTTCGGCATCTACCTGGTCAGTGACGGCGCCAACAAACCGTACCGGGTGAAGATCCGTCCGCCGGGCTTCGTCCACTTGTCTGCGCTCGACGAAATGAGCCGCGGCCACATGATCGCCGACGCGGTGGCGATCATCGGCACGATGGACATCGTCTTTGGCGAGGTCGATCGATGACGTTCACTGAAGACACCATGTCGCGCTTCGCACAAGAAGTGGCCAAGTTCCCGGCGGAGCAGAGGCAATCTGCCGTGATGGCCTGCTTGGCGATCGTGCAGCAGCAGCACGGCTGGGTCAGCGCCGAGGCCGAACAGGCCGTCGCGGCGTACCTCGGCATGCCGCCGATCGCCGTGCGCGAGGTGACGACCTTCTACAACATGTACAACCAGCAGCCGATCGGGCGCTTCAAGCTCAACGTCTGCACCAACCTGCCGTGCCAGTTGCGCGACGGCAAGGCGGCGCTGGACCATGTGTGCCACCGCCTGGGCATCGAGGAGGGCGGCACCTCGGCCGACGGCCTGTTCACGGTGCAGAAGGCGGAATGCCTGGGTGCCTGCGCCGACGCGCCGGTGGTGCTGGTCAACGACCGTCAGATGCTCAGCTTCATGCGCCCCGATCGCCTGGACGACCTGATCGACACCTTGAAGGCGCACGCCAGATGACTGCTGTGATGCCCGACCTGTCCAGGTTCCAGGCCAGCGGCCGCGAAACCTGCTTCCACGATCGTCACATCGGCGCGCAGATCTACGCCGGTCTCGACGGCCGCAACTGGCGCCTGAAGGACTACGAGGCCCGCGGCGGCTACAGGGCGCTTCGCAAAGTCCTCGGCCGCGACGGCGGCGGCATGACGCCCGACCAGGTGGTGGCCGAGGTCAAGGGGTCGGGGCTGCGCGGCCGGGGCGGTGCGGGCTTCCCAACCGGCCTGAAATGGAGCTTCATGCCGCGCGCGCTGCCGGTGCAGAAGTACCTGGTGTGCAACTCCGACGAAGGCGAGCCCGGCACCTGCAAGGACCGCGACATCCTCGCCTACAACCCGCACATCGTGATCGAGGGCATGGTCATCGCGGCCTACGCGATGGGCATCACGGTGGGCTACAACTACATCCACGGCGAGATCTTCGAGCTCTACCACCGTTTCGAAGACGCGCTGCGCGAGGCGCGCGACGCCGGCTACCTGGGTGAGGGCATCCTGGGCAGCGGCTTCAATTTCCAGCTGCACGCGTTTCATGGCTTCGGCGCCTACATCTGTGGCGAAGAGACAGCGCTGCTCGAATCGATGGAAGGCAAGAAGGGGCAGCCGCGCTTCAAGCCGCCATTCCCAGCCAGTTATGGTCTGTACGGCAAGCCGACGACGATCAACAACACCGAGACCTTCGCCGCGGTGCCGTGGATCATCCAGCATGGTGGCCAGGCCTATCTCGAGATCGGCAAGCCCAACAATGGCGGCACCAAGATCTTCTCGATGGTGGGCGACGTGGCCCGGCCCGGCAACTACGAGGTTCCGATGGGCACGCCGTTCGCCCGGCTGCTCGAGTTGGCCGGCGGGGTGGGCCGCGGCCGCCAGCTCAAGGCGGTGATTCCCGGCGGCTCGTCGGCGCCGGTGCTGCCGGCCAAGGTCATGATGGACCTGACGATGGACTACGACGCCATCGCCAAGGCCGGCTCGATGCTCGGTTCCGGCGCGGTGATCGTGATGGACGACACCCGCTGCATGGTCGACAGCCTGCTGCGCCTGAGCTACTTCTACCAGCACGAAAGCTGCGGCCAGTGCACGCCGTGCCGCGAAGGCACGGGGTGGCTGTGGCGCATGGTGCATCGAATCGAGCACGGCCACGGCCGTGCCGAGGACCTGCAACTGCTCGACTCGGTGGCCGAGAACATCATGGGCCGCACGATCTGCGCGCTCGGCGACGCGGCGGCGATGCCGGTGCGAGGCATGCTGAAGCACTTCCGCGACGAGTTCGTGCACCACATCGAACACAAGCGCTGCCTGGTCGGCGCGAATGAAGCCGCGCTGGCCTGAGAACCGATCACACGACCATGGTTGAAATCGAACTCGACGGCAGACTAGTCAGCGTCGCCGAAGGCAGCGTGGTGATGCACGCCGCCGATGTGGCCGGCGTCTACGTGCCGCACTTCTGCTACCACAAGAAGCTTTCCATCGCGGCCAACTGCCGCATGTGCCTGGTGGAGATCGAGAAGGCGCCCAAGCCGATGCCGGCCTGTGCCACGCCGGTGACGCAGGGGATGATCGTGCGCACCAAGAGCGAGAAGGCCGTGAAGGCCCAGCGCTCGGTGATGGAATTCCTGCTGATCAACCACCCGCTGGACTGCCCGATCTGCGACCAGGGCGGCGAATGCCAGCTGCAGGATCTGGCCGTCGGCTATGGCGAATCCGCCTCGCGCTATCAGGAAGAAAAGCGCGTGGTGTTCCACAAGAACGTCGGCCCTCTGGTCGCGATGGAAGAGATGAGTCGCTGCATTCACTGCACCCGCTGCGTGCGCTTTGGGCAGGAGGTGGCGGGCATCATGGAGCTCGGCATGCAGCACCGCGGCGAGCATTCCGAGATCACCTCTTTCGTCGGCAAGACGGTGGACTCCGAGCTGTCGGGCAACATGATCGACATCTGCCCGGTCGGCGCACTGACCAGCAAACCGTTCCGCTACAGCGCACGCACCTGGGAGCTGGCACGCCGGCAGAGCGTCAGCCCGCACGACTCCACCGGTGCCAACCTGGTGGTGCAGGTCAAGGCCGACCGCGTGATGCGCGTCGTGCCACTCGAAAACGAAGCCGTCAACGAATGCTGGATCGCCGACCGCGACCGCTTCAGCTACGAGGCACTCAACGCCGAGTCGCGCCTGAAGGCGCCGATGATCAAGCAAGGCGGCCAGTGGCAGGCGGTGAGCTGGGATGTGGCATTGAACTACGTCGCCGACGCGCTGAAACGCCTGAAGGCCGAACACGGCGTGCACGACATCGGCGCCATCGGTTCGGCGCACAGCACCGTGGAAGAACTCCATCTGCTGGGCAAGCTGGTGCGCGGCCTGGGCAGCCAGAACATCGATCACCGCACCCGCCACAGCGATTTCGCCAACCGCGCCGCCAAGGGCAGCGCGCGTTGGCTCGGCACCTCGATCGCGTCGCTGTCGACACTGGACCGCGCGCTGGTCGTGGGCTCGTTCCTGCGCAAGGACCATCCGCTGTTCGCGCAACGCATCCGGCAGTCGGTGCGCCGCGGCGGCAAGGTTGTCAGTCTGCACGCCGTGCACGACGACTGGGCGATGCCGGTGGCCGTGCCGTTGACCGCGGCGCCGAGCGCCTGGGTGCAGGGCCTGGCCGACGTGGCGGCGGCGATCTCGGTTGCCAAGGGCGTTGCCGCACCGCTGGCCGGCACCGCAAGCGAAGCCGCCACCGCGGCGGCCCATCTGCTGCTCTCGGGCGAGCGCAAGGCCATTCTGCTCGGCAATGCAGCGGCGCAGCATCCTCAGGCCGGCCAACTACTCAGCCTGGCCGACTGGATCGGCGCGCAATGCGGCGCCAGCGTCGGCTACCTGGGCGAGGCCGCCAACTCGGTGGGCGCGCAGTGGGTCGACGCGATGCCCGGTCCGGGCGGCAAGGATGCCGGCGCGATGCTGTCGCAACCGATGAAGGCGCTGTTGTTGCTCAATGTCGAGCCGGCTCACGATGCCGCCGATCCGGCCGCGGCCCGTGACGCACTGCAAGGCTCGGGGCTCGTGGTCGCGCTGACGCCGTTTCGCGATGCGGCGGTCGACAACGCCGACGTGATGCTGCCGATCGTACCGTTCACCGAGACCGCAGGCACCTTCGTCAACGCCGAGGGACGCGTGCAAAGCTTCCACGGCGTCGTGCGCCCGTTGGGCGACGCGCGGCCCGCCTGGAAGGTGTTGCGCGTGCTCGGCAATCTGCTCGGACTGGAAGGCTTCGACCACGAAGACTCCGAACAGGTGCTCGACGAAGCACTGGGTGGTGCTGCGCCGACCTCCAGGCTTTCGAATGCGCCGGTCGCCACACCGGCCGCCGTGATGCCCGCGCTGCGGACGCTGGAGCGCGTGGCCGACGTGCCGATCTACGCCAGCGACGCGCTGGTGCGCCGCGCGGCGTCGTTGCAGGCCACGGCCGATGCGCGGGCGCCGGTGGTCGGGCTGCCGAGCGCGCTGTGGGCCCAACTCGGGCTGGGCCCCTACGCCCGCGTGCGCGTCACTCAGGGCAGCGCGGTCGCCGAACTGCAGGCGCGCGAGGAACCGAGCCTGGCGCCGACCGCGGTGCGCATCGCGGCCGGACATGCCGCCACCACGTCGTTGGGCCCGATGTTCGGCAGCGTCAGCGTCGAAGCGGTGCGATGAGGTAAGCGCAGATGCTTGCAACCGTCAACGAATACGGCATCCAGTGGTTCGGCCAGGGCGGCTGGGCCATCACGCTGGATGTGGCGTGGAGCCTGTTCAAGATCATCGCGCTGGTGCTGCCGCTGATGGGCTGCGTGGCCTACCTCACCCTGTGGGAGCGCAAGGGCATCGGCTTCACGCAGATCCGGCCCGGCCCCAACCGGGTGGGCCCGCTCGGCCTGCTGCAGCCGATCGCCGACGCGGTGAAGCTCATCTTCAAGGAGATCATCCGCCCGAGCGCGGCCAACAAGGGCCTGTTCTTCCTCGCACCGGTGATGACCATCATGCCGGCGCTGGCGGCCTGGGCGGTGGTGCCGTTCGGCCCCGAGGTGGCGGTGTCGAACATCAACGCGGGTCTGCTGTTCGTGATGGCGATCGCCTCGCTCGAGGTCTACGGCGTCATCATCGCCGGCTGGGCGTCGAATTCGAAGTACGCCTTTCTCGGCGCGCTGCGCGCATCGGCGCAGATGGTCAGCTACGAGATCGCGATGGGGTTCGCGCTGGTCGTCGTGCTGATGGTCAGTGGCAGCCTCAACATGAGCGAGATCGTGCTCGGGCAGAACCGGGGCTGGTTCGCCGACCATGGCGCCAACTTCCTGTCGTGGAACTGGCTGCCGCTGCTGCCGATCTTCCTCGTCTACTTCATCTCCGGCCTGGCCGAGACCAACCGGCACCCGTTCGACGTGGTCGAGGGCGAATCCGAAATCGTCGCCGGCCACATGATCGAGTACTCGGGCATGGCGTTCGCGATGTTCTTCCTCGCCGAATACGCCAACATGTGGCTGGTCTCGGTGCTGGCGGTCACGATGTTCCTCGGCGGCTGGTCGGCGCCGATCGGTTTCTCGCTGCTGGGCATGAGCACGCCGCAGTGGATCACCAGCTCGATGTGGCTGTGGGACTGGTGCTGGCTGTTCGGCAAGACTTTCATCGTGGTGACGGTGTTCCTGTGGGTGCGCGCCACGTTCCCGCGCTTCCGCTACGACCAGATCATGCGCCTGGGCTGGAAGATCTTCATCCCGATCACGCTGATCTGGCTGGTGGTCGTGGGCCTGTGGATGCAGACGCCGCTCAACATCTGGAAGTGAACGGAGTCAACCTGCCATGTCGACCGCCACCCCCGTCAAGGACTTCCTCTCCAGCTTCCTGCTGATCGAGCTGTTCAAGGGCATGAAGCTCACCGGGCGCCATTTCTTCCAGAAGAAGATCACCATCCAGTACCCGGAAGAGAAGACGCCGCTCAGCCCGCGCTTTCGCGGCCTGCACGCACTGCGCCGCTACGAGAACGGCGAGGAACGCTGCATCGCCTGCAAGCTGTGCGAGGCGGTGTGCCCGGCGCTGGCCATCACCATCGAGAGCGAGGTGCGCGCCGACGGATCGCGGCGCACCACCCGCTACGACATCGACCTGACCAAGTGCATCTTCTGCGGCTTCTGCGAAGAGAGCTGCCCGGTCGACTCGATCGTCGAAACCCACATCTTCGAATACCACGGCGAAAAGAAGGGCGACCTCTACTTCACCAAGGACATGCTGCTCGCGGTCGGCGACCGCTACGAAAAGGAAATTGCCGCCGCCAGGGCTGCAGACGCCAAGTACCGCTGAACGCGGGCGCCCCGCGCTCGCGAGCCCCGCCACAAGAACAAGCCATGAACACCACCAGCGCGCTCTTCTACCTGTTCTCGGCCGTGCTGCTGTTCGCCTCGGTGCGCGTGATCACCGCGCGCAGCACGGTGCACGCGGCGCTGTTCCTCGTGCTCGCGTTCGCCAGCGCGGCCTGCGTGTGGATGCTGCTGCGCGCCGAGTTCCTGGCCATCGCGCTGGTGCTCGTGTACGTGGGTGCGGTGATGGTGCTGTTCCTGTTCGTCGTGATGATGCTCGACCTGAACAGCGATCAGTTTCGCGAGGGTTTCTGGAGCGTCATGCCGCTGGCCGGTCTGGTGGGCGCGCTGATCGCCCTCGAAATGGCGCTGGTGCTGACCAACGGCTTCGACGTCCGACAGGCGCCCGCGCTGAGCGAAAGTGCGGCCAAGCTGGGCAACACCAAGCAGCTGGGCGTGGCGATCTACAGCCAGTACCTCTACCCGCTGCAGATCGCGGCGGTGGTGCTGCTGGTGGCGATCGTCGCCGCCATCTCGCTCACACTGCGCCGCCGCAAGGACAGCCGCTACCTCAATCCGTCCGAACAGATCAAGGCGAAGAAGGCCGACCGCCTGCGCATCGTGCAGATGAAGGCGGTGGTCGAGCCGACGCCGCCGACGCCTGCGGCCGACTCCACGCCGGGAGCGAAGACATGAACTTCAACCTCGGGCCGGTGACGCTTGGCCACTACCTGTCGCTGGGTGGCATCCTGTTTGCGCTGTCGGTGATCGGCATCTATCTGAACCGCCGCAACCTGATCGTGCTGCTGATGGCCATCGAGCTGATGCTGCTGGCGGTCAACCTCAATTTCGTCGCCTTCTCGCACTATCTGGGTGACATGGCGGGCCAGGTGTTCGTGTTCTTCATCCTCACGGTGGCGGCCGCCGAATCGGCGATCGGCCTGGCCATCCTGGTGGTCCTGTTCCGCAACCGGGCCACCATCGACGTCGAAGATCTCGACGCGCTCAAGGGGTGAGCCCGGGAAGAAGAACCAGCAAATGGCCGCAAGCATCTCCCAGAACCTCCTGCTGACCGCGGCGCTGGCGCCGCTGGCCGGCGCCATCGTCGCCGGCCTGGGCGGACACCTCGTCGGCCGCCGCGGCTCGCACATCGTCACCATCGCCGGCGTGCTGGTGTCGTTCGTCGCGTCGGTGGTCGTTCTCATGGCGGTGCTCGACGGTGCCCGCTACAACGCCACCGTGTACGAGTGGATGGTGGTCGGCGGCCTGAAGATGGAAGTCGGTTTCCTCGTCGACGGTCTGACCGCAATGATGATGGCTGTGGTGACGTTCGTTTCGCTGATGGTGCACATCTACACCATCGGCTACATGGAGGACGACCCGGGTTACCAGCGCTTCTTCTCCTACATCTCGCTGTTCACCTTCTCGATGCTGATGCTCGTGATGAGCAACAACTTCCTGCAGTTGTTCTTCGGCTGGGAGGCGGTGGGGCTGGTGAGCTACCTGCTGATCGGCTTCTGGTTCAAGCGGCCGACGGCGATCTTCGCGAACCTGAAGGCCTTTC
>Ga0209798_10001968_pt1 | contig 12166 bp, 8 predicted proteins | sample DOMMetBare3Fresh_FD_187475 | JGI IMG/M metagenome (GOLD analysis project Ga0209798, IMG submission 187475) | Wetland sediment microbial communities from St. Louis River estuary, USA, under dissolved organic matter induced mercury methylation -... | ecosystem: Environmental > Aquatic > Freshwater...
TTTTACCTTCCTGTTTCGCTAACTGATTTACGGAATTAAGTGTTGTACAGATAAATCACTTTCCATTAGAAGCAATAATTTCTGTGATCCATGTCTAAAGTACGCTTTGTTCGCTGAACAGAAGCTGAAGGAGTAGCGGGATGGCGTTATAAAAGAGACAGGCTTTAGTTTGTAGCTCGTTTCGCGACATGAATACATGGATGCAGAAGGTGGAGCAACGCAGGAGCAGTCGCCGATAAAACCACCTATCAACTCACACCATAAAAAACAGCCGGTTATAATAATGCTTCGAAAAAGTTTTAGCGAGAGTCAGGTCAAGTCTTCGATTTTGGCGGATTGCCTAATGGCGAATCCGCCTTACAGCTTTAAGGTAATTGGATAGCTCGTGGATTTTCGCGACACGATCGGGTGCGGGGGGTAAAACGCCAAAGCAGGCGCTTTAGGCTTCGTATAGCCGAATTGCCGTTCAAGCTGCCGATCAAAATGAGATCAAAAACATTCGGTATAAAAAGACTGATTGAAAAAGTTTTATGGGGACAGGTTAACGCTTGGATTATGGCGGATTGCCTAACGGAAAATCCACCTTACAGCTTTAACCCAAAGTTGAACCGTTCCAGCTCCAGAATTCAGCCGGGCAGTTGCTGAATACGATATAAATCCTCTCGGCTGTCACTGTCAAAAAGTACCCGTTAACAGCCTGCTTATCGAAGCGGACAGCGTCTTTTCTTGCGTAGCGCTTAAGCCGATACTTTTACATTCCAGATAAGCCAGCGGCTGATTGCTGCCGCCGAATAAAATAGTGTTTCCGCCAATCAGTACCACCATCACATAGCGTTCCGGTTTGCCGGTCTCTTTGGCGAGTAGTCGTGAAAGTTCGCTAAGCAGTTGTTCGGATTGGCTTTGATTGATAGTAACGAGATGCTGAGTTTTAATAAAGTCATGATGTGTTCCTAAAAAACAAAGCCAAGATAAAGGAGGTAAGACTCGACAATTTCCTGCATTGAATTACGTGGCAATCAACTTTAAAGCAGTCATGATCAACACAGCAACAGCCATATAACCGGAGAATAACCTGGAGAGTCCATTAACATTTGAATTTGTCAATGCAGCGTGTTACTGCCTATATTTCGAATGATGAATGAAAGGTTTTTCAAAAAAATGGTAAAAAATCGCTGAAATCAAAATAGTACCCATAATGATCGCTAACACGCTGTAAAGACTATTGGTTAAATGCAAATAGTTGACTGCTTTTTCTACTACTTGATACATTCTTGCATGCAGTAAATAAATAGAATATGAGATAGTGCCAAGAAACATACCTAATTTTAAAGGTAAGGAAAACACCAGGCATTTACTTTCGACCCCATTCCGTAAATACGGCTCAATAGGAGCAAGACTCCATAAAATCATGGCTGATAATAACGCAAATCCAAACCAGTCTGAGCCAAACCCTGCCATTAAGTCAGCTTTAATTTTATTTTCAAAAGCACTGTGAATCACCCAGGTTGTCAGTGTAAAAACAATTAATACAGAAATAAGAGTGCTGATATGTTTTGAAAAAATTGTTAGGGATATGCCGTTTTTTAGCAGGAAATACAACGCAATACCAATTGAAAATAATGGCCAATATCCCAAAAAAAGCCCGCTAAAAAACCCGCTTCTTTCGCCTGGAAGTATCGAGGGGAAATACATGGCTACAAATCCAAGAAAAGTGACTATGGCTAGTGTTTTTTTCCAATAGGTCTTTGTAAGTAAGCTAAAAAACATGACCAAATAAAACTGGAATTCTATCGCCAAGGTCCAATAAACCGGATTTACACCTCTAAAAAGAACGTGTAAGTCTTCCTGTCCCGTACCATAAAAAACACGCGCTAAGCTTGCTATTTGTAGCCAATCCTTAACCCCATAAGATTCCCAGTCGCGATCAGGCCAAGCGAGATGTCCAGTCCTGAGGAACGAAATTGACTCCAGTAGATAAGGCGTGAGCACTGTAATTATGAGCGCCGCCCAGAATGGTGGATAAATCCTGAAAAATCTTTTTTTTAGAAAACTTAATTGGCCGGCACCATGATGAGACGCCTTGTCTGCAGAAGATGTGATGCAATATCCGGAGATAACAAAAAAAAACCGCTACCCCATAAAAGCCGACATTCTTGGCTAGAACAGCGACATTAGGGCAACAGGCAGTAAAATGACCCTTAATATGAAACAAAAAAACAGCCAAAGCTGCTATCCACCTCGCCAAATCGATTGTGATACTCAACACCCCAAGATTTCCCCCATGACTTTTTTACCAAGCTCAACGCACCGTCGTATGTAATCGAAATCGCTTCAATTGATCCACTTAAACGTCCTTTGAATAATCAGGATAAGCACGAAAAGCAAATTCGCACTTTAATTACCAGACTATTCACATCCATTGATTATGACGAGTTTCGCGCATCATGTATACAGCAACCAAGCTGATAGCCGCAGCCAATGAAACATAGCCGCCGACCCAGGCCAGTCCTCCCTCGGTAACCAGCCGTTGCGCAATATAGGGCGCAAACGAAGCACCGAGTATACCGCCTAAATTGTAGGCAGTTCCCGCGCCGGTATAGCGCAGCTCGGAGGGAAACAGCTCGGGCAGCAAGGCGCCCATCGGTGCGAAGGTGGCGCCCATTAGCAATAGCTCCAAGGACAGGAAAACGGTGATTATCAAGGGTGAGCCGCTCTCCAGCATGGGCTTTAAGGCGAAACCGGACAGGAATGCGGCGCTACCAGCGACAAGCAAAACGTGTCGCCTTCCGAATCGATCGCCTGCCCACGCGGATAGTGGCGTGGCTGCGGCCATAAAGAGTACCGCCACGCACAACATGCCAAGAAACTGCTGACGTGGGATTAGTAAAGTGGTGATGCCATAGCTAAGGGAAAACACCGTTGTAATATAGAACAACGCATAGCACACGACCATCGCCAGCGCGCCCAGAACCAACGGAGCAAGATGAGACTTAAGTATTTCCTTGAGTGGCACGCCAACCTGTTGGTGTTGCTGTAGCACTTTGGCAAATACCGGGGTTTCGGTCAAGGCCAGCCGTACATACAAACCGATTATGACCAGAACCGAACTGGCAAGAAACGGCAGCCGCCAGCCCCAGTCTTTAAATTCTTGTTCACTCAGAAAATGGGCAAGCAGCAGAAAGCTTCCAGTCGCTAACAGAAATCCCACGGGCGGTCCCAACTGCGGAAACATGCCGTACCAGCCGCGCTTTCCGGCCGGTGCGTTTTCGGTTGCAAGCAGCGCGGCCCCTCCCCATTCGCCGCCCAGGCCTATGCCCTGGCCAAAACGCAACAGACACAGCAAGGCGGGGGCCCATGCGCCGATAGCATCATAGCCTGGCAGCAAGCCGATCAATGTGGTGGAGATACCCATGACCAGCAGCGATGCAACCAAGGTTGTTTTGCGCCCGATGCGGTCGCCAAAATGGCCGAACAGCGTCGCGCCCAAAGGCCGGGCGAGAAAAGCCACGGCAAAAGTGAGAAAGGCACTGAGCGCTTGAGTTTTAGGGTTGCTATCGGGGAAAAATACCGGGCCGATAACCAAGGCCGCCGCCATGCCGTAGATATAAAAATCGTAGAACTCGATAGCGGTGCCAATAAAACTGGCCAAGGCGATACGCGTAACGGAAGGGACGAGGATGGGTTTGAGCAATGTGATTCCTGGTGCTGTATGTTTTGGATGAAATAATGAATAATTTGAAAAATGGGGTAATTTAACCATAGACTTTGAATCGTTACACAACAATAATTGGCACTAATTGAAGAGATCCAGCGCCTTGTGAAGTATGTATAAATGGATTTACCTCAAAGAAAAACCAAGACAGTCAACTTAACGATTTGTGCTCTTCGTGCTTTTATGTCTTAAGTTGATAACGATGGAATAACGAAAAATCCCCGTCATCCGTTACTTAATGGAGCCAATTATGAATAAACAAAAATATATCGACCTTGTTCGCGTAGAACCCGGAAAAAAAATTCATCTTAAGGACTATGATACCGGATGGGCTCAGACCGAGGAGTTTAAGGATCTGGACAAGGATGAATCAAAGGAACACGCCAATGCTATTCTGGAACAGAATCTGGCGGATTTGACTCAAATGCAGCAATTGCTTTACGCGGATGATCGTTACTCCTTGTTAATCGTTTTTCAAGCGATGGACGCAGCAGGCAAAGACAGTACGATCAAACACGTCATGTCCGGCATCAACCCGCAGGGGTGTCAGGTTTTCAGTTTCAAGAAACCCTCAATTGAAGAATTGGATCACAACTTTCTCTGGCGCTTTATGAAAAGCTTGCCAGAAAGAGGCCGAATCGGTATCTTCAATCGTTCTTACTACGAAGATGTACTTGTGGTTAAAGTCCATCCTGAACTTATCCAGAATTTGCCTGATGGTAAAAGGGGCAAGTCTTTCTGGGAGTGCCGCTATGAAGATATTAACGCCTTTGAACGTCATCTGGAGCGTAACGGTATGGTGATCCTGAAGTTTTTCCTGAATGTCTCGAAAAAAACGCAAAAAAAACGCTTCATGGAACGGTTAGAGCGCCCAGAGAAGAATTGGAAATTTTCGGTTGCCGATCTTGCTGAACGAGACCGCTGGGATGACTACATGGATGCCTATGAAGACGCGATTAATGCCACCAGCACTGAATGGGCACCCTGGCACATTGTTCCTGCTGACAACAAATGGGTGACGCATGCCATAGTTGCCGACATTATCACTTCGAGCCTGCGTGCCCTCGATCTCAAGTTTCCTGAAATAACGGAAACGCAGCTCAAGTTGCTGGCCGAAGCGCGTAAAACCCTTGAAGACGAATGATAACAAGTTGTTATAGGCAGGGGAGTTATAGACCACCAGGGTTCTGAAGTCATTCGTTGTTAATCCGGAAAAAAGAAAACCCAAAGAGACGCAAAGGACACGGAGCTTCAGTATGTTATAATATTAACTATTTGAATCTCCGCTTTCTGCGGTGAACTGCAATTTATTGGATTCATACGATTGTCACAATTTCTACGGACAATCCAGCATCCATGCACTGTTTACATCTAGTTTTCAACTATCAATTTTGTTTAATTCCATCAAACCCTGACGATAACTGCCTAATGACAACACCTGATCAATCGACAATTCAAACCCCGGTTTCTCCCTTAAGCGAGGATGAGCTACACAGGATTAACGCCTATTGGCGCGCCTGTAATTACCTGGCGGCCGGTATGATTTATCTGCGGGACAACCCATTACTAAAGGAACCGCTAAAGCCCGAACATATCAAGAACCGGCTATTAGGACACTGGGGATCAAGCCCAGGTCTTAGCTTTGCCTATATCCATATCAACCGGCTCATTAACAAATACGGCCTTGATGCCATTTTTCTCGCAGGTCCCGGCCACGGCGCGCCGGGCGTGTTGGCCCCTGTTTATCTGGAAGGGACTTATGCGGAAATTTACCCTAACAAGGGAGAGGACGAAGAAGGCCTGCTGCAATTCTTTAAGGAATTTTCTTTTCCCGGCGGGATCGGCAGCCACTGTACACCCGAAACACCCGGTTCCATTCATGAAGGCGGCGAGCTGGGCTACAGCATTTCACACGCCTACGGCGCGGCCTTCGATAATCCCGATTTGCTGGTGACTGTCGTAGTAGGCGATGGCGAGGCGGAAACCGGGCCGCTGGCAACCTCCTGGCATTCCAATAAGTTCCTCAATCCGATACGTGATGGCGCGGTATTGCCGATATTGCATCTTAACGGTTATAAGATCAACAACCCGACCTTCTTGTCACGAATTTCCCACGAAGAACTGGAACGTCTGTTTCAGGGTTACGGTTATACCCCTTACTTCGTGGAAGGCAGCGACCCCGAGACTATGCACCAGTTGATGGCAGGCGTTCTCGAAACCTGTGTGCTGGAAATCCGCCGTATTCAGGAGGAAGCACGCCGCACCGGTATGCCAACGCGGCCACGCTGGCCGATGATTGTATTACGCAGCCCGAAAGGATGGACGGGGCCCAGGGAAGTGGATGGGCACAAAGTGGAAGGTTTTTGGCGTTCACATCAGGTTCCGCTCTCCGGCATGAAAGAAAATCCTGCGCACCTGAAAATGCTGGAAGATTGGCTGCGCAGTTATAAACCTGAAGAATTATTTGATAGTACAGGCAGATTGATCCCCGAGCTTAAGGCACTGGCGCCCAAAGGCACGCGGCGCATGAGCGCAAATCCTCATGCTAACGGTGGTCTGCTGCGCAAAGCCTTGCGAAAGCCTGATTTCCGGGATTATGCGCTGGCACTGGAAAGTCCGGGTAAAGTATCTGCAGAAAACACCCGTCCGCTGGGTAAATTCCTGCGCGATATTATGGCCGATAACATGCAAAATTTCCGTGTGTTCGGTCCCGATGAAAACAGCTCAAACAAGCTGGATGACATTTATAAGGCCAGCAAGAAAACCTGGCTGGCGGATACTCTGCCGGAAGATGCTGACGGCGGAGAATTGTCACCGGACGGCCGGGTGATGGAAATGTTGTCCGAACACACGCTGGAAGGCTGGCTGGAGGGTTATCTGCTAACGGGCCGCCACGGCTTCTTTTCGACCTACGAAGCGTTTGTGCATGTGATTGATTCCATGTTCAACCAGCATGCCAAATGGCTCGCCATGTCCAAGGCAGTGCCCTGGCGCGCGTCGGTATCATCGCTCAACCTGCTGATTACCTCTACCGTCTGGCGGCAGGATCACAATGGTTTTACCCATCAGGATCCGGGATTCCTCGACCTGGTCGTGAACAAAAGCCCGTCGGTGACCCGCATCTATCTGCCGCCGGACGTTAACTGTCTGCTCTCTGTAGCCAACCATTGCCTGAAAAGCACCAACTACATTAACGTGATTGTGTGCGACAAGCAGAAGCATCTACAATTCCTGGATATGGACTCAGCAATTAAACACTGTACCAAGGGCATTGGCATCTGGGAATGGGCCAGCAACGACGACGGTTATGAACCGGATCTGGTGATGGCGAGTGCGGGTGACATTCCTACCAAGGAAGCCCTGGCGGCAACGGTATTGCTGCGCGAAAATTTTCCGCAACTTAAAATCCGTTTTATCAATGTGGTGGATCTTTACAAATTGGTGCCCAGCAGTGAGCATCCGCATGGTCTTTCGGACCGTGATTTCGACAGTCTGTTCACTCTGGATAAACCGGTCATCTTCAATTTCCATGGTTATCCCTGGTTGATACATAGGCTCGCTTATCGCCGTAATAACCACAAGAATCTGCATGTGCGTGGTTACAAGGAAAAAGGCAGCATCAACACGCCGCTGGAACTGGCGATTCAAAACGAAACCGACCGCTTTAGCCTGGCTATTGACGCTATTGATCGTCTTCCGGCAATCCGGGTATTGGGCGCCCATGTCAAAGAAAAACTGCGTGACCAGCAAATCGAATGCCGTAACTACGCTTATGAACATGGCATAGACAGACCGGAAGATGATCAATGGCAATGGCCTTACTGACATTGCCATAAAATTAAGACTTGTTCCGGTCGCCCTAAGCATGTCGAAGTTTGCTCGGATAAGGCAAGAGCCGACAAATTTCCCTGTGATCGGGCTATTCGCGAATATTGGTAGGATATTTCGAGTGTACGTCCCCCTGTCTTTCGAGTTGTCCATCATTTAACGAGATCTTAACATGAGCTTAAAAATTTATTTGCTACGTCATGGTGAGACAGAATACAGTCAACGGGGTGCTTATTGTGGAGCTCTGGATGCCGAACTGACGGTGGAAGGACAGCAAATGGCACAGGCTTTCGCCGACGCTTATCGCTCTATACCCTGGACTGATGTCTTTGTCAGCCCCATGAAAAGAGCAATAGCAACGGCGCAGCCTTTGTGTGATGTTTTGGACTTGCCCATGCAAATGAGGGATGGGCTCCGGGAAATCAGTTACGGCGCTTGGGAGGATCGAGAACAGGAAGACGTTCGACTGCACCACGAACAGGACTACATACGCTGGATGACAGAACCAGCCTGGAATCCGCCTACCGGTGGCGAAACTGCAATTCAGATAGCTAGCCGCGCACTCCCGATCATTACCGAAATTGAGTCCAAGTTTAAAAATGGCAACGTGCTGGTGGTATCCCATAAGGCCACGATACGTATCATTCTTTGTAGCCTGCTTGGAATCGACGTAGGTCGCTACCGGGATCGCATCAACGCTCCCGCAGCCTCCGTTAGCATCGTCAAGTTTGGCAGCTATGGGCCAATGCTGGAAGTTTTGGGCGATCGAAGTTATATGCCCGAGTATTTACGCGAACGCTCGGGAACTTGATGGTTTGGATTAAAACGCCAATGCCACAGAAATATGGCAGGAAAGGGCAGTGCCCAAAGCAGTTAACTTTATCTATTCAAAACCATCTTCAAAGTGAGAGGGTTGGGTGAGGGAAATTAAAATAAGGAGGAAAGCTAAATATTATCCCCTCATTCCTACCTTCTCCCGGAGGGAGAAGGGGCCCGCATTGTTAAGTCAACTGTATTGTGGGTAGTGGCCTCCAGGATTAAATTCAAATAAGGGGACGGTAACGAAATAGCCTGAGCCTAGGGGATTATCGTGGGAGCGACTTTAGCCGCGAAGAGCGCGGCTAAAGTCGCTCCCACAAAATTGAAAATGCTCAAGCTATTGTCATTCCTTACTACAATAAATAAAAGAACCATGAGCGCTAAACAGCCCTATCTACTTCGAGACCGAAATACTGAGTAATCTAATACTGACTTAACCCCGTCCCATGAATAAATACTTATTGGTCGTCAACGCCGGTTCATCAAGCATAAAGTTTGCCATTTTCAAAAAAAATGCGACATTAGAGCTTGTTGCAGATGCTGCAGGGCAAATTGAAGGCATTGGCAGCCAGCCTCATTTCACGGTAAAGAGCACTTATGATGAAGTATTGGTCGATCACATGCTTGCTGTTGATGAGGCTCATAATCATACTGACGCGATCAATATCATCCTCGCCTGGCTATGGGAGTATCTCGCGGATGGAACATTGCTGGCAGTAGGACATCGCGTCGTCCACGGCGGTCAACACTATTCAGCGCCCGTTCTGATTGATGCCAAAGTTATGGCGGAGCTTGAAGCCCTCGTTCCTCTGGCGCCCCTCCATCAACCGCACAATCTCGCGACTATCCGTGTGCTGCTCGACACCATGCCGTCATTACGGCAAGTGGCGTGCTTCGATACGGCGTTTCACTGCACCCAGCCCAATGTCGCGCAACGCTATGCCATACCCCGGCGTTTTGACAATGAAGGTATACGCCATTACGGGTTCCACGGTCTGTCCTACGAATACATCGCTTCCATATTGCCCGGACTTGAACCTGGACTCGCGAATGCACGTATTATCGTCGCCCACTTGGGCAGCGGCGCCAGCCTGTGCGCACTATATAACGGCCGCAGCATCGCGACTACCATGGGTTTCTCTCCGCTCGACGGACTGGTCATGGGCACCCGTTGCGGTAATATCGATCCCGGCGTTTTGCTTTATCTCATGGATCATCACGGCATGGACGCACGCGCTTTGGAGCAACTGCTTTACCATCAATCCGGTTTGCTGGGTGTTTCCGGTATTTCCAACGACATGCGCACGTTGCTTGCAAGCGACGACCCGCACGCACAGGAGGCAATCGTGTTGTTCGTGTATCGCGTAGGCCGTGAAATAGGATCCCTGACCGCCGCGCTGGGCGGGCTTGACGCTCTGGTATTTACTGGCGGAATTGGTGAGCATTCCGCCGCAATTCGTGCGGAAGTCTGCCTTCAGGCGGCATGGCTGGGACTAGAACTGGACAACTCCGCCAACGAAACCGATGTTACGCGTATTTCAACCTTAAGCTCAAAAGTATCGGCATGGGTCGTAGCTACCGACGAAAATCTGATGATCGCACACCATACACTACGGCTAGTAACTTTTGTAGGAGATAAACCATGAAAGCAGATACGCTCTTTCCAAGCCTATTAGTTACCTGCTGCCTGGCGGTGCAACCTAGAGTAGGGAGGCCGCAGACTTTGCTGTTTTTAGCCATGATGACAATAACATCAAATTGCAACTCTAGGAACCGGTTGAAAGTCCTGAACTTTTCCAGGTGATTGCACATAATCCGAATATGCAGCGGACTTTTGCTCATCGCATGTCTGCTTCGAGCAACTGCCTGTTGGCAGCTATTTCATATCGCCAGGGTATCAGCCGGATGGCTTTTGGCGGGAGGTGCTTGATCACCCCGGGCATGGATAGAGGGCGAGAAAAGATCCATGGAATGGCCATTGGAAAGCGGATGGAGAAATGGATTTTTGCGTCTAACCAGCACCACTGCACTTAGTCTCTTATCCACTGAGTCTTAACATTTTTTGACAAGATTTTGATGCAAATTGAAATTTTTGTAAAAAATACTACGCCGTAAGGGATTGAACCTACAAAGGTTATTTCATTTAACCCTGACATAGCAGGAACATTTTCGGGGTCGTAAATCTGCAGATCGTCCAAATTTTTCTGTATAGCCGGGAACCTCTTTTTGCCCCAAAATAGGTTGCTTCTTGGTTCGGGCATGTCCGGGTTAGGATATGCTATTTGAAGCTTGTTCACTGAGTGAATACTGTTAAAAAGGCGCTATAAATTGGGTCTCCTCTAATGATTAACGCGCAGGACTTCGACCGTACTCCAAACAGCTTCGATAAAATCAGGGTTCATTTCAGGCATACCGTCCTGTATCCATTGAACCAATACTTTGGCGATATTCGGATAAGTGATGTGAATGGCATGGTTGTCATGCAGCCAGTGTTCAATAGCCGAGCCATTCATATCATTCATGGTATGGCCGTAGCCAAGTTGCTTTAATGCGGCAGCATTGGAGATTTGTTCCATTTGTGCATGTAGCGGTTTAGCAAGGATTTTTTTTCCCAATTGTAAGGCTTCACTGGCCAACTCAAATCCGGCATTGCTAATAATACCTGAACTGTCATACAAATCTTTTTGGAATCCTGCGCGTGAAAGCGTATTGCATACGATGTGGTCAAATTTTGAGGCAATCACCTCAGGTGAATAGATATGAAACTCATAATTGTCAAAAGGCGATAAAAGCTTGATGACTTCCTGCTGATCCTCGAAAGGAAGATATACAATGATTTTATTCTTGATGATATTTTTAGGTGTTTCGGGCGTATCAATGATGGGCGGTAAAATAGGTTGACCAAAATGATGCCAGTGTAAACCCACGCCTCTATCGGCAGGGGCAAAATATTTCATGACTTGATCTGCGATAGGATCTGATCCTGCTCTGGGAATATTATGGTTAAAGGCGTATTGATGACCTATGCCTAAAACAGGCTTTTTTTGATTTTTTGCCGCCCACGCTGTGACTGGTTCAAAATCGCTGATGACCAGATCATAGCCACTTAAGTCCAATGATTTCACATCCTTGATGAAGGTAATGGGCTTTGAATCGCATGCTGTTTTCAGATAATTAACTTGCCCCTTATCGGTATTAAAGGTTAAGCCGGTACGCAATTGGTAGCCGTTAAAAATATCCATATCGAAATATTTATCCGCAGGGCGACCGGTAAATTGGAAGGTTACGTCAATTCCCGCTGCATAGAGCTCTTTTGCCATAACTCTTGCCCGCGTGATGTGGCCGTTGCCGGTGCCTTGTACGCCGTAAAAAATTCTCATAGCTGTTCCAAACTAAAAAGTGCTGTACTCATGCCCAACAAAGCGCCTACCAGAATATCGGTCGGAAAATGTACGCCCAGCACAACACGAGAGCAGCCGACCAGTGTCGCCCAACAATAAAGTGGAATCATTAACAGGGGAAAATAATACCCGAGCAAGGTCGCCATCATGAAAGCGGCTGAGGTATGACCTGATGGAAAACTGAATTGATCTGACGGTGTAATAATGCTGTGGAAGTTTATTAAGGCTGCTTCAGGTCGATTACGTTTGAGACTGTTTTTTATTACAAAATAAGCCGATCTTTCGATTAAAAATGCCAGCAGAACGGCTCGTAGACAGAGGCTTTCAATACCTTCCAGCCAATATAGAGTAGCTATAACTAACAAATACAACTGACCATCGCCCGTTTTTGACAAGTATCGGCTAG
>Ga0209798_10001970_pt1 | contig 12165 bp, 8 predicted proteins | sample DOMMetBare3Fresh_FD_187475 | JGI IMG/M metagenome (GOLD analysis project Ga0209798, IMG submission 187475) | Wetland sediment microbial communities from St. Louis River estuary, USA, under dissolved organic matter induced mercury methylation -... | ecosystem: Environmental > Aquatic > Freshwater...
ATAAATATTGCTGTGGTTAAAGGTGGCGGCGCCATTGAGAATGATCTCAAAGGTTACGACAGCAACTGGATTGGCACCGATTAAAAAAATACAAACTACCTTGTACAACATGGAAATCACAATTTCAATCGGATGAAAGCGCACGGCAGTCGTGGCATCAAACTCAAGATCGGTATGGTGAACCTGATGCAGACGCCAAAGCACAGGCCATTTATGAAAAACAATATGCTGGCCATAGATAGCAAAATCAAGGACCAACAACGTCACAATCATCGACAACCATGCCGGGATTGCCAATAAATTCAATAATCCATAAGAGTGCTCTAAAGCACTTAGGGCGCTCAAATACGCGAAGCTGCCCAGCGTAAAACGCATCATTGCCATGTTCAATAGAGCCAGACCCAGATTAGCCGGCCATCGTTGCTTGCGGCTGATTCGTTGTGTTCTTCTGGGACTGATAAATTCCCAGCTGATCATAAGGCAGAAAATGCCTAAAGCAGCCGTTACACGTATTAGCGTCTCCAAATATGTCCCCTATCATATAAATAAGCCAAGGACTCAGGATCTGAGCCAAAAAAGTATCGCAGGCGCAAACCCCACATCAGTAATATTGTTTGATAAATACCGTTGACCTCCCACCTGCGACTGGAACTGATGACTTTCGCTTTCAGACGGGCAGGAGGGCTGATTTTCTTTAATGCCCCGCATAAGGCAATGTCTTCCATCAGACCAATTTCCGGATACTTACCTGCCTCATTAAAAGCCATATTCGTCACAAAAATCGCCTGATCTCCGGTTGCAATGCCGGTCAACGCAGAACGCCAGTTCATCATTTGCGCAATAACGCAGAACATAAAATGACGGCCGCTAAAGCAAATATCAAATCGTCCCCACTGCCTGGCACTGTTCAGGGCGTGCTTGATCAGTGGCAGGGCGTTATCAGGCAAGACGGTGTCGGCATGCAGAAACAGCAAAACATCGCCGGTCGCATGTCTTGCGCCGTTATTCATTTGAATCCCCCTGCCCGGTTCCGACGATACCACCTTGTCGGCATATAATCCAGCCAACGCCAGCGTATTATCATGACTCCCACCGTCAGCGATGATGATCTCGCATTCCGGTTTTAACTTCTGTAACGCTGATAACCGCGACTGAATGATTTTTTCTTCGTTCAACGTGGGTATGATGATGGAAAATTTCATTGGCTGCAATTACAACGGTTCAAACAATGCCGTCAAGTCTTCGGCGGTCAGCTTTAATGACTCTTCCTTGCCGCCACGCTTATACATGCTTTCGGCCAGGGAACGCTTTTTATCCTGCAAGGCCAGAATCTTTTCCTCGACAGTATTTTCGGTGATCAGTTTATAAACGAAAACCGGTTTATTCTGGCCAATGCGATGGGCTCGATCTGCGGCCTGGCTTTCCACCGCCGGATTCCACCACGGATCGTAGATGATGATGGTATCGGCTTCGGTCAGATTTAACCCAACTCCACCTGCTTTCAGGCTGATCAGAAATACATCGACTGCACCTGATTTAAACTGATCGATGGCCTCGTCGCGGTTACGGGTCTGACCGGTGAGCTTGCTATAGCCGATTTTTTGCGCCTTTAATTTATCTTCAATCAGTGCAATCATGCGGGTGAATTGCGAGAATACCAATATTCGCCGGCCTTCTTCCAGTTGTTCCGGCAACAAGTCCATCAGCAAATCAAGTTTGGCCGATTCCTTGACTTTTTTGCCTTCGCTAAGCGCAAGCGTGCGCGGGTCGCAACAGGTTTGACGCAATTTCAGCAACGCATCCAGAATCGTAATATGACTGCGCGATAAGCCTTTTTGGGCAATTGCGTCGCGAACCTTTTTCTCCATGGTCAGGCGTATGCTTTCATACAATGCTGCCTGTTTCGGATAAAGTGGCACGGAGCGGATAATCTCGGTTTTGGGTGGCAGTTCCGTTGCGACTTCCTGTTTTGTGCGGCGCAACATAAACGGCGCTATGCGACGTGACAAACGCGATTTTTGCTGGCTATTGCCATAGATTTCAATAGGTGTGCGGTATAATCTTTTAAAGGTCGAGCCGTCCCCTAAAAAGCCGGGCATTAAAAAATCGAATTGCGCCCAAAGCTCACCAAGATGATTTTCCATTGGTGTGCCGGTCAGGCATAGTCGGTGCGTGGATTTAATACGACGCACTATTTGAGCGGCTTTGGCAAGCGGGTTTTTAACGACCTGTGCTTCGTCCAGAATCAAAAAATAATAGTCTTGATTAAGCAGTGTCTCTTCATCTCTCGGCAATAAGGGATAGGTGGTCAGGATCAGATCATAGTTTTTGATTTTGTCGAACTGCTGCTTGCGCTCTGTGCCTTGTAGCGTCAACATTTTCAGATCCGGCGTAAAACGTTCCGCTTCCCGCCGCCAGTTACTCATCAGGCTGGTCGGAGCAATAATCAGGCTGGGCGACGTCATGCGTCCGCTTTGTTTTTCCAGTAATAAATGGGCCAGGGTCTGAATCGTTTTGCCCAGCCCCATGTCATCGGCCAGAATACCGGCAAATCGATATTCCCGTAAAAATTGCAGCCAGTTCAATCCTTGTTGTTGATAATGCCGAAGTTCTGCCTGTAAGTTTACCGGTAAGTTTACATCTTTAATGCCGGTGAAGTTTTGTAATTTTCGCCCCAATTCCCTGAGTTCGTCGCCCCCTCGCAACGAAAACAGGCCATAGCTGCGCTCTTCAAGATCGGCAAGACTTGCAGCATTAAAGCGGGACAATTTTAGCACACCGTCTTTGGCTAACCTGCTACTGTCAAACAGCTCGTAAAGAACAGCGAGAAAAGGCCTGATTTTGTCATTGGGCACGTTCAGATAGTGATGATCGCCCAGCGGGATAGTGAGTGTATCGGGAAGATTTTCCAGATCGTAATTTTCCAGTACCGGCATGATCAGCGGCAATAAGGGCAACGACTGACCATCCACATCGATGTTAAAACGCATTTCAAACCAGTCGTTCCGGCTTTCACTAATTTCAGCGTCCCAGTTCTGTGCTGTTTGAAAATTAAGCAGAAAACTGTCATCCATTTCGATGAGCCAGCCTTCCCGCTCCAACAGCGGACGGATGTTTACGAGAAAGTTTCCCCACCGTGCAGCACTTGCCATAATGGTTTCGCCGGGACTATACAGAACCAGTCCTTTCTTTTCTTGCTCCAGGGTAGGCGCATGTTCAAAACCAAGTCCTAATAGACGTGCTAGGGCTTCATGTTCATTATCGAGTGCGCGTTTTATCCGTACCAAACCCCGGTTTGTCTTGATTATGCTATAGTCTTCCTCGCTAAGCGAGGTAACAGTCCAATCTCCGTATGTATAAGTAATGGCTATAAAATGGGAGTAACGCTGACTACTTAACTGATGGCCGAACAGCAATAAATGCGGCCTTGGGAGTAAATTACCGGCTTCCGTAAGCTCCAGTTTTTTTGGGGGAGGCAGAGGCAGATTTGGATATTTAACAGCCAGCCGGAAACTGAATTCATCAGCCTGATCAGCGGGAATGACAGGGGCATCCAAGAGCTTTTTTAATTGGTCTCCGGTCAGGCTGATCGAGTTAATATCTCCGATCGTACCTAACACGGTATCCAGATACAGCGGCGGGTCGGTGATCAGCAGGATTGCTTCGGGATCGATATGAACATCTAGTCTGTAGTCGCCATGATCTGATTGTTGCCAGGTAAATTGTAACTCCCGGTCGGCGCCAGCCAGTAAAGGCGGCCTATCAATATCCAGCCAGAACAAATGACCGGTACGAAGCAGCTTGGACACGGCCAAATAGCCGGCGGCCCCGTTCAATAAAGGTTGCCCTGAGAAAGTGTCGAGTATGGACAGCAGTCTGGCGCACTCACCATCCTGTGACTGAACATAGCCAATGTAAGAATAGCTGTAGCGCAGATTGCTTAAGGTTGTTTTTCGGCCTTTCGTCAGACCGCCAGTTTTTTTTTCCTTGGTGATAAGAAAATCGACGGTCAGCGCATGTGCCAAATTGCTGGGTTTTAAAACATAGGCAACAAACTCCTGATAACTGTCGGGTGGCCGAGAGACTCTTTCACTAAAGCTGTCCAACCAGTCCAAACAACTGCCGGTATTAACCGATAAAGAACCGGAATTTTGGTATTTCAGGCAGACAGCGGCAACATGCTTGCAATTATACCCAACAGGACAGGAACAATGACCTTCGATCTCCGCGGAACTGTAATCAGGTCGCCAAATGATGCGGATATTTTGCTTGTAAGGATTGGCTTCACTGCCTTTAACGGCCGCGTTAAGCTGAACGAACAGCACCCCTTCACTCTTGATGATCAGATTGACGACCTGATTTTTTTCAAAATAGCTTCTTCCGCGCTCATAGGCGCTTTCTCCGCATTCGTAACGTATATCGGAACGCAGCAGTTTTTTGGCGTTATCCATAAAAAATTCGAAGTGTAATATTCTGGTAGTTTGTATTGTAACTGATTACCTAAGATCGCTGCCTAAACCCAAACGCCTCATTGCCGTTAAAAACGTAGGTATTGATGAATGGCGGGAACCAAGATAGTGCAAAAATTTCGAGCCTTCATTAGCAACCGGCGATACATTTACTGTTTCTATAAAATTAACAATAAGGTGGTATAATCCTTATTTGGTGCGGAACTTAGCAACAATTGCACATATCTAATACATTTTCAATTTGAACGAGTCAGTTTGATCGCTTTTAAAAAACGTTGTTTAATTAATGTTAATAGATAAAAATCAATCTAATCAATTCTTAAGCTATTAGTGATAAAGTTTTCTTAAGGCTTAGCCTTAAAGAACCATTTATGGCACAAGGTTTGCTGTTTATTACTTGAGAGGGAAGTGGATTTAGATACACAAGTCAACAATTCCACTTAATTTCTCTGAGATGCTTCGATACAGAACATTTCACGGTCTTCTTTCATCAACTTGTAATAATCGTGGTTTATGATCGGGACTGTTCTGATTGAATACATCTGAACTAAGAAGTGAGGTATTTACCATGTTAAATAAATTAATATCTTTAACTAAACTACACGAGCTGAATTTGTCATGGCCGGCTATCACGCCTGGAGAAATGGCAACTTTAATACTGGTAGTGTCATTCGGCATATTATCTGCAGTTGAGCTAAAAGCGCCTAAAGAAAAACAGTCGAAAAAGCTGTTGCGGCAATCCTATAAAACCAATTTCAGTCTATTCATTTTTAACAGCCTGATTATGTCGCTGTTTTCTGCCGCGTCGTTAGTGCTCGTTGCCAAACAACATTTATTGGGCAAAGGACTATTAAGCGCTATTGCGAATCCCGCGGTGAAAGCCATACTTTCGTTTTTAGCGATCGATTTATTACTGTATATCTGGCATAAGACCTGCCATCGTTTCGACGGTTTATGGATGTTTCATAAAGTTCATCACAATGATCCTTGTCTGAACGTTTCAACCGGTTTTCGGATTCATATCATTGAACTTTTAATCACTCATCTTCTGAAGGCGGCACTGATCATCGGGATGGGGATAGACGCGTTAATCGTGCTTGTCAATGAAGTTGTAACCACGTTATTCATCATGCTTCATCACTCGAACATATCATTCAAAGGTGAAAAATGGTTTGGACTTTTGTTTATTGCTCCTTATTTACATCGCACTCACCATTCGACCGAACGTAACGAGCATGACAGCAACTATGGCGCAATTTTATCAATTTGGGACCGTTTGTTCGGAACATTAACGGAATGGGAACCCGCTAAAATTGGCATCAAGGGCGATTCGCCGCTGGATTTTGTCAACCTGGTTAAATTCGGCTTTACCTTACAAATGCCTTCATACCCTCAGTCACTGAACTTGGATTCAATGATTGCCGAAGCGGCCTACTACAGGGCTGAAAAACGGAATTTTTATCCGGGGCAGGAAATCAATGACTGGCTGGAAGCAAAAAAGGAGGTTCTGCGCATGGTTTATAGCAATCGAAAAAACCAGCGGCGTAAGGAGACCAATAAAAGTCAGCGCAGCTATCTTGATTGGATTAATTGCACGCTACACCTTGACTTCGGGCATTGAGAAATAATAACCCGACTCCAATATAACCGAAAGTCATCAATCCTCTATTGTCATTCCGGCGGGGGATGACGGGACTAAGCAGCCATGGATGACGGGGTGTCGATCCATCCTTGTGGCCTGCAACCTGTTGCCCCCCGCCGGTATGACTGACTTAATGTAACGGTATTGATCCGGATTCCGGCATGCCCTGCCGGATCGACGACGCTTTTAATAACTTACTGAGTGCTGGATCCGGCAACCTTGTTGTCCATAAATGAGGCGTAGCCATCCGCCCCCCTCGTTTCATGACGAAAATGACAACCGGTACAACCGAAACATTTAACCCAACGCATATTTGATAAAATCGGGCATATCGAAATGTTTTTTCTTGCCTATGCTCGGGCTCCATGCCGGCGCTTGGCGAAGCACCGAATGGCTGTCGTTTAGCAAAAGGCCAACCAGTGTTTCGACCACAATTCTGCTACCGAGCCTGCCCAATTGAACCGGCGTATCGGTTTTACCACCGTGAAGATACCATTCATGCTGGGCTTCGGCCAGCACGTAGTACCACAGTGGAGCTTTTCCGGCGAAGCTTGAATCAATCGAGACCAGAGTATCCAGTTCTTTATATTCATCCGCACTGGTTGCCTTGCCCACTTTTAAGTCGGGATCGCATAGTGGGTCAATGCCCATGGCGCGCGCAACATCCTGTCCTGAAGGCAAACCCATCGCCATCCCCCGCAATAAATTCCGCAACGCGAGGTTTGGAATCTGTCCCGTCTGCGGGGGCGGCTGCAATTGCGCAACATCAGTCAAAGCAGGTGTCGGCTGACTGGAATCGACCCTGGAAAATTCGGGTAAAAATGCCAACGGATTGACCAGGGAAGCATCGATTTTGTAAGCAGGCTGAGTTCTATTTTTGCCAATACGCCTGTCCTTGTCTCCGGTAAGATCGAAGAACAAATTCCAGTCGATCCCCCATTCTTGTGGAAATGCATCAAAACCGTTCAAGCCTCGTTCCTTAAGCCCGGCAAATATGAATTGCCTTCCGTCAATACCGCGTTCACGTTCATTGGGTCTGGTCTGATCAGGCGGCGGGTTGCCACCGCTGAGTTTGGTGTTGAGACGGTAAATAGGACGCACCATGGAATGGCCAAATCGGTAGGCGGCTGTGGAAAATTCAATAGGCATGAAAGCATCATTGCGCGGTTTGTAAAATAAAAGCCTAGGGACATCCTCAAATATCGGCTTACCACTTTTTAAATGCGGCAACACGCTTTCGATAATGTCCCGTCGCGCAATTTTGTAGAGAAAATCGTGCAACACTACATATTGGTAATGCCAGCGCACTTGCCGCTGAATTTCGTCAAAATCCAAACGCTTGTGCTCGTCGGCGATGCGGTTGTGGAACTGCAGAAACACGGCATGCAACTGGCTGACAATGACGTTTTCATCGTTGCGCTTGTCGCCAATCAAAGCCCGATGATGCGATGATCCGTCCTGGTCGGTCCAACTATGGCGAGGTAAATCGTGAGCAATAATTTTACCTTTGGGCCCTTCTAACAGAGGGCGGCCAAGCTGAAATTTACGCCCTTTGCCGTCATACATATAAGGTTGATCACTCGGCCCACGGCCATACAGACAATCCAGATCCAGTTGTGGCGTCCTGAAATCAATCAACGCATCGACATCATTGCGCTGCTGCAAACTGCTGGCCGGATCAAAGGTAATATCATGATCGATAAATTGCCCTAAATAGGTATATCCGGAATCTACAGCGCTATTTTCTTCATCATCATGGAGCCTGCTGTCCTGACCTTCTTCACTCGGCGCAAAAGGCAGCTTGGGATTGGTTTCATCTCGTTCCGGGGGCGCCGACATCCGATTCTCCGTCACGCCATCACCAGCCAGCTTTTTAAGCGCCGATTCCGGCCATATGGCGGGCGGCAAACTTCGGAAAATACGTCCGAAACGCCCTTCAAACTGCGACGACCGCCGATCGAAATCCGCGCCACGGACATTGCCATGAGACGAACTGTTTCTGCTTGAAAATGTTTTCATAACTATCTCCTAAGGCTAAACTGGGGGGATGAGCAGATTTTTGCCCGACATTTACCATAACAGAATTATTAGAAGGAATACAAAAAAACTAAGAAATCATGGGAAATCTGTGGGATTTGAGAGGATGCTCGAACCAGACCTTACTGCGACAAATCCATTTTTGGTATCAGCCCAGATACAATGACAAAACAAAAACAGAAATCAAAACCATTAATGCCATGAACCATCGCAGGTATTGAGAGATAATGCACAACATCGAACCGTGAAATGCATAAAAAACCTGAAGAGAAAAACTTTAGGGCGCAATAGCGAATACAAGCGTAAAACTTTTATAGCAAGGCTTATGTCATTCCGGCCAGCGGGAGAAATATTTAACAGAACCTGCACACCTGGGCTTATATCACCAAGACTCTTCACTTGGCTCGAAATGACAATTTATTCAGCAGTTCCCCTAATAAACGTTCACGGCAGCGGCACCGTGCCCAGTACTCATCATCGCTTGAGGGTCAACATGGCAACCGGTTTTACCGGCATCGTTGGTTGAGCCTCGCTATACAACGAATAGGCGCCAAACACCATTTGGTGGGCACGTCCCAGTTTTTCCTTGATAAAATCAACGACAATCTGTTGTTGTAGCTGTTTACCGTCCCAGTGATAAACTTTAAGAAATTGTTCATTATCGGCGCCTTTTTTATCCCAGTTAGCCAGTAATGACGAGGTAAAATACAAACGCTTACCGTCCCAGCTGGACGAAACCATATTGACCTGGGCACCGATTTTTTGCTCGAAAACCTGTTTGGGCTTGAACGGATCGGATATATCGAACGCGCGGGTTTTGCCATCCATGAAGGTATTCACCCAAAGCAGCTGGTCATCGCTCTGAATGGAAATATCGACGGGTAAAGGAATTTTACTGGGATCGCCAATATCGGCTACCTCTTTTGCCTGCCAAACGCCTTGCTGATCTTCGTAGATGAGCCAGATTTTTGAAGTCAAGGCCGTGCTGGTAAAACAATAATTATGATTTGCTCCCCAGGCGCAACGGATTTCCAATGGCGCCCCGGGGACATCAAAAACTCTTTTAGGCTGCTTCGTGTGCAGATTCCATTGCACTACCGTATTACCGAAGCGCTTCATCGCTTCAGGATCTTTAAGCATTTTGCCGAAATCCATCATGTAATTGGACCAGCCGGTAAACGATGAAGTCAGCATCAGATTGCGTCTGGGCAGAACCCGCAGATCATAGCCGTAACCGTCGGCATATTTACCGGTTTTCACAGCGCCTGCCAAATCACTGTCGGTCGGCGTCCAATGGGTTGTGATATATTCGCCTTCATTGGTATATTCCACGATGCCGGTGCGTCCGCCATGATCCTTGTTGTTGGAAAGTCCGGTGATGATCATGCGGCCCGGTAAGGCATAGGTGGTATGTGGACCGACAACGCCACCACTTTTGGCGACAAAATCAGTGATGGTTCTGATCAACTTGGGCTTGGCGGGGTCGGTATGAACATCAAAAATAAAAATTTTGCTGGTATCCAAGGAAGCGGCCCACAAAAATTGGCGATCATCGGTAAAACCGGAATGATGCGCTTCGTTACGCCCGCCAACGGAAAGACTGTTGACTACTTTACCGTAGCGTTTGGATGTCGGATTAACATCAACAGTCACCAGTTTGTCCTGTTCATCGCCGATGCCTTCCATACCTAAAGTCCAGACATAGACGAAATCCTCCTGACCGACAATTTTAGCCATATAGGGCGATAGGCAGGTTTCATCGGCAAGTACGATATTGAAGGTTAATCCTGCCACAGCCAAGATCGAAAAAATACAAACCTTAAGAGAAGGGCCTTTTCCACTATAAAGAAAATTAGTTCGTATAGTCATCATGAGCTCCTGGGGCTATCACTTGAAAGGGTAAGGGCTCCAGAGGGACATTGATTGACAACATCAATAATCTCCTCCCAACTTGCCTGGGACGGATCAATAACAAATTGACCCTTTTGAACCTTGAAAACGGAGGGCAGCGATTGAACGCAAACTCCTGCGTGACAACACTTATCTTGATCCCATTCGACTTGCATGATAGTCTCCGGTCGATGATTATTAAATTATTCTGCGGTGGTCGGGTCGATTAGGGTTTTAACCCTGGAAATGCGATTCGCTGGAAATCCACCTTTTTCGGCATGCTCCATGATGCTTGCTTCGTCAGGTGCTATATAGACACAATAGACCTTATCGTCAGTCACATAGCTTTCAAGCCACTGAATTTTTGGCCCCATCTGATTAAGAACACTACAGGATTTTTGGGAAATATTCTGTAAATCCTGAGTGGTTAATGAGCCAGCATGAGGTATTTCACGTTCAATGATATATTTTGGCATTATGCAGTCCCCCTTTCTTAAATTTATTTGACCGGTCGTCTTACATTTCAATGTTACCATCACTTTTTAAAAAAATCACCTAATAAATTTTCACAACACTGTTTAATCGGTTGCGAAGATTTCTCTATTTTCATTCTTAACAAGGCGCCCTGCCAGGTGTTGACTAAAAGATCAGCCATTTCGACAGCCGATTTATCGGTTCTTACGGTACCTTGCTGCTGCGCTTTTTCAAGTCCTGTTTGTAATAAATCCCGATAACGGTGGACAGCCGACTGCAGGGATTTTTGACAGAGGTCGCTCGTATCCCCAAGTTCGCCCATTAAATTGCCGAGCAGGCAGCCCCCCTTGTAGTTGGCCTTTTCCAGTTCGATGATTAATTCAGCAAAATAATTTTGTATGGCTCCCAGCGCATCATGCTCCGCCAATTGCAAATGAACCTTTAATTGGTTGATGAATGGTTCAATGTAATGCTGAATGACTTCGGCACCGAAGTTTTCCTTACTCCCGAAGTAGTTATAAAATGGACCTTTTGGAATTTGCACGGCATCAAGGATTTCCTTCAATCCAGTCCCGTGGTAGCCCTGTTGCATCAGCAATGATACGCCTTGGGATAACAGATTATTTCTCTTGCTTTGTTTTTGAGAATAAGTAGACATAAGTCAATAATACGACCAGTTGTCTTAATTGATCAACAGGCTTATTAAGAGATTTTTAATGCGTGAATTGTAAAGTGTGTCATATGGCCTATTTTAAATAGGTCATATGACACACTTATCATTAATAAATTTTCCCAGCCTTCGTTTATTGGGGGTTCAATGCATTTTCACTAGGCAAACTAAATATACAAAGCATAGTTTATACCAACTTTAGCGTCATATTGCCGCGCGGCAATATGACGCATTTTCAGGAACCAGTCAAGCCGTTAGAATTCCGTTGACTTAATGATCGTGTGTGAAATAACAGTACTTACCCTTCCCCTCGATAATGCGGGCAGCAGTTTCGCCCGCATTCTTTTTAACGGAGATAGCCATGAATCGTAATCACATTTTTAACAAAAATCTGATTCATCAAGAAATGACTAAGAAAATTGCCATCCATGAAGCCGGACATGCAGCAGCTATTTATCTTGGCAATAAGCAAAAAGACCTGCCACCAGTTTTTTTCCAGATTTTTATCACACCATTGAATAGCGATTTTCAGTCATCCGCGTCATTAAACGAGCCTGACACCAACTATATTGCCAGCATAGACGGTGGTCGCTTAATTCATTCACTGCCAATCTCAATTGAAGAGGCAACAAACTGTTTTTCGTCAGCGCAGAAACTTGCCTATGAAAACGCTTGTGAAGCTGATATAACCAATATGCTAATCGGGCCTTTGGCCGAAGCAAAATATATCGCCCTACGAGACGGGGAAGTGCTTAATCCACGCTTGGTGAATATCAATGCACTTCATTATTATGGCGGCGCATCGGATTTGGAAAGTGTCAACACATATCTAGAGTGCATTTACTCAGATGCAGCACTTCGAGAAAAGAAAATTACTGAGTTATTTTTAGCGGCATTCCACTTTGTCGATGATAGATCGAATTGGCTTGCGATCATGGCCTTGGCGGATTATATTTTAGCCGCCAATAAAAGAATCATCGAAT
>Ga0209798_10001972_pt1 | contig 12161 bp, 10 predicted proteins | sample DOMMetBare3Fresh_FD_187475 | JGI IMG/M metagenome (GOLD analysis project Ga0209798, IMG submission 187475) | Wetland sediment microbial communities from St. Louis River estuary, USA, under dissolved organic matter induced mercury methylation -... | ecosystem: Environmental > Aquatic >...
CGAAATGAGTTTGCGGCACCTGGCAGAGGGAAAAGCGTTCCGAACTTCCATTCCATTTTGTTCAAGCCAGTTCGAAATCGTATTTATCTCTAAATTTATTAAGATTAACCCTGGCACCGTAAGTCCTTATGAGTTTTTTGCCCAAGTAAATCGGAAATTTGAAATTGGATCGGTATACAATAGGTGCTCAGTTTGTTTTGCACTGATTATTTTTTAACGAGGCGCCTATGAAAAAAAACATATCCATCAGCTTGTTGTTACTGGTTTGCAGTAACCCAGTTCTAGCAGAATTGATCGGTTCCGTTGATACCGATTTTAAACTTGTTGGCCCGGATAATAAAATTGTCATTGAAGCATTTGACGATCCGGATATTGGCGGTGTGACTTGTTATATCAGCAGGGCTAAGACCGGCGGAATTTCCGGGGCTGTCGGCGTAGCGGAAGATACTTCGGATGCCTCGCTGTCATGCCATCAAACCGGGCCGGTGAATGTTGATCCCAAAATTAAGGCGGGCGACCGCGATGGCGAGAATGTTTTTAAAAAGCGCACATCACTTGTTTTCAAATCGATGCAGGTGGTCAGGTTTTTTGATAAAAATCGGAATACCTTGGTTTACATGGTCTACAGCGATCGGATATTAAAGGGCTCGCCTAAAAATAGTGTTTCCGCCGTGCCGATACTGCCCTGGCGTTAACGGGTTTACTCATGCAGGACTTGCTTTAAAATTATGCGCCATCAAAACAGTTCGCAATTATTGACGATCATCTAGGCTCAAATTTGACCATCAATGTGTCTGGCATCATAGTAAACGAAAAAACCTCTTGGACGGGGAGCGTGGTCTCAGCACGGGTAACCGAAAAATTTTTGCATAGCATTGCCACTGCCATTTTAATTTCAAGTAAGGCCAAATTGCGTCCCGGGCAAAATCGCGGCCCTGCACCGAAGGGTATACTGGCACTACGATTATGATTGCATGTAGCCGGATTCGACTCCAGCCACCGATCCGGCTTAAATTCGAGCGCATGGGTAAAATTTTCCTCTTGTAAAGCGCCATGGCGGGTAATCAACATCAGAAAGGTTCCTTTAGGGATCGTTATTCCAGCTAAATCGACATTCCTATTCGGTTCCATGAAAAGTACCGGCGTGACGGATTTCAAGCGCATGGTCTCAAGAACCACCGCTTCGATGTAATGCAATTTCTCGACAGTGCTGATGTCCGCCGGAGTGGTTTCGCTTCCCAGCACAGCGTCTGTTTCCTGCTGCATTATATGTTGTACCTCGGGGTGTTCGGTTATCAAATATAACAGCCAGGATAATGTATGCGCTGTGGTATCCTCGCCCGCAATGAGAATGGTGATGATATTGCCTTGAATTTCCTCATCGGTTAAACAGTTGCCGTTTTCATCATGAGCTAATAGCAAGGCTTCCAGGAAGTTGGCGGGCCGCATGCTAAGCCCTTTTTGTTGCGCTAACTGTTGCCGAGTCTTTTGCACGAATGCGTCTATCGTTGCCTTTATGATGGCTAACGACTTTTCCATAGCTCGTTCGCTGGGCAGCTTGATAAAGTGCCAATAGGGAAATGGTGCATTCACCCGGCGGTTGAACACGGGAAGGAATTTTTCCAGATGACGTTGAAAACTATCACTTTCTTGTTCCAGCAAGTTAATATCATAGCCGAAAGCAAAATTGGTCGTGATATCGACGGTAAATCGCAGCCAGTCTTTCTTTACGTCGATTGGCTGGTCGGTTCCAGCAATTTTGCTCCAGCGCATTTGTAAACGTTTAGTAATATTACGCATGACCGGAAAAAAACGACGTAAATAGTCGGGCTTAAACGCCTGCATGGTAATATTCCGTTGGCGTCGCCATTCTTCGCCCTCAGCGGCAAAAACCCCATTGCTTTCCAATTCACGGCCTATCCGTTCGATAGAACTTGCCCTGCGATAAGTTTGCGGGCGATCGCGTAAGATGGTTTGTATCAATTCAGGATCGCTAATAGCCACGACAGTCTTATGCGCAATATTGAATTTGTAAACTCCGCCATAAATTGCGGACCATTCCTCCAGAATGGAATGCAGTTTTTGTAAATCCAATTGCAGTAGATTGCCAAGGACAGGCAATCCTTTGGGACCATGCAGTTGGGAAAGTGAATATCCCGGTTTTTCGGTAAGCATTGAAGTGTTATAGTTTGGTTGGATCGATCTCATCAAAGAGAACTCAAAGAAGCAGACTCGATAGATCAGGAAATTGAGCTTTTGTTAAGAGATTGCAACTGAAGCTCCCTTAAGTCTGAGTTAACCCAATTAGAACAAAATATCGGCTTTGTTGTCATTATTATTTGGTTACCGGCTCTTCTAACACGAAATCATCAAACGGATCTTAAACCTGATCTTTAAAAAGTAAACCCATCCGCAACAAACCGGTCACACTCTGGAGGAAAACAGTATGGCAAGTCTTACTTTTTTAGGCGCGACAGGACAGGTAACAGGCTCCTGCTATTTGCTTGAAACCGACAGCTACCGGGTATTGCTTGATTGCGGGCTGTTTCAGGGATCAAAAGAAACCGAAAAACAAAATGAAGCCGATTTTCCCTTTACTGCGGCTTCTATCGACGCAGTAGTTTTGTCTCATGCCCATCTTGATCATTGCGGGCGTTTACCGAAACTGGTTAAAGACGGCTTCAAGGGGTCGGTGTTTCTGACCGAAGCCAGCGCCCCGCTGCTGGAACTCATGCTGATGGATGCCGTGCATCTGCAAGCCAGGGATATTGAATGGGAAAATAAACGCCGGCAACGCGCCGGAAAAAAGCTACTTGAACCGCTGTATACACTTCATGATGTAGACGCCCTGCTGGCCCTCAGGTATACCGTGGGTTATCGTAAAGAAATTGAAATCCTCCCAGGACTCAGCCTTTCATTCCATGAGGCTGGACATATATTGGGTTCCTCAATAGTCCGTTTGCGCATCAAAGAGCATGATCAACACAAAATCTTAGTTTTTTCCGGCGATTTAGGCAATCCACAGTCGCCTTTGCTAAAGGATCCAGCTATTTTGACGGAGGCCGATGTGCTATTGCTGGAATCCACTTACGGCGACCGCGACCATAAACCCCTGGATAACACGTTGGATGAGCTGCTTCAAGCGCTTGCGGATGCTGCGGAAAGCGGCGGAAACGTTATTATTCCGGCATTTGCTGTAGGCCGAACGCAAGATTTGATCTATTGGCTGGGTAAAATTCAACGCCAGGGCCGGCTGCCACAACAACAGATTTTTCTGGATAGTCCCATGGCGATTAGCGCCAGTAATATTTATGCAGCCAATACCCATTTGTTCAATATCGATGATCCGGAATTTACCAAAATAGCGCCAAACGGCTGGCAAGCCTGGTTGTCAGGGTTGATTTATTCGGAATCACCTGAACAATCGATGGCTATCAACCGCATTACTGGCGGCATCATTATTATTGCAGGAAGCGGTATGTGTACAGGTGGACGTATTCGCCATCATCTCAAATATAATTTATGGCGCCGCAATGCTCATATAATCATTGCCGGATTTCAGGCTGAAGGAACGCTAGGGCGCACAATAGTTGAAGGTAAAAAGAAGTATGTGAAAATTTTGGGGTCTGAAGTCTGTGTCGCCGCCAAAGTGCATACATTGGGAGCGTTAAGTGCTCATGCGGATCAAAGCCAGTTATTACAATGGGCCGGACATTTTAACGACCCAAAGCCGAATCTTTATTTGGTGCATGGGGAAAAAACAGCGGCGTTATCATTACAAACCTGCTTTCATCGAATGGGCTGGTCTGCCAATGTACCTAAAGAGGGCGACAAAATTATACTGATGGCAAAAGAAAGTCGCAGGATTTGAATGCGATACTGCAGAATTTTTGCTGTATGAATTAATACAAAAAATCATTAACTTAATACCATATCCATTATATGCATGAAATCAGTTCATTCTAATATTATGTCTGCTATTCCGGATAATTTACCCGAAGAATTGTTTGAGCTTGTTTACCAACGCGGCAAAGTTCGAATTGAGCGGATTTTATCAAAAGGCCACATGACACCGGTTGGTCAATGGTATGATCAGGCATGGGATGAATGGATTTTACTGGTGCAAGGCCAAGCGAAGATCATGTATCAACAAAATGAACATGCAATACATTTGCTTGCTGGCGATTATTTGCTAATTCCCGCTCATACGCTACACCGCGTCGAATGGACGCCGCCCGATAGCGTCACCATCTGGCTAGCCATTCATCTAGAATAAGCTGTAATCCTGATCGAATTTTCTTTTACGAACATTAGGTTTAGATTCCAATGCTAGGGCTTTGGAACGACTTATCCTTACATTATGAACCGTGTATCCAAGCAAATGAAAAAAATTGAGTGCTTTACTAATATGAAGCTTAATCTGCAAACTCGTTATCTCTTGGTTTTTATCGTTGCGATCAGCTTTGGATTCGCAGACGCATCGGCAGAGAATACCTTAGCGGACAGCAGACAAAAAAGCGGAGTCTTTGTCATGAACAAAGACACGCTGCAATCCAGGATTGAAGCGATTAATTCCCGCCAAGGAATTGATGAGGTTTTCAAAGCAAAGATTCTTAAATTTTATCAATCTGCCCAGGATAATTTGAATAATATCGAAGGATTTAAGATACAGGAAGCCGCTTTTAAACAGGCTATCAAGCAAGCACCTGAAAAAATCAAAAAACTGCAAAAGGAAATTGAGCAAATCCAGCCAAAACTGAGTAAACAAAGCTTCGAAGACTTCACCCAAATTCCGGTCGAAGAACTTGAACAACGGCTGATTATTGAAAAAGGGAAAATCAGTAATTTGGATGATCAATTGAAAAAAGTTGAAAATGATCTGGCGTTACAGGGTTCCCGCCCGCAACTCATCCGGTTGGAAATCCTGAATGCACAGCAAGACCTAGAGGCAACACAAAAAAAAATGGAAATTCAGCCTACAGGCTCGAACTCGCAACAGGAAGTTGAAGCTCGGCAGATATATTTGAAAACGCTTGGCGACTCCAGAGCCGCTGAATTGAAAATGCTGGATGTTGAAGCGATCAGTAATCCCGCCAGAGTTGAGTTGCTGAAAACCCAATCCCAACTATTGGTACTGCAAAAAAACGCTTTAGCAGTGACCATTAATTCCATTGAAACTATATTGGCTGAGCGACGTCAACAAGAGGCAAAAAATATAGAAGATGCATTAAGCCAGGCAGAAAAAGAGCTGTCCGGCAAACATATGCTCATTCAGAACATCACTCGAAAAAACATTCAATATAGCCGGGATTTACAAACGATTACGGACCGGATTGAATACTATAATGAACAAAAAACCAAACTTGATGCACTCATTAATCAGATTGACAATGATTATAAAAGCGCCGAGAAGAAAATCAGCCTGGCCGGTTTAAGCCCTGCCTTGGGCAAGATTTTGCATCAACAGCGACGCAATTTATTGGCCCAAGACCCCTTCACGATACAGTTCGAATCCATAGAAACTGAAACAGCTTCAACGAGCCTTGAGCAGTTCAGGATTGAGGATAATCTTAAACAACTCATGGATATTGATTCAGGACTAAAGAGCTTGATGAATCAGCAGGTTGACCCGGGTCTCCCGGTCGAGCAACGCATGATGATTCAGGCTGAAGTACGTGTTTTGATGAACAATCAGAAAGAGTTGCTGAATAAGCTATCTATTGCATATACCACTTATTTGCGTACGTTGGGCGATTTTGACTTTGCCAGTCGGCAATTGGTTTCCCTGAAAGCGAAGTTTGCGGCTTATCTGGATGAAAAACTGTTATGGGTGAAAAGTTCTGAACCCATCAATGTGAATTTTATCGCCGGCTTATATCATTCGGCGCAATGGCTTTTATCGCCTTTCAATTGGATGACAGCCATAGAGGACAGCATTAAGCTGATAAACCGAAATTTATTTGTGGCATTGGCCGGTTTATTAAGCTTCGGTTTTTTGCTTTCCGGCAAAAAACATGCAAAACAAAAAATAAGGTCAATTTCGGCAAAAGTTGAAAAAATTTATACTGATAATTTCAACTATACATTAATGGAATTAGCCTATACGCTGATGCTGGTATTACCCTTGCCACTCATTACCCATATTATTGGCAAATTTCTTAGCAGTCATAATTATGTTGCTGATTTTACCAAAGCAATTGGAGAAGGCTTACTGGCTTCATCGATGCCGCTCTTTTTCCTGCAATTTTTTTATCGCCTGTTTGCCCCTATGGGCATCGCGCACAAACACTTTCAATGGCATCAAGAAACGACCGGGCTATTACGCAAACAGATTGCTTGGCTTCGATTTGTCGTTGTGACGGGGGTCTTTATTATCAACAGTACCGCCGCATCTAAAATATCCGAACATGGGGATAATCTTGGCCGCCTGGCACTTATAATAATCATGGTTGCCATCGCTGTTTTTTTTAGCCGTCTGCTAAGTCCGGTGCGTGGCTTATTAAAGGATTACTACAAACTGAACCCTGATAACTGGTTAACCAGAATGCGTTATGTCTGGTATTCAGCTACGTTTCTGGTCCCTTTGATCATTACTGGTTTTGCTGTTGCAGGGTACTACTTAAGTGCTTTAGAGTTGCAGCAAAAACTGGTCTTGACCTTAAGGTTGATTTTTCTGCTGGTCATTGTCCATGCCATGGTGATTCGCTGGTTGACGTTAGTTAATCGACAGCTAGCGATAAAGAATGCCCGGCAAAAACGTAAGGCGGCGGCGCTTAGCGACAAATCCTCTGCGACAGGCGCCGAAGATCCTATCCTCCCCATTGATGAACAACAAATCGACATCCCAAAAATCAACGTGCAGACGATAAAATTGCTGAATGTATTTATTGGATTCAGCTTGATTTTCGGTCACTGGCTTATCTGGAAAAACATCTTGCCAGCATTTTCCTTTCTTGACGATATAGTCCTTTGGCAGCATTTGGTAACCGTCGACAACCAGGAAAGTTTTCAGCCAATTACCTTGACCAATCTGATGTTGGCCGGCTTGTATGTATTTATTGTCATTGTTGCAATCCGGAATTTTTACGGCGTGATGGAGTTATTGGTTTTCAGGCGATTGTCAATAGAGGCCGGCAGCCGTTATGCGGTTAATCAATTGGCGAGATACCTTCTGGTAGCGATCGGTGCCATTAGTGTCGCTAGTGAATTAGGCGGCAGCTGGTCTCAGGTTCAGTGGCTGGTTGCTGCACTCAGCGTTGGTTTGGGCTTTGGTTTGCAGGAAATATTTGCCAATCTGGTCTCTGGCATAATTCTGCTGTTTGAGCGTCCGATACGGATCGGAGATACGGTGACGATCGGTACGATAACCGGCAAAGTCAGCCGCATTGAAATGCGGGCCACGACTTTAATAGATCTGGACCAAAAAGATCTGATCGTTCCCAATAAAACGTTTATTACCAGCCAACTGGTCAACTGGACCTTAAGTGATGCGATAACTCGGCTGGTGATTCCGGTCGGCATAGCCTACGATACCGATGTTGAATTGGCATATAAGGTAATGATGGATACCGTACGTTCAACGCCACTGGTGCTTGCCGAGCCAGAACCAAGTGTGTTATTCATAGGCTTTGGCGAAAGCGCACTTAATTTTTCCATTCGCATTTTTGTCAATGAGTTGAAAAATCGTTTACCCGTTACTCATGATTTACTGATGCGGCTGGAGAAAGCTTTCCGCGAACATAGCATCGAAATTCCAGTTCCTCAGCGGGACATTCACATTCGTTCGCTGCCCCTGGGCACCGAAAAAACCCTGGTTTCGCCGGAGGGTGTTCAGTCAAGCCACGTTTGAATCGCTGGCTTTCCACGCAGGCGGGTTGCCAAGTTTCGGCCCTGTTTTATTGATTAAGATCCCGGCAGAAAAATCAATGTTCGGTTTTTGAAAGTATTTTAGAATTTTTGCTGTTACGGAAAATTAAGGGTTTCTCTTCTGTCAATTGAGAACTGGCTCTGGCCGAATCTATCGCATTCCGGATGACCATGTGATCCGGCGATTTACTGCAGACCGGGTCGGCAGCATACATATCGCCTGTCAACAGATAAGCCTGACAGCGACAACCGCCGAAATCTTTGGTTTTTTCATCGCAGCTGCGGCATGGCTCTTTCATCCAGTCCAGACCGCGAAAAAAGTTGAAGGCCTTGGATTCGTTCCAGATCTCTTCGATACTGTAATTATTGACATTGGGACAATCCAGGTCGGGCAGCTCCCGCGCCGAATGGCAGGGCAGGGCGACGCCGTCCGGCGCAATGGTCAAAAAAGTTGTGCCCCAGCCATTCATGCAGGCTTTGGGACGGTCTTCATAAAAATCGGGAACAACGTAGTAAATTTTCATTTTACCGGCGACTTTATCTTTAAACGCTTGTGCTATTTGTTCAGCCTGTATGAATTGCTGCTGGGTAGGAAGCAACAAGTCGCGGTTGGCATGCGCCCAACCGTAATACTGGGTATTGGCCAGTTCCAGGTAATCCGCGCCCAGTTCCTCGGCCATTGCCAGAATTTCGGCCATCTGGTGGATGTTTTCCCGGTGGATGACGACGCATAAGACCATAGGATAACCGTGTTTTTTAACAAGATGAGCAACCTGTTTTTTATGTTCAAACGATGTTGTACCGGCGATATGATCGTTCAATTCCTGCGTACTCGCCTGGATGCTGACCTGAATATGGTCGAGTCCGGCTTCTTTGAGCTGGATGATTTTTCCCTCGGTCAGGCCATAGCCGGAAGTAATCAGATTGGTGTAATAGCCCAGATCCCGGGCGTGTTTGACCAACGCGACCAGATCTTTACGAGTCAGCGGTTCACCGCCGGAAAAGCCCAGTTGCACGGCGCCCATCTTGCGGGCTTGCGACAGTACACGCTTCCAGTCCTCGGTGCTTAACTCGGAATGATAGTTGACATAATCAATAGGGTTAGAGCAGTAAGGACATTGCAGTGGACAGGCGTAAGTCAATTCTGCCAGCAGCCAGCGCGGCGGTGTGGTGTTAAATTTGTTGGATCCAGCCATTTTTTAAAGCAATCTCCAGGAATGCGGTAATGTCGTTGGTGAGACCGGTGGTGGCAAACTTTTGTTCAAGCGTGCTGACGATTTGCTCAAGGTTATGGGTGCCATCGCAACATTTCAGAATTTCGGCAGAACTTTGGTTGAGTTCCACCATGCCTTCAGGGTAGAGAATCACGTCTTTTTGCTGCGCCTCCTCCCATTGCAGGCGGTGCAGGGGGGAGAATTTGATTGGTTTGTCTGGGTTCAGGGTCATGTTAGTGCTTAATTTTGAGTGTCGAATTCATAAAAACAGTACAGAAAAATCCTCAACAGCAACCTGTATAAGTCGCTGTGGTTGTCTTTGTTGGTGAGAGATGGCGAGGTAATCGTTTTCGATTTTTTGTAATACGTCAGCATCAAAGTATTGCTCACCAAAAAAAAGTGCACTCCAGGCAAGGCACATTTTTAACCACTAACATCTGTTGATCTTTTTGGTAAATATAGCGCGTAGATTTATTGTTAAGGCGTTTATGTCCACAGAATACGCATTGTCCAGACATTATCAGTTACCTCGCTCAAAAGGATTTTTAAACTTAGGGGGGGCAGGAATATAGGCGGTAATAATCACTCGTGTTTTTCCCATACAGGCACAAACTGCATGAGTGGGAATACCGTTATCGGTAAAACCGGCGACTAATACAGCTCCCCGTCTCTGCGTATTGTTCGAGAATACGTCCATTAAGTAAAGCTAGAGCAACTTGAGCCAAAGTTAAGTTATCATTTTACCGTTCCTGGTCGCCATGACGAGAATTACGATATTCGCAATCACGCACAGCTTATTTTATCCAATCTTATGTAATTATAAGGTATTGATGAGCTCTGTAATCCTTATGCACATCGGGGAATACGGGGAAGAGAGTCACAAAACCTCGGATTCCACAAACTCCATACGGGCTACTTGTTGAAAGGCAGGCCTTAACCAGCCTTACCGCTTGCTAAGCCCTTATTTAACCATTTCTTATTTTTAGAAAATCGCCAGAAGGAACTTCGTCAAGCATTTCCGTGGATCTATTGTAAATATAGATCCAAGCCGAAATCATCACGCCCTTTCGAAGCCGAACTGGCTGGATTTTTCGCATATACTCGGTCGGCTTCGGGAAGCCTGAACCGCATTCTTCGTATTTGTCGAGGAGTGGTAATACAATGTTTGGTTTACGAAGTTCATAAACTTCGCCATGTACAATATCCGATGAGTACTCAGAAGCCATGATGCCAGGGTAATCTAAAATCATATAAAGCTTACCCTGATAAGTTGCATAATCAACAAAGTCAGCATATCGTGCTAATAATTGACTTATTTCGTTATGACTGCCTCGACGCAAGGTACCGTAAACGAACAAAGATTTGCATGTTGTCATGGTTTATCAAGTCTGCGAATTTCTTTGACAAGTTCATTGATAACTGCAAAGCTTTGTTGCTCGATGTAATGCATAACAAAATCATATTCAACTAATCGCCTAATTTATCATCGAACATCATCCAAATCTCGGATAGTGAAAGTTGTTCGAGTTTCCATAAGATTGCGATAAACTCGAAGAAATTTAAATAATTCATAAATTTTTCTTCAAGTTGCGCTTCCTAGTGGCAAATAACCGCTTCCCTTAATCTTTGAATTTCATATTCGCCATATAGTCTGTAAGATTGACTTTAATAATATTGGGTTTCGTAAAAAAATTTTCAAACAGAGAAAAAAGCCATTTCGACCCCTCCAATTCTCTATTCTTTTTGTAAACTGAAATCGATTGGGACGCAGCAAATAAGGCGACAAATATTCCAGTTATTGGAATTAATAAATCTTTGAATATCCTGACTGTATCCATTTTTGTGTCCTCATAACTGCTGTTAAAAGCAGGTTGCTCTTGTAACTGTTTACAATTTTTTATTTACCAATATTAAAATATGGCGGCATATCATTAATATAAGCCATATACATCGCATCCGCCATTGACCATAGCACATCCAGCTTGAATTTAAGAATCTGAATCATGCGATCCTGCTGTTCCCGTGTTTTATACCAGTCCAGCGTGATCGCCAAACCATGTTCGACATCGCGCCGGGCTTCAGTCAGGCGTTTGCGGAAATAACTATAGCCTCCACTTTCTACCCAGGGGTAATGTTCCGGCCAGTTGTCCAGGCGCTGCTGGTGGATTTTAGGCGCAAACAGTTCGGTCAGAGAGGAACTGGCCGCTTCATGCCATTCGGCGCGTCGGGCAAAATTGACGTAGGCATCGACGGCAAAACGCACACCGGGCAATACATGCTGTTGCGAAACAATTTCTTCACGCGATAAGCCGACCGCCATGCCCAGTTGTATCCAGGCTTCGATACCGCCGGGATCGCCCGGATGGCCGTCGTGATCCAGAATGCGCTGAATCCATTTGGCACGGGTTTCACGGTCCGGGCAATTGGCCAGGATATTGGCATCCTTCAGCGGAATACTGACCTGATAGTAATAACGATTGGCAACCCAGCCCTGTAATTGGGCCTTGTTCAGTTTGCCTTCATTCATCAGCGTATGGTAAGGATGATGAATGTGGTAAAACTTTTCCATGCGGCGCAGTTGGGCTTCAAACTCTTCTCGGTTCCATGCTTTATTGTCTGAATTACTCATAGTTCACCTTATAAATCAATTTCCATTCCATCAAAAGCCACTTCGATACCGGCGGCATCGAGAATTTTACGCTGCGGTGAATCTTCGTCCAAAATTGGATTGGTGTTGTTGATGTGGATCAATATTTTGCGGGCATTTTCAACGCCATTTAAGATTTCGATCATGCCGCCTTGTCCGGATTGTGGCAAGTGACCGATTTCGCGTGCTTTTTTATGGCTGATCTGTTGTATGCACATTTCATCGTCGGTCCAGAAAGTACCGTCCACCATCAGGCAATCGACGGTCTGCATGGCGATCATGACATGCGGTTCAATTTCTCCCAGACCCGGTGAGTAGAACAGTTTTTTGCCGGTGCTGATCTGCTCGATAATGACGCCGATGTTATCGCCGTCGTGCGGATCGTGCCGATGTGGCGAATAGGGTGGCGCCTTGCTTTTCAGCGCATTGGCAAA
>Ga0209798_10001975_pt1 | contig 12155 bp, 11 predicted proteins | sample DOMMetBare3Fresh_FD_187475 | JGI IMG/M metagenome (GOLD analysis project Ga0209798, IMG submission 187475) | Wetland sediment microbial communities from St. Louis River estuary, USA, under dissolved organic matter induced mercury methylation -... | ecosystem: Environmental > Aquatic >...
TCATTGTTTGAAGGGATTCATTTATTTAAGATTTAGGCCTTACTTTTTTTTTGGAACCGATCCTCCGGGTGGCTTAGTAGCCGTAGGTTTTTTTTGAGTATTTCCGGTTGGTGTTGTTTGTCCGCCAGCTGTTTGATTTTTTCCTCCTGATAATTGGCGCTTGTAATTATTTGCTTCCTGATCAGCCGGGTCTATTGCCAGAATCTTATCACAATACTCAATAGCTGCTTTATAATCTTTCTTCTGAAATATATTATAACCAATGAAATACTTATAAGCAACTTTTACCTGGCCCCTGAAAGAAAGCGAATCTTTGCTGGTTGTTGCAATTTTAATAAAGCGCTCAAAGTGCGGATTTGCCGATGCATTTACCATGCTTGTATCAATACTCCAATTGCTGCGGGCACGCCAGTAGGGACCATATGCTTGGTCAGGGTATTTGGTTTCGTATATAGCAAATACACTATCAGCTTTAAGATAATAATTAAAATCACCCTCTCCACCTGCATCAAAATAAGCCCTTCCTAAATTATACAAATCAACATTATTAGGATTGGCTTTGGTATTTACCTGTTTGGCCATCCAGTAAGCAATTGCCTTTTTATCTTTTTGCTTTTTTGATAAATCAACTGCCTTTTGCATATAAGCTGCCTTGTTCTCAGCAGAGGTGTCAACACCCATTGCCTTTTCATAATAGGAATAAGCCTGTGGTTCATTACCAGGAATACCAGCCATAATATCACCTAGTAATTCGTAATCTTTAGGAACTATTTCCTCGGGTTTTGCTTTTTGGAAAAAATCATCAATACTTTTTTTAGCATTGGTAAAATCAGACAGCTTGAAATAGCTATATGCCTTTAACCTGTATATACGTGGCCTGATGACAGCTGCACCTACTTTAGCAATCAATTCATCTGCCTTTGCAACTGCTTCAGTGTATTGCTGTGATGCATATTTAAGATCAATTCGAAAATAATCGTTTTGCGGATCCTGGTCTATAACAGCAATATATTTATTCAGGAATTCCTCTGCTTTTCTGGTATCTCTGAAATACCAGTAGAAATAAAGGGAATAATAAGCCGGGCCATAATTAGGGTCTAACTTAATTGCCTCTTCATATGCAGGAATGAAAAAATCTTTATTTTTCTGGCTTTCATAAATTAAGCCTTCTTTATATTTTGCTGCAGCCAGCGCAGGATTGATGCCCAACGCATTTTTAAATGCCATTACTGCATCGCCACCATTAATTAGTTTACGATAAGAATCGCCAATAGTAATCCAAACACCTGCATCTTTAAAACCTTTCAGGACAGTTGCCTTTTGAAGGATTGATATGCCATAAGTTGCATCACCAGCTTTTGTATAAGCATTGGCCCTGCCTACTGCATGTAATACTTCAATATCTTTTGATTTACTGTTATTCACAGCCATATCAAAATGATTACGTGCATCTGTTGTTTTGTTTTCAATCAGTTCAATTTGTCCTATACCAGCCATTAAAATGGGTGATGTTGGGTTTGATTGCATGCCTGTTTGATAGGTTTGTTTTGCTTTGGCAACATCCTCTAAACCAAGGTACGCCTGACCTAACCAATAGGCAGCATCTGCATTAGATGGATTTGCTGTCAGTAGTTTCTGAAATACATCTCTTGCACTTTGAAAACGTTCATAATACATGAACTTCTTTCCCTCATCAATTGATTGGGAAAAAGCCTGCTGGATAAATACCACAGCAACTAACATTAAACTGAATGATCTCTTCATTTCTTATTCTTTAGTTTAAAATTCATCAGGAAGGTAAAAGTATAAATTTATTGTCTTATCGGTTTCACTAATTTCAATCTTGTTTCACGCATTATAAAAACCCGTTCTGCCGGCACTACATATCCTCTTCTGAAAATCAACTGACCCCTGTCTCCCTTCATAAAGTTTATCAATGATTTACCCAAGCCCTCATGATTTTCTTTTAAGACGTAAAAAATACCCCTGCTGTATGGATAACGTCTTGTTAAAATCTCTTCTTGCCATGGTTTTGTAAATGAACTATCAGCGCAACTAACACATGGAAGCCAGGCAATTCTAACTTGTTTTAACATTCTTATCTGAGCTGTATCTTCCGGGTTCCCAATCCAACTAACACCTACAAAGCCAATATAACCTTTGTTTCCTGCTATGTATTTAACTACGTCACTACTGGTTTTAGCTGCTGTAATAATTTTAGTATTCAGCGAATCACCTGCTAATATAGAGTCTATTGCAAACCGTACTGTGCTGGTAGCTCTGATGCCATCAAAAACAGGTTTATAAGGTAGTAAACTTTTACCTCTTAACATATCTGCAACCTCTTTTTTTTCAAACACCGAGTCTTTTTCATTCCGGTTTACAATTAATGCAACAGCATCATAAGCAAGTACTCCGGTTTGAGGATATAAACCTAATGAATCTGCGTAATAATTAATCTCGTTCTGCATCAACTTTTTTGTAACAATTACCATCCGTGTTGTATCATTCATTACATCTTCCCAACATTCTGCTTCTGATTTATAATGAGCAATGATCTTTGCTTTGGGGTATGATGATTCAAACACCCTGATCTGTTCGTCAAAAATGGGTTTAAATGTTTCATCAACACTTATATGAATGGTGCCACTTGTTCCGGTATCTGCAGGTGCTGGCTTTTTACTTTTGCATGCAAAAAATGAAAGCCCGGCCAATAACATCACATAAATTAACCTTTTCATTGTACGATGTTATATGTTTTAATACCCCTGAAAATCCTGAAACACCCATAAATGAATGCAGCCGCTCCAAAAATTTTAACTGCTTCCGGAGGAGGAAAAGTTATATCAAGCCCAATTAAATCTGAAGCCAGTAATATTCCACCTACTCCTGCATAAATAATGCCCATCAAAATATCAAAAAGAGCTTTGACGTTTATTTGTTTATTCTTTTTCTTGAAATCTTCCTGTAATGACATTTTAAAAATTAAGAGGACGGGCAAGATAATTAAATTTTATTCTTCTCCACTTGTAAAAGTTACCGGTTGAGTAAAATAAACCGCAACTGCTTTCCCTTTTTGTTTACCCGGTTTCCAATTTGGCATTTTTGAAATAACCCGTAAAACTTCTTTATCAAAAACCAATCCGGCGCTTTGTATAATTTCAACATCAGTAACTTCCCCGTTTATATTAACAACAAACTTTACTTTAACTGTTTTTCGATCACCTGATTCTAAATCATCTGGCACACGTAACATACGCCTGAGATAATTCATCCAGGCTTCGGTACCACCAGGGAATTCCGGTGTAACTTCTGCATAATTTAATATTGCAGGAGGCTCAGGTTCCGGAACAACAGGTTGAATATTTGTTTGTGTTGAAGGCGTTCCTTGTACAATATCTCGTCCATCATCTCCTGTTCCTCGTGAATTTGTTGAACCGGGAACATAGTAGCTCGTATCTGTTCTTTCAATGGGTGGATTTCTTTGGATTTGATCGTCAGGAATAATTTTAATTTGACGATCTACTCTAGTTGGAGGTTGTGCTGTAACAGTTCTTTGTGGTACTTTTTCTGGTTGCTTCGGTTTTAAGTTTTCTAAAGTACTTTCCCTGGGAGCCAGATGAATTGGAATAATTCTTGGCGTAATTTTTTTTGGCTGACTTATAACATACAGACATAAAGCAAGTACAAATAACAACATCATTACCAGTGCTTTTGTTAAGTTTTCAGGATATGCTTTTCTTATGGCATAAGCTCCATATTCTTTGTTACGATGCTCAAACAAAATATCTAAAAAATCGGCTTTAAGAATTTGATTGGCAGTCATGATTGCGTATTTACATTGAGATGCATAGATGCAGATAAATCCACATCAACAATTGTAAGCTCATTGTAAAAGAACATACAATGCGCCAGTCAATTATCTTTGCACACATGCGCATTTTAATGGTTTGCCTTGGAAATATTTGCCGTAGTCCATTGGCAGAAGGTATTCTGCAACATAAAGCATGGCAGGCAGGCTTACAATGGAGTGTGGAAAGTGCAGGAACTGGTGCCTGGCATGAAGGTGAACCACCACATCATTTAAGTATAAAAGTGGCCAGAATGAATGGTGTTGACATTAGCAGGCAACGAGCAAAAAAATTTATGAAAGAAGATTTCTTACACTATGATTTTATTTATGTAATGGATAGCAATAACTACATAGATGTAAAACAAATCAGTGGTCGGTTATGGAAAGAGGAAAAAGTAGATTTGCTGTTGAATGAATTATATCCGGGAGAAAACAGGAATGTTCCTGATCCCTGGTATGGAGGAGAAGAAGGGTTTCATAAAGTTTACGAAATGATTGACAAAGCTTGCGAAAAAATTATTCAGAAATACAATGAAAGAAGTACGAGGTACGAAGTTAGAAGTAAGAAGTAAGAGGCAAGAACCTTAAACCAACTATAAACTACAAACTATAAACTATTAACTCATCAATGGCAAAGGTTCAACTATCGTTACCCCAGGGCACAAGAGATTTTGGAGCAGATGTTGTTCGTAAACGAAATTATATTTTCAATACAATTAAAACCGTTTTTGAATTATATGGTTACGAACCCTTAGAAACACCTGCGATGGAAAACCTGGATACCTTGATGGGCAAGTATGGAGAAGAGGGTGATAAATTGATTTTTAAAATTTTAAATAACGGTTTAGATAATCAAACAAAACATCAACAGGCGAAAGCAGATTTTGAAAAAATATTAGAAGGTAAAAACACAATCGGTATTACAGAACGGGCTTTAAGGTATGATCTTACTATTCCTTTTGCAAGATATGTGGCAATGAACCATCAAAAACTAACCATGCCATTTAAACGTTACCAGCTACAACCTGTTTGGAGAGCCGATCGACCGCAAAAAGGCCGATACCGTGAATTTTATCAATGCGATGCAGATGTGGTTGGAAGTAATTCTCTACTAAACGAACTGGAGCTTGCCAATATGTATGCAACCGTTTTTGAAAAACTGGGAATTGATGTTGAGATAAAAATAAACAGCAGAAAAATTCTGGGTGCACTTGCTGAAATAAGTGGTGGAGCAGAAAAGATGCTCGATATTACAGTAGCCATTGATAAGCTGGATAAAATTGGAATTGAAAAAGTAAAGGAAGAATTAACACAACGAGGCTTAAGTGAAGAAAATATTTCAATCATTGAAAAGTACTTATTGATAAAAGGAAGCAATGAAGAAAAAATTCAGCAAATCAAATTATTAATAGATAAAAATAAAACGGGCCTAGAAGGAGTTAGTGAAATAGAATTTCTGCTTCAATCTGAAATCGAAAATCTGATATCAACAATTGTAGTTGATTTCACCCTTGCAAGAGGATTAAACTATTACACCGGAATTATATTTGAAGTGAAAGCAAAAAATGTACAAATGGGAAGCATTGGAGGTGGCGGCAGATATGATGATCTTACAGGATTGTTTGGGGTGCCCAATATTCCGGGTGTTGGCATTTCCTTTGGGGTTGACAGGATATATGATGTAATGGAAGAATTAAACCTCTTTCCAGCAGATGTACACACAGGAACAATGGTTTTATTTTTCAATTTGGGTGTATCAGAAAGTAAAAAAGCATTTGAACTCATGCAGCAACTTCGTAATAAAGGAATCAGTTGTGAATTGTTTCATGAAAACCTAAAGTTTGATAAGCAGTTTAAGTATGCTGAAAAGAAACGGATTCCTTTTGTTGTCATTATTGGAGAAAAAGAACTGGAAACAAACAGCTGCAATGTAAAAAATCTTCTATCTGGCAAACAAGAAACCTTATCATTTGATGCTTTGGTACAACACTTTTCCTGAATTAAGAAAAGCAGATAACAATTAACTTAAAACAGAATGAATATTTCTTTTTGGGTTGTATGGCTGTGAATCTTTATTTTTGCCACCCTAAAATTTTCAGTTGGTGAGGTGGATGAGTGGCTGAAATCAGTAGTTTGCTAAACTGCCGTACGGGTTAAACTGTACCGAGGGTTCGAATCCCTCCCTCACCGCTACATAGTAAAGGTAATTAATTGCAAATCAGTTAATTACCTTTATTTTTTAATGACATGGGGCTATAAAAAGTGAAATTAACTTCTCTCTTTCAAACCAAACCAATTTACGGGTTGAAAGTTCAACTCCAATTAATCTTCCTTTTGAAATTGCTACACCTGATGTTTCTACCAATTCCTCACAGGAATTTCAAAACAACAGAACAGCAGGGAACCTCATAAAAGAAGTAAACCTTGATGAATTAAAACTCAGCATTACAAACCCTGCAAACAAAACATTCAGCTTTTTAAAATCGATTCAGATATTTATTTCAACTGATGGAAGTGATGAAGTTGAGCTTGCTTCGCTGGATAATATTTCTTCAACCACACAAACGATAATACTTAATCCAGCACAACAAAACCTGTTGAAGTATGTAAAAGCAAGTAACTACAGGCTTCGTACTAAAGTAGTAACTAGAGAAACCTTAACGCAGGCTGTTGATATTAAAGCAGCAATCAGGTTTAAAATAAAAGCCAGCCTATTATAAAAAAGTTCGTAAAAGCCAACAGATCAGTTGGCTTTTATTAAATTATATTCTCGTAGATTATTGCTGATCCTTGTCCCACACCCACACACATGGTTGCCAATCCATATTTACTTTTTCTTCTTTTCATTTCATGTAATAAAGTGGTTGAAATACGCACTCCGCTGCAACCTAACGGATGACCCAATGCAATGGCTCCGCCATTGACATTTACTTTTTGCAGATCAAGACCGAGATCATGAATACAGGCGATGCTTTGTGATGCAAATGCCTCATTCAATTCAATTAAATCCAAATCACTAACGGAGAGGCCTGCCCGTTGTAAAGCTTTTTTTGTAGCCGGTACCGGGCCAATACCCATGATGGACGGATCAACTCCTGCAACAGCCATTGATTTAATTGTTGCAATGGGTTTCAGGTTATATTTCTTTACAGCTTCTTCACTGGCCAGCAACATAGCTGCTGCACCATCATTAATACCGCTTGCATTACCGGCAGTTACAGTTCCGTCTTTTATAAAAGCAGGCTTTAGTTTTGCAAGCAGCTCAATTGAAGTTTTACGTGGATGTTCATCTTCATCAATCAATCTTACTTCTTTTCCAACCATCGACTCAACAGGAATAATTTCATCTTTCCATTTTCCTGAAGACAAAGCTGCAAAATATCTCTCCTGACTTTCGCAGGCAAACATATCCTGGGCAAGTCGTGAAATCTGCCATTGTTTGGCAACATTCTCTGCTGTTTCACCCATTGAAAAAGGATGATACATCTCAGCTAATTTAGAATTGATAAACCTCCAACCCATTGTAGTATCAAATAATTCTGCCTTACGTCCATATGCTTCTGATTGTTTAGCAATAACAAAAGGTGCCCTGCTCATACTTTCCACACCACAGGCAATAAACAAATCTCCATCGCCACAAGCAATACTTCTTGATGCATCCATAATAGCCTGTAAACCACTTGCACATAAACGGTTTACAGTTGTTCCGCTTACTGTAACAGGCAAGCCAGCCAGCAATGCAGCCATACGTGCAACGTTCCTGTTATCTTCTCCGCTTTGATTTGCGGCACCGGCAATTACATCTTCAATAGCATTTACATCAATAGATGAATTTCTGAGAATGACTGCTTTAATCACATGGGCCAATAAATCATCAGGTCTAACTGAGGCTAATGCCCCGCCATATTTGCCAATAGGAGTTCTAACCGAATCAATTATATAAACAGGTTTCATAATAAAGTATATAGCTCAAAAGTAAAGAACTCAATCCATTCAATTAAGCTTTGTACCTTTGCCGCTATGCAAGTAGCGAACGAGCGAAATATCCGCCACTTAAGTCTTGAAGAAATAAACAGTTTCTTTGAAAGCATTGGTGAAAAAAAATTCAGGGCAAAACAGGTTTATGAATGGATTTGGCAGAAGCATGCTTATAGTTTTGCTGATATGACCAATCTCAGTAAAGAGCTGCGTCAAAAACTGGGCGAAACCTTTACCTTACCTGCACTTACAGTAGATGCAACACAATACTCTGCTGACGGAACAGTAAAGTCAAGATTCCGTACACATGAAGGGCATTTAATTGAAGGTGTATTAATTCCTACCGATGAACGCAAAACCGCCTGTGTGTCTTCACAAATCGGATGTTCTCTTACCTGTAAGTTTTGTGCAACCGGATATATTGACCGGAAACGGAATTTGAATTATGATGAAATTTATGATCAGGTTGCTCTTATAAATCAACAAAGTGAAAAAGTTTATAATAAGAAGCTCACCAATATTGTTTTCATGGGCATGGGTGAACCTTTGTTGAATTATAAAAATGTATTGAAAGCAATTGAACGTATTACCTCACCCGATGGCTTGGGAATGAGCCCCAGACGGATTACTGTATCAACTGCCGGTGTTGCCAAACAAATAAAACAATTGGGTGATGATGAAGTAAAGTTTAAACTGGCTTTATCACTACATGCTGCAAATGATGCCAAGCGTCATGAAATAATGCCCATTAATGATACCAACAATATCAAATCAATAGTAGATGCATTGAATTATTTTTATAAGAAAACAGGAAATGAAATTACGTTTGAATATATCCTGTTTAAAGATTTTAACGACAGTTTGAAAGATGCAGAAGAACTGATAAAACTATACCGGCAGGTTCCTGCAGATTTAATTAATATTATTGAATACAATCCTATTGACAAAGCATCTTATCAAAAGCCTGATGAAAAAGTGACAAATGCATTTATGGCTTATCTTGAAAAACATAAAGTAAATGCAAGATTAAGAAGAAGCAGAGGTAAAGATATTGATGCAGCATGCGGACAATTAGCGAATAAAGAAGTAGTAAGTGATAAGTTGTAAGTAATAAGTATAAGGCTAAAAAATTTACTGAATTTCTTAACTTAAAACTTATTACCTAAATCTTATAACAATTTTAACTCCTGTTGCAAAACAGCAAATACAAACAAAATGGCAAAAAGCAGTTTCGGAAATTATTCAAGTCAGAAAAGTAATGCTCAAAAGAAAGAAGAATTCCGCCAGGAAAAGAAAAAAGCAAGAGCAGAAAAGAACGAATATTTTGCAAAGAAGAAAGCAGTAGAAAAAAGTTTTAAACCCCAATCTACCGATTATAAAAAAAAGGATGAGGCTTTTAAATCAAAAGCACAAACTCCATCTCAACCCATTACATTTAAAAGAGAAAATACAGATGGCTTAATGCCTTTAAACAAATACCTGGCCCATTGCGGTGTTTGCAGCCGAAGAGAAGCGGCCGATGTAATTAAGACAGGAACTGTGTTGGTCAATGACAAAATTATAACCGAACCGGGACATAAAGTAACTGATAAAGATGAGGTGAAAGTAAATGGCAAGAAGATTAATATTCAAAAAGAACTGGTGTACATCTTACTCAATAAACCAAAAGATTACATCACTACTTCAGAAGATCCACAAGGCAGAAGAACCATTATGGATTTAATGAAAGGTGTTTCAACGCAAAGGATTTATCCTGTTGGCAGATTAGATCGGAATACAACAGGCGTTTTGTTATTAACCAACGATGGCGAACTCACACAAAAATTATCACATCCCAGCTACCAGGTTAAAAAAGTATATGAAGTAACACTCGACAGAAATTTAGATAAAAAAGATTTTGAAAAATTATTAGCAGGTTTAACATTGGAAGATGGGTTTATTGCACCTGATGCATTGGGCTATGCCGACCCCAAAGACAAAAAAATAATTGGTATTGAAATTCATAGTGGCCGTAACCGTATTGTTCGCCGTATGTTTGAAGCTTTGGGTTATGATGTTAAGGCGTTGGACAGAGTTTTGTTTGCCAATCTTACCAAGAAAAATGTAGACCGTGGCAAATGGCGTTACCTCAATGAGAAAGAAGTAAGATTGCTAAAATTCTTAAATAAATCATTCGTAAAAAAGAAAGAAGAAGTAAAAGGAAAGAACAGAGATGAAGAATAAAATTGAAATCATTGCTGAAACGGATCACTGGGTTGCACTCAACAAACCTTCCGGCTTATTGTCTATTCCTGATCGAAAGCAAAGTGAACCATCTTTAAAAGATTGGTTGAATGAAAAATATAGTAGAGTATGGGTTGTTCATCGGCTTGATAAATTTACGAGTGGTTTAATTCTGTTTGCAAAAGATGAAGAAACACACAAACTTCTTTCTATGCAATTTGAAGAACGTGTTGTAGAAAAATTTTACCTGGGCCTTGTGCATGGTATTCTTGTGAACAAAGTAGGAAGCGTTGATGCTCCTATTATGGAACATCCAACAAAAAAAACAACCTATATCACACATCAAAAAGGAAGAGCTTCACTTACAGAATATAAAGTTTTCGAAGAACATGGGCAGTATACATGGATGCAATTTCAGATTCATACAGGGCGCACACACCAGATACGTGTACACATGAAACATATTGGTCATCCAATTGTATGTGATGAAGTATATGGCACAGCAGCCCCAATACTTCTTTCATCTCTTAAAAGAAAAAAATTTAAACTTTCTAAAGCAGATGATGAAGAACGTCCGTTGCTCAACCGCCTTGCATTACATGCATGGAAACTTAAATTCAATGATGTAAACGGGAAAACGGTTGAACTGGAAGCACCGCTCTCAAAAGACCTGAAAGCTTTATTACAACAATTTGAAAAATGGATTAAATAAAAACGGTTAGGAAATTTCAGATAAATCATCATCCTTTCCTTCTTTCTTTTTTGCATTTCGCCCTTTTGTAAGAAATGATTTTCCAAAGCGATCTTTCACTTCATCAATAGCTTTGTACAAATCATTTTTCTTTTGCACATCCTGGAAGAGATTGGTTTGTGCAGCTTCATCAGTTAATTCACTCAACCTTACTCCAAGTAAGCGTACTGGTTTTCCTTTTTTATAAAGCTGATGAAATAATTGCTTGGCATTATAAATTAATTCATCATCATAAAAAGTGTATGGAATACTCGCCTGCCGTTGTTGTGTTTCAAAATCGGGATAACGGATTTTAATGGCAATACATCCTGCCATTTTATTTTCTTTTCGTAATTCATGAGCAATCTTTTCAGTAAGTCGTACAATTTCCGATTCAAGAAACTCCATTTCACTTTTATTTTCATGAAATGTATTTTCACTGGATATGGATTTTGATTCATGATAGGCATGCACTTCACCAAAGCTGATTCCATAAGCTCTCCGCCATAAATCTCTACCATGCTTGCCTAATTGTTGTTCAAGCATAGCCGGGTTTGCATTCTGTAGATCAGCAATTGTTTCAATTCCAATATCAAGCAATGCATGAAATGCATGTTCACCCACACCGGGTATTTTATTCACTTTTAACGGGGCAAGAAATTCTTTTTCTTTTCCAAACTCTACTACAATATAATTGTTGGGCTTTGCCATATCGGTTGCAATTTTTGCAACCAGTTTATTACTTGCCAGAGCAAAAGAGATTGGAAGTTTTGTTTGATCAATAATTTCTTTTCTCAAGTCCACCGTCCATTGCACCGGATCAAAAAACCGATCCATACCCGTAAGATCAATATAAAATTCATCAATAGAAGCTTTTTCAAACAAAGGCGCTTTAGCAGCTACAATATCTGTTACCCACCGGGAGTAACGGCTGTAATCACCTCTTGTGCCTTGCATTACAATTGCATGCGGACAAAGTTTCATGGCCTGCTTCATTGGCATTCCACTGTGTACACCAAATACTCTTGTTTCATAACTGCATGTACTCACAACTCCTCTTTCTTTTGAACCACCAACAATCACAGGTTTTCCAACAAGTGAAGGATCGTTCAAACGTTCTACCGATACAAAAAAAGTATCAAGGTCAAAGTGTGCTATGATGCGTTGTTGTGACAGGATTGTAAAGTTAGAGCTAAGAGTAGAAAAGAGGTAAAATAGAAAACAGACAATTTCACGCAGAGACACAGAGATCACAGGGTGAACTATCTGAGAATTTGCTATCTTGAAATATAATTTACCATATGAATCTCGACTGGCTTAAAAGCGGCATTGCACCTTTAGATAATCTCATCTCCTTTTTGCACAAGCAAT
>Ga0209798_10001976_pt1 | contig 12154 bp, 11 predicted proteins | sample DOMMetBare3Fresh_FD_187475 | JGI IMG/M metagenome (GOLD analysis project Ga0209798, IMG submission 187475) | Wetland sediment microbial communities from St. Louis River estuary, USA, under dissolved organic matter induced mercury methylation -... | ecosystem: Environmental > Aquatic >...
GCGCAGGCGCGAGGACAGCGCCGCCTTCTCCTCGGGGCTCATCACGTCGAAGCGGAGAGAGACCGACGTGACGCCGTCGACGGCGCCGACGAAGCGCTGTACCTGATCCTCGAACGAGGAGCGCAACGGGCAGCCCGCGACGGTGAGAGCGATCGTCACGTCGACGTGGCCGTCGTCGCCGACCACCACGTCGCGCACCATCTCGAGCTCGGTGACCGGGCGGTGCAGCTCCGGGTCGATGACCGACTCGAGCGCCTTCAGGATCGCATCTCGCTGCGGCAGCATCGTCCTCCGAGCCTACCAGCGCCCTACGTAGTTGCCCGCTGCAGGGGGAGGGTAGTTTCCGCGGGCGTGCAGGGGCACACACCCGATGCAGCGAATTGACGGTCGGGCAAGGGTTAGGGATCGGCCGCCGGGTTCACGCGAGCCCGCACGGTGATGCTGAACACAACGATCGGGAGGTAGAGCGCAGTGGACAAGCGAAGGTTGCTCGAGTACGGCGGCATCGCAGCCGGGGTGATCCTGGTCGCGTTCGGCATCGGTGCGATCGGGTTGAGCATCAACGGCCACAGGACGGTGACCGACAGCCTCAAGGCGGAGAAGATCGGCGCCGAGGCGACCTCGGGGATGAACCCGACGTCGATCGCTTCGGACGCCAGGGCGGCCGGTCTGCCCGACACGATCAAGCTGCCCACCTGCAGCGTCGACGGACAGTCGATCGACACCTCGACCGAGGCCCGCTGCTTCGCCGAGTACATGCGGATCCATGCGTTCGAGTCGACCGGCGGCCTGACCTACTCCGAGCTGGGCCGGTACGCGGCCAAGGACGGAAGCCCGAAAGGCACCGACCAGGTCGCGGACGCCGCCACGGATCCGAAGTCGGGCGCCCCGATCGCCAACAGTGCGCGCGACACGTGGATCACCGCGACCGCCCTGACGACCGCGCTCAACGTCTCGTTCATGGCCGACAACCTGGCGCTGTTCGGCATCGTCGTGGGGATCGCACTGCTGCTCAGTGGCGTCGGCTTCGTGATCCTGTCGGTTCTCGCGATCGGCGGCGGAACGCTGCGGCCACCCAAGCCCGAGAGGGAAGGAGCCGCCGCCCCGGCGGCAAGCTAGAAGGGCCTGCTCGACCTCCCGTGCGGCGGAGGGGCGCCCGCGCCCCTCCGCCGCGGCTCTTGCGAGCGGGCCTCTAGCCGATCGGCTGCCAGCTGCACGTGCGCGCGGTGCACTTGACGCCGTAGACGACCTTTATTCGGTCCGTGCTCGCGTCAGGCGGGACGAGAACCGTGACGCACGTGAGCGTGGCCGAGCCGGTCGCCTTGCAACTGACCGTCATCCGGGCGCCTTTGCCGAGATTCTGGGCCAGGGTCGGCTGGATCGACCGGCGAATCATCTTCTCGACCCGGCGGGGCGCGAACCGGGGGGCCGCCTGCGTCGTCGCGGTCGTGGCCGTGGCCGCCCCTGACGAGGAGCCGCCGCAGCCCGAGGCTGCGGCCACGACCGCCAGCACGGCGACAGCAGCCGCAGACGCCCCGGCCCCACTCATTCCTTGACCCCCTTCGACGCGCGCAGGAACTGCGCAACCCGATTCAGGTTCTCCTTGCCGAGTGCGGCGAAGGAGGGCATCGCCGATCCCTTCACGAGGCAATCGGGACAGCTCAGCTGCTTCACGAGCCGCGTCGCCGGAATATTGCGGGAGCCGATGCGGGTGAGGTCGGGAGCCGTGCCGCTCGTAACGCCGCTCCCGGCGTAGCGGTGGCAGGAGAGGCAGCCGACCACGGCGGCGATCCTGGCACCATCGAGCACGGCTGCGGGCAGGCGCTCCACCTTCGCCCAGCGCGCCACGGTTGCCCTGCATGCCTTCTTGGCCTCGCACGCAGCGACAGGCCGAGCGGGTAGCTTGAGCGGCCCCGTCGCGGGGCTCGTGTAAGGCTTCCCGATCAGGAACGACACGAGATCGTCGAGCTGCTGCTTCGTGAGAGCGGTGAACGCCCGCATCAGGCCGCTCACGTAGCCAGGCGAGACGTACGCGTTGGGAACGAGGATCGACTCGGCGACGAAGGGCCCCAGCGGCTTCCCCGCGCTCGTGGCGTCGGCCTGCAGCAGCTCCGGCGTCAACTGGGGCCCGACGGACGCAGCCGAGCCGGGTGCGGGCAGAGCGTGGCACCCCGCACAGCCGTTCGAGAGGTAGACAGCCTGGCCCCGCTCGGGGCTGCCGGCTACACCACGGACGGCACCCGCCCGACCGGAGTCCGCGAACGCGAGCGCACCGCCCAGCACGCCTGCCAATGCCACCACGACCGCAGTCGTGACAACGATCGAGGACAAGCGGTTAGCGAGGCCCGACACGGCTGTGATCCTAGCCACACCGCGAGGCGATACCGATCGGGGTTTGCGGTTTCCCCGAAGTCGATGTCCGCGGTTATGCCGATTCCCAGGCTTGTGACCGCCTCCATTCTTCACCCATGCGACCGCCACGACACCTGCAAGCACTAGGATCGAGCCGGCTCGCTCACCAGGCGACCGTTCCAGAGCAACTCGACACGGGAGGCACTCCAATGAAGATGATCAGGGCGCTCGTCGTCGCTGCGACGACAGCGGCGGCGCTGGCACTTGCCGCGCCGGCGCTCGCGGCCGACGCACCGTTCCCGATGAACCCGTTCCCCGGCCCGAGCGCCGAGTACACCTTCAACCTCCAGACCCTGATGGGTCACGGCTCGAAGGTGAAGCCCGCGGTGTACTGCGCGGACTCGAGCGTCTTCCGCCGTGGCAACCAGGTCATCTTCCGGATGTACATCGTCGACGCCAAGACCGGCAAGGTGATGAACGGCAAGGACCTGAGCAGCGTCGTCGTCAAGATCGCCGGCATTGCCGACCTCAAGACGGGCTTCAAGCCACAGGGCGGCAAGCCCGACGCAACGGCTCCGTGGCTCTGGTCGGCTGCCTGGCTCGTGCCGGACGACTACCCGCTCGGCGCGTTCAAGTTCACCGTCCAAGCCAAGGTGAAGAAGACCGGCAAGGTCGTCACCTATGACCCCGTGATCCCCGGTACCGACTGGTCGATCACGCCGTAACCACGCCAACAGACAGGACAACAAGCACATGATCACCACAAGCGCGTCTCACCTCGGGCCGCGGGTTCGCTGGACTGGGCTGACGGCCCTGGTGGGACTCGTTTGGTTCCTCCTCCCAGCGCAGGCTCTGGCGACGCCGCAACCCGTCACGCCTCCCCAGATCCCGGGGATTGCGGGCCTGCCCGGCCCCGTTGCGGCGGCGGCTGTTCCGTCACCACAGGGGCTCAAGCTCCTGAAGGCGACGCCCGACACCGGCCCTCCGGGCACCCCGTTCGTGTTGACAGGCAGCGGCCTCCCCCCCAGCACGGACCTCGACATCACCTGGAGCACGGCGACCAAGCAGTACATCATGGACGTCGTCCCCGACAGCGTCGACTTCTACGGTCGGAAGTTCAGCCCGACGACGGTGGTGCTGGCGAAGGGTCGCACCGACGCGTCGGGCAACCTCAGCCTCAACCTGAAGTTCCCGCAGGACTACGGCGCGCTGCACGACATCTACGCCGTCGCCGGCGGGGTTCAGCTGGCCAAGGGCGGGGTGCTCGTGGAGCGGACGTACAGCGTCAGCCCGCTGAAAGGCGCGATCGGGACCGAGATCACGATCAAGCTCAACGGCCTCGGCTGGCTCGGCTACATGGACACCGTCGCGGTCATCTGGGACAACCGATACGCCGGCTTCCTGTCGTCGGTGACGACCCGGGGCCAGGCGACGGCGACGATCCGGGCGGCCGGGCCTCCCGGCAAGCACACGCTCGAGCTGGTGCCTGCGAGCGCCACCACGCCGTTCCTCAACATCACGCAGTCGGCGGTGGGGTACCTGGGCTTCAAGCGCTACACGTTCACGGTCACGAAGGACGCCGGCCCTCCGCCGACGAAGGTCGTCTGGCCCCTGGACCTCGCGCCCACGAGCTCCGAGCGGACGACGTTCCGGACGGCGACGATCGCGGGCGTCAACGCCAAGGTCTCGACCGGCTCAGGCACGGTCGGCTCCAAGGTCCAGCTCACGGCCTCCGGTCTCGCCCCGGGGGCCGCGGTGATCCAGTGGAACACCGCGGTCGGGACGCGTACGGGCGCGGGCTACTCCAACTCGTACACACCGCTCGCCAACGTCACCATTCCCGCCTCAGGGAACCTCGACACGACGCTCACCGTCCCGGACGACGTCGGCGGCTGGCACACGATCGAGGTGCTCCAGGGCGGCGCCACAAAGGCCTCGGTTCCGTACCGGATCGACCAGAGCCTGTTCCAGGGCGGAATCAACGGGACGAAGTTCAAGCGGGGCGACCGCATCACGATCCACTTCAAGGGCGTCGGGTTCACCGAAATGGACAACATCCTGGCGGTGACGGTCGACAACGCGTACATCGGCTACGTCTGCGGCTTCTTCAGCGCCGGCGACACCGTCCTCGACATGGTGGCGAGCGGCGAGCCCGGAACGCATCTCGTCGACTTCTACCCGACCATCTACAAGCAGCAGAAGGGTGGGAACGACATCTGGTACGGCGCCACGCCGTTCCTGACCTACCGCACGGACTACCCGCTGCTCGCACTCGGGTACAGGCTCCCTGCCTACCACTTCGCCTACACGATCGTGAAGTAGGAGGGAGAGCTTCGAACGAGAGGGGCCGCGCCGTCCGGCCCCTCTCGTGTCGCTCCTCTCCTCACGGGTTGCCATGACGGCCGAGGAGAACGCCGAGGCGACAGGGGAGCCGCAGACGGCGGGATACCCTGCCCGGATGCTCGAACGGTGGGTTCGCCTCGTCCTTCGCTACCGCTTCGTCGTCCTTGCCGTCTGGCTCGTCGTCCTCGCCGCCGGGATGGTCTCGGCCGCGCGGCTGCCGGCGCTCCTCTCGATCTCGTTCGACGTGCCGGGGACGGAGTCCGCTCGGGCGGCTGCGATCCTGGAGCGCAACTTCGGCGAGCGCACGGACGGCTCGTTCACGGTCGTGTTCCCGGTGCGGCGCCCGTCGGACAGGGAGCTCCAGGCACAGCTGACACGTCGGGTGAGGGCCGCCGCCGAGAGGGTGCCGACGGCGCACGTCGGGAAGCTCCGCGACGGTGACGGGATCCTCTACGCGGTCGTCGACACGACGCTGCCGCTGCAGCACGCGGCAAGGCAGACCGAGGCCCTCCGTCAGGGCCTCCGCGACCCGACGGGTCCGCGCGCGTACGTGACCGGGCAGCCGGCCATCCAGCACGACTTCGACCCCGTCATCGCGAGCGACACACGCCGCGGCGAGGCGTTCGCGCTGCCGGTCGCGCTTCTCATGCTGCTCGTCGTCCTCGGTGTGTCGTTCGCGGCCCTGGTGCCGTTCGCCTTCGCGGCGTGCACGATCGCGGCGACGCTCACGGTCGTCTACTCCCTCGCCCACTGGGTGACAATGGCGACCTACCTGCCGATCATGATCGAGCTGATCGGGCTCGGTCTCGCGCTGGACTACTCATTGCTGGTCGTCTACCGCTTCCGGGAGGAGCTCGAGCACCCCGGCTCGCCCGACGACGCGATCGTGCGCACCATGGGGAAGGCGGGCAGGACGGCGCTCTCGTCGGGAAGCGCCGTGGCGATCGGCCTGGCGCTGTTGCTCTTCATTCCCGTTCCCTTCGTCCGCTCGATGGGCGTCGGCGGCCTGATCATCCCGCTCGCAGCGATGGCGGCGATGGTGACGCTGCAGCCGGTGCTGCTGTCGCTGGTCGGCCGCCGCGGCGCCCGCCGTGTGCCCGTGGCGGCGGCATTACGCCGTCACCTTGGTCTTCCTCTCCCGACGATGCCGGGCACCACCGACCTCGAGCGAGGCATGTGGGCCCGCCTCGCACGCGCGATCATGCGGCGCCCCGTCGTCTTCCTCGCGGGTGCCGCGGCGCTCCTCGTCGCGGCGGCGATCCCCGGCCTGTTCATCCGGTTGACACCGGGCTCGCTGTCGGGGCTCCCGCCGGCGCTCGAGTCGACGCAGGGCTACACGATCCTGCGGGGAGGGATCGGACCGGGTGTGATCACGCCCACGAGCATCATTGCGGACACCGGCCGCCCCGGCGGGGCGGGCGATCCGGAGGTGCAGGCGGCGGTCGATCGGCTCGGGGACGAGCTGTTCAAGGACTTCGAGCTGGTGGGGATCGCGAGCGGGCCGAAGCCGCCGTACGTCGACCCGTCGCGGCGCTACACGCGCGTCGTCACCGCCGGTGTGAGCGAGTACGGCGCGAGCTCGACACAGGCGTTCGTGAAGCGCGTGCGGGAGACGTACGTGCCCGCGGCCCGCTTCCCGGACGGGACGACGGTAACCGTGGGAGGCGCCCCGGCCGAAGGTGTCGACTTCCTCGCGCGCGCGTACCGCACCTTCCCATGGCTCGTGCTGGCGGCGCTGCTGTTGACCTTCGCCGTGCTGCTGCGCTCGTTCCGCTCCGTGCTGCTGCCGTTGAAGGCAGCCCTCTTGAACCTCCTCACGGTCGCGGCCGTGTACGGGCTCCTCGTGGCGCTCTTCAGCTGGAACTGGGGCTCGGGCGTGCTCGGGTTGCCCCACGTGGACGAGATCGAGGGCTGGATCCCGATCTTCCTGTTCGCCGTCCTGTTCGGGCTCTCGATGGACTACGAGGTGTTCATCGTGTCGCGCATGCGCGAGTCCTGGGATCACGTGCCCGACAACGCACGCGCGGTGGCACACGGCCTCGAGCGGACGGGACGGATCGTCACCGCGGCGGCCGTGATCATGATGGCCGCGTTCCTGGGCTTCGCGACCGGTCGTATCGTGCCGCTCCAGGAGCTCGGCGTCGGCCTCGCCCTGGCCGTGCTCGTGGACGCAACGATCGTGCGAGCGGTCCTGGTGCCGTCCCTGATGGCGGTGCTCGGCCGCTACAACTGGTGGCTCCCGACCCGGCTCGCCCGCGTGTTCCGCGTGGAGCCTTCGCCGCTCGAGCCGAGACGTGCTCGCGAGGCGTCACCCCCGATACGAGGAAGCGCCCCGTAGGGCGCTTCCCGCGAGGTGTCGATGCGCGCCGCCAGGCGATGACGCTACATCGTGATCTTGCCGGTGAACGTCACGGCGTACTTGCCGGTGGCGCGGCTGTAGGTGCCGCCGAGCTTCAGCGTCCCCTTTGCCTTCTTGAAGGCGCCCGTTCCGCCGACGACCGTCACCGTTCCCTTGAGCACGTTCGGGTCGCTCTCGGAGGCGCCGGGGCAGGACGTCGCGCCCTGCTTGACGGTGAAGTTGATCTTGCCGGTCTTGCCCGTCAGCGTTCCCTTCCCCGAGAAGACGGGGCAGGGCTGCTGGTTCGCGCCGATGCCGGTGCCGGTCAGGGTGCCTTTGCCGATGACCGTGCCCGTGCCCGCACCGGTCGCGGAGAGCACTGCGGTGTCGCCAGTTGCGCGGACGATCGCCCGGCCGGCGTAGCTCCCCTTGAACGGGGTCGTCGTCGCGGAGGCCGCAGTCGCAATCGCGGATCCCGCCATGAGAACGGCCGCACCGATCACACTCACGGCGACCAGAACGCGAAACCTCATCTGTACTCCCTTCCCTGAGCTCCGGCCGACCGGCCGGAGGAACGACAGACCATTCGTAGCAGCGCTTCCTGAACGATCCATGGGCAAACTGTCTGGATCTTCCGGATGGTCGCGGCCATACCGGGCCGCTGCATCCGGGTGTTCCACCGAACGATTACGGACAAGTACGCGCACCCCTCTGGCGGAGGTTCCATCCGCCGGTTACGGCTGCAGCGCCGCGGCGAGCGCTCCGCACACCTCGGTCGTCCCAGCTGCGACGACCCGCGAGCGGCCGACGAGGTCGAGCGGGGCCGCCGCGAAGGGAGGGTCCTCGAACAGCTCGATCGCGTAGCCGCGCTCGCGCACGAGCAGCTGGGCGGCGGCGATGTCGATCGAGCGGGCCGGCTTCAGCGAGCACACGGCGTCCACGCGCCCTGCTGCGAGATGGCAGAGCGACAGCGCCAGCGAGCCCATCACACGCAGCCGCTGCGCCACCCCTTCCATGGCCGGGGCCGTCGCGGCGATGTAGGCCGTCGTCGTGCCCTCGAAGGAGAGGATCTCGATCGGATCCTTCGGCGGGGGGCCCTCCAGCGGGCGATCGTTGAGGCGCGCGCCCTCGCCCCGCCGTGCGACCCACTCCTCCCGGGCGCCGAAGTCGTAGACGTAGCCGAACGTGACGTCGCCCATCGTCGGCCCGTCGGCGACGGCGAGCGAGAGCGAGAAGAACGGGATGCCGCGCTTGGCGTTGACGGAGCCGTCGATCGGGTCGACCACGAAGTGCACCGCACCACCCGCCCCGAAGACGCGCTCCCCGAGCTCCTCCGAGACGAGCGTGAAGTCATCGCCCAGCGCCCCCAGCCGCGCCACGACGGCCTCCTCGGCCGCCGCGTCGATGGCGGTCGTGTCGTCGCCGCCCTCGCCGGCACGCAGCACGGGCTCCCGCTCGAGCCGCGTGGGCAGGTCGAGCAGGACGGCGTCGATGTCGGCGACGCAGGCCCGGCAGAGGGTGAGCCAGTCGCTCATGCGGGGTGGAAGAGCAGGCCGGAGGTGAGCTTGGGGAAGAAGTACGTCGTCTTCTGCGGCATCACCTCGCCGCGCCGCGCTCGCTCGAACACGTCTTCGATCCGCGTTGCGCGCAGCAGGAAGGCTCCGTCGAACGCGCCCGCGTCGACGCGGGCGACCGCCTCGGCTGCATCCGGCGTGTAGCCGATGCCCTCGTGACCGACGAGGCGGTCGACGAGCTCGACGTCGAGCTCTCCCGGCTCGCCCTCGACCAGGCGGGCTGCGCCGTCCGCGTAGGCGACGGCATGCCCCCTGTCGTACGGAAGCGCCGCGAGGGCTGCGAGCGCGTCGGCGACGGGCAGCCCGGCGCCGGCCGGCACGACGCCGGCGTGGCCGTGGAAGAGCCGGTGGGTGGGGAAGATCTCGAGGCCCGCGTCCCCGGTGGAGACGAGCACGACCAGCATCCGCGCGCTCTCCGGCGTGCCCTGCTCGGCCGCGTAGGCGAGCGCGGTCTCGTAGCGGTGGTGGCCGTCGGCGATCAGGAGCTGCCTGCCGGCGAACGCCTCGGCGATGCCGTCACCGGGGAGACGCCAGAGACTCGTCCCGTCAGCCGCGAGGTCCGGCTCACGCGCCGGCGGCGCCACGGGCGGCTCGCCGTCGTAGAGGAGGAAGATGGGCTCGAGTTGCGCCCGTGCCGCCCTGAGCAGCCGCAGGCGGCCCTCCTTGGGCCCGGCATGCGTGCGCTCGTGGGGTAATACCGCCCGGGTCTCGTACGGCTCGACGCGGAGCGAGGCGACGATGCCCTGCCGGCGTCGGGCGATGCCGTCGGGACCGACGTAGTCCTGGGCGACCGCCCACACGGCCGGCTCGTCGTCGCGGACGAGCACGCCTTCGTCGAGCCAGGCCCGGAAGAGCCGGCCGGCCGCCTCCTCGGATTCGTTCAGGGTGAGGTGGACGACGTTGTGAGGGTCGCGCCCCAGGTAGGCGTCGCGCTGCTCCGGGGTGAGCACGTCGTAGGGTGGAGCGGTCAGCTCGGGTGCGGGACGCGCGTACCGGATCGCACGGAACGGGGCGACGTCGGCCATCGTTCGCGAGCCTACCTGGCCCGCCTAGACTCCCCGTCGTGACGTCGATCGCCGAGCTCGCCGAGGACCGTACCGTGGAGGGCGTCTTCGCGGTCGGCCGCAAGGAGCGGCGGCGGACGCGCGGCGGCTCGCCCTACCTCGCGCTCGAGCTCGTCGACCCGAGCGGCCGGATCGAGGCGCGCGTCTGGGACGACGTGGAGCTGCTCGACCGGCGCTTCGAGGCCGGCGATGCCGTGCGCGTGCTCGGCCGCGTCGAGCGCTTCGGGGGGCGCCTGCAGGTGCAGGTGCGGACGCTCGAGGCCGCGCCGGAGAGCGACCCGGCGACGCTCGTTCCGGCCATGCGGCGCGACGCCGACGAGCTGGACGGCTTTCTCGAGTTCCTGGCCGGGGAGGTCGCGCACCCCGGTCTCGCAGAGGCCGTCGCAGGCTTTCTCGGCGACCCCCGGCTGCGGGAGGGCCTGCGGTCGCTGCCGGCCGCGGGAGCAGACGGGCACCACGGGTATGCGGGCGGCCTGCTCGAGCACACGGTGGGGGTGGCGACCCTGTGCCGCGAGACGGCGCAGCTGCATCCACGCCTTCGCGCCGACCTGCTGCTCTCGGCCGCGCTGCTGCACGACGTGGGCCGAACGCTCGAGCTCGAGCGGGGACCGACCTTCCGGCAAACCGAGGAGGGACGGCTGCTCGGCCACGTCCATCTGGGGCTGCGGCTGATCGAGGCCCGCACGAGCGCACTCGACGGCGCCGTCCGCGCCGAGCTGCTGCACGCGGTCGGCTGCCACCACGACCGCAGCGCCGCGCGCACCGCCGAGGCGGCGGTGCTCTACCACGCGAACCAGCTCGACGCCCAGGCCGCCACGCGTCCCGTCGGCGACGACTGACCCTCCGTGACCGCGGTCGTCCTCGCGCTCTGCGCGGCTGCGCTGTGGGGCACGGGTGATTTCCTCGGCGGGCTCGCGTCCCGTCGCACCACCGTCCTCGCCGTGCTGTTCTGGTCACAGCTCGTGGGCCTGCTCGGCCTCGTCGCGTGGGTGCTGGCGAGCGCGGCGGAACGGCCCGGCGCCTCGCACCTGCTGCTTGCCGCCGGCGCGGGCGTGGCCGGCGTCGTGGGCCTGGGCTGCCTCTACCGGGGCATGGCGATCGGTGCGATGGGGATCGTGGCGCCCATCTCGGCAATCTCCCCTGTCGTGCCGCTGGTCGCCGACGTCGTCCGCGGCCGCTCGCCCGCGCCGGTGCAGTGGCTCGGGATCCTCGTCGCGCTCGCGGGCGTGATGCTCGTCTCACGCGAGCCGGGCGGAAGACGTGGCGCGGCCGCCGCAGGTGTGGGGCTGGCGCTGGCCGCGGCACTCGGGTTCGGCCTCTTCCTCGTGGGCCTCGGGGAGGCCGCCCAGGAGGGCGCGGAGGGCGCGGCCGCTGCCGCTCGCATCGGGTCGGTCGCCGCGATCTCCGTCGCGCTCGCGGCCACCCGCACCGGGCCGCGCGTCCGGGCCGGGCTGCTCCCGCTCGTCGTCGCGGTCGGCGTCTTCGACACGGGGGCAAACGCGCTGATCGCCGTCGCCTCCACCCGCGGGGCGATCGGGATCGTGGGCGTGCTCAGCTCCCTCTATCCGGTGGCGACGATCATGCTGGCCCGGACGCTGCTCCACGAGCGCCTCGGCGCGACGCGCACGGCGGGAGGGGTGATCGCGCTCGCGGGAGCGGCGCTGATCGCAACCGGGTGAGCAGGTCAGGCGCCGGCCACGCCCGGCGCCTCTAGACGTTGAACCTGATGTTCAGGACGTCGCCGTCCTGGACGACGTAGGTCTTCCCTTCGAGCCGCTCGACGCCGTGCTTGCGCGCCTCGGCGTGCGAGCCGGCGCTCAGCAGGTCGTCCCAGCGGATCACCTCACAGCGGATGAACCCGCGTGCGATGTCGGAGTGGATCGTGCCGGCGGCGTCGAGCGCGGTCTGGCCGTCTCGCAGCGTCCAGGCGCGGGTCTCCTTGTCGCCGGCGGTGAAGAAGGTGATCAGGCCGAGCGCGTCCTTGAGGCGCCTGACGACCTCGTCCAACGCGGAGGGGCCGTCCCGGAACGCCGCCGCTTCCTCGTCGGGAAGCTCGGCCAGCTCGGCCTCGAGCTTGCAGTCGATCCCGCCGGGGCCGTTCTCGATCGCGAGCAGCGGCTTCGACGTCAGCGGGTCGAGCTCGGGCGGCACCTCCCCGGGCCATTCCGCGAGCGTCTTGCCGCTCTCGAGGTGGGCGAGCACGGCGGCGAGCGCCTCTGCTTCCTTGCGCACGGCAGGATCGCCGGACTTGGCCTGCTTCTCGACCCGCTCGAGCCGACGCGCCACGTGATCCGTGTCCGCCACGAGCAGCTCGAGCTTCAGCGTCTCGAGGTCGCCGGCCGGGTCGCAGCCGTCCGAGAACCCGTCGGTGACGGCGAGGAGCGCGTCGACCTGCCGCAGGCCTCCGAGCAGCGCCGGCCCGGTGCCGGGCACGTCCTGCACCCGGATCGCCGCGGGCGTGACCTTGCGGGCGCCGACGAGGG
>Ga0209798_10001977_pt1 | contig 12144 bp, 10 predicted proteins | sample DOMMetBare3Fresh_FD_187475 | JGI IMG/M metagenome (GOLD analysis project Ga0209798, IMG submission 187475) | Wetland sediment microbial communities from St. Louis River estuary, USA, under dissolved organic matter induced mercury methylation -... | ecosystem: Environmental > Aquatic >...
GCAAGTCATGTGCGCAAGTCGGGCAGGCCCGACTTGCGTGTTCGAGACGCCGCGCACGAGGCTGCGGAATCCAGGCCGATCCAAGATTGCGGCTCCTCATCATGAGGGCCGAGAAGGGACCGCAAGTGCATCAAATTGAAAGTAATCCGCTATAGTGTGGCGGTTCAGCCGTCCGCATCATTCTTGCCGAGATGCGGACTTCTGAACCCACACCAGATCAGTAAGTTGCTAGTGTCCTTCGATTCCGAAGTTCGCAAACGAGGGTGCCGCGGAAAGATGTGAACTTCGGAATCGGGACACTAGCGCATGACGCGGTCGAGGTTCTCGGTCATGCGCGTGATGGTGCGGCGGAACGCGTCGAACTCCTCGCGGCTCACCCCCTGAGCGGCGAGCTCGTTGATGTCGCGCGCGAGCAGCAGCATCGGCGCGCGCATGCGCTTGGCCTTGGCGGTCAGCCACACATGGGTGACGCGCTTGTCCTCGGTGCTGCGCGAGCGGCGTATCAGGCCCGCCTTCTCCATGCTGCGCAGCGCGATCACGGTGGTCGGCTCCATCATGCCGACGCGCGCCGACAGCTCGCGTTGCGACAGGCCATCCTCGATCCACAAGATGCGCAGGAAATACCATTGGCCGCGGGTGATACCGTGGGCGGCGATCCGCTTTTCCAGGAGCTTCTGGAAGGCGCGATGGGCGTCGCGCACGAGATAGCCGGCGCTTTCCACCGCCGGATAGTCGCCGGCGTTGTAGAGCCGGCGGCCCTGCGGCGTTGTCTTGGCCATGCTGTCCATGCTCGCCTCGATTCCTGGTGCTGACAGTGCTGGCAAGTGACGTTGACATTAGTCAAAGACGGATCGATAATACTTAGAAATCTATGTAATTGGAAGCCTGGGCCGGGGGTGACCTCAGGGCTCCAGGCCGGGCCGGTTGGGCCGACAGGCGTATTTCGGGCGTGACGCCGCGCCATATGGAGCTGGAGACATGCAAGAGCACATCGGCAAGCAGAAGGCCGCCGACACCTATCACGCCCGCGATTTGCGCACCGCGCTCGCTTGGCTCAAGGCGCAGGGCGACCTGATCGAGACCGACAAGACCGTCGATCCGGACCTGCAGGTCACCGGCCTGCAGAAGCACATGGATGGCGGCTGTCCGGTGATGTTCAACAACGTCAAGGGCAAGCCCAACCACCGCGTCATCACCAACCTGTTTGGTGACATGAATGTCATCAACAAGATGTTCGGCTGGAAGAGCGATGCGGAGCGTGTGCGCAAGCTCGCCGCGGCGCTGCGCAAGCCGCTCAAGCCCGAGATCATCGCGCAGGACCAGGCGCCGGTGCAGGAGCACGTCATCACCAATCCGAAGGACGTGAACGAGTGGGTGGTGCCGATCCGGCATACGACCTACGAGCCCGAGCTGACGGTGGGCTCCGGCATCCGCTGCATCAGCTTCGACCAGTTCGATGGCGGCACCGACCTCGGCTACAACCGCATGAACTTCCGCTGGGGCAACGTCGGCACGTTCCAGATCTCGCCCGGCTCGCACATGTGGCAGGTGGCAAACAAGTACTACAAGGACGACAAGCCTATCCCGCTGACCATGTGCTTTGGTGTCCCGCCGGCCTGCACGCTCCTGGCCGGCGCCGGCTTCGACTACGCGGTGCTGCCGATGGGCTGCGACGAGATCGGCATTGCCGGCGCGGTGCAGGGCACGCCGGTGCGGATGGTGAAGTGCCGCACCATCGATGCCTATACGCTCGCCGACGCCGAGCTCGTGCTTGAGGGCTACATTCATCCGCGCGACCGCCGCTACGAGACCAAGGAGTCCGAGGACGCCGGCGTCCAGGGCCGCTTCCACTTCCACCCCGAGTGGGCGGGCTATATGGGCAAGGCCTACAAGGCCCCGACCTTCCACGTCACCGCCATCACCATGCGCAAGCCGGAGACCAAGCCGATCATCTTCGCGCTCGGCGTCCATACGCTGGACGACCACAACATTGACACCACCGTGCGCGAAGCGGCGCTGTACGAGCTGTGCGAGCGGCTGCAGCCCGGCATCGTGCAGAACGTGGTGATTCCCTATTCCATGACGGACTGGGGCGGCTGCATCATCCAGGTCAAGAAGCGCCACCAGATCGACGAAGGCTGGCAGCGCAACTTCCTTGGCGCCGCGCTCTCGTGCTCGCAAGGCATGCGGCTTGCGATCGCGGTGTCGGAGGACGTCGATCCCTATTCCATGGACGACATCATGTGGTGCCTCACCACCCGGGTGAATCCGCGCACCGACATTCTCAATCCGATCCCGGGCGGGCGCGGCCAGACCTTCATGCCAGCGGAGCGCATGACCGCCGGCGACAAGCAGTGGACCGCCTCCAACACGCAGTTCGAGGGCGGCATGGGCATCGATGCGACGGTGCCGTTCGGCTACGAGAGCGACTTCCTGCGCCCGGTCTATCCGGTCGACAAGGTGAAGCCGGAGGATTTCTTTACAACGAAGGACATCGAGAACGCCAAGTCGCGCATGCACGGCTGGGTGCATTCACTGGCGCGGACCGGGCGATAGCGGGCGGCACTAGCCCGCAATCAGGGGCTTGTGTCGCGGCTTGCGCCGCGACGCATCCTCGATCCCCATCCCCTCGCTTCGGAAGGGAAGGGCGGGACAGGAGTCGAACGCGCTCATGCTGCTTGCGAACACCCTCGTCGTCGATGCAACCGACCGGTTCGGCTGGCTCGCTGGGCGCGTGCTGGCCGACCTTGGCGCCGAGGTGCTCAAGCTCGATCCGCCCGGCACCGACCGCAGCCGCCCGGAATGGCGCGCCTTCAACGCCAACAAGCGCGTCCTCGAACTCGATCCCGGCAAGGCCGCTGACCGCGGGACGATTGACGAGCTGGCCGCCAAGGCCGACATCCTCCTGCTCACGCCGGCATCGCTGGCGGCGGACGCCCCGTTCGATCCCGAGGCGCTGCGGGCGCGCCACCCGCGGCTCGTCGTCGTGGTCATCACGCCGTTCGGCCGCGCCGGCCCGCGCAGCCGCTGGCGGGCGAGTGACCTCGAAGCGATGGCGGCCGGTGGCGCGATGGATCTGGCCGGGGAACCGGACGGCGAGCCGCTGCGCGTGAGCGAGCCGCAGGCCTATGGCTGGGTCGGCGCGCAGGCAGCGACCGGCGCCCTGGTCGCGCTCTATCGTCGCGAGGTCACCGGACGCGGCGATCTCGTCGATGTCTCGGTGCAGGCGTCGGTCGTCGCCGCGATCGCGCACGCGCCGGCGTTCTACGACATTCTGGGCGAGGCGCCGACGCGCGCTGGCGCCTTCATGACCGGACGCTCCATTCACGGCGCCCGCTATCGCGTGTTCTGGCCGTGCAAGGATGGCTGGCTCAATTTCATTTTCTACGGCGGCGTCGCGGGCCGGCGCACCAATGAGCAGCTCGTGGCGTGGATGCGCGAGCGCGGCGCCGAGCTCGGCCGGCTTGCCGGCATCGACTGGGCGCGCTGGGACCCGACCAAGGCCGACCAGAACGAAATCGATGCCATCGAGGCGCCGGTGATGACATTCTTTGCCGGGGTCACCAAGCGCGAGTTCCTGACCGAGGCGCACAAGCGCGAGATGCTGGGCTATCCGGTCTCGACCGTCGCCGACATCGCGTCCGATCCGCAGCTCGAGGCGCGGGGATTCTTCGAGGCCATTCCGGGCCCGGATGGCACGGCCGAGACTCACTGCGGCAGCTTCGCGCTGATCGATGGCGTGCGGCCGCCGCTGCGCTACGCCGGCGGCGTGCCGGTTGGCGAGAGCGCGTCGAGCAATGCCGGCCGGCGCGCCGGAGGAGGACGCCCGTGAGCGCAGTCCCGACCGCGCTCGACGGTCTGAAGGTCGCCTGCTTTGGCGGTTATGCCGCCGGCCCGCACATCGGCAAGGTGCTCGGCAACTACGGCGCGCGCGTCGTGCATGTCGAATCGAAGGACCGGCCGGACGGCTTCCGGCTGCAATATCCGCCGTTCGCCGGCAATCGGCACGGTGTCAATCGCGGCGGCTGCTTCAGCTATTTCAACGATTCCAAATACGGCGTCACCATCGATCTCAAGAAGCCGGAAGGGCTCGCGCTCGCGCGCCGTCTGTGCGGCTGGTGCGACGTCGTGATCGAGAACATGCGCCCGGGCGTGATGGAGCGCCTCGGTTTGGGCTTCGAGGCGTTGCGCGCGCTCAATCCACGCATCGTGATGCTCTCGACCTGCAATATGGGCCAGACCGGCCCGCGCGCCGACCAGCCCGGCTTCGGGTCGCAGCTCTCCGCGCTCGGCGGCTTCTGCGGCATGACCGGCCTTCCCGACGGTCCGCCGCAATTGCTGTACGGTCCCTACATCGACTTCATCGCGTCGGCGCTCGGCGGCGCCGCCGTGATCGCGGCGGCGATCCGCGCCCGCCGCAGCGGCAAGGCCGCCTACATCGACGTCTCGCAATACGAATGCGGCGTGCTGTTCATGGGCGCCGCGATGGCGGACTACTTCACCAGCGGCCGGATCGCCGAGCGCTGCGGCAACGACGACCGCGAGGCTGCGCCGCATGGCGCCTACGCTTGCCGCGACGGCGAATGGGTGGCGCTGTCGTGCTGGTCGGACGATGATTTCGCTGCGCTCGCCAACAGCTTGGGGAAGGGGGCCCTGGTGGGAGACCAGCAGTTTCGGGATGCGCAGGGGCGGCGTGCCAACAAGCGCGCGCTCGATACGCTGATCTCGGCCTGGACCGCTGGGCAATCCGCCGCCGCCGTCGCCGAAGCCCTGCAGGCTGCCGGAGTCTGCGCCTATCCGGTGGTCAGCATTGCCGGCCTGTTTTCCGACCCGCAGCTGGCCGCGCGGCGGCATTGGCGGGTGCGGCGGCATCCGGAGATCGGCGACCAGGCTTACTGCTTTCCCGGCTTCGATCTCGAGGAGGCCCCCGGCGACATTGTGAGCCCGGCCCCCTGCCTCGGCGCCGACAACGAGTTCGTATTCCGCGAGCTCGTCGGCGTCGGCGCCGAGGAGATGAAGGCCTATGCCGAACGCGGCGTGTTCGGCTGAACGGCCGTCGGGGGCCTCGAGCTCACCCTCGAAATTCCTGTGGCAGCAGGGGTTTTCCCATGCGTATATGGGGCGTCAAAGCGTTGGGAGGACCCATTGGCAAAGCAGGACGCGCAACCTGACGGGATGTTGACGCCACTCGGCGGCGGCTCGGCCGGCATCGGCTCCAACACGGCGCCGCATCTTGCCTATCACGATCTGCGCAAGTGGCTCGACGAGGCGCAGAAGCTCGGCGAGGTGAAGACCGTCAAGGGGCTGTCCTGGCAGCGCGACATCGGCATGGTGTCGGAGCTTGCCGCCCACACCGACAACGCGCCGTGTTTCGTGTTCGAGGATGTGCCGGGCAGTCTGCCAGGCAGCCGCGTCCTGATCAATTTCTTCGACGGCAAGCGCAAGAACATGACGCTCGGCTTTCCGACCGACCTGAACAAGTCCGAGCTGAGCGAAGGGTTCCGAGCCCACTACGCCGCCGACATGAAACGCATTCCGCCGAAATATGTCGAGACCGGTCCGGTGATGCAGAACGTGATGACGGGCGCGGCGGTCGACGTCACGAAATTCCCGGCGCCGCAATGGCACGGCAAGGACGGCGGCCGCTATATCGGCACCGGCTGCTACACCATCATCCGCGATCCGGACGAGGGCTGGATCAATTGCGGCACCTACCGCGTCATGGTGCACGACGCAACCTCGTGCGGCCTCTATATCTCGCCCGGCAAGCAGGGCCGGCAGATGCGCGACAAGTACAAGGCGCGCGGCGAGGCGATGCCGATCGCCGTGGTGCTCGGCGGCGACCCCATGAGCTTCCTGATGGGCTGCAGCGAGGTGCCCTACGGCGTGAGCGAGCTCGAGGTGATCGGCGGTATGCGCGGCTCAGCCGTAGAGGTGATCAAGGGGCCGGTCACCGGCCTGCCGCTTCCGGCCAATGCCGAGATCGTCATCGAGGGCTTCGTCGAGCCCGACAAGATGCGCACCGAAGGCCCGTTCGGCGAGTGGACCGGCTACTACGCCACCGGCGCCGCGCAGGAGCCGGTGCTCGACATCAAGGCGATCTACTATCGCAACGAGCCGATCCTCCTTGGCTGCGTGCCCGAGCGGCCGCCGGACGAGATCTGCCGTTATCGCGCGATCGTGCGCTCGGCGCTGCTGCGCGAGAACATCCTGAAGGCGGGCGTGCCGGCCGTCACCGCGGCGTGGGCGCACGAGGTCGGCAATGCAAGGCTCCTCCTTGCCGTCGCCGTCAACCAGCGCTACCCCGGCCACGCCAAGCAGGCCGGCCATATCGCGGCGATGTGCCATGTCGGCGCCTATTGCGGTCGCTACGTGATTGTGGTCGACGACGACATCAACGTGTCCGATCTCAACGAGGTGATGTGGGCGCTGCTGACGCGCTCGGACCCTGCGACCTCGATCGATATCATCCGCAACGCCTGGTCGACGCCGCTCGATCCGCGCATCGAGCCGGAGCGGCGGGCGGTCGGCGACTACACCAACAGCCGTGCCGTGATCGACGCTTGCCGGCCGTTCCACTGGCGCGACCAGTTCCCGGACGTGAACATGCCGACGCCGGAGGACAAGGCGCTGGCGCTGCGCAAGTTCGGCCACCTGTTCACGAGCTGACGGAGCGAAGGGCCTTCCGCAATCGTTAACGACGGCGGTGGCAAAATCCCCTGCAGATTCTGTTATATGGTAGAAAAAGGCTCATCAAACGAGGGCTTGCAATGCGACGTCTGATCGTCGGCATGACCGGATCGACCGGCGCCATCTTCGGGGTCCGGTTCCTTGAGGCGCTCAAGCATGCGGACATCGAGTCCCACTTGGTCGTGAGCAAGTGGGCGCAGCGCACCATCGAGCACGAGACCAACTATACGCTCGAGCAGGTGCGGGCGCTGGCGAGTGTCGTGCACAGCGCTGGCGACATGGGCGCGACGATCTCCTCGGGCTCGTTCCTCACCGAAGGCATGGTGGTGATCCCGTGCTCGATGCGCACGCTCGGCGGCATCGCTGGCGGCTATGGCGAGCACCTCGTGCACCGCGCCGCCGACGTCATCCTCAAGGAGCGGCGCAAGCTGGTGCTGGTGGTGCGCGAGACGCCGCTTTCCGAAGTGCATCTCGAGAACATGCTCAAGCTCGCACGGATGGGCGTGATGATGGTGCCGCCGATGCCGGCCTTCTACAACCACCCGCAATCGGTTGACGACATTGTCAACCACATTGTCGCGCGCGTGCTCGACCAGTTCGGCATCCCGGCGCCGTTCGCCAAGCGCTGGGACGGCCAGATGCAGACTGCCGCCAAGGTTGCGGCGCTCGGCGGCACGGCGGTGAAGAGCGGAACGTAGGGGCAAGAGCTCTCCGTTGTCGTCCCCGCGCAGGCGGGGACCCATAACCACCAAAGTCTGTGTTTATCGCCGGCCGTGCCTTATCGCTTCGCTGCGGCGTATGGGTCCCCGCCTGCGCGGGGACGACAGCAATTAAATCAGTGCCCGATATGAAGTGAGTTCAGTGCGCAACTTGAATCGAGCACTGACCTGCGAATCTACTTCTTCTCCCCATACGTCGCTTTTGAGATATCCGGCACTGGAATGCCGCCGTCGATCGCCTTGCAGCGGACGTCTTCGGCCTTGGCTTTTTCCTCGGCCGCTTCCAGTACCTCGATGATGAGGTCGCGCGGGATGAAGCAGACGCCCGTATCGTCCGCCACCACGAGATCGCCGGGCGAGACCTTGACGTGGCCGATCTGGATCACGCCGTTGATCTCGGCCGCCTCCAGCCGCCACTTGCCGGTGACCGGCGTGATGTCGCTTGCCCAGAGTGGATAGCCGACCGAACGCGAATGGGCGATGTCGCGGATGCCGCCTTGCACGATGGCGCCGACCTCGCCCTGGCGCTTGCCGGTCTGCGCCGAGATGCCGCCCATGTTGGAGACGTCGGGCACGCCCTGGATCACCAGAACGTCGCCCGCTTGCGCCAGGTTGTGGCACTCGAACTCCGCCATCTTGTTGACCTTGTCGCGGGCGCCTTGCAGCGGGTCGATGCGCTGCAGGATGTTGCGCAGCGTCAGCGCCGGCCCCACCATGGTGGTGCCCGGCATGGTCGGCCGCAGCACCGAGGCGCCGATGACGCCCGCGGGAATGCCGAGCTCGTCCATGGTGTCCGAGATGATGCCGGTCGGGTCGCCGAGCGCCTTGAAACGCTCGACGGTGCCCAGCGGCGGGCGCGGCACCGCCATCAGCTTGATGTGCTCGGCCGCGATGCGGCCGGTCAGTCGCTTGTCTGCCACGGATGTCCCCTCATGATGCGGCGCGCCCGATTGTGTGCGCGGCTGCGTTCGGGTCGACTCTATATCGATCACGCGGCGAGCGCAGCGTGCTCGTCGAGGCGGACTGTGGCGGTTGGGCGCTTGCCCTGGGCAGCCGCCCTCGGTACCGTGCCTCTTCCGCTCCCGGGAAAGCCCGCCATGAGAACATTCGCGCTTTGTGCGCTGGTGCTGTCGGCCGTCTGTGCACCTGCCCACGCCCAGTCGGTGGCCGACTTCTACCGCGGCAAGCAGGTCCGCATTGTCGTCGGTTCCGCGGTGGGTGATTACGACACCTGGGCGCGGGTCATCGGCCGTCACCTGCGCCGGCACATTCCCGGCAATCCGAACATCATTGTCGAGAACATGCCGGGCGCCGGATCGCTGGTTGCGGCGAACTTCCTGTATACCAGAGCGGCGCAGGACGGCACCGTGCTGGGAACGGTCAGCCGCAACATTCCGAACTTCGCGTTGATGAAGCACCCGAACGCTAGTCTCGATCCCTTGCGGTTCAATTGGATCGGCAGCCCCGAAATGACCCATCGCGCCTGCTACGCCCGCGCCGACAGCGGGGTCACCTCGCCCGAGCACCTGTTCGAGCGCGAGGTGCTGATGGGCGGCGACGGCGCCGGCACGTCGCTCTCGGAAATGCCGATCCTGCTGCGCAACCTGCTCGGCATGAAGTTCAAGGTCGTCGACGGCTACAAGGGCTCGACCGACATCGTGCTCGCCATGCAGCGCAACGAGGTGCACGGCATCTGCCAGACCGTGATGGCCTTTGCGCAGGCCGGCCAGCACTTGCTCGACGACGGCACGGTGCGGATGCTGTTCACCACCGAAAAGGACCGCGTGGCGAAATACGAGAACAGGGTTCCGACCATCTTCGAATATGCCAAGACTGACGAGCAGCGCAGCATTCTGGCGTTCCATGCCGCGAGCCTGGAGACCGGGCGTCCCTGGCTCACGCCGCCCAATGTGCCGGCCGACCGCGTCCAAGCCTTGCGCCGCGCCTACGATGCGACCATGAAAGACCCGGTCTTCCTCGAGGAGGCCAAGCAGCGCAAGCTCGAGGTCGACCCGCGCACCGGCGAGTATGTCGAAGGGGTGATCCGCTCGATCGCGAGCCTGCCGGAGGATGTGATCGCCAAGGCGGCGCAAATGGTTCGGAAATAGTCGAAAACAGGAGACGTGTGTTGGAACTCAAAGGAAAGGCCGCGGTCGTCACCGGGGCAAGCTCGGACGAGGGCATCGGCTCGGAATGTGCCAAGATCCTCGCCTCGCGCGGCTGCAACGTGATCGTGAACTATGCGACCAACAAAGCGGGCGGCGAGAAGATCGCGGCGGCCTGCCGGGCGGCGGGCGCGGAGGCGATCGCGGTGCAGGGCGATGTCGCCAAGGACGAGGACTGCCAGCGGCTGGTCAAGGCCTGCATCGACAAGTGGGGGCGGCTCGATGTTCTGGTCAACAATGCGGCCACCACCAAGCCGATCCCGCACCGGCGCATGGACCTGCTGGACGCCGCCGAGTTTCAACGCATCTTCGCGGTCAATGTGATCGGCACCTATCAGATGACGCGGGCGGCCGCGCCGCATCTGCGGGCGACCGGTGACGCTGCGATCGTTAACATTTCGTCGGTCGGCGCGATGCGCGCCGGTGGCTCGTCGATGGCCTACACGGCGTCGAAAGCGGCGATCAACAACCTCACGCTCTCGACCGCGCGCGCGCTCGCGCCCGAGGTGCGGGTCAACGCGCTCTGCCCGGGCGGCATGCTCGGCGCCTGGACGCGCAAGATCCTCAACGAGGAGCAGTATCAGGAGCGCCTGGCGGCGGCGAAGACCCAGTATCCGCTCAAGCGCGGCATCTGGCCCAAGGACGTCGCGGTGGCGGCGCTGTTCCTGGTCGAGGGCGCCACCACCATGACGGGCGAGGCGATCCGCATGGACTGCGGCCAGCACCTGGGCGAGACGAGCAATAAGACGTAGAGATTCTATAGCGCCGATATCTCTTCCGTTCGTCCCCGCGAAAGCGGGGACCCAGGCGACAAATTGAACGATCGAAACAAGAAGCCCTAGGTTCCCGCTTACGCGGGAACGAAGGGTTGGATGCGCCGTCTACGCCGCCGCGCTCGCGACCACCGGCTGCCTGTATTCCTTGAGCCGCGGCATGATCTCCTTGGCCATCAGGGTGAGGCTGTCGACCGTATCGGCGTGGTTGAGCAGGCCGGCCTGGCCCATGATCAGCAGATTGCCGAGCCCGCCGGTGTATTCGATGAAGTCGGTGATCTGCTGGTAGCACTGGTCGGGCGTGCCGCAGACCATCAGCACCGAGTCAATCAATTCCTGCACGCTGGCGGTGCGCATGTCGACGACGCGCTTGTCCTTGGTGAAGCTGCGTTCCGGCACGAAGCCGCGCATCAGGCGGGCGGTGTCGTCGGCGGAGAAATAGCCGGGTGGGTTCTTGAACGGTGGATAGACGTTGGCGCCGGTGCGCAGATAGCCGGCGACGAGCTCGCCGCGCCGGCGCGCCTCGGTTTCGTTGTGCGCGGTCGCAAACAGCGCGAGATAGGCGAAGCGGTCGGGGCCGGGCAGGGCGCCGTTATGGGTCGAGGCGTAGCCCTCGCGGTAGGAGTCATAAAGCATGCGGGTGTTGTAGCCGGAGCCGAGCACGGCCATCACATAGCCGCGCTCGCCAAGGACGCGGGCATTCGACTTGCTGGCGGTCGTGCTCCACACCGGCGGGTGCGGCTGCTGCCATGGCCGCGGCCAGAGATTGACCTGCCGGTAGTGGAAGTGCTCGCCCTCCCAGTTGAACGGCCCGTCATGGCTGGTCATCGCCTTGGTGATGAAGTCGTGCGATTCCCAGAAGCGGTCCATCACGCCGACCGGATTGGCGTTCGAGGGCGCGAACTCGTAGGGCACGCCCTTGACGAAACCCATGTCGAGGCGTCCGCGCGAGATCACGTCGACGGTCGCGAGCTCTTCCGCGACCCGCATCGGATCGGCGCGGTGGCCGATCGGGTAACCCAGGATGAGGATGCGGGCGCGCTTGGAGAGCCGCGCCAGGATCGACAGGCTGACGATCGAGGTGGCGTTCATGCAGGTGGCGGTCTGGTGATGCTCGTTGAGCATGAGGTCGAGGCCAAGCTCGTCGGCGAGCAGGTATTCGTCGTGATAGCGATGAAACAGGTCGGCCGCGATCTTCGGGTCGAGCGCGCGGTTCGGCAGCGTGACGCGCAGATAGCCGTGCGGATCATCCCAGGCGTTGGGATAAGGATGCTCGCTGAAATGGTAAACTCTCATTGCGCTTGTCCTTGCATGAAGGCGAAGACCCTGCGGGCAAACTCGTCCGGTTGCTCGATATGCGGATAGTGGCCGGCGCGCGCGATCGTTTCGAAGCGGGCGCCCGGAATGGCGGCGCAATAGGCGCGACCGTAATCCTCGCTGAGGATCTTGTCGGCCAAGCCCCACAGGAAAAGCGTGGGGATGCGGATGCGATGCAGCCGGCCCTTGAGCTTGGGGTTGTGCATGTAGGGCGACCAGCCGTAGCGCGCGCTCGCTTCGCGATTGCGCGCGACGACGCGCACGTCGGCTTCGTCCATGGCGGGATAGTCGCGCGCCGCGATCGTCGGGTCGAAATAGGCGAGCTTGTTGAGCTCGGGCTCGGTGATCGCAAAGATGTCGACGATGTCGCGGGTCTCGCGTGTGCCGACCTTGATGCCGACCGCGTTGGCGAGCACGAGATGCGACAGCCGCGCGGTCGACTTGATTGCGATCTCGGCCGCGATCCAGGCCCCGAGCGAG
>Ga0209798_10001978_pt1 | contig 12137 bp, 15 predicted proteins | sample DOMMetBare3Fresh_FD_187475 | JGI IMG/M metagenome (GOLD analysis project Ga0209798, IMG submission 187475) | Wetland sediment microbial communities from St. Louis River estuary, USA, under dissolved organic matter induced mercury methylation -... | ecosystem: Environmental > Aquatic >...
GACTTCGCCGCACTGGACAAGCTGATCGGCGAGCTGCTCGCCGAGAGTTGAGCGCGCCGAGTCCAGGGGCTATGGCCGGCCGAGGTCCTGCGTCCAGTAGGTTTTGTACTCGCTGGCTTCGTTGCGAGCACAGGCCAGGCCAAATTCGGTGAAGCGCGGGTTCATCAGGTTTGCGCAGTGGCCCTCGCTATCCATCCAGGCACTGACCACGATCTGCACGCTGCTGTAGCCCGCGGCAATGTTCTCGCCGATCGTGCTCCAGGCATAGCCCGCTGCGTTGATGCGGTCGGCCATGGTGCGTCCGTCCAGGCTGTCGTGGCTGAAGTAGTTGCGGTCGGCCATGTCGCGCGAATGCCCGAACGCGGCACTGGCGAGCCGCGCATTGAGCGTGAGCGCTGCGGCCGGGGCGAAGCTGCCGTGTGACCCACAGGTCGCGCCGGCGGCGCGGTACTGGTTGACCAGACGCAGTGCATCGGCTTCGAAATTCGCCAGGCCGCACGTGGTGTCGGCCGCCGGCGCCGAGCCGGTGGGTGTGGACGCCGCGGGCGCCGGCGCAGCGGGGACGTCGGGCGCCGTGGGCGTGGACGCGGCAACGCCGCCATTGCCCGCGATGTCGTCGCCGCCACCGCCGCCGCAGGCCTGCAGCAGCGCCACCAGCACGAACGAGGGGAGGAGATTGAGGGTCTGCCGTTTCATTCCGCCAGCGTGCCTGCAGAGCGGGTTTGCAGGCCGCACAAGATGCAAGCAAATGAGGCCAGCCGCACAGCCGGACGGCTGGCGCGTGAAATTTGAACGTCGCCCGCGGCGTCAGGCCGAAGTCACGCCGGCCGCGTGGGCCTGCTGGTCGGCGTGGTAGCTCGAGCGCACAAGCGCGCCAACGGCGGCATGCGAAAAGCCCATCGCGTTGGCTTCGCGTTCAAACATCGCAAACGTATCCGGGTGCACATAGCGCCGTACCGGCAAGTGGTGGCCGCTCGGCGCCAGGTACTGGCCGATCGTCAGCATGTCGATATCGTGGGCTCGCATGTCGCGCATGACGGCGAGGATTTCGTCGTCGGTTTCGCCCAATCCGACCATCAGGCCGCTCTTGGTCGGAACGTGCGGGAACAGCGCCTTGAACTTCTTCAGCAGGTTCAGGCTGAAGGCGTAGTCACTGCCCGGGCGCGCTACTTTGTACAGGCGCGGAACGGTTTCGAGGTTGTGGTTCATCACGTCCGGCGGCGCTGCCTTCAAGATCTCCAGGGCTCGATCGTCGCGACCGCGGAAATCGGGCACCAGGACTTCGATCGTCGTTGTCGGCGACAGCGCGCGCGTCTTGCCGATGCACTCGACGAAATGCCCGGCACCACCGTCACGCAGGTCATCGCGATCGACGCTGGTGATGACGACATACTTGAGCTTGAGCGCCGCGATGGTCTGGGCGAGGTTGTCGGGCTCGGCGGCATCGAGCGGGTCGGGCCGGCCGTGGCCGACGTCGCAGAACGGGCAGCGCCTCGTGCACTTGTCGCCCATGATCATGAACGTAGCCGTGCCCTTGCCGAAGCACTCGCCGATGTTCGGGCAAGATGCTTCCTCGCACACCGAGTGCAGCTTGTGCTCGCGCAGGATGGCCTTGATCTCGTAGAAGCGCGAGTTCGGCGTTGCCGCCTTGACGCGGATCCAATCCGGCTTCTTCAGCGTCTCCGCTGGCACCACCTTGATCGGGATTCGTGCGGTCTTGGCTTGAGCCTTTTGCTTGGAGCTCGGGTCGTAGGTTCGATCGTTGGTCGGTTGGGTCATGGTGTGAACTGGCTGGCCAGCCGCGCCGCCAGCCGATCTGCCGCGTCGCGCCAGGTGGCGTTGACGCCCAGTCTAGCGAGGTCCACGGTGGCAAGGCCCGCATAGCCGCATGGATCGATGCGCGAAAAGGGTTCGAGTTCCATCGCCACATTCAGCGCCACGCCGTGAGTGGTGCAATGGCGGCTGACCTTGATGCCGAGCGCAGCGATCTTGCCGAGACCCTTGAACGGCTGGCGCGGATCGGACGGACCCTGGAGAGCAGCATGAGCGAACGGGTCCTCGAGTCGCACGTAGATGCCGGGTGCGCCGGCAACACGGTGCCCCGTCACGCCGTAGCTTTCCAGTACCTTGAGCACGGCAGCTTCGAGCCGGAACACGTACTCCTTGACGTAGATGCCCTGGCGCCGCAGGTCCAGCAGTGGATACGCCAGCACCTGCCCCGGCCCGTGGAATGTGACCTGCCCGCCACGGTTGCTTTGCAGCACAGGGATGTTGCCCGGGCCATGCACATGCTCGGCGCGACCTGCGATGCCTTGAGTGAACACGGGGTCATGTTCGGCCAGCCAAAGCTCGTCGGGCGTGTCAGCACAGCGCGAGTCGGCGAAGGCGCGCATGGCTTCGGCAGTGGCAGCCCAGTCGCATCGGCCAAGGTATCGAATCAACATCGGTAGCCAGTCTCGCATGCCGGTGCAAGGATCCCCCGCCTTCCTCGACTGACTGCAAACCGCGTATCGTTGCCGCATGAACAAGCTGTTGTCGACCTGGCTGTTGGTTCTTGCGGCGTTGCCGGCGTTGGCGCAATCGCCACTGGAGGCGGCCGTCGCCGCCTATCGACGCGGTGAGCTGACACAGGCGCGATCGGCGTTCCTGCAGTTGTCGGTTCAGGGCATACCGGCCGCAGACTACAACCTGGCCGTCATGCACCTGAAGCGAGAAATGCCGGCGGCCAGTGACCGCGAAGCACTGCGCTTGATGACGCGGGCCGCCGAGGCCGGTTTCGTGACGGCGATGGTCGGTCTGGCGGAATTGCACGAACTCGGCCGCGCGGGCCTGAAGGTCGATCTGGCTCAGTCGGTGCTGTGGAGCCGCCGCGCCGCCGAGGCCGGCAGCGTCGACGCCCAGGTCAATGTCGCCACCGCCCACTACCTCGGCCGCGGTGCCGCCAAGGACGTTGCGCTGGCCGCACGCTGGTACCGCATCGCCGCGCAAAGCGGCGATGTCGGCGCCATGTTCATCGTCGCATCGCTGTACGAAAGCGGCGACGGCGTCGAGCGCGATCTGGCCGAGGCGCGCTATTGGTACGCCGCCGCAGCGCGAAGTGGAGAGCCCGGCGCGGATCTGAAAGTCAAGGAACTGGATGCGAAGTTGGCCAAACCGGCCAGCTAGCTAAAGCACGATCTTGACCATCGGGTGCGTCGACAGCGTTCGATAGAGCTCGTCGAGCTGCTCGCGGCTGGTTGCGGTGATGGTGATGGTCAGCCCGAGGTACTTGCCACCCTTGCTCGGCCGCGACTCGACGCTGCCGGCGTCGAAGCCGGGGTCGAACTGACGGGCGATCGAAACGACGGCCTCGGTGAAGCCTTCGACATGCGCGCCCATCACTTTGATCGGGAACGCGCTCGGGTACTCGATGAGGCTCTTCTCGGGCGGCGGCTCGCCGACGTTCATGTCGATTGAGTGACCTTGGCGCGCTGATAGGCCTCGTACAGGCGTGCGTACACGGGGCCGGGCTTGCCGCGCATCGCGCCATGGCCGACCAGATCGTCGTCGAGCCTGGTCACCGGCAGAACCTCTTTGGTCGCCGAGCTCAGGATCACCTCGTCGGCCGAGCGCACATCGGCCTCGCTGATGGGCTTGAGGTTGTAGGCAATGCCGTCTTCCTCGCACAGCTCGTGCAGCAGCTCGACGCGGATGCCTTCCAGCACATGCTCGCTCTTCGGCGGGCCAAGGAAGGCGCCATCCTTGACGATCCAGACGTTGCTGGCCGAGGCTTCGGTCAGCCACGGTCCGCCCGGGGCGCCGTCGCGGAACATGATGGTCTCGACCGCACCATGGTCGGCCGACATCTGCCGCGCCAGTACGTTGCCGAGCAGCGAGGTGGTCTTGATGTCGCCACGCTCCCAGCGGAAATCGCGCGCAGTCGTGCAGGCCACGCCGCCGTGCCGCTGCTCTGCCGTGGCCTGCTTCATCGGGTTGCACATCATGAACACCGTCGGCGCAATCCCCTCGGGCATGACATGGTCGCGCGGTGCCACGCCGCGCGTAACCTGGAGATAAATCACCTGGTCGTCGACGCCTTCGGTCTCCGCCAACGCTGCCGCGATCTTGCGGCAGCGTTCGAGCCACCCTTCGCGTGACAACGGGTTTGCAATGCGCACTCTGGCGAGCGAGCGATCGAGGCGCGCCATGTGTTCGTCGAAACGGAACAGCTTGCGCGCGTACACCGGCACGACCTCGTAGATGCCGTCGCCAAACAGGAAACCGCGATCGAGCACATTCACATGCGCCTGCGACAAGGGCTTGTAGACGCCGTTGAGATAGCACAGCCGATCGTTCATCGCCCACTCCTGGTTGCGAGCATTGTGCTACTGGGTGGCGCTACTTGATCCACAGTCGCACCGAGTCCCAGGCCCGACCGACGAGGCCAGCCTGCTCGATCGCCTCCTGCACGACGAGGGGCACTTCCGCCACCGGTGCGCCTGCGGCGGTTGTCACCTTCAGCGTGCCCACGCGCTGGCCCTTGGTCAGTGGTGCAACCAGCGGGTCGGTGCGCTGCACCTCGGTCTTGAGCTTGTCGCCTTCGCCGCGCGGCACGGCAATGACCACCGAGCCTTCGGCGCCGAGCTTGGCCTGGCGCTCTTTGCCCTTCCACACCTCGGGGGTGACGATCGGCTTGCCGGCCTCGAACAAACGCACCGGGTCGAACGCGGAAAAGCCCCAATTCAGCAGCTTCTGGCTTTCGCTGGCGCGCGCGTCGCGCGATGCGGTGCCGAGGACGACGGACAACAGTCGGCGCTTGTTGCCTGCGCCGAGGTTCGGGTACTCGCGCGCGGCGCTCGCCACCAGGCAGTAACCTGCGGCGTCGGTGTAGCCTGTCTTCATGCCGTCGACCGTGGCATCGCGGCGCAGCAGCAGATTGCGGTTGTCCTGGCGGATCTTGTTGTACGTGTACTCCTTGATCGAGTAGTAGCGGTAGTACTGCGGGAAGTCGCGCACGATGCGCGAGGCGACGATGGCGATGTCGCGCGCGCTCGACTTGTGGCCTGCTTCGGTGGTGCCGGTGACGTTCTTGAATACCGTGTTCTTGAGGCCCCAGGCCTGGGCTTGCCGGTTCATCATGCCGACGAAGACGTCGAGGCTGCCACCGACCGCCTCGGCCAGCGCCACCGAGGCGTCGTTGCCGGAGACGACGATCATGCCGTGGAGCAACTCGTCGACCGTCGGCCGCATCGTGGTGTCGATGAACATCAGCGAGGGGTCGCCCTTGCGCTCGTCCCAGGCCCGCACACTCACCGGTAACTGCTGCTCGAGGCTGAGCTTCTTGTCGCGCAGCGCGCCGAAGACGATGTACGCCGTCATCAGCTTGGTCAGCGACGCCGGGTCGGTGGCGACATCGGCATCGCGTTCGGCCAGCACCTGGCCGGTCGTCAAGTCCATCAGCAGGTACTGGCGCGCCGCCATCTCGGGCGGCTGCAGGGCCTGGGCCTGGGCCGACAACGGGCCGAACGTCGCGGCTGCGGCCACCAACAGGGTGAGAAGGGTTTTCATCGGGTCAGAGCTTTTTCAGTCGGGTGCTTGCAGATGCCGCACCACCAGGTTCTTGAGCAGTGGCAACAGGCCGTGAAAGAAGTGGCCGCCGCCGGGCACCACGACCACTGGCTGGGATTGCGGGCGCGCCCAGTCGAGTGTGGCCGACAGCGGCACAACCTCGTCGGCCTCGCCATGGATCACCAGTGTGCCCTGCGGCACGGCAGCAACGGTGAAGTTCTGTGTCGCCGGGCCGACCAGGACGAGCGGCTGCGCATTGATCGTGGCAGCCGCGTGCGAAGCGACGTACGCACCGAACGAAAAACCGGCCATCGCCAGTGCTTCGTCGCCGCGGCGAAGGGCACGCGCCACGGCAAGGGCGTCGTCGATCTCGCCGCGGCCTTCGTCCCAGACGCCGGCCGAACCGCCGATGCCGCGGAAGTTGAAGCGCGCGGCGCGCCAACCGCACTGTACGAAGGCGCGGGCCAGCGTCGACACCACCTTGTTGTCCATCGTGCCACCGTGCTGCGGATGGGGATGGCAGATCACCGCCAGCCCGCGCGGAGTACCGTCAGGCGCGTCGATCGCACAAACCAGTTCACCGGCCGGGCCGGCGACGGTCTGCTTGAGGCTGCGCGAGTTCAACGCCCGACGTCGGGCGCAAGCCGCAAACGCTCGACGACTTTGCCCGCGACCAGATGCGACTGCACGATCTCGTCGATGTCGTGCTGATCGACGTAGGTGTACCAGACCGCTTCCGGATAGACCACCGCCACCGGTCCGCCTGCGCAGCGGTCCAGGCACCCTGCCTTGTTGACCCGCACACCCCCAGGCCCATTGAGCGCGGCGGCCTTGACAAGCGCTTTGCAGCGGTCGAACCCTTGCTGGGCGTCGTGGTCAGCGCAACAGGCTTCACCGTTGTCGCGCTTGTTGAGGCAGAAGAAGATGTGGCGTTGGTAGTAGCTGGGCTCTGTCATGCGCGAAATTGTAGGTGGCGATGTTCAGCGCCAACGCATGCGGCCCTACTGGCGAGCGGGGCGCACCAGCCGCCGCAACAGCCACGCCATGGCCGCGTAGGGCCACAGCCAGCCGACCCATTGCGACAGGCCATGGAATCGCACCAGCCGGCCTTGCTCCCAGCCGGCCAGGCTGGCGGCGAAGTAAGGGTCGTTCGGCGCCTGGCCGACCAGCGCCACGAAAAACGCCAGTGCGAGCACGCCCAGCGCCGCCGCCGACCGCGAACCGAGTCCGGCCAAGGCCGACGCCAGTGCGCCGCCGACCAGCAGTGCGGGCCCGGTCCGTGGCGACCACCACGCCCAGGCGTGCTCGGCGCCGAAATTCAGCGCCGTCGACATGGTCATCATGCCCACCGCCAGAAGCCCTGCACCGGCCACCAGCAGCAAGCGGTGCCAGCCGGCGCGCGTGGTCGCGTAGGCGACGAGGCACGGTGCCAGCAAGCCCAGGCCGCTGATCAGCAGTTCTTGCAGACGTGACAGCGGGCGCCGGATTTCATCGACCTGGGGAAACCACAGCGCCGCATCATCGGCCCAGGGCGTGTTCGCCAGCAGCGCCTGCAGCCAGCCGTGGACCTCGCCCCAGATGTGGCCGAGCGCCAGAGGGGCCGGCGCAGGAAAGAGAAGTGCAACCGGCCACAGGAGCAACAGCATGAACGCCGTCGCGCTGTCACGCTCGAACCATCGCTGACGGACGCCATGCCAGTGCGCCAGGTAGCCGGCGGCGTGAACAGCCATCGCCGACGCAGCGCCGGCGATGGCGCCCCCGAGGTTGAGCACGCAGTCCTTGAGCGACGGCACACGCGGCGGCAGGAACTGCTGCGCCAGCTCGACGCCGTACGACAGTGCGGCCGACAGGCCCAGCGCAACGGCCAGCGCCAGCCAACGCCCGCCGCCGCTGCGCAACACCGCGATGACCAGCAGCGCACCGATCGGCATGTAGCCGAGGAAGTTGGAGATCTCGTCGAAACGCGACCCGCCCTTCGGCCACGGCAGCAGCAGCCAGTCAGCGCCGACCATGCCTTGCGGCCAGCGCCACCCGACAAACGGGTACAGGCTGGCGTACACCACCAGTGCGGCCAGCATCAACGCCAGCGGCCAGGCGGTGCTGCGGTGCGTCGTGCCGGTCAAAACGGTTTCACAACGACCAGCACCACCGCGGCGGCGAACAGCAGCACCGAGACTTCATTGAAGACGCGGAACCAGCGTTCGCTGCGCTGGTTGCTGCGCTGCTCGAACTTGCGCAATAGCGAGCGGCACGCCTGGTGGTAGCCGATCACCGCCAGCACGACGACCAGCTTCGCATGCAGCCAGGCGCCAGTGACGCCGAAGCCCAGCCACAACCACACCCCGAGGGCGAGCGCCGGCGCCATCAGCAACGAGGCAAACCGATGAAGGCGCTGGCCCATCGCGATCAGCCGCTCACGCTCCGCAGGGCTGTCGTCGTGCACCTGGGCGAGGTTGACCAGGATGCGCGGCAGGTAGAACAGCCCCGCGAACCAGCTTGCCACGAAGACGATGTGGAAGGCCTTGATCCAGAGGTAGCCGGTGGTCATGCGTCGATTATCGGAAGTGCCCGCCGCGAGTAAAAAAGCCCCAGCCTTTCGGCTGGGGCTGCAATGCCTTATCGCTGTCATCACGCTAAGGCACCTGCTCAGGGAGGTAAAGCAGGGAACGACAGCCTCGCGGCTATCATTCACAAGCCAATTTAGCTGAGTCCGTGACTTGTGTAACGCCTCGGAAACACCGATGGCCCACGGCTGCCTGACCCCGAATGCCTGTCTGCAGGTACCGCCTCATGAGCCCTGTGCCCTCCCTGCCTCCTTTTCCTGCCAGCCGGCCGCGGCGGCTGCGCCGTGATGCGGCCATGCGTTCGCTGGTGCGAGAATCGCGTCTGTCGGCGGCCGACCTCATTTACCCGGTGTTCGTGCTGGACGGCAAGAACCAGGCCCAGGATGTGGCCTCGATGCCCGGCGTGCAGCGCCTGTCGGTCGATCGGCTGTTCGTGCAGGCCGAAGCCTGCGTCGCACTCGGCGTGCCGGTGATGGCGCTGTTCCCGGTGATCGAGGTCGGGCTCAAGAGCGCCGACGGCCGCGAGGCGCTCAACCCCGACGGCCTCGTGCCGCGCGCCGTGCGCGACCTCAAAGCGCGCTTCCCGCAGCTGGCGCTGCTGACAGACGTCGCGCTCGACCCCTTCACCTCGCACGGTCAGGACGGGCTGATCGACGACGACGGCTACATCCTTAACGACCAGACTGTGGCGGTGCTCGTCAAGCAAGCGCAGCTGCAGGCCGAGGCCGGCGTCGACATCGTCGCGCCGTCGGACATGATGGACGGCCGCATCGGCGCCATCCGCGACGCGCTCGAATCCTGCGGCGCCATCCACACCAAGATCATGGCCTACAGCGCCAAGTACGCGAGCGCTTTCTACGGTCCGTTCCGCGATGCCGTCGGCTCGGCCAGGAACCTGGGCAAGAGCGACAAGAAGACCTACCAGATGGACCCTGGCAACAGCGACGAGGCGCTGCGCGAGGTGCAGCTCGATATCGCCGAGGGCGCCGACATGGTGATGGTCAAGCCCGGCATGCCATACCTGGACATCGTGCGCCGCGTCAAGGACGCCTTCCGCATGCCGACCTTCGCCTACCAGGTCAGCGGTGAGTACAGCATGCTCAAGGCCGCGGCAGCCAACGGCTGGCTCGACCATGACGCGGTGATGATGGAGTCGCTGCTCGCTTTCAAGCGTGCCGGTGCGGATGGCGTCCTGAGCTACTTCGCGCTCGACGCGGCGCGGCTGTTGCGCGGTTGACAGCAGGGCTCGTGCGCATCTTCCACGTCACCGCAGAGCGCTTCGTCGAACTCGACGCCCTGCCAGAGTCGCGGCCGGCCAGCGGCTTCTTGTGGATCGGCAGCGAACGCCGCGAGTTCGAAGTCAACGTCAGCTCGTTGCAGGAGCACCTGCAGCGCTGGGAGGGCGGCGCGCTGGTCGACCTGCACGTCTCCGACCTCCTCAACAACCAGCTGCCGAGCCACTTCGACTACACCTCGTGGTACGACATGCTGGTCTTTCGCCGGCTGGCCGCCGGCAGCGGCACCGACAAGCTGTTCGTTGACGATCAGCAAGGCACGCTGAGTTCGGCGAGGCAGGCGCTGGCCGCGATCGACACCAGCCCGGTGGGGTTCGCGTTGTTCGACCATGTCCTGCTGACGGTGCATCCCGCCGACTGCGCGGTGCGCGACTTCTTTGCGCAGCGCCTGAGCGGGCTGGCCGCCGGCAGCGAAACCCGTGCTGCGGTGCGCCTGCCGGCCAGCCCAGCCGACCTGATGCTGCGCATGGTCAACCACATGGTCGACAGCTACCTCGACCTGCGCCGCCTGCTGACGCGCCAGCTCGGACACCTGCAGAGGCAGCTGCTCGACGCGCACAGCCGCTTTCACGATTGGTCTCTGCTGCTCGACATGCGCAACGCGCTGCACCAGCTCGAAGACACCTGCGAGGATCAACGCGCCGCGATCCAGGAATGGATCGACGCGCTCGATGAATGGCCTGATCCGCCCGACGGCGCGGCCCGTCGCGAGCGCGAGCTCCTGCGCGTGCGCTCGCGCGACGTGCAGGAGCACATCGAGCGCGTGCTGTCGCATGTGCGCCGGCTTGAACAATCGGCGGAGAACGCGGTGCAGATGCACTTCTCGGCGCTGTCACACCGCACCAATTCCATCATGCGCACACTCACCGTGCTGACGGCGATCTTCCTGCCGCTGAACCTGATCACCGGTTTCTTCGGCATGAACTTCGACGCGCTGCCGCTGATCCACACCTCCACCGGCGTCTGGGTCACCATCGGCCTGATGGCGCTGGTCGGCTTGGGCTTGGGCGCATTCTTCTGGCGCAAGCGCTACCTGGGCACGCAGGCGCGGTAGGGGTCAGCCACGCCGAGCGCCGCCAGCACCTCGACTTCGCGCGCCTCCATCCTTCGCGCGTCGGCTCCGCGCTCGTGTTCCCAGCCCTGCGCGTGCAGCGCGCCGTGAACGAGCAGGTGCGCATAGTGCGCCTCGAGGGTCTTGTGCTGCTCGCGCGCCTCGCGCTCGATCACCGGCGCGCAAAGCACGAGGTCGGCCAAGACCACAGGCTGGCGCTGGTAGTCGAAGGTCAGCACGTTCGTGGCGTAGTCCTTCTTGCGGTAACCGTGGTTGAGCGCGCGGCCCTCGGCCTCGTCGACGACGCGAACCGTGATCTCCGCCGGCACTTCGAAGGCGGCGCAGAGCCAGCGCGCGACACGGCCGCGGGTCAACGTGGCACGATGACGGCCGTCGGGCTGTTGCAGCGACAGCCGCAATTCAGACATCGTCTTGCTGCGCGCGCTCATACGCTTCGACGATCCGCGCCACCAGCGGATGCCGCACCACGTCGGCCGATGTGAATCGCGTGAAGGCCACGCCGCTGACGCCATGCAGCACCTGCTCGGCTTGCACCAGGCCACTCGTCGCGCCCCTGGGGAGGTCGATCTGGCTGGTGTCCCCGTTCACCACCGCACGGCTGCCGAAGCCGATCCGCGTCAAGAACATCTTCATCTGTTCCGTCGTCGTGTTCTGCGCCTCGTCGAGGATGACGAAGGAATGGTTCAAGGTGCGGCCGCGCATGAAGGCCAGCGGCGCGATCTCGATAGTGCCCTTTTCGAAGGCCTTGGTCACGCGCTCCAGACCCATCAGGTCGTACAGCGCGTCATACAGCGGTCGCAGATAGGGGTCGACTTTCTGTGCCAAGTCGCCGGGCAGGAAGCCCAGGCGCTCGCCCGCCTCCACCGCAGGGCGCGTCAGCACGATGCGCTGCACCTGGCTGCGCTCCAGTGCGTCGACGGCGCAGGCCACGGCCAGAAAAGTCTTGCCGGTGCCCGCAGGTCCGATGCCGAAGGTCATGTCGTGGCTGAGGATGTACCGAAGGTACTGGCGCTGGTTGGGAGTGCGGCCCTCCAGATCGGTGCGGCGCGTGCGCAGCACGATCGCGTCGGGATCGTCCGCGCTCTCCTGCCGGCCCAACGTGTCGGCAATCGCCAATTGCAGCGCCTGTTCGCCGATCGGCCGCGCTGCACGGTTGTAGAGCGATTGCAGCAGCGCCAGAGCGCGCTCGGCCATCGGCTTGGCACCATCGATCCGAAACGCTTCGTTGCGGCGCGAGATGCGCACGCCGAGCGCGCTCTCGATGGCGCGAAGGTGTTCATCGAGCGCGCCGCTCAGATGCGCCAGGCGGGTGTTGTCGGCGGGCGTGAAGGCGTGGCGAAGGATCATGTCAACGAAGGCACAGCACGTTGTGTTCCAGGCGGCGCGGGATCACGCCAAGCGGCCGCCGCGGAGCCGGCATTGCCGGTCCGCCAGTGGCGCCCCGGGCGGGGGCGCTGCGAAGGCGCTTCGGGGGTGGTCTCATTTCACAACGATGCAACCAAAGCGCAATTGTGGCGGCCCGGCGTGGCCGATGCCTCCTGCACAATCGTCCGCTTGATGATCCGTCTGATCGGAATACTCCTCGCCTGCCCGCACGCCATGCTGCTGGCGGCCCTGCTCCTGTGCGGCAGCGCCGCCGCGCAGACCAGCGCTGAAGCG
>Ga0209798_10001979_pt1 | contig 12136 bp, 9 predicted proteins | sample DOMMetBare3Fresh_FD_187475 | JGI IMG/M metagenome (GOLD analysis project Ga0209798, IMG submission 187475) | Wetland sediment microbial communities from St. Louis River estuary, USA, under dissolved organic matter induced mercury methylation -... | ecosystem: Environmental > Aquatic > Freshwater...
GGGCGTGACCTTCTTCCCCGAGTGGTTCGACCGCGACGACGAGCGGACGGCGCGTGCGGTGTGGAGCCGGATCACCGAACCGGGCGACCGGGTCGCGGTCCGTTTCGTCGAGCGGCTCGGGGCCGGGCGGGCGCTGGAGGCGGTGCTGCGCGGCGGAGCCTTCGGGGCGGAGGTGGCACCACGATGGCGCGTCCGGCTCGAGACGACGGACCCGCGTCTGGACCTGCGGACCCTCGCCCGGTTCGACGGGCGGGTCCTCGTCCCCGGTGACGACGAGTGGCCGGACGGGCTCGACGACCTCGACGACCGGCGTCCCTTCTGCCTGTGGGTGCGCGGACCGCTGCGGGTGGGCGAGTCGTGCGCAGTGGCGGTCGCGGTCGTCGGCTCCCGGGCGAGCACGGCCTACGGCGAGACGATGACCCGGGAGATCGCCGGCGGGCTCGCCCGGCGGAAGGTGACCGTCGTGTCCGGCGCGGCGTACGGGATCGACGCCGCCGCGCACCGGGCGGCCCTCGCCGAAGGAGGCCCGACCGTCGCGGTGCTCGCGTGCGGGGTCGACCGGCCCTACCCGCGGGGGAACGACCGGCTCATCGCTCGGATGGTCGAGCAGGCAGCGGTCGTCAGCGAGGTGCCGCCGGCGTCGTCCCCGTCGCGCTGGCGGTTCGTCGAGCGCAACCGGCTCATCGCGGCGATGTCCCGGGCGACCGTCGTCGTCGAGGCCGCGCTGAGGTCCGGCGCCATCATCACGGCGACCCAGGCCGAGCTGCTGAGCCGAGCCGTCGCCGCGGTGCCGGGCCCGGTCGTCTCGCCGGCGAGCGCGGGGTGCCACTGGCTCCTGCGGGAGCGCAACGCCGTGTGCGTCACGGATGCCGCAGAGCTGCATGAGCTCGTGGTCCCGGTCGGCCAGGGCGAGCTGCTCCCGCGGGTGACCCCGCGCGCCGACCACGACGACCTCTCCCCCTCGGACGTGCGGGTGCTCGACGCCGTCCCGGTCCGCAGGGCCGCACCGTCGCTCTCCGTCGCGCGGGCGGCCGGCCTCGACCCTGGGGAGGTCGACGCCTCGCTGGGCCGGCTCGAGCTGCTCGGGCTCGTGACGCGCGACGGCGCCTCGTGGCGGCGGGCGCCGCGGGGGTGACCGCGGCAGACCCGGTGCGGACCCGGATCCGGACCCGAAGCCGGCTCCGGCCCCGGTGCTCCGGAGACGGCGCGCCCGCTTGAGCGCCCGGCGCCGGAGGTCCACCGTGAGGAGGTGACAGCGGCCGGGGCGACGCAGGACGACGCGCTGGGCGCCGCCGCCCGCGACGCAGTCGCCGCCTTCGAGCGGTTCCTGACCGCCGAGCGCGGGCGGTCGGTGCACACGGTGCGCGCGTACCTGGCCGACGTCCGGTCCCTCCTGGGGTACGCCGCGGCCGACGGCGTCGACGACCCGACGGATCTCGACCTCGCGCTGCTGCGCAGCTGGCTGGCAGCGATGACGTCGGCGGGCATGGCGCGCACGACGCTCGCCCGTCGGGCGGCGAGCGCCCGGGCGTTCACGGCGTGGCTGTGCCGGGCGGGGCGGGCGACGTCCGACCCGGGTGCCCGGCTGCGCTCGCCGAAGGCGCACAGGCCGCTGCCGGACGTGCTGCGGCGGCAGCAGGCGGCCGACGTCATGGAGGTCGCGCGCCGGCGCGTCGCCGACGCAGGCGCCGTCGACCCGTCGGGCGGAGCCACAGCTGCGGGCGGCCACGAGGGCGCCCGCCCGACCCGAGCGCTCGCCGTGCGGGACCGCGCCGTGGTCGAGCTGCTCTACGCGACCGGCATCCGGGTCAGTGAGCTCACCGGCCTCGACCTCCACGACGTCGACGAGGAACGCCGGACCGTGCGCGTCCTCGGCAAGGGCTCCAAGGAGCGGGTCGTCCCGTTCGGCCGCCCGGCCGGGCAGGCACTGAGGGAGTGGCTCGAGTCCGGCCGCCCGGTGCTCGCGACCGCCGCCACGCCCGGGGCGGACGGACATCGTGCGTTGTTCGTCGGGGTCCGCGGGAGCCGGCTGGACCCCCGTCAGGCCCGGGATGCGGTGTATCGGCTGGTCGCGGCGGTCGACGGGGCTCCACCGATTGGGCCACACGGGCTACGTCATTCGGCTGCTACGCACCTGCTCGACGGCGGGGCCGACCTTCGTAGCGTCCAGGAGTTGCTCGGTCACGCTACGCTGTCAACGACCCAGATCTACACGCACGTCTCGGTGGAGAGGCTTCGTGCCAGTTACCAGCAGGCCCACCCTCGGGCCTGAACTCAAGAAGGGGGCAGCGGTGGTCGCCGACGTCACGCCGGTGGACGACGACGCTGTCGACCCAGTCGCTGCCAACGAGGCCGCCCTGCGCGCCCTGTGGGTCCGGTTCAAGTCGGACGCCGACGCCGCGACGCGAGAACGGCTGATCCTGCACTACTCGCCCCTCGTCAAGTACGTCGCGGGCCGGGTGGGCGTAGGGCTCCCGCCGAACATCGAGCAGGCCGACCTCGTCTCGTACGGGATCTTCGGGCTCATCGACGCGATCGAGAAGTTCGACATCGAACGCGCGATCAAGTTCGAGACCTACGCGATCTCCCGGATCCGCGGCGCCATCATCGACGAGCTCCGTGCGATCGACTGGATCCCACGCTCGGTGCGCTACAAGGCGCGCGAGGTCGAGCGCGCCTACGCGTCCCTCGAGGGTGAGCTGCACCGGACGCCGACCGAGGCAGAGGTCGCAGAGCGGCTGGGCATCGCGCTGGAGGACCTCCACGCGATCTTCTCCCAGGTCTCGTACGTCAACGTCGTAGCGCTCGACGAGCTGCTCACGGTCGGCGGGGAGAAGGGCGACAAGCTCTCGCTCGTCGACACGCTCGAGGACACCAAGGCCGAGGACCCAGTCACGGCGTTCGAGACCGAGGAGACGAAGTACATCCTCAGCCGGGCGATCAACCAGCTCCCGGAACGGGAGAAGATCGTCGTGACGCTCTACTACTACGAGGGCCTCACGCTCGCCGAGATCGGTCGGGTCCTCGGGGTGACCGAGTCGCGCATCTGCCAGATGCATACGAAGGCCGTGCTCCAGCTCCGGGCGAAGCTCGCCGAGGTGAGCTGACCGGGTCGGTCGGGTGCGGGCTGACCCGTCGGTGGGGGTGCGGCGCCGCAGCCGGTGCGGCGGTGCCGTCGGGCAGCGTCGGCACCGGGGCAGGACCGCAGTCAGTCGCGGCAGATCACCTCGCCGTGGGGGACGAGGAACCAGCCGTCGTCGGACGCCGCCCACTCCTGCCACCCCGCGCGCAGCCGATGCAGGTCGTCACGGTCGGCCTCGCCGCTCGCGAGCGCCTGCTCGGCGATCGCCGAGCAGGCGATCCGGTCGGCCCACATCCCGCCCCACAAGGCGCGGCTGTCGGGCGTCGCGTAGCACCAGACCGACGCTGTCGCCGAGACGTCGGAGAAGCCGGCCGCCCGGGCCCAGGACAGCAGCCGCCGGCCCGCGTCGGGCTCGCCGCCGGCGGCCCGGGACAGCCGCCGGTAGAGGGCGAGCCACTCGTCGAGGGCCGGGACCTGGGGGTACCACGTGAAGGCCGCGTAGTCCGCATCGCGCGCGGCGACCACGCCGCCGCCGGCGGCGAGCGCCCGCATGCGACGCAGCGCCTCGACGGGGTCCGGCACGTGCTGGAGCACCTGGTGGGCATGGACGACGTCGAACGGGCCCGCACCGTCGTCGAGGGTGTAGACGTCGCCGACGGCGACGCGTGTGTTGGTCACCCCCGCGTCCGCGACGAGGCGCGCGGCGGCGCGGACGACGTCCGGCGCCGGGTCGATCGCCGTCACCTCGCCCGGTGCCACCCGCTGCGCGATGTCGACGGTGATCGTGCCGGGTCCGCAACCCACGTCGAGCACCGACAGCCCGGGCCGGAGGTACGGGATGAGGTACGCGGCCGAGTTCTCCACGGTCCGGCTTCGGTGCGACCGCAGCACCGCCTCGGCGTGGCCGTGCACGTAGCGCCCCGCCGCCGCCGTCTCGCTCATCACCGTCTCCTGCCGTCGTGCCGGTCGTGGGTCGCCGAGAGCACGGACGGTAGCAGCCGCGTCTCGCAATACAGGATTGCTGTCTCAATATTCGGGACGCGGGAGATCCGCGCCGACTCCGTGGGGCATCCGTCGGCGACCACCGTCGGCCGGCCGGAAGGCGGCCGACCGGCGCCTGCTGTCGGTCCGCCTGCTGTCGGTCCGCCTGCTGTCGGTCCGCCTGCTGCCGGTCCGCCTGCTGTCGGTCCTCGGTTCTTCCGCTGGCTGCTGGCGGTCGGCAGCTGTCGGCCGGCTCCCTGGCGGCCGCGGTCCGAAGCCGTTCGCCGGCCGCCGGTCAGGGGCTCGGCACCGGGAGCAGGATCGGGGGCTCGCGGGGGCGCAGCAGCCAGAGCGGGTCGATGTATCGGTCATCGACCAACGCGCCCCAGTGCAGGCACGACGCCGGGTCGCAGTGCGACTCCGTCGGCGACAGCACGCCGATCACCTGGCCCGCGGCGACGACCGAGCCCGCGCGGACCGAGGCGGTCACCGGCTCGTAGGTGGTGCGGACTCCGGAGCCGTGGTCGAGCGACACCACGCCCCGGCCCGCCACCACCCCGGCGAAGCGCACGACGCCTGGGCCGGCCGCGAGCACGGCGGCCTCTGTCGCGGCGCCGGGCAGGAGGTCTACGCCGCGGTGCCCGGGCGACCACGGCAGTGGGCCGATGTCGAACCGACGGCCAACCTGCGGCGCCGGGTTCAGGGGCCACCGCCAGCCGTGCCCCGGCCGGGGGGCGGTACTCCGCCCGCCCGCTGCGGAGAGGCCCGCGGCCGGCACAAGCACGGTCGGGGCCGGGGCGGCGGGCCCGACCACGTGCCGTAGGGGCCGCTCGGGCGGTGGCTGATGGAGGGGCACCGCCGCGGCGGGAGCGGGGGCCCTCACCGCCGCGGCGGGCCCGATCGTGGGCCAGGAGGCGTCTGGGACGACCGCCACGGTCGCCACGCTGATCGCTGCGGCGGCGAGGACGACGGGGAGGGACGGTCCGGGCATGTGACGAGCCTGCCGCTCGCACGATCGGTGCGGGTGACGCAGCGGGGAGCCTGTGGACGACGTGACGATCGGCGGATCTGTGGACGGGTGGAGCCCGTACGGATGTCCACCGGCGCGCCGGCACCGAGACGCAGCACCCCGTCCAGGGAGTGCGCGAGGCGCCGAGCGGCAGATCGTGCGACTTCCGACGGCGCTCTGCCGCGCGATCCCTCACGATGATCGCCGGGCCCGCCCGCACCCTCACAAACGATGGCAGAGCAAGCGAGCAGCCTTCGGCGGCCGCGCGTCGCTGGCTCTCGCTGCCCTCACAAACGATGGCAGAGCAAAGCGGCGGGACTAGCGTCGGGCAGCCGGGATTTGCGTGGCGCAGGGGAGCCAGGACATGCCGGTGCCGCGGTCCCCAGGGGACCCCGGACCTGCGAGCACTCGCGGCTGCACCGGCGCCCGCGGCTCGCCCGGCCGCCGGCGCTCGCGAGGAGGTCCAGACGGCCTGCCGCGGATCAGCCGCGGTGCAGCGCCCGGAGCCGCGAGACCGCGTCGGCGATGACCTCGGGGCGTTTGGAGAACGCGAACCGGACGAGTGAGCGGCCGGCCTCGACGTTGTCGTGGAACACCCGCACGGGCACAGCGACGACGCCCGCGCGCTCGGGGAGCTCTCGGCACAGGGTCAGCCCGTCATCGTAGCCGAGCGGGGCCGCGTCCGCGACGACGAAGTAGGTGCCCTGCGGCACGCTCACGGTGAACCCGACGTCGAGCAGGCCCGTGACGAGCTCGTCGCGGCCGGCCCGGAGCCGCTCGGCGACGCCGGTGTAGAACCCGTCGTCGAGGCCGAGCGCCGCGGCGACCGCCGGCTGGAAGGGCCCGGCGCTGACGTACGTGAGGAACTGCTTGACCGTTGTCACCGCGTCGACGAGATCCTTCGTCGCGACGACCCAGCCGACCTTCCAGCCGGTCACCGAGAAGGTCTTGCCCGCCGACGAGATCGTCACCGTCCGCTCGGCCATCCCGGGCAGTGTCGCGAGCGGGGTGTGGACGACCCCGTCGAAGGTCAGGTGCTCGTAGACCTCGTCGGTGACGACGACCAGGTCGTGCCTGAGCGCGACCCGGGCGACGGCCTCGAGCTCGGAGCGGTCGAGCACCCGACCGGTCGGGTTGTGCGGGGAGTTGAGGAGCAGGAGCCGGGTGCGCGCGGTGACGGCGGCGGAGAGCGCATCGACGTCGAGCCGGTAGTCCGGGAAGCGCAGGGGCACCGTCCGCCGGACGCCGCCGGCGAGCGCGACGCAGGCCGCGTAGGAGTCGTAGTACGGCTCGAGCATCACGACCTCGTCGCCCGGCTCGACGAGCGCCATGACGGCGGCCGCGATCGCCTCGGTGGCGCCGGCGGTGACGAGGACCTGGGTGTCCGGGTCGACGTCGACGCCGTAGAACCGCCGCTGGTGCTCGGCGATGGCGCGCCGCAGCCCCGGGGCGCCACGCCCGGGCGGGTACTGGTTGTTGCCGCCGAGGATCTGCGCGACGGCATCGTCGAGGATGCTCCGTGGGCCGTCGGTGTCCGGGAAGCCCTGTCCGAGGTTGACCGCGCCGGTCCGGACGGCGAGCGCACTCATCTCGGCGAAGATCGTCGAGGCGAGGGCTCCGTCGGCGCCGAGGAGGTTCGCCTGCCGCGCGACGTCACGCCAGCGGCCACGGACGGGTGCTGCGACGCGTGCCTGGTCAGCCATAGCGCCAGCGTACGGACGGTCGGCGCGACCGGCGGGCCCGGCGGCTGCAGACGCGTTTTGGTCGCTCTCGGCGCCCCGGCGTACAATGACCGCACGGCCGGAGGACTCCGGCCGACTTCGCGCGCCTGCACACCGCCGCTGTGCGGCGGGGCGCACCGCTCGGTCCGGCCTGCGAGGGTCAGGTGCGGTGCGACCGCAGGCGCCAGGCACGTCGTCCGCCCGGACGACGTGAGGAACCGACAGGCGCCCGTGCCCGGTGAACTCCGGGGGGCGCCGACAGGAGTGTCTTCTCGCCATGGCAGTCGTCACCATGCGCCAGCTGCTCGAGAGCGGCGTCCACTTCGGGCACCAGACCCGTCGGTGGAACCCGAAGATGAAGCGGTTCATCTTCACCGAGCGCAACGGCATCTACATCATCGACCTGCAGCAGTCGCTGTCGTTCATCGACCGTGCCTACGAGTTCGTCAGGGAGACCGTCGCCCACGGCGGCACCGTCCTGTTCGTCGGCACGAAGAAGCAGGCCCAGGAGCCCATCGCCGAGCAGGCCGCGCGCGTCGGCATGCCCTACGTCAACCAGCGGTGGCTCGGCGGCATGCTCACGAACTTCCAGACCGTCCACAAGCGTCTCCAGCGCCTCAAGGAGCTCGAGCTCCTCGACTTCGACGACGTCGCCGGCTCCGGCATGACGAAGAAGGAGCTGCTCGTCCTGCGCCGGGAGAAGGACAAGCTGGAGAAGACCCTCGGCGGGATCCGTGACATGGCCAGGGTGCCCAGCGCCGTCTGGATCGTCGACACGAAGAAGGAGCACCTCGCGGTCGACGAGGCGCGCAAGCTCAACATCCCGATCGTCGCCATCCTCGACACCAACTGCGACCCGGACGAGGTCGACTACAAGATCCCGGGCAACGACGACGCGATCCGCTCCGTCACGTTGCTGACCCGGGTCGTCGCGGACGCCGTCGCCGACGGCCTCATGTCGCGGTCGCGCGGCAACGAGGCCAAGGCCGACTCCGGTGTCGTGGCGGTCGACGAGCCGCTCGCCGAGTGGGAGCGGGAGCTCCTCGCGGGCCAGCAGGCCGACGTCGGCCCTGCGGCCGGCCCAGCCGAGACCGCCGTCGAGGCGCCTGCCGAAGCCGACGAGGCGCCTGCCGAAGCCGCCGCTGTCGAGGTGCCTGCCGCCGAGGTCGCTGCCGAGCCAGTCGCCGAGGTCGCTGCTGCCGAGGCGCCCGCGGAGACCGCCGCCGCTGCCGACGCTCCGGCCGAGGTGGCTGCCGAGCCGGTCGCCGAGGCGCCCGGGGATGTCGAGGCTTCCGCACCGGAGGCCGAGCAGGCCTGACCCGCGCACACTCGTCCCACACCTCATCCGACAGGAGAGTCAGGAGTCATGGCGAACTACAGCGCGGCTGACGTCAAGCGCCTGCGCGAGCTCACCGGCGCGGGCATGCTCGACTGCAAGAACGCCCTCGTGGAGAACGACGGCGACTTCGACAAGGCCGTCGACTGGCTGCGGGTCAAGGGCCTCAAGGGCGCCGCGAAGCGCGAGGGTCGCACGGCCTCGAACGGCCTCGTGGCGGCCGACGTCTCCGACGGCGTCGGTACCCTCGTCGAGATCAACTGCGAGACCGACTTCGTCGCCAAGAGCGAGCCGTTCCAGGCGCTCGCGGCGCAGGTCCTCGCGCAGTCGGTCGCGGTCCAGGCGACGGACGCCGACGGGCTGCTGAAGAGCGAGCTGGCGGACGGCCGGACGGTCCAGCAGCTCCTCGACGAGGCGAACGCCTCCATCGGCGAGAAGATCGAGATCCGTCGGGTGGCCCGGCTCCAGGCCCCTCACGTCGCGAGCTACCTGCACAAGACGAACCCCGACCTGCCGGCGCAGATCGGCGTCCTCGTCGCCGTCGACGCCGTGTCCGACGTCGCCCGTGACGTTGCGATGCACATCGCGGCGCTCCCGCCGACCTACCTGCGACGCGAGGACGTCCCCGAGGACGTCGTCGCCAGCGAGCGACGGATCGCCGAGGAGACCGCCCGCGAGGAGGGCAAGCCCGAGCAGGCGCTCCCGCGAATCGTCGAGGGCCGGGTCAACGGCTTCTTCAAGGAGCAGGTCCTCGTCGAGCAGAAGTTCGCCAAGGACCAGAGCCGGACGGTCCAGCAGGTGCTCGAGGGCGCCGGCATCCACGCCACCGGGTTCGCCCGGTTCCGCGTCGGCTCCTGAGGTCGTCGGTGGCGGCCGCGCCGGGATGCTCCCCGGGGCGGCCGCCACCGCGCTGTACCCGCCCGGACCGGCCCCGGACCGCCGTTCGGGAGGGACCGGAGCAGGTCCGGGGCGGAGCGCTCCCCGTGTGCGGCAGACTGGCCCGCGGACCGCGGTACCGTGCCGCAGAACCAGGCGAATCGGGGTAGGAGTGGACATGACCGCGGAGGAGCTGACCGTGGACCTGGAGCAGCTGGGAGAGCTCGGCCCGGACGACGCGGGCCCGCGCTACAACCGGGTCCTGCTCAAGCTCTCGGGCGAGGTCTTCGGCAACGGCGAGATCGGGGTCGACCCCGACGTGGTGCACCGCCTGGCCGAGCAGATCGCGGTCGTCGTCCGGGAGGGTGTCCAGGTGGCCGTCGTCGTCGGGGGCGGCAACTTCTTCCGCGGCGCCGAGCTGGCGCGGCACGGCATGGACCGGGCCCGCGCCGACTACATGGGCATGCTCGGAACCGTGATGAACTGTCTGGCTCTGCAGGACTTCCTCGAGCAGGCGGGCATCGACACCCGGGTCCAGACGGCCATCACGATGGGCCAGGTCGCCGAGCCCTACATCCCGCGCCGCGCGATCCGGCACCTCGAGAAGGGCCGTGTCGTCATCTTCGGCGCCGGCCTCGGGGCGCCGTACTTCAGCACCGACACGACGGCCGCCCAGCGCGCGCTGGAGATCAAGGCGGACGTCGTCCTCATGAGCAAGAACGGGGTGGACGGCGTCTACTCGGCCGACCCGCGGACCGACCCGACGGCGCACAAGCTCGCGACCGTGACCTATGCCGACGCGTTGCGCCAGCGGCTCAGGGTCGTCGACGCGACGGCGTTCAGCCTCTGCATGGACAACCGGCTGCCCATGATCGTCTTCGGGATGGAGGGTGAGGGGAACGTGGCCCGCGCCGTGCGAGGTGAGAGGATCGGCACGCTCGTCACGGCCGGCTGACACCGACGCAGGGCCCGGGCGGTCGACGGGCGGCAGGCGACGAGCGCACCCCATCGGTGCGGACATCGGCGGGCAGGACGGAACCGGCCCGGCGGACGAAGGAGCGACGGTGATCGACGAGACCCTCCTCGAGGCCGAGGAGAAGATGGACAAGGCGGTCGAGGTGGCGAAGGAGGACTTCGGCGCCATCCGGACCGGCCGGGCGAACCCGGCGATGTTCAGCAAGATCATGGTCGACTACTACGGTTCGCCGACCCCCCTGCAGCAGCTCGCGTCCTTCCAGACGCCCGAGGCGCGCGTCGTCATCGTCAACCCGTACGACCGCGGCGCGATGACCGCGATCGAGAAGGCGCTGCGCGACAGCGACCTCGGGGTGAACCCCTCGAACGACGGCAACATCATCCGCCTCGTGCTCCCGCAGCTCACCGAGGAACGTCGCCGCGACTACATCAAGGTCGCCAAGCACAAGGCCGAGGAGGCGCGGGTCTCCGTGCGCAACATCCGGCGCCGGGCCAAGGAGGAGCTCGACCGGATCGCCAAGGACGGCGAGGCGGGCGAGGACGAGGTGGGCCGCGCCGAGAAGGAGCTGGAGGTCACGACGAAGCGACATGTCGACACCATCGACGAGCTGTTGCGTCACAAGGAGACCGAGCTTCTGGAGGTGTGACGCATGGCCGCCTCGGACCCAGATACCGAGCCCGCCCGGCGACGCCGCAGCGGCCGGACCACGCAGCGCCAGGACGACGACGCCTCGTGGGCGGACGTCGTCGGCGCACGCGCCTGGGGACCGTCCGCGGCGGGCGTCCCCGGCGGTCACGTCGCGGTCGAGCCCGAGGCCGACACCCAGCTGCTGCCGTCGCGTCGCTCGCAGCGCCGTCGGGAGGACGGCAGGACGGCAGCCGACGTCGAGGCCGGCATGTCCGCCGCCGTCGTCCCGGCCGTCGGGGCGGCCCAGCCGGCCGTACGGGTCGTGACGTCCGTCGGGCGGGGGCCCGCCATGGAGTCCGGGGGAGGGGTCCGTGCCGAGCCGGCCCGCCCCTGGTGGGCGTCCGGGACGACTGGCGTGACGCCGGCCGTGCCGGCCGCCGCCCCGGACGTCTCGTGGTTCGGTGAGCAGGACGGCGGGACAGGCGCCGCGAGCGTGTTCGCCGAGCCGCCGGTCCAGTCAGGCCCCGAGCCGTTCGTCGAGCCGTTCGTCGAGCCGTTCGTCGAGCCGTTCGTCGAGCCGGCCGCCGAGGTCGCTCCCGAACGCGCCGCGGAACGGCTCATCGAGCCCAGCGCGACCTGGACCTGGTCCCCACCGGACGACGAGGCACCGTCGTACCCCGGGCCCGCCGCCCCGACGCCGGTGTACCCCGAGCCGGTCGCACCGGTGCCCTCGTACGTCGGGGCTCCCGCGCCGGCCGACACAGTCGTGCCCGTGGAACCCGTTGCCCTCGTGGAACCCGTCGCCCTCGTGGAACCCGTCGCCCCCGTGGAACCCGTCGTCCCCGTCGATCGCGTTGCGCCGGAAGAGTCCGTCCCGGTGGAGTACGTCGTCCCGGTGGAGTCCGTCGTTCCCGGATGGCCGGTCGTCCGAAGGCCGTCGTCCGCGCCGTCCGACCCGCACCGGACGTTCACCCAGCCCGTCACGCTGCCGCCGATCGAGCCCACCGGGCCGATCGAGCAGATCGAGCAGATCGAGCCCACCGCGCGGCCGGCGTACGCGCCGCCGTTCCCGAGCGAGCCGGTCCACGTCGAGGCGCGGACCATCGCGCCCGTGCGCGGGCCGTGGACCCCGGCCGCGGCCCCCCTCCCGACGTCGGCCTCGGGCGTCGGCGCCGGTGGGCCGACCCTCCCGCCAGGGGTCCTCGCCGCCGGCGGCCGCGCGGGCCGGACGGTCATCGACCTGCGTGCTCTCGAGGGCGCGGCGGCCGCGACCGCGCCGTTCGTCCCGGCGGCCGGGATCTTCCCCCTGCCCGGGGTGAACTCGGTCGGGGCGGCGGTTCTGCGGCGTGCCACGGTCGCCTCCTCGGACGCCGCCGAGCCCGCCTCCCGGCGACGACCGGACGCCGACCCGCAGGCCGCCGCGGACCAGGACTCCTCGGCCGTGCCGCTGCCGGTCGACGACCCCCCGTTCCCGGTCTTCCCCGTGCGCGGTCGCGGCGCAGGGGCCGGTGGCAGCGGGGACGGGCCC
>Ga0209798_10001980_pt1 | contig 12129 bp, 10 predicted proteins | sample DOMMetBare3Fresh_FD_187475 | JGI IMG/M metagenome (GOLD analysis project Ga0209798, IMG submission 187475) | Wetland sediment microbial communities from St. Louis River estuary, USA, under dissolved organic matter induced mercury methylation -... | ecosystem: Environmental > Aquatic >...
ACAGGATGTAGGTCGTCTTGGGTGTGATCACGAACTCGAACGGAAACACGATGCTCATCTGGAACGGCATGCCCATCGGGATGCATTTCACGCTCATGACATAAAGCCCCGGTCCACCGAGCGCCTGGTCGGCCATGCTGGCGTCGTGGATGCGCTTGAATTCCTCTTTCAGCGGCGCCTGCTGTCCGGCGCCGTCGGGCTTGCTCGGGTCGTAGCGCGGCGGGCCGCCGTCGGGTGCCTTGCGCCACTGGCCGGACCAGTCCGGATAGCGCGGGTCATCCTGGGCGGCGGCCGCTGTCAATGACAAGGCTGCGGCCATCATCGCGGCGGCGATCGAGGCTCGGTATTGCATGGCTGTCCTCCCGGTCGTCGCATGCGCCGTTCGAACTGGCGCATGCGCTTCTGGCACTTCTTCGCTAGTATGGCAGGCCGACGTCATTGTTCCAGCCCACAGGTGCCCGACATGAGAAAGCTATCCCTGGTTGCCGCCGTCGCGGCGCTGCTCGCCGGAGTGGGCGGCATCGCGGCGCAGACCTATCCGTCGCGGCCGATCACCATCGTGGTCGCGTTCGCAGCCGGCGGCTCGGGCGACACCATCACGCGCATCCTGGCCGACCACATGCGCACCGAGCTTGGCCAGACCATCGTGGTCGAGAATGTCGGCGGCGCCGCCGGCAGCATCGGGGTCGGCCGCGTCGCGCGCTCGGCGCCCGACGGCTATACGATCAGCTCCGGCAACTGGCCCACGCACGTGCTCAACGGCGCCATCTATGCGTTGAACTACGACGTGCTGAAGGATTTCGAGCCGGTCTCGCTGATCGCCACCGAATCCATCGTGCTCTCGACCAGGAAGGACTTTCCGGCGGCTCGGCTGAGCGAGTTCATTGCGTGGCTGCGCGCCAATCCGGACAAGGCTTCGGCCGGCACCACCGGACCGGGCGGCGTCGGCCATGTGGTCGGCATCTTCTTTCAGAAGGTGACCGGCACGCAGTTTCAGTTTGTGCCCTATCGCGGCTTGGCACCCGCGATGCAGGACATGATCGCGGGCCAGATCGACCTGATGTTCGATACTTCCGCCAACTCGCTGCCGCAGGTGCGCTCCGGCAACGTCAAGGCCTTCGCGGTCACCTCGAAGACGCGCCTGGCGGCTGCGCCCGATATTCCGACGATGGAAGAATCCGGCCTGCCCGGACTTCAAATGTCGAACTGGCGCGGCCTGTGGGCGCCGAAAGGCACGCCGCGCGACGTGATCCTCAAGCTCAACAGCGCGGTGAGGGGCGCGCTCGCCGATGCAAACGTGCGCAAGCGGCTCGGCGACCTCGGTCAGGAGCTGTTTCCGCCCGATCAGCTGACGTCCGAGGCGCTCGGCACACTGCAGGCCGCCGAGATCGAGCGCTGGTGGCCGATCATCAAGGCGGCGAACATCAAGGCGCAGTGATCATGATCGACGTGATCGGCATCAAGCGACTAGGCGATTACGATCTCGAGATCGCGTTTTCCAATGACATGATTGGCGAGCGCGATTTCTCGTTCATCTTGAGCGAGTCCGGACCGATGCTGGAGCCGCCGAAAGACCCCGCCTATTTCGCTCGCGTATTCATTGATGACGGTGCCCTGACGTGGCCCAATGGATACGATTGGGATCCAATCGCCTTGCACGACGACATGAAGAAGGCCGACTTGCTTCGTCGCGTCGATTTTCGCTGAATTGGCTCGCATGGCTGCGGCAACAAGCAGTGACCCATTTCCGTCACCCTGAGGCGCGAGCGTAGCGAGCCTCGAAGGGCGACGGCCCGGGCCGATCATCCTTCGAGGCGCGTGCAAGAGCACGCGCGCCTCAGGATGACGGTGATGGGTCGATATCCAATCGCCGTTGGTATCACACATCCACCTTCAGCGCGGCGATGAACGCCTCCTGCGGGATGTCGACCTTGCCGTATTGGCGCATCTTCTTCTTGCCTTCCTTCTGCTTCTCCAGAAGCTTGCGCTTGCGCGTGACGTCGCCGCCGTAGCACTTCGCGGTCACGTCCTTGCGGAAGGCGCGCACGGTCTCGCGCGCGATCACCTTGCCGCCGATGGCGGCCTGGATCGGCACCTGGAACATGTGCGGCGGAATGAGCTCCTTGAGCTTCTCCGCCATGGCGCGGCCGCGCTGCTCGGCGCGCGTCCTGTGCACCAGCATGGAGAGCGCGTCGACCGGCTCGCCGTTGACCAGCATCTGCAGCTTGACGAGGTCGGCCGGCTTGTAGTCGGTGAGGTGATAGTCGAACGAGGCATAGCCCTTCGACACCGACTTGAGCCGGTCGTAGAAATCGAACACCACCTCGTTGAGCGGCAGGTCGTATTTGACCATGGCGCGGTTGCCCACATAGGTGAGCTCGACCTGGACGCCGCGGCGGTCCTGGCAGAGCTTGAGCACGCTGCCGAGGTATTCGTCAGGCGTGAGGACGGTGGCGCGGATCCACGGCTCCTCGACCTCCTCGATATAGTTCGGATCGGGCATGTCGACCGGATTGTGGATCTCGATCTCGGTCCCGTTCTTGAGCTTGATCTTGTAGATCACCGACGGCGCGGTCGCGATCAGCTCGAGGTTGAACTCGCGCGCCAGCCGCTCCTGGATGATCTCCAGGTGCAGGAGGCCGAGGAAGCCGCAGCGGAAACCGAAGCCGAGGGCGGCCGAGGTCTCCATCTCGAAGGTGAAGCTCGCGTCGTTGAGGCGCAGCCTCCCCATGGCGGCGCGCAGCTGCTCGAATTCGGCGGCGTCGACCGGGAACAGCCCGCAGAACACGACCGGGATCGCCGGGCGGAAGCCGGGCAGCGGCACCGCCACCGGCTTTCTGTCGTCCGTGATGGTGTCGCCGACCCTTGTGTCGGCCACTTCCTTGATCGAGGCGGTGAGGAAGCCGATCTCGCCGGGTCCGAGCTCCTCGCCGACGGCCATCTTGGGCGTGAACACGCCGACGCGGTCGACCTCGTAGGCGGCGCCGGTGCCCATCATGCGGATGCGCTGGCCCTTCGCGAGCACGCCGTCGACGATGCGCACCAGCACGACCACGCCGAGATAGCTGTCGTACCAGCTGTCGACGAGCAGCGCCTTGAGCGTCGCCGTGCGGTCGCCCTTGGGCGGCGGCAGCCGCTTGACGATGGCCTCGAGCACCTCGGGCACGTTCAGCCCGGTCTTGGCCGAAATGAGGATCGCGTCCGAGGCATCGAGCCCGATCACGTCCTCGATCTGCTTGCGCACCTGCTCGGGCTCGGCGGCGGGCAGGTCGACCTTGTTGAGGATCGGCACGACCTCGTGGTTGTTGTCGAGCGCCTGGTAGACGTTGGCCAGCGTCTGCGCCTCGACCCCCTGGGAGGCGTCGACCACCAGCAGCGAGCCCTCGCAGGCGGCGAGCGAGCGGTTGACCTCGTAGGCGAAGTCGACATGGCCGGGGGTGTCGATCAGGTTGAGGGTGTAGGTCTTGCCGTCGCGCGCATGGTAGGTCAGCCGGACGGTCTGCGCCTTGATGGTAATGCCGCGTTCCTGCTCGATATCCATGGAATCGAGCACCTGCTCGCGCCCGGCCATCTCCCGCTCGTCGAGCGCCCCGGTGAGCTGGATCAGCCGGTCGGCGAGCGTCGACTTGCCGTGGTCGATATGCGCGATGATCGCGAAGTTCCGGATGGTATCGATAGGGGTGACCGTCATGGGCGGCAGATAACACTCGACCGGGGGTGCGGCAAGCGTCACGGGTGTGTGGCGCCGCCATCGACCGTAAGGGCCTGACCGGTCAGGAAGGAGGCGGCGTCGGAGGCCAGGAACAGGGCGGTGCCAATGAGGTCCTGCGGCCCTTCCGGGCGCGGGATGCACTGCAGCGCGATGATTCGCTCCTTCTGCTCGGGCGTGACGGTTTTGCGCTCGATCTCGGTGAAGGTGGCGCCTGGCAGGATGGCGTTGACCGTGATGCCGTGGGGTCCGAGCTCGCGCGCCAGCGACCGCGTCATCCCGTCGAGCGCGGCTTTCGAGGCGATGTAATGCAGGTAGTTCGGCCGCCCGAGCGTCACCGCGCCGGACGCCATGTTGATGATCCGGCCGAAGCGCGCCCGCCGCATGGCCGCAACCACCGCGCGGGCGCACAGGAAGGCGCCGGTCACGTTCACCCGCAGCACCGCCTCCCACTCCTCAAGCGGGATCTGGTCGAACGGCCGCATCTCCAAGGTCGAGAAGATCGCGGCGTTGTTGATCAGGATGTCGATGCGGCCAAGCTCGTCGTCGACCGCCTTCGCCATTGCGGCCACCGACTCCGGATCGGCGACGTCGGTCGCGATCGCGCGCGCCTTTCCGCCCGAAGCGGTGATCTCGGCCGCGACCGCCTCGCCGCGCTCATGGTTGCGCTCGGCGATGATCGCGATGGCGCCCTCGGCCGCGAAGGCCTTGGCGAAGGCGCGTCCGATCCCTTGGCCGGCGCCGGTGATGACGGCCACGCGGCCATTGAGCGATGCGGTCATGCTCATGCTCCGTCAGCCAAGGCTTCAAGGGCAGGGCGCGCGTCGCACGGCTGCCACCAGGTGTTGACGCCGAGGTCGCGCGCGATCAGGCCGGCCGCGATATAGCCGGCGCCGCCCGAGATCGCGCCGCCCGGATGGCACGGCGAGCCCGCCATGTAGAGGTTCGGGATCGGCGTTCGATAGCCGAAATGGTTGTACATGACCTGCTCGGCGTTGAACGCGCCCATGAAGATGTCGCCGTCGCGCATGTTGATCAGCTCGCGCGTATAGTCGCGCGCGGTGTAAACGTAACTGCCGATGATGTTCCGCTTCGTCATGTTGGGGCAATAGCGCGCCCAGGTCTCGATGATCGCGTCCGCGAACTCTGCCCGGAAGCTGGCTTCGCTGCGTCCGCCGAGATCGGGATCGAGCGGCATCACGTGCCAGGCATAGGTGGTGTGCTTGCCGGGCGGCGCTTGCGTCGGGTCGATCAGGCTCAAGGGGCCCGCGCCGAACTGCACGATCTTCGGCACGCGGCCGGCCTGCACGTCCTGGTGCGCGGAGGCGAGTTCCGCCATCGTGTCGGCGCCGATGCTCCATTTGAGCGCGCGGTCGACGTTGGGATCGAAGCCTGCGGCCGCAAAGCGCGGGCTTTCGTTGAGCGCGAGGTGCAGGCCGAACAGCGTCCACGGAGTGTAGCGGAAGCCATCGAGCTTGCGGCAGAGGTCATCCGGAAGCTGGTCGCGGCCGATCATGGTCTCGAAGGTCTGGTGCACGTCGATGGTGCTCGCCACGAACTGGCGCGCGCGCACGCTGCGCCCATCGGCGAGCGCGATGCCGGTCGCGCGGCCGCCCTCGATCAGGATGCGCGCGACATGCGCCTGCGGCGCAAAGCTGCCGCCCGAGGCGATGAAGGTCTCCATCAGGCCGCGCGCCAGGTTGAACGAGCCGCCCTGGCAAAGCTGGTAGCCGGTCTGCAGGTCGAAGGCCCGGATGACCGAGCCCATCGGGCTCGTCTTCGACAGCGTGTCGGTCAGCCAGGTGCCGAACAGCGAGATCTTGAACAGCATAAGGAGGCGCACATGCTCGTTCTCGAACAGCTCCTCGACCAGGTCGAGCGGCTGCCGGCGCGTGGTCGCCAGAAAGTCGCGCCCCATCGCGGTGCGCGACAAAATCTCCTCGCGCTCGTGCTGCGGCAGCGGCTCGGAGAACCGCTCGGGCAGCAGAATGCGCGCCGTGATCGCCTCGGCGCGGCGGTTCCAGTCGCGGAAGGTCGCGGCGTCGCGGGCCGAGAAGCGCGCGATGTTGGCGACCGTCTCCTCGAGGTCGCGTCCGAGCACCAGCGCCGTGCCGTCGCGGTGCGCCTGGCCGAACTCGTAGCGCGGCGTGATGTAGGTGACCTTGTCGTCTAGCCCTAAGTCCTTGAACCAGGGCGTCTCGCTGATGTGAAAATGATTGATCGAATGCAGATTGTGATAGAAGCCGGGCTCGGTGACCTCGTGGGTCGCCAGCCCGCCGCCATAGGTGAGCCGGCGATCAATGACAAGAATATTAAGGCCGGCTTTGGCGAGATAGCTGCCGAGGATCAGGCCGTGATGGCCGGCGCCGATGATGATGCCGTCATAGTGTCGCTCAAGCGGCTTCGGCACACACTCACTCCAAGCATTACTCGAGGAACTGCCGCGCCCGGGCCGCAAGCTCCTTGGGCGTGCCGGTGACCCGCGCCGCGACCTGCTCCAGCGCCTCACCGGTGACCGGCGTCACGTCGAAATTGAGCCCTGTCGCTTCGGCCTGGAAATCCTTGTCCTGCATCGTGGCGAGGAAGGCGTCCCGCAGCGCCTTGACGCGATCCTCGGGCGTGTCGGGCGTGATTGCGAACGGGCGCCCGAACTGGGTGCCAGAGGTGACAAGCTCGATGATGCGCCGCTCGTCGGCGTTGCGCGCCATATCCTCGAGCGATGGCGCGTCGAGGTCGGGCGCGCGCGGTCCCGCCTGCGCGATGATCGCGATCTTGCCGTCCTTGAGCCAGGCCGCCTTGGTGGCCTTCCAGCTCGACCATGAATTGTTGCGGGCCTCGACCTCGCCGCGCTCCATCGCAAGGTTGATCTGGTTGCCGCCGTCATAGCCCGAGACGATCTTGAAGCGCGTGCCGATCAGCTCGTTCATCAGCGACGGAAAGCCATAGGTGACGGCCCCGCGTGCGGTGCTGCCGGCGATGATCTGCTTGGTCTTCGCTTCCGCGACCGTCTTGATGCCGGTCGTGTGCCACACCGCCATAGTCTCGACCACCGGCGCGATCGAGCCGAGCCAGCGAAAGCGCGTGGCATCGAACTGGATGCCGGGCAGACCGACGGCCTGCGCGGCGATCATGGTGTTCTGCACGATCCCGATATGGGTGCCGTCGCGCGGCGCCTGTGTGAACAGGAAATTCGCCATCTTGAGGCCGCTGGCGCCGCTCATGTTCTGCACGATCACGGCCGGCTGGCCCGGGATGTGACGGACCATGTGGCGGGCGAGCAGGCGTGCGAGCACGTCGTACTCGCCGCCGGCGCCGACGCCGACCAGAAGCGTGATGGTTTTGCCGCGATAGAAGTCGGCAACCGCCTGCGCGTGTGCGGCGGATGAGGCCGCCAGGACGCTTGCGAGAACGAGGCCGAATGCCGGCGCCGGATGCCTCATGGGTGCTTACTCCACCTTGAGGTCGAGGCTCTTCACCAGCGGGCCCCACTTCTTTTCCTCGCGGTCGATCTCGGCCGCATAGTCCTCAGGTGTGCCCGGCAGGACCTGGCCACCCTCGGCGGCGAGCCGCGTGCGCAATTCACTGTCTTCCAGCGCCGCGCGCAGCTCCTTGTTGAGCCGCTCGACGATCGGGCGCGGCGTACCGGCGGGCGCGGCGAGCCCGTAGGTAATGACGGCCGAGAACCCCGGCACGCCCGATTCGGCGATCGTCGGCACGTCGGGGATGAGCGCCGACCGCGTCGGGCTCGCCACCGCAAGCGCGTTGAGCTTGCCGGATTGGATCTGCCCGATCACCGGCAGGATGGAGAGGAACATCATCGAGACATGGCCGCCCAGAAGGTCGGCGATCGCGTTGCCGTTGCCGCGGTAGGGAATGTTGGTGAGCTTGATGCCGGCGCTCTGCGCGAACATCTCGGTCGAGATGTGGCCGACCGTGCCGGGCACGAACGCATAGTTGATCTTGCCCGGATTGGCCTTGCTGTACGTGATGAGATCGGCGGTCGAGCGCACCGGCAGCGACGGATGCGTCACCAGCACGCTGAGCAGCGTGCCGATGGTGCCGATCGGCGCGAAATCCTTGCGCGGATCGTAACCGGCATTGGGATAGAGCGATGGGTTGATCGCAAGCGTGCCCGTGTAGGTCAGGAGAATGGTGTAGCCGTCAGCCGGGCCCTTGGCGATCGCGCGGGTGGCGACCGTGCCGCCGGCGCCGCCGCGATTTTCGACAACGACCTGCTGGCCGAGTGTCTTGCTCATGCGCTCGGCGACGAGCCGCGCCAGCGCATCGTTGCCGCCGCCGGCCGGGAACGGCACCACCAGCGTGATCGGACGGGACGGATAAGGCTGGGCGTGGACTGAAGATATTGCGGCGACGACGAGGGCCGCGGTTGTCAATGCAACGCGCCAATTGGTCATGGTCGATTCCGTCCCTGCGCGATGACGTTTGTTATTGTCGTCCCCGCCTGCGCGGGGACGACAACGGAATATTTCGTCGCCAGCCCACCCTCACTCCACCAGATGCTTGGCGCGAATGGCAAGCTCCTTGGGCGTGCTCATGATCCGCTCGACGATCTTCTGCATGTCCTCGCCATGGACTGGCGCGACCTCGAAGCCCGCCTTGGCGGCGTCGGCGCGGAATTCCGGATCCGTCATGGTGGCGCGATAGGCGGCACGCAACGCCGCTAGCCGGTCGGCCGGGACATCGGGCGTCGTCGCCATCGGGCGGCCGAGATGCGTGCCCGAGGTGACGAGCTCGATCAGCTTGCGCTCGTCCGGTGTCCTGGCGAGCTCCTCGACCGAGGGCGCGTCGAGATCGGGTGCGCGCGGGCCCGCCTGCGCCACGATGGTGATCAGCTTGTCGCGGATCCAGATCGGCTTGGTGGCCTTCCAGCTCGACCAGGTGTTGTTGCGCGCCTGCACCTCGCCGCGCTCCATGGCAAGATTGATCTGGTTGCCGCCTTCATAGCCGGTGATGATCTTGAACTTCGTGCCCAGGTACTCGTTCATCATTGACGGATAGATGTAGGTGATGGCGCCGCGGCCCGACGCGCCGGCGACCACCTCCTTGGTCTTCAGGTCGTCGACGGTCTTCACGCCCGCGGTGTGCCAGACCGTCATGGTCTCGACCACCGCCGCCATGCTGCCGAGCCAGAGGAACTTGACCGCGTCAAACTGCACGCCCTGGCCGCCGACCGCTTGCGTCGCCGGAAAGTTGTTGCCGAGCATGCCGATATTGGTGCCGTCGCGGGCCGCCTGCGTGAACAGGTAGTTGGCCATCTTGATGCCGCCGGCGCCGGTCATGTTCTGCGGCACCACCAGCGGATTGCCCGGGATGTGCTTGCCGATATGGCGCGCGACCAGGCGCGCCTGCAGGTCGTATTCGCCGCCCACTCCCACGCCGATGAGGACGTTAACCGTCTTGCCGCGATAGAACTCGGCGACCGATTGCGCCTGCGCCGGCAGGGCGCCCGCGAGCAGCAGCGCGGCGCATACGGTCGTGCTGCATACGATCGTGCTCAAGCGTGCCGTCCAAAAGCATGTCATCGAAACGCTTCCCCCAAGAGGCTAACCAAGAGGCTTCGGCTGTCCGCATCGGACGCCGCAGCTCTTTGCTTGTCAATTCACTCGGCCGCGACACGTTGTGCCGCAAGGAACGGCTCGAGCTTGACCGGCTTGCCGGCGACGGCAACCACCATGTGGCCGGGCGGCACCGTCTTCCAGTGCGCGTGCTTGCCATCGAGCGGCTCGGACACGATGACGACGCTCTCGCCCGACTCGCGATAGTAGAGCGTGTTGGCCTTGTCGTTGGCGGCGTAGCGGAACGCATAGAGGTCGCGGCCGTTGGCGAGCGCGGCGGTGAACCGCAAGGGCTCGCTGATGCCTTCCGCGCTCACCATGGCAGTCAGGGCCGCAAGCACGCGTGAGGTCGCGCCGACCGGGTCCTGGTCGCCGCCGGCGCCCAGAATCGCGAGGAACACCGCCTCCGAATCGGTCGTGCCGATGCGCGAGCCGTAGAACGCGTCGGGAATCATCTCCTCGACCCGCCGGCGCAGCCGCGACCAGTTGCCGATCAGCCCGTTGTGCATGAACATCCAGCGTCCGCAGGCGAACGGATGGCAGTTCGGCCGCGTGATCGGGGTGCCGGTCGAGGCGCGCACATGCGCGAAATAGAGGTGCGACCGGATGTGGCGGCACAGATAGCGCAGGTTCTCGTCCGACCAGGCCGGGCGCACCTCGCGATAGAGGCCCGGCTCCGGGTGCTCGCCGTACCAGCCCATCCCGAAGCCGTCGCCGTTGGTGCTGGCCGTCGACTCGAGCGCCTTCAGGCTCTGCACCACCAGGGAGTGGGCGGGAGCGGTGACGTAGTGTTCAAGAGAGATGGTCTCTCCGCGATAGGCGATCCAGCGGCACATGAGGGGCTCCGAGATTAGCCCAATCCCGTCGTCCCCTATGTAGCATCGCCCGCCGATGCGGCAAAGTGATGATGATCACACCGCAAAAGCCATTCAACCGGCTGCGAAAATCGCCTCACGGTAGCGGCTGGACCGCGGCCCGGACGAGCTCCACCAGGTGCTGGAGCTGCCAATGGCGCCCGGCGACCGACTGCTCGAAATCGGCGCTGGCCTGATCGAAGCGCGCGAGCTCCTTGCGCTTGTCCTCGGGACCGAGGAAGGAGTGGACCAGGCTGTTGCGGGCGATGGCCTTCAGCGTCCGGTAGCCTAGCTTGTGCTCGCGCGCGGCCCGCATGTATTCGTGCGTGAGGTCGATGCGCGAGACGCCGGCATCGTCGGTGGCGAGCACCACCGGCACGCCGGCGGCCAGATAGGCTGGCAGTGGGTGGTCCTTGCCGCGGACGCCCAGAATGAGATCGCTGCTGGTCAGGCTGATCTCGATCGCGACCGATTGTCGCCGCATGGCGAGGATCAACCCGCCGACATCGTGCTCGAAGGCGAGCGCCGTGCCGTGGCCGATGCGGCGCGCGCCGGCGGTCACCGCGTCGGTGAGGTGGAAGGTGAGGTCCTCCGGCGGCACGAGGCCGAGCCAGAGCTCGCCGGCATGCAGCGCCACCGGCACGTCCTTGGTGAGGAATTCGACGATCCTCATGTGGGCGCGGTAGTCGCGGCGCGCGACCTGGTGGTCCTCGGGCGACACGAAATTGAGCGCCACCACCCTTGGATCGGCGCGGATGAGCGCGGCGGCCGCGGCGGTCTGGGCAAACACCTCCCCGATCGGATTGTTGCGGGCGACCTGCGCGATGAAGCGGTAGTTGACGCCGCAGCCGGCCTTCACCTTCTCGCTGCCGCAGTCGAGCGCGGCATCGACGCGCGCGATCAGGTCGACGACCTGCCGGCGCGCCTCCTCGACCGCCCGGTCGAGCCCGTTGCGCTTGAGAGTATCCAGCATCGTGGCAAATTCGGTTTCGCCCTCGATCGTCTTGGCCAATGCCTGGCGCTCGCGTCCCGGCAGCAGCGTCAGCATCAGCTCGACATATTGCACTCCGTCGGCCTGGCGCTGGACCAGCTGATCGACGATGAGCTCGAAGGTCCGAGGCGGCGCGATCGTCAGGCGTCCGAAGGCGGAGAAGAACTGGTCGTGGCCCGACGGTGCCGCGGTCGATGGCCTGAAAAAGCGCATCGACAGGGCGTTGACGAGGCGGTCGTAGAGTCCCTGGTCCTTCTGCGCGTCGCTCGCCGGCACGGTGCCCTCCGCGCATGGCGGCGGCACGATGGCGAGGTCGGCAAGCCGCACGCACAAGCCGTCGAGCATCGCCCACTCGATCACATGTTCCGCATAGACCGAGCCGGTCAGGTGGACGTGCAGGTCGGCGCCCTTCGGCATGCGGCGCAGAAAGGCGCGCAGCGCCGTGTGATCGCTGCGCAGCGCATCGAAGCGGGCGGCCGTCACCACGGTGGAGAAGTCGCGCGCGACAACGACCACCCGAACGAATAGCACCGTGATCGCAGCCGCGAGTGCGGCAACAACGATTGTCCAGCGTCGCAAGGCCTGCTCCCGCGCCTGATGAGCGCAGCCGCGACCCTAGAGCATTTTGAGGACCCGTGGGAACCGGTTTTGCGGCCGGACATCGGGACCCATCGCGTGCCGGGAAAGTCGGCATTATGTCGTTGAGTTGTTGCGTGTTTTCTCTCCGGTGGCTTCGTTTTGACGAAACGATGCGTGACTTTTCTCCTGCCGATTCTCCTGCCGATATGAAAACCTCCGCCATCGAAATCTCGCGGGTCCTTGGCTTGGCTTTGCCAAGAAATATGAGGCGCGCGCGGCGTGGCACACTTCCGTTCGTTCCCGCGCATCCCCGCCTTCGCGCTAGGGCATGCAGGGGCCGAGCATTTCGACCTCTCAGAGTCTGGGGTCCCCGCTTGCGCGGGGACGAACGGAGTATGCCGCACGGCCTGCGCTACCTAT
>Ga0209798_10001982_pt1 | contig 12126 bp, 18 predicted proteins | sample DOMMetBare3Fresh_FD_187475 | JGI IMG/M metagenome (GOLD analysis project Ga0209798, IMG submission 187475) | Wetland sediment microbial communities from St. Louis River estuary, USA, under dissolved organic matter induced mercury methylation -... | ecosystem: Environmental > Aquatic >...
AGACGACTTCGCTGGCGGCCGTGGTCGATTATCGCAACGAGAACTCGTATGGACACATCATCACCATCGAGGACCCGATCGAATACGTTCATGAGCACAAGAACTGCATCGTCACCCAGCGCGAAGTCGGCGTCGATACCGACGACTGGGGCCCGGCGCTGAGGAATACCCTGCGCCAGGCGCCGGATGTCATCCTGATGGGTGAAATCCGCGACCGCGACACCATGGATTACGCCATTGCCTTCGCCGAAACCGGCCACCTTTGCCTGGCCACGCTGCACGCCAATAGCGCCAACCAGGCGATCGACCGGATCATCAACTTTTTCCCGGAAGAGCGTCGGCAGCAGTTGCTAATGGACCTTTCACTCAACCTGCGCGGCCTGGTCTCGCAGCGCCTGCTGCCCAAGAAAGACGGCAAGGGGCGTGTCGCGGCGATCGAGATCATGCTCAATTCGCCGCTGATTTCCGATCTGATCTTCAAGGGCGAGGTGCACGAGATCAAGGAAATCATGAAGAAGTCGCGCGAACTCGGCATGCAGACCTTCGATCAGGCCTTGTTCGACCATTACGAGGCAGGCCGCATCACCTACGAAGATGCGCTGCGCAATGCCGACTCCTTGAACGACTTGCGTCTGCAGATCAAACTCAACGGCAAGGAATCGAAAGACCGCGACCTGACGACCGGTATCGGTCATCTGGATATTGTTTGACCCTTTTCGGGAGCTGTCATGAAACGCATGTTCAAACCGCTTGTTGCCCTGGCTTTTTCCCTGCTGACCACGCTGGCCCAGGCCGGCGGGCTGGACGCAATCTCGACTGGCGATGCCAGTGCCGGGGTCAAGGAGGCGCTGGCCAAGGGGGCGGATTACGCCGTCGCCTCGCTCGGCAAGGATGGTGGTTTTCTCGGCAACAGCAAGGTGAAGATTCCGCTGCCCGGCTATTTGCAGAAAGCCGAGAAGGGGCTGCGCATGTTCGGCATGGGCAAGCAGGCCGATCAACTGATCGAGACCATGAACCATGCGGCGGAACAGGCCGTGGCCGAAGCCAAGCCGATCCTCACCGACTCGATCAAGAAGATGAGCGTGCAGGATGCCAAGGGTATCCTGACTGGCGGTGACGACAGCGTGACGCAATACTTCAAACGGACCTCGACCGAGCAGCTGACGGCGAAGTTCATGCCGATCGTCAAAGCATCGACCAAGAAGCTCGACCTCGCCGAGCAGTACAACAGTTTTGCCGGCAAAGCGGCGAGTAGCGGCCTGATCGACCAGAAGGACGCCGATCTTGATGGTTATGTGACGCAAAAGGCCATGGATGGCCTGTTTGCGATGATTGCCGAAGAAGAGAAAAAGCTGCGCGCCAACCCTATTGGTGCAGGCAGCGACTTGCTGAAGAAGGTTTTCGGGGCGCTCTGATTAAAGCCGGACGGTTCTGATGCCGTAGACAGGTTCAAGGAGCCTGTCCATGAAACTGAACCGCCTCGATTCGACGACGCAACGTTACTCCCGGGAATCCGTGGAGCGCGTGCGGCACGTTGCCGAGGAACAGGTGCGGCGGGTCGAGGCCTCCGAGGGGGTGGAGGGCGACCGCCAGCGCAGCCTGCAGCAGGAGCTGGCCGAGGTCGATCCGAAGTCGCTGGGGCCTTTCATGGGGCGCGAGCAGGTCTTGCAGGATGCCCGCCAAGTTGCCGCCGAACTCGCCTTGCTTGGCCATGATGCGGAGGGCCTGATCAAGACCGTTGCATTGCCCGCCAGTGGTTTGGGGATTGATGATTCAGTCTGAATAAGTGCTTGATTTCCAGTCGCTAAAGGCTGGGTTAAAATAGTGGCAACCTATCCAAGCGCCCCGCTTTGCCGGGGCGCTGTCATTTTCCGGAAGCCATGTCAGGTCTCAATCCCCAGCAGCGCGAAGCCATTCACTATCTCGACGGTCCTTTACTGGTGCTGGCCGGGGCGGGGTCGGGCAAGACCCGGGTGATCACGCAGAAAATCGCCTACCTGGTGCAGGATTGCGACTACCAGCCGCGCAATGTGGCGGCGATCACCTTCACCAACAAAGCGGCCAAGGAAATGCAGGAGCGGATCGGCAAGATCCTCGCCAAACCGCTCGCCGACCAGTTGCAGATTTCGACCTTCCACTCGCTGGGCGTGCGTATCCTGCGCGAAGAAGCCAAGGCGCTGGGCTACAAGCCGCGCTTCTCGATTTTCGATTCGGCGGATTGTGCCGGCATCATCAGCGAAGCCGCGAAGACAGTGGACAAGGCGACGCTGCGTATCCTGCAGTCGATCATCTCGAACTGGAAGAATGCGCTGGTGACGCCGGAGGCTGCGCTTGGCCTGGCACGCGACGAGCACGAGAGCCTGGCCGCGCATGCCTTCCTGACCTACGAGGCAACGCTGAAGGCTTATCAGGCGGTCGATTTCGATGACTTGATCGGCCTGCCGGTCTATCTGTTTCGCAATCATCCCGAGATTGCCGACAAGTGGCAGAATCGCCTGCGCTACTTGCTGGTCGACGAGTATCAGGACACCAATGCCTGCCAGTACCAGTTGCTCAAATTGCTGACTGGCGTGCGCGCCCAATTTACCGCGGTGGGTGACGACGATCAGGCAATCTACGGCTGGCGGGGCGCCGATATCGACAACCTGAAGAAGCTGCCGGCCGAGTTTCCGGCGCTGAAGGTGATCAAGCTGGAGCAGAACTATCGCTCCACCGTCACCATCCTGAAGGCGGCGAACAATGTCATCGCCAATAACGAAAAGCTGTTCGACAAGAAACTCTGGTCGGAACTGGGCATGGGCGATCCGATCCACGTCACGGCCTGTCGCGACAACGATGCCGAAGCCGAAGGCGTGGTCATGAAACTGCAGGCGCACCGTTTCGAGAACCGCGCCAAGTTCAAGGATTACGCCATCCTCTACCGGTCGAACCATCAGGCGCGGACCTTCGAGGAGTACCTGCGCGACCATCGCATCCCCTACCTGCTGTCGGGCGGCAAGTCGTTCTTCGACAAGGCGGAAATCAAGGACATCATTTCCTACCTGCGCCTGTTGACCAACGAGGACGATGACCCTGCCTTCATTCGCGCCGCCACCACGCCGAAACGCGGGATTGGCGCGGCAACGCTGCAAGTGCTTGGCACCTACGCCGGCGAACGCCATATTTCGCTGTTCCAGGCAGCTTTCGAGGAAGGCTTTGCGCAGCGGGTCCAGGCGCGCCAGCTCGAACCCTTGCTCGAGTTCTGCCACTTCATCAATCGGACTCAGGAGCGCGCCGTGCGGGAGCCGGCGCACCAGGTGTTGCCGGATTTGATCAAGGCGATTGATTACGAGACCTATCTCTACGACCTGGAGGCAGAGCGGACAGCGCAAACCCGCTGGGGCAACGTCTGCGAGTTTGCCAACTGGCTGAACCGGAAAGGCGAGATGGACGGCAAGACGCTGATCGAACTGACGCAGAGCATTGCGCTGATCAACATGCTCGACAAGCAGAACGAAGAAGAGGTCGATGCCGTGCAACTGTCGACGCTGCATGCTTCCAAGGGGCTGGAGTACAAGAACGTCTTTCTGGTCGGCGTCGAGGAGGGCATCTTGCCGCATCGCGAATCGACCGATCCGACCAAGATCGAGGAAGAGCGACGGTTGATGTATGTCGGCATCACCCGTGCCCAGTATTCGCTGCATATCTCCTATTGCGAACGGCGCAAGCAGGCACGCGAGTACATCCCCTGCGAGCCGTCGCGCTTCATCGATGAAATGGGCAAGGAAGATATTCGTTTCTCGGGGGGCAAGGAGGACAAGATGCCGGACAAGGCGACCGGCAGTGCCCGGCTCGATGCCATGAAGGCCATGCTGGCCAGCAAAAAAACCTAACTGTCCGGTGACAGGGCGTTACCGCGGGTTACGCTGCTTCTGACATCGGGGCGCTGAGTGAGCGCGTTATTCGCTACAAGGCTATGCAATATCGCAAGGCCGGAGCAAATACCGAATAAATCACTCAGGAGATTCAACATGACCAAGCAACTTATCGCCCTCGCCATTGCAGCCGCTTTTGGTGTTGCCCATTCGGCCGACGTCAAGCCGGCTGGAACCGAAAGCAAGGCGGCCACGCCGGCTGCCGCAACCGTCAAAGCCGAAGCACCGAAGACCGAGGTCAAGGCCCCGGAGGTCAAACCAGCAGCTATCGTTGCGCTGCCTGGCGATGCAAAAGGGGGCGCCGCGAAGCCGGTCGAGAAGAAATCCAATAAGGCAAAGAAGTCGGTCAAGCCCGCGGCTGAACCGGCCAATGCTGAGGCGGCCAAGCAATAAGTCGCTCGTTTACTGCGCGACCGGTGATGGGCTTCCACGCGCCAAATCGTTCAAAGGCGCCCTAGGGGCGCCTTTGTTGTATCGGCGTGTGAGCCAGGGGGTTTGGACGAAAAAAAAGGAGGCCGCAGCCTCCTTTTTGTAATTCGGGGGATTACTTGGCCAGACCGAGCAGGTGATCGACAGCAGCCTTGACTTCGGCGTCGCTCAGGTCGGCTGCACCACCGCGAGCCGGCATGGCGTTCTTGCCGTTCAGTGCGCTGGTGTACAAGGCATCCTTGCCTTGCGCGATACGCGGTGCCCAGGCGGCCTTGTCGCCAGCCTTCGGTGCGCCGGCGGCACCGGTGTTATGGCAGGCGCCACAGACAGTATTGAAGACGGTCGGGCCATCCTTCGGTGCGCCGGCGGCGGCCGGTGCGGCAGCCTTGGTCAGTTCGAACTTGGCAACCGGTTGGATGCGGATATCAGCTTCGTCATTGCCCCCGGCTGCGTCAGCAGCAGAGGTCGATTTTTTCATGGTCAGCGGGAAAATGACGGCGATCAGGACGATAGCGATCCCGATCACGGCCCACATGATGCTCTTGGATGAGTGCTGCTCGGCCATGCTGATTACCTCAATGCGCAAAAATAAAAGTGCGTAATTATAACGGCTTACTTTTGGCATATGGGCAAAAAAAACCCCGCTAGCAGCGGGGTTTGAAATTCTCGAAAGGGGGTTTCGAGAGGAGGGGTTCAATGCACGATTGCAGTGTACGTTTCCCGCGGCGCCCCGTCTGTCGTGCTTTCGTAGCCTTGTGTAACAGAATGTAGCTGCGGTGCAGCAATTCCAATGGAATTTTTGGGTTGGCGGCTGAAAAAGCGAAAAACCTCCCTCTTCGCCGGCCTGGCGAACGGGAGGTCTTCCGGTTGAGCTGAACGTCCTGATCGCAGCGGGAGATTCCCCGCCCGGATCAGTGCTCGATCTTGCAGATTTCGACGGCGCTGGTCGGGATCTGGTAGTCGGCGGCCAGTTCGGACTTCGCGATCTCTTCGATGGCGATGCCTTCGCTCAGCGCGAAGCGGCGGGCGCCCGTGTAATCCTGCGGCAGTCCGGCACGGTCCTGCGTGATGCGATAGTGGATTTTGACGTTCATTGCTGTGCTCCTTTTACGGCTGTTTTTTTATCCTGCGGGCAGAAGTATAGGAGGCTGGTGGTGCGGCGCAATAGCGGTTTACCACAATATGGCGAAATCGTGTCAGCGTGGCTGCAGGTCTGCCAAGGTGTTGAAGTTACGGAAACTTTCCGGCTGGTCGTCGAAGTCGACTTCGATTGCGCCCTGCCTGGCGCACCAGTCCATGACCTTGCGGCCGCCGCTTTCGAGAAAGTCGTGCAGGTCGTTGCGCAAGGCCGTACGGCATAGACAGAACACCGGGTGAACGCGGCCGCCGCTGCGGGCGATGGCGACATCGCTGCGCTGGGCCAGCAACGCCGCATGCAGGCGGGAAACCAGATCAAGTGGCAAGTAGGGCGAGTCGCAGGGGGCGGTGACGACCAGTTCGCTTTGCGCCTGGCTGAGTGCAGCGTGCAGGCCGGCCAGCGGACCGGCAAAGTCCGGAACCAGATCGGAAAAGATCGGGTAGCCCAGACTGGCGTATTGCGCCTGGCTGCGATTGGCGTTGATCATCAATTGATCGACTTGCGGCGCCAGTCGTTCTGCGACATGGCGAACCAGCGGTCGGCCATCGAGCATCTGCAGGCCTTTGTCCACGCCGCCCATACGGCGACCGAGGCCGCCGGCCAGAATGACGCCGGTGATGTGCTTGGCCGGCATCAATAGACCAGGGTTCGCCATGCCGGGTCGAGCGTGCGTGCGACAAATGCCGTCGCGCCGGCCGCCGAACAGCCCGGCAACAATTGTTCATCGGGCTCGACCCAGGCTGCCGTGGCCATGCTGCAGGCGAGCAGGCTGGCGCCCTCGGCAGACACTTCGTCGAGAAAGTCGCCGAGCGATTTTTCTTGGCTGGGCGTCGGAAACAGTTTTGCGGCAACCCCAACGACCAACAGGCGGACGGCCGGGCCGGCGAAATGGATTTCGACCTCGGCATCGAGGGCACGGGCGGCCAGTGCGTGGACCAGCGGCGTGACGCAGAGCGCGGGTTGGTCGGGCGTCGCAGCCCAGAGCAGGATGGCCAGTTTGTCAGTCAAGGCGGGCTTCCGGTTCCAGGTGCAGCACATGCCGGCGATAGGCGGCGGCATCGACCAGGCCGGCTTTTTCTTCCGCCCAGCGGGTTGGCCGGGCGCGGGCCATCCAGCCCGCACCGTAGGGGTCGAGATTGAGCAGTCGGGGCTGTTCTTCGGCGGTTTCGTTGCCTTCGAGCAATACGAAGGAGATCGGTGCGTGCACCGCCACCACCGTCTTGCGCGATTCGACGGTGCCCATGCCGCGGTCGATCGCGACTTCGGCGCCGCGCGGCTTGGCGGTGAAGGCAATGAGTTGTCCGGCGAGAAAAATGCCGAAGCTGCTGGCGCCGATCAACACCACGCCATTGGCTTGCGGCTGCACCCACATGTCGTGGCGCGGGCAGTAGAACCGGTCGTCGGGAATGCTGCCGTGGAAGGGTTGGTGGGCCATTAGTCGCGGGAAAGTGGCGGAAGGGAGCAGGAGTCTTTTCCGATTTTGCCAAGTTGTTGAATTTTATGAATATCCGCAAACCAGTAAGAGAAGGTTTGTAGCAATTCTCCGGGGCATTCTGGGTCATCACTTAGTCACGGTCAAGGATGTCTCTCCGCCGTAGGCGATCTTCAAATCCAACCCCCGCAAATCACAACCATAGCCATCAACAGGTCGCTTTTTTCTAAGACTTCCCACCTGGACAAGAACCCGCCATGACTACGCCACCGTTGATATGCCAATGGTGTTGAGGTAGGGTGCGGGGATGAATAACGCTCAGTGGAAGTCATTTTTCTTGTGTTGCCGTTCAGTGCTTGGCAAGGGCTTGCCATTCGCACAACGAAGCGACTCATGGTGTGCTTGGACAACTTTCAATGCGGTTCATTCAGGCGTTCATTACTGGTATTCCGGCATTCCAGATTATGAGGACATTCTTGACACTCACATCGCCGATGGAGGGTTATGGGGCCAGCCGTTTGACTACGACGATCTGGCGCATGTCGTGATCCCAGCGACCTTCTATTGGGAGACTGAAGGCGGCCCGGAATTCAAGAACGGAACCAAGGTCCAGAACATTCGATTGCTGTCAGAATGCCTGACTGGAGAGGGTATTCCGCACCCTCACAGATCTGATCTTGGAAAATCAAGCTCTATTGATCGGATAACTATGCAGCTCTTTGGATACAAGGACCAAGGACTTCCTATCGAAGACATCAGGTCCGATGAACTCGCCGAGGTGACGCTCGTGGCGAAGCCAGAAGACCTAAGGCGGATTGCGAGGTTCCTCCAGTTTGCTGCCGGCGAGATAGAAAGGATGGGCAAGGATTACTCCCACCTGCATCTATCAGACCGGGATAAAACTTTCGAGGGATCACCTCACTTCGTTGTGTTCAACCCGGAGGTGAGCGGGTAGTGGCTGGAAGAGCGAAGCTATATGGCATGACGGCTTATTGGGCGCTATTCGCAGGATTGGCCGTCAGGCAGGCTCAGTTTCCGGGTTTGGTCTTAGACCCTTGGCCTCAGCCATATCCATGGCGCGGCGTCTTCCTCATCTGGGCGGTTCTGGCTATAGAGACTGCTTTGCTTTATATCCTGGTGCGGCCCATTGCTATCAATCTGCCCTGGAGGCGCCTTCTCGCGGTGTTTGGTTACTGTATTAGCCTTGTGATGGTGTCGGCACTAACTTTCGTCACCGACATGCCTGGTCACTACTATGTGCCGTCCATGTTCGCTGCGCTTACTTTTCTGGCGGTTGGAACTATCGTGGTCGCGAAGGCAGTGTGGGTATCGTGGGGTTGGCTACGCAACCGTTATAAGGGCATCCGCCCCTGTGAATAACTCAGGTAGTGGTAGTCATGCCCAAGGTCGAGAAAACCGCGTATGGCGCGATTGTGAGGGTCTGAGAGAGGGGCATGAAGATCAGTCGGCGTGAAGCCTTATTCAGCATCGTTGCGGCTATATGCCTTCTGGTAGGACTCTTGAGCATTTCTGGCTGGCGTCTTCGTAATAGTTTTGTCGAAGCGGAAAACCTCTGCCGAACTATGCCAGAGGGGATTTCAAAGTCCGAAGCGATTTCACTTGCCAACCAAAATTCCGTAAAACGCAAATTGATCGTTGAGCAGGATCGCGTGATTGCTGTTTTCGGTAGCGGTTGCCGGTGTGGGGTCCGATTCAAGGACGACAAATCCATCACCCCCGGTGTCGTTCTTTGTCTTGACTGATATGCGATGAGGGCGAGATGGTCGCTGTTAGGCGTATTGCTGTTTCCTTTGGTCGTAATAGCGCAGGAGCCTTCTATCTTTTATGCTGCGATGGCGAACGACGTAGGGACTGCCAAGTATTACATCGAAGCAGGACAGTCGGTCGATATTAAAGACAGATTCGGGCGCACTCCGCTCATGCTGGCCGTTGAGCAAGGAAGCATCGAAGTCATTCGGATGCTGTTAAAGGCAGGCGCTGATCTGTCTGCCACCACCAAGGAAGGACTGAAGGCGGCCAGTTTTGCGCGGAGCCCGGAAGTAAAACAGATACTGATACAGGCATCAGGAGAGGGTTATGATCGCCATTGAAATCCATCATAACGGGGAACTGAAAGCCACGTGTGGCGCTGAGACGTTTCAGCAACTCACTGCCATGCTCTTCGTGACGCAGAAAGGCGAAGAGCCGCCAGGCTGTGAAGTTGAGTGCATGGGCCTTTGTCCTCGGGACGAGAAAACCGAAGAGATTTTGCGTTGGGTGAAAAAGCGGATTAGTTTTGGCGACGAGGTGTCTTTCAAAGTTGTCCAGGTGGAGTCTGCCCAAGAACCCTTCGATAGTCAGATGATTCCTAAGACGAAGAATCCGCGTGACTAGGCCAGGGCTTCCTCTTCTTTGACACCCTTACGCCGCAAGCCGTCGAAGCCCATCAGTGTGCAGGCCAGTGGTCGATTGCCGGAATATCTCTCGCGTGATGCAGCACTCTAGCCACGACGACCCCATGCTCGTTTGGGAAGTAGAACAGGATGTAGGGCGTCGAAGTGGGTCAGCTTCTTATGCCCGGCGAGAGTTCGGGGCGCTCACGGCCCATCAGCGGTTGATCCAGCAACCGGATGGCCTCGGCTTCTATCTGGTCAAGCATGCGATCTGCCGCTGTGATCGCTATCTTCAGCAACGTATAGCCAAGCCTCCAGCAAGTCATTTTCGGTGCTGGCCGAATAGAAGACCTTCGCCATCAGACCGCCTTCGGTGATGCCAGGATCGCCCTGCCGCGCTCCTTTATGCTGGACATGCTCACTTCACGCACGCGACCGGCGTTTATATCGGCAACACCTTGAGCGATGTCGGCCTTGAGCGCAGCCAGATTGGCAGCCTGAACGCCTTGATAGGCTTCAAACAGGCGCAGTGCTTCCCGGATCACCTCACTGGCTGAACTGTAGAGTCCTGATTCGACATGCTGGCGCACACGGCTTTCAAGCTCCGGCGGCAAAGATACGTTGAGGGACATGGCTGGCTCCAAGTTAATGTCAGATATTGCCATTCTATGCCATAACATCCAAAAATCCAGACCGTAGCTCTTGCTCGACCTTACGTGATGATTTTCAAATTGACGCAGCGCAAATTACAACCATAGCCTTCAGCAGGTCGTCCTTTTTCTAAGACTTCCCACCCTGCTAACAATACGCCAGGATCACGCCAAGGTTGATATGCGCATGTCGTTGCGTTAAGGTGCGGAGAGTGCCCAATTCATCTTGTCTGCCGGGCTGGATAGGAGCCGAATGTCTAACGAAAAGCGTGACCTGGTTATTCATTACGATGAAGATGAGCGGAAGATCATCTTCTACTCAACTGCGGTCGCCAATACAGAGAAGATTCGGGCTACCGAGTTTGACGGGGTCTGTCCTGACATTTCCTTCTTCCAGGCAAAATCTCCTTCGGAAGCCGAGCAAGCCTTAGGCGGCATGGTGTTTTCCCTTCTGGACCTCCACGCATTAATGAAGGTGGGTATTCGTGATTACGAGACCGAAGCGGAGCTGGCTCATCAGCAATATCGACAGGAGCTTGAAGGCGAGGTTCTTGCCGGTGACACCGATGCCTACTATCACCTCTTCATAGAGCTTCATAGTTCTGCGATGAAGAATCGTTCAATGGACGATCTGGCACGAGCAGAGAGCCTGTTGATCACCGCTGTCGGCCAAGGTCATGGCGAAGCCATCAAAATGCTGGAGCAATGGCCGGACCTCAAAGCTGCAGCCCTTCGCCGCATTCAACGTGGCGCAAATGGGTAGCGTGCCAGAGGTCAAGAAAACCGCGTATGGAGCGATTGCGAAGGTCTGCGACGCATGAAGCTACTTGCACGGGCAATCCAGATAGTCGGGGGATGCGTTCTGTGCGGTTCGCTACTTTGGGTAAAGGGGCCAGCTATCACCCTGCCTGAATACCTGTGGGTGTTCGGTGCCGCGCTAGTGGGTCTTGGCGTTCTTCTGTTTGGCAGCTACCTTGAACCGAAGAGGAGCGGCGGGTCATGACTGGTCGAAAGAGGCTACTTCTCTGGCTTGGTCTGATAGTGTCATTACCAGCTGGTGGCTACACTGCGACGTGCGTTGTCTTTTATGCGTGGCTGAATGCTGCCGATCCGGCACGATGGCCAGCCGATAGGGCCAGCATGTGGGTCTATGCATCTCTTGCCTTCACTGTAATGTTTCTCGGGCTGTTCATCTATTGCATGGTCAGCCTCATCAAAGGGGCAAACCGGCAGTATCGCGATGAGGTGGCAGCCAGGGAGGCCACGTTTGGCCCTGTGAATAACTCAGGTAGTGGGTAGCTGTGCGTGAGGTCAAGAAAACCTTTCATGGCGCGATTGTGAGGGTCTGGGAGGTATTGTGTCAGTGACCAACGAAGGCAGAGTCTATTTCGCCCTGTATGGGAAAGACTTCGACCCCAATGAGGTGACACGCCTCGTGGGCATTGAGCCGACTAGGGCGCAACGCAAAGGCGACCCGCGTCCTAAGCACTCCATTTGGAAGGTCTCTACGGACCACGTCGAGGATGAGGCAATCGACATCTACGAGATGTCATCCACCTTGGTAGCTCGACTACGACCGTTCGCGGAGAGAATCGCTGAAGTTAAACAGCAGTTGGGACTAGAGGCCGTTCTTGAGGTCGTGCTGCGCATCACTACCGACGACACGAAATCCACCCCCGTGATTGGCTTCGATACCGAGGTTATAACGTTCCTCAACGCGGTCGGGGCATATATCGATGTTGATACCTACCGGAACACTGGTTCGGAGTCGGTTTGGCTGCTTCAGCACGTTCATGAATTCGATGATGGCAGTGAGGATGTGAAGCTGATCGGAGTTTTCGCCTCTCGTGAGGAGGGCGAGGTGGCGCAAGGTCGGGTTGCTTCTGAGCCGGGGTTTCGGGACACGCCCGACGGCTTCTCACTGACAGAAGAACGTCTGGGTATAGTGGCTTGGGGCGAGGGATACGTTACGAACTGGCCGGAGAGGTAAAGTAGGTGCCGTGGTATGCCGTCAGAGCCGTCTATCACTTCGGTCAGAAGTCAGACGGAACCAACGTGTTCGAGGAACGTGTCGTTTGCTTCGAGGCATCAGACTGGCCCTAGGCACACCAGAAGGCGGAAAAGGAGTCCGAGGACTATGCCACCGCAAACAACATGACTGCTCATCACG
>Ga0209798_10001983_pt1 | contig 12125 bp, 11 predicted proteins | sample DOMMetBare3Fresh_FD_187475 | JGI IMG/M metagenome (GOLD analysis project Ga0209798, IMG submission 187475) | Wetland sediment microbial communities from St. Louis River estuary, USA, under dissolved organic matter induced mercury methylation -... | ecosystem: Environmental > Aquatic >...
GCCGGCCTTTTTGATTTTACTGCTCCGAATCGGAGTCATCTATCAGTGGTCGTAGCGGTGATCGCATCCACGACAGCGATCGGCTGCTTCCTGCGTCCAATATACATGCCTCAGGGTCTTGTTGCCGTTGCCGTTGTCCAGTTCGTAGTACGAGCTGCGGCCATTTACCGTCTGGCTGACCAAACGTCCCCAATTATGCGGAGCATCCGGATCATCGCCAAACTGATTTGCGGCTAACGCTGTAAATCCGATCGTGGTGCTAGTATCCAAATGCGCATATATTAAGCCCAGCTGATCGTAGTCGTGTTGGTTCGGGTGTGTGCTTAGCGTGCTGCCCGCATTGGCGCCGGTGTTTGAGAAATAGTCCATGCAGGTGTTCTGCGACGAACCATCTTCGCTGGTATGCCCGAGCCCAAACGTATGGCCGACCTCCTGACACATAACGTGCAGTCTTTCGTTCGGGTTGTTATAAAATGAATTGGTAAAATACGAGTCATTCATCTTAGACGAGCCCTGCGTGATATGAACACCGCCGGTGATGTTGATCGACGCGAGACCGAGCCAGCCGTTGTTGCCGTAGGCCGCGTTACACGAATGGATCTTGCCGGTGATCATCACACACCGCTTGCGGGCGTTGGACGTTTCGCTGCCTTGTTCTCCGGCCAAATTCAGGACGTTAGACACCGACCAGTCCGAGTTTGACGTGTTGAAGTATGACTGCCAGTCCGAGGTGTTGCTGTCCACAACAGTCAGTGTAAATGGATTGGACGTTCGGGCCCAGTGATAGTTTCCCCACGAATGGGTAGCACTGGCGCCGATGGGAAAGCTCAAAAGGGCAAACAAGGTGAGTGCCGAGATGAACGCTGCGTAGTTTCTTGTTTTCATTGGATACTCCTGTTTTTGTGTTTTATTTGCAGAATTGGCCCGCCGGGCATGGCCGTAACATTATTCCGAGATATAAAGATAAAGAGCGAACCGCACAATAAAGTTCCCTTGGAGTATATAAGATAACAGGGATTCGTAGGTGAACTTAGACAACGATATGCTAGAACCCTCTGACTGTCAACCAAAAACTTCTTCCTCACGAAAAAAAAGGCTCCGCTCGTTGCCGAGCGACGCCTCTTATATCTGCAAGGGAACAGCGTCAGTGAACAGTGGACAGTGGAAAACGAGATCGATAAAAGCCCTTCGCCCGAGGACACTTTCCCATGCCGCCGGGCAATGTTTTATTACCTTAAATCCGGGTGACATTCAAAACCAGCGGTCGGGCAGCTCTGGCAACGCCCCGCGTTCCGCTCTATCGCATAAACTTCCGCCGGATCGCGAGGCACGAAACGGCCCGCTGACAATCGCAGATTCCAAAATCCACACGCCGAATAGAACGCCTTTACTGACAAGCTAGAGTCTGCAATCGCAACGCCGCGATGTTATTCTCAATTCAACAGGGACGACGACGACAGTCAGAGATGCGAGTTTATGAAGAGTCTTACACCGCCACGGCGGGTTGTGATAACGGGAATGGGATGCGTGACGCCGATCGGCACGGGGCGCGAAGAGTTTTGGCAGGGGTTGCGGTCGGGCACGAGCGGCGTGCGACGGATAGAGAGCTTTGACGTTGCCAAATCTACGGTAAAGATCGCGGCGTATGCGAAAGACTTTGACTGGGAAGCTCAACTAAATATTAAGGACCGCAAACACGTCGCACGGACCGTTCCACTGGCACTAGCGGCGGCCCGCGAGGCTCTCGCTGACGCGGATATCCAGCCCGAGGACCTTACTCTGGATGAGCGGCGAACGTTTGGCGTCGAGATCGGTACCGGCGGCGGCGGGCTCGCGTTTACCGAGAAGCAATATTCATACTGGTACATCGGGCCCGAGACGCAGGCAAGCGTTTACGTGATTCCATCGTCAACTCACGGCGGGCTCTCGAGCGAGCTTTCGATGGCGTTTGGCCTTCGCGGCCTATCGCACGTAGTATCCACGGGCTGCACGAGTTCGACGGACGCGATATTCTACGCCGCACAGCATATTGCCACGGGAAAACAGAATATGATGATCGCCGGTGGTGTCGATGCACCGCTCGCACCGGGAATCCTGGCCGGGTTTAACGTAATGACCGTCCTGACAAACCAATGGAACGACGAGCCGCACCGTGCGTCGCGGCCGTTTTCACGAGATCGCTCTGGAATGGTCGTCGGCGAAGGTTCGTGGATGTACATTCTCGAAGATTTGGAAAGCGCCCGTAGCCGTGGTGCGAAGATTTACGCCGAGATAACAGGTTATGCCTCGACCTGCGACGCATATCATCGCGTGCGGTTAGAGGATTCGGGGACCGAGCCGGCCCGAGCGATGTCGCTTGCCCTCGCGGACGCCGGACGCCAGTCCGAAGATGTCGATTACATTAATTTGCACGGGACCTCGACCGTTTTGAATGACAAGATCGAAACGAACGCCGTCAAGCTGGCGCTTGGACCGCACGCTTACAAGATTCCGATGTCGGCGACGAAATCACAGGTTGGACATCCACAAGGGGCAAGCGGCGCGGCCGGCATCGGCGCCGCACTGTTTGCCTTGAATACCGGAACGATCGCCCCGACGATCAATCTCGACGAGCCCGATCCCGAATGCGATCTCGATTACGTCCCTAACGCTGCGAGAGACGCCAAAGTTAATGTTGCCTTGTGCAACTGTATCGGATTTGGTTCGAAAAACAGCGCGATGGTGCTGGAAAAAGTGAGTGCTTGAGATGTTTCAGAACTTCGCACACCGCAGTTATCGGCTCGAGCGTCTGGATACGGGCGATTATACGCCGGCCGAATACGCCAAATGGCAGATCGAGATGCGCGCCATCAACCGCCTGCTGGGCGATTCGCGTGCATTGAGGCTTTCGCTCGCTGAGGATTTGCGAGATTCGGCAAGTCCGGGCGTGTCGATCCTGGACATCGGCGCGGGTTCCGGTGAACTGCTAAAAACAGCTAAGGAATCGATAGGCAACGAACATACTTTCCTCGTCGGCGTTGAATTAAATGCGAGTGCCGCAAAGTCAATAAACGATAGATACGACGAGCTCGGCGTATTTGCCGTGCAGTGCGACGCTATGAAACTTCCATTTGCAGACAACAGCTTCGATTACGTTGTCAGTTCCCTGTTTCTGCACCATTTCGATGACGATCAGGCGGCGAATCTTATCGACGAAATGAGCCGCGTGGCACGAAAAAGGTTCTTTGTGATCGATCTCCATCGTAGTGCTGCCGCGTTTTATCTCTACCGCACGCTTGGGAGTATATTTTTGCAGCGTTTCACAGTCGAGGACGGCTCGCTGTCGATCTTACGGAGTTTCCGTCCGGCCGAATTGCGGGCACTTGCCGAGAAAGCAGGCGTACGCGACGCCGTTGTAAAGAGACGCGCGGCCTTTAGGCTGGTTTTGTCCGGTACCAAGGCGGTGCAACGAACATGACGCTTAAACAGAAGGGTGATTACGACGTTGTCATCGTCGGCGCCGGGCCGGCGGGCTCGAGCGCCGCGATACGTCTCGCGCGATCGGGCTTGCGGGTTTTGCTGGTCGAACAAAAGAAATTTCCCCGTGCCAAATTGTGCGGTGAATTCATTTCGCCCGAATGTCTTGCTCATTTCAAAGAGCTGAATGTTCTCGACGAAATGACGCTTGCCGGCGGCGTCCCGCTTGAGCGTACAGTTTTCTATGCTCGCAACGCCCGTTATGTCGAGGTGCCGAGCGAATGGTTCGGTTCCGGCGCGCGGGCCCTCGGGCTCAGTCGCAGTGAAATGGACGCCCGGCTTCTGGATCGCGCCCGAAAGGCGGGTGTCGATGTTTTGGAGCAAACTCAAGCTGCGGGGCTGATATTCGAGAACGGCAAGGTCTGCGGTGTTACGCTTAAGCTTCCTGATCGCACAACGATTGACGTTAAGGCCGCTTTGATGATCGACGCGACCGGCCGTTCGCGGGTTTTGACGCGGGAGATCGAGAAAGCGGGTTCACGCGGACCGCGAACAGCCGCCAAATTCGTCGCATTCAAAACTCATCTCGAGGGCGCCTCCATTCCCGCGGGTGACTGTGAGATCTACGCATATCGAGGCGGTTACGGCGGACTTAACCGAGTCGAAGATGATTGGTACAACCTGTGCTTTATCGTTTCGGCTGACCTTACCAAAAAATACCGCGGCGATGCGGCCGAGATCATGCGAAAGGTCGTTTTCACAAATAAACGCGCCGCTCGCTCGCTCCGCGATGCACGAGTTGTCGAAGACTGGCTCGCCGTGCCGATCGAAAGGTACGGCCGCGCCGAACTCGCCCCGGCCGATGGTCTGCTCACGATCGGTGACGCAGCCGCCTTTATAGATCCGTTTACGGGCAGCGGCATTCTGCTCGCTCTCGAGAGTGCCAAAATTGCTGCCAACGTCATTGCAGGCGAATTCACAAATGACGCTTCGTTTACCTCCCTCGCCCGCGAATACACGCGACAATACAGCGTGGCGTTCGACCGGCGATTGCGCGTCTGTTCGCTCCTTAGGCACGCGGCTTTTGTTCCGCTGTTATCTGAAGCCGTAATCAATGTGCTTGCGATGAGCGATCGTCTAACCCGTCGTCTGGTAAGAGCGACGCGCCCGGCGACGGGAACTGCGTGACAATCCGGGTCGCTCACCCAATCGCGTTAAAGCCGCTCTTATGCTAATCTTTTCCGCGTAAATCAAATCCAATTAAGGAATAAGTTCTAGCATATGCTTGCATCGATATTTTTGCCGATTCTGTTTCTCTTCCAGGCTCCTGTGGTCGCTGCCCAACCTCCGGCTCCGCGTCCGACCGAAACGCCGCGACCCACGGCGACGGCCGATAAAGAAGAGCCGCCCGTTGTCACGAAACACACTGTTCGAGCTGGCGGACGCACGCTTAATTACACGACGACAACCGGTTTTATGCCGATAAAGAACGCCGTCTCGGGCGATACCGAGGCGCGCATTTTTTACATGGCGTACACGCTCGACAATCCGCCGGCGCGAAGGCCATTGATGTTCTCGTTCAATGGCGGGCCCGGCTCGGCGAGCGTATGGCTACACCTCGGTGCGCTAGGACCGCGCCGCGTCAAAATGCTCGACGACGGCCTGATGCCGCCGCCGCCATACCAGATGGAGGACAACGCTTCGACATGGCTGACCGAAACGGATCTGGTCTTTATCGACCCTGTCGGTACGGGTTATTCGCGGGCGACGAAGCCCGAATTTGCAGCGAAATTCTTCGGTCTGAATGGCGATATCGAATCCGTCGGTGAATTTATCCGGCTGTACCTCGGCCGTAACGAGCGTTGGACGTCGCCATTGTTCTTAGTCGGCGAATCATACGGCACGACGCGGGCTAGCGGCTTATCAAACTGGCTGTTCGAACACGGCATCGCGCTCAACGGAATTTGTCTGGTATCGACAATCATGAATTTTCAAACGCTGCGATTTGCCGACAATAACGATCTGCCGTTAGTGCTGATCTTGCCGAGCTACGCCGTTACCGCGTGGTATCACAAACGGCTTTCGCCGGCGATGCAGGGCAAATCAGTCGATCAGGTCGCGCAGGACGCGCGGAGCTTTGCAGCAAACGAATACATGCCCGCGATGCTGCGGATCGACCGCCTCACGCCAGGCGAGCGTGCGTCGCTAGCTGCGAAGTTCGCATCGTTCACGGGGTTATCGACGGACTTTGTCGAGCGGAACAACTTCCGGGTTGAGCTTGGCGAGTTTAACAAAGAGCTTCTGCGGAGCGAGCGTCGTACGACCGGCCGTCTTGACAGCCGGTTCAAGGGCATCGACCGCGACGCCGCCGGCGACGGGCCCGACAGCGACCCGTCGATGAACGCCATTCGCCCGCCCTACACAGCGGCGTTCAATGCGTATGTCCGCGGCGAGCTCGGTTTCAAATCCGACGTCGAGTACTACATTCTCGGCGGCGGCATCACGAGCCCTTGGAATTTCGGCCAGACAAACGGCTACGCCGATACCAGCAACGCGATGAAGTCCGCGATGGCGAAAAATCCGTATATGAAAGTGATGCTCGCCCAGGGTTACTACGATCTGGCGACGCCGTTTTACGCCGCTGAATATACCATCTCTGCGCTCAATCTCGATCCTTCCTTACGCAAAAACGTCAGCTTTGAATACTACGAGGCCGGACACATGATGTATATCGAAGTCGGCAGCCTGCGTAAGTTTCACGCGGATATAACCACCTTTATCGCAAGCGCTGTGAAAAAGTAATTTACTTCGAAAACATGGTGCAGGCACCGGCGTCGATGCGGGTGATGTACTCGAGGGCGAAGCGATAGCCGACCCTGACACTGCCGGGAATTACGTTTTCGAGCTTGTCGTTCGACGAGTGCATATACATTGGCCAATCAGCCGAAAGCGCGCTCAGCGTGATCGCGGGAATTCCCCGATCCTTGAACGAACTCGAGTCGGAGTTAGCACCCGGAATATTTAGCGGCGTGACCTGCACCTTGAGCTCCTTGCCAAGCTCCTGCGCCAGCTTGGTCATATTAGAACTCGAGGCATTATCCAAAACAACCGGATAACCGAGGCCAAAACTGTCGAGATTGACCATCGAGCAATACGTTGAAAGGCCATCTTTAGGTATCGCTTTCGCCATCACCTTCGATCCTTTTAACCCTTCTTCTTCGCGGTCGAACGCCGCGAAAACGTACGTTTTCTGCGTTTCGGCACTGCTTATGGTTCTCATAAGATGGGCGAGAATGACGATACCCGACCAATTGTCGATGATGCCGCAGCCGCTGCTGACCTTGTCAAAATGGCCTCCGATAATTACCGTTTCGTTCGTCTTGCCTTTCTTTGTAAAAACAACGTTCTGAACATCATTCGTCTTCTCGGCCTTGATCTCTGATTCGGTAGCGCCCATCTTAACAAAAAGCTTTTTGACAGCGTCGAGACGCTCATTGTTTTTGCACGGGCCGTTTAGATCTTCTTTAAGCTCGGCTTCGGTCGAGATTCGCGGGCCCGTCGGCTGAGCGGCCGGGGCCGGCTGACCGACAACGTTGTCGACTAAAAGAGCTGCGAACAGCAATCTTAGAATCGCATAAGACTTAATCTTCATGTTTTGTTTCTCCGTTAACTAATTGAATCGCGTGAACTAATACCGGACGGATGACCTCGAAACATTCCTCAACACCTTTTGGCGAGCCGGGCAGGTTGATTATAAGTGTCGTTCCGCGGATCCCGCAAATGCCACGTGAGAGCATTGCCATTGGTGTTTTGGCGGCAGTTTCACGTCGCATCGCTTCGGCCAGGCCGGGAGCTTCGCGTTCGATGACGCCGCGCGTCGCTTCGGGTGTGTTGTCACGTGGCCCAAATCCGGTACCGCCGGTTGTAACGATCAAGTTGATGTCTTCGCGTTCCGTCAGCGTATAGATCGTATCGCGGAGGTGTTCGAGGTCGTCGGCAACGATCGACATCTCGACGACCTCGGCGCCAACCGACAGCAGCAGTTCAGCAAGCCGTTTGCCCGACAGATCATTATCCCTACGACGCGTGTCGCTGACGGTTATGATTGCTGACCTGATCTTGATTGACATACGTTCGATAAGTTGCCACTAGCTTTAGCTAGTGGAAAACGTAAACCTACACAATCGGCTTTAGCCGAAATTCCTCTGCAACATTCCCAATCAGCTTTAGCTCAAGGTACATTATCGCGGAATTTGTCGAAACCAGCTCGAACCAAGAATTCGTCAAACTCGGTTTTGAAATTGGTGTTTCGATGATGAGCCTCCTGATTCGCGATGTACCTCCGCACACTATCCAATCCGGTGGGATTTACAGATACTGCAAAATATTCTTTTTGCCATCCAAATTTAGTCGAGGTGAGCCTGTGTTGATTAATCCAAAACGAAGACTCGCCTTTGATCAATTGCATAATCTTTTCAAGTGTCTGATCGGCACCTAAAGAAACGAGACAATGAACATGATCGACGTAGCCGTTAATCAGGTCGATATAGATTCCCTTAAGTTTTGCATTTTCACGAATATGCATGAAAACCTTCGTGCGAATGCTATCTGCCAGGAATGGCTCATGGTTCTGCGTGGACCAGACAAAATGTATCCAAACTTTTATCCAAGGCATCTTTTTTGCTAAAGGACTAAGCAAGAGTCCTTTTTAGACATTCGGCTAAAGCCTTAAGTATTTGCAATCTTATCCACTAGCTAAAGCTAGTGGCAACTTATGCGAATAATTATTTTTCACGTGGCGGTGACGTCCAACGCATCGAGTCTACTTCTTCGCCGGCCATACATCACGCTAAGCAGCACACCAAGAACTACGAGCAGCATTCCCGCGATCGCAAATGAGCTTTGTGCCTCGCCGAACACAAACCAGCCGACAGTCAGTGCATATATCAGCCCGGTGTAATTGATGATCGCGACGCCGGCAATGCGCTCCCTTTGCAACGCATTCGTCAAAAACATTTGTCCAAGCTGTGAAAAAACGCCTACGAGAAACAGATAAAACCAGTCCCAACCCTTTGGCGTCGCCCATTGAAAAAACAGGCTGATAAATCCTACAACTGCCCCAACGAGCTGAAAATGCAGCACGACCGTTAGCGGATGCTCACGCCCGCGCAAGCTGCGAACGAGATTATACGCAACACCCGAACAAAAAGCCGACACGATGCCGAGGGCCAGATAAAACGGCGAGATACGGTCGTCAAACCGCTCGATCACTAATACGCCGCTAAAAGCGATCGCGTAGAACATCCACTGCGCGGGTTTCACCTTTTCGCTGAGGATAAAGATCGCCAGTGTCGCCGTAAATATGGGCGAAAGGTACTGGATCGTTTGAGCCGACGCAAGCGGCATCTGTTGTAGGGTAAGAAAAAAGCAAAACAGCGCGGTCGTACCAAAAACACCTCGAAGCAGGAGCATCAGGTGATTTGAGCCGATCAGGCTCGCATTCGCCCGCTGCAACCCGATAACACAAAATACGGTGGCCACAATGCAGCGAAAAAACACGGTCTCCATCGCCGGAATATGGGCGACTTGCTTCACGCAGATGTTGGCCAAAAAAAATGCGAACGTCGATAAAAACATCGAACGCACGCCTTTTGTGAAAAATGTCGGTTTCTCGCTCAAACTACGAGAGTAATTTCTTCGACTCGCCGTTGCAACCGCAATCGTCACCGCAGTCCTTTTTCAACGAGAACGAGCGCGACTTTCTCCGTAGCTGCAACCCAGTGTAAATGCATGCGGCGAATATTATTGCGATCACGATTATTGCTTGGACATTCATACACTAGAATCCCATGGCCTTGCCACCCTGATATGTAATAAACGCGCCGAGATAAGCGAGCGCCGTCATATAACCTATCATAAACAGAGGCCACGACCACGAGTTTGTCTCGCGACGCACGACCGCAACCGTCGACATACACTGCATCGCCAGCACAAAGAAAACCATTAGCGTGAGCGCCGTCAGCGGTGTCCATGCCGGGCGTCCGTCGTCAGTCTTGGCGTCTCGGACAGCTGAAATAAGCGTTTCGGACTGCTCATTCTCGTCCTTTCCGACATTGTAGATAATGCTCAATGTCGAAACCAATACCTCGCGTGCGGCAAAACTCGCGATCAAGGCAACGCCGATCTTCCAATCAAAACCGAGCGGGGCAATGACCGGCTCGATCACGTGCCCGAGCCTACCGGCAAAGCTGTTTTTGAGCTGCTCGGACTCCGGCAGGACAACTTGTTGGCTTGTCGGCTGACCGCTGACTGCTGCCTGCTGACTGCTTCTCGGAAAATACATCAACGCCCAAAGTATTATCGAGATCGCTAGTATCACGGTTCCCGCCCGTTTCAAAAACAGAAACGCCCGTGTCAACATATTCTGAAAAACTGTGCGCAAGTTTGGCAAACGATACGGCGGCAGTTCCATCAAAAACGGCGGTGGCGGAGCTTTGAGAACCGTGCGTTTTAGGACGAATGCGACGGCGATCGCCACGATTGTCCCGAGTGCATACATTGCCAGCATCAGAACGGCCCCAAGCGAAATAAATCCGAGCACGGTTTGTCCCGCAAAAAAAGTGGCGATCATTAATGTGTAAACCGGCAAACGAGCTGAGCACGACATAAACGGGGCGATCATGATGGTGGCAAAACGGTCGCGTCGGCTTTCGATCGTGCGGGTCGCCATGATGCCCGGAATTGCACAGGCGAAGCTGCTGATTAGCGGCAAAAACGCTTTACCGTGAAGCCCGACACGCGACATCAGTTTGTCGAGCAAAAAGGCCGCTCGCGACATATAGCCGCTGTCTTCGAGCAGCGAAATAAACAGGAAGAGCAGCAAGATCTGCGGCAAAAACACGACGACACCGCCAACGCCCGCGATTATTCCGTCGGCGAGCAGGTCGCTGAGAATGCCGGGCGGCATCTCGGCGCGGACAAAATCGCCGAAAGCACCGAATCCCTTTTCGAGCAGATCCATAGGCAGGCTTGCCCACGAAAATATCGTCTGAAACACCAATAGCAATATCGCAACCAAAATGACGAGGCCAAAAAACTTGTGGGTTAGGATACGATCGATCTTGTCCGAGAGGCGATGGCTCTTTTGATCGCTGTGCCAAACCGATTCCTGTACGACCTGCGAAATAAAATTGTAACGCGCAAATATCCTACCGTGCGGCCCAGCCTCATCTTCCTTCTCGTCGTAAACATATGGCACGGTCGGCGTCGTATGTAGAACCTCGTTGACTTTTGCCGCCAATTCGGTCCTGCCGCGACCAGTTTTAGCGTTAAAAGCAACGACCGGCGTTTTTAATAGGGTCGCGAGCATCTCGACATCGATCTCGTGTTTTTGCTTTTCGAAAACATCGATCATCGTCAAAGCAATTACCACCGGAACGCCGAATTCAAACATCTGCATTACGAGATACAGGTTGCGTTCGAGATTCGTGGCATCTACTACGGCAACGATAGCGTCGGGTCGCGGCACACCGGCCTGTTCGCCCGTGATCAAGTCTCGGGCAATATGCTCGTCAAGAGACGTCGCGTCAAGGCTGTAAAGGCCGGGCAAGTCGATCACGTTCGCCGTCTTGCCGTTTATCGTCCAAGGCCCCTCTTTGCGCTCGACGGTAACGCCCGGATAATTTGCGACCTTTTGCTTGAGACCGGTTAGCGAATTGAAGAGGGTCGTCTTGCCTGCGTTTGGATTGCCGGCAAGAGCTATTGTGATTTGTGATTTATGTCCGTTGTCCTTCATTCATCGGCACGCCGCTGCACATTGCTAAACGCTCACTTCGATCGCGTCGGCCTCGCTCCTACGCATCGCAAGGCTATACCCGCGGACGCGAACCTCGATCGGATCGCCAAACGGTGCCATCTTGAGCACTTGCACCAAAACGCCTGGAATTACGCCCATTTCCATCAATCGCCGTGTCACACGGCCCGTGCCATTAACCGCCGTAACGCGTGCGTCCTTGCCGATAGGCAACTTCGTTAATGTCATTTTAGCCGTTTCGCTAATCTTTTCCTTCATACGAAATTCCTTCCAGATTAGAGTCTACGCTAATTGAAAATCATTTTCAATTGCATTTGAACGGTTACTCGCGAATACCACACTAATTTTTTTGATCTATTTATTGAGATTCGAAGTTTGAGAAAGAAGGTCCGCTTGAAAGGCGCCGAACGAGAGTCGAAGCGGCACACGCCCCTCTGTACTTAGCCAAACTTTCAAGGCAAGCGCGTCGAGCTCCGGATTGCCGGTAGTGATCGTTATCAACTGGGCGGATGTCTTTTCGCCATTCGAAATAAACTCTTCGGGGTTTGACGGCCGCAGCGTGAAGACATAAGCCTTTGATTCCCAAAACACGGCGACGCGTGTGTCATTTACAGGATTGCCCGGGTCCTTACTGGGTCTCAAATTAAACGAACGCATTGCATAGATCAGGGAAATAATGGTGTGCGTACCGATCGGAGCGTCGACAGGCTGTGGCCCGCCAAACGAGATCGCGCCCGTCCGTTTGTCAAAGGTCACGGTCTGATTAAGCCCGGACATCGCCGATGCGAATACTGTCTCACACCACCTCGGCGTCAGTGTCTCGGGATCGACCTGTACCTTTGCCGAATCGCCGAGC
>Ga0209798_10001984_pt1 | contig 12123 bp, 9 predicted proteins | sample DOMMetBare3Fresh_FD_187475 | JGI IMG/M metagenome (GOLD analysis project Ga0209798, IMG submission 187475) | Wetland sediment microbial communities from St. Louis River estuary, USA, under dissolved organic matter induced mercury methylation -... | ecosystem: Environmental > Aquatic > Freshwater...
TTTATTTTAAGGCACCACCACCTTTAGGTGGTACATAATTTAACCCGCTTTGAGCGGTTCACATTTTCAAGCCTCCGGCTTTGCCGGAGGTTTTTGACTTTTAAGGGTGGGACAGATAGTGGCACGATTTACAGTAACGGGTGATGTTGATCCTTTTTTGCACGTTAGCCTTTTACGCGGTGAAAAGATTTATTGCGAATCCAACGCCATGGTGATGATGGAGAGTGCTTTAGAGCTAAAAGGGAAAATGACGGGCGGGTTGGGTAGCGCTTTGATGCGCCGCTTTGCTAATGGGGAATCGTTTTTTCAACAGCATATTGAAGCGATACGAGGCGATGGGGATTGTTTGTTATCACCGACGCTGCCGGGTGCGATACAGGTTTTAGAGGTCGGTACTACCAGTTACAGGATAACAGATGGGGCGTTTGTCGCTGCGGAAAGCGGCGTTAGTTTGGCCGTACGGACACAAAGCTTAGGTACGGCTGTGTTTGGTCAAACCGGCGGTTTTTTTATCTGTGAAGCGACGGGGTTTGGCAAGCTGGCGGTGTCGGGTTTTGGTTCCAGTTTTGTGCTGGATGTTGAGCCCGGTAAGGACATTATTATTGATAATGCGCATGTGGTCGCATGGGATAGCGGTTTACATCATGAGATTTCCGTTGCTACGCAACAATCCAGTGGCCTTTTAGGGCAGCTGGTGAACAGTGTCACCAGCGGTGAGGGGATGGTGTTAAAGTTTTCGGGTAAGGGCAAGGTGATTATATGCTCGCGTAATCGTGAAAACTTTAGTTCATGGTTGCGTAAAGGGATGCCGGGTAATGGCTAATTGCTCTGGGTGCGGCTTGTTCGAGCGGTAATTTTAATTACTTATTTAGACCTGCGAGATTTTTAAAACCTCGCAGGTCTGGCGGAAACTACTTGTAACCAATGAGAGGTTACTGCTGGCTGGGTTAATGTGACTTAATCTGATGCAGCTTGTTTACACAGCGGACATATTTTGTCGCGCCGTTTGAATGGCGATTTTTACCGTTTCAGGAGCCGTGCCGCCGATATGTTTACGTGCCGCAACTGAGCCTTCCAACGTTAAGTAATCAAACACATCGGCAGTAATCAACACTGAAAACTGTTGTAATTCTGATAGTGAGATTTCCGATAAGTCACGCTTGCTTTCCAACCCTAAACGCACCGCCAAGCCGACCACTTCATGGGCATCACGGAAAGCCATGCCTTTGCGCACCAGATAATCGGCAAGATCGGTTGCTGTGGCAAAACCGCGCCTGGCGGAGTTGTACATATTGGCTTTTTTTGCGCTGATATGGGGGATCATGTCTGCATAAGCCCGCAAGCAATTGATTAGGGTGTCGGCGGTATCAAACAGAGGCTCTTTGTCTTCTTGATTATCTTTGTTATAGGCTAACGGCTGGCTTTTCATCAGTATCAGCAGCGACATTAAATGACCGGTTACCCGACCCGATTTACCGCGTACCAGTTCAGGTACGTCAGGATTTTTCTTTTGCGGCATAATTGATGAGCCTGTGCAGAAGGCATCGGGCATGTCAATAAAATCAAACTGGGCGCTGGACCACAAGATTAATTCTTCTGAAAAACGCGATAAGTGCATCATGATGATGCTGCCTACTGCGGCAAATTCAATTGCAAAATCGCGGTCGCTTACTGAGTCCAGCGAGTTAGCTGAAGGGCGGCTAAAGCCCAGTAAATCAGCGGTCATGTTGCGGTCGATGGGGTAGGAAGTGCCTGCTAATGCGGCAGCGCCTAAGGGCATGATATTGACCCGTTTACAGCAATCTTGCAGTCTTTCCCGGTCGCGAACCAGCATTTCAAACCAGGCCATCAGGTGATGGCCAAAGGTAATCGGCTGGGCAACTTGCAAATGTGTAAAGCCGGGCATGATGGTGTCTGCGTGTTGCTCTGCCAAATTCAGGATAGCGGTTTGCAGACGCGTGAGCTGATCGGTAATGTGCTGGATTTCACTGCGTAGATAAAGGCGAATGTCTGTAGCCACCTGATCATTACGGGAGCGGCCGGTATGCAGTTTTTTTCCTGCTATGCCTATTAAATCAGTCAGTCTGGCTTCAATGTTCATGTGAACATCTTCTTGCTTTATCGACCATACAAATTCACCGTTAGTTATTTCTTTGCCTATTTGTGTCAGGCCGCTAATGATAGCGTCACGCTCCTGCTCGGTTAGGATCCCGCAGTGCGCAAGCATGGTAGCATGGGCGATTGAGCCCTGAATATCCTGATGGGCCATGCGCTGGTCAAAATCGACAGAAGCGGTAAATACCTCAACAAAAGCATCGGTTGCCTGAGTAAACCGGGCGCTGGAAAGTTTTTCGGAATTAACGGTGGTCATGATGGTTTTTATGCGGATTAACTAAAGATGCGGAATTATACAGTTAAATGCCAGCTTATAAATCTAAAAGCGGCTAGCTACAGATAACATCCCTTGAAGGGATGTTATCTGTTTCAAAAATTGTTAATGACCAAAGCGGCATAATTTTGTATAGTGGGGCAGTTTGATTTTTTATAACGGGATGAGTCCTTAAGGGGTCATCCCGTTTTGCACATTTGAGGTGACGTGTTTGACTAAGGCTGCATTATTGGTGTTAGAAGATGGAACGGTATTTAACGGCGTATCTATAGGTGCGGACGGTTGTTCTGTAGGTGAAGTCGTTTTTAATACCGCGATGACGGGGTATCAGGAAATTCTCAGTGACCCTTCTTATGCCCGGCAAATTGTGACATTAACCTATCCGCATATTGGCAATACCGGCACGAATAGCGAAGACGATGAGTCGGTAGGTGTGTTTGCCAGTGGTTTGGTTATCAGGGATTTACCTTTATTGGCGAGTAACTGGCGCTGCGAAAAAACGTTGCAGCAGTATTTGCTGGATCATAATGTTGTTGCCATTGCTGATATAGACACACGTAAATTGACCCGTTTATTGCGTGACAAGGGTGCGCAACGGGGTTGTATTATGGCGGGTGAATCCGTTGATATTCAGACGGCAAAAACTGCGATTGCGGGTTTTCCTGGCCTAAAAGGCATGGATTTGGCTAAAGAAGTCACTACTTCCACGTCTTATGAATGGACTGAAAATATCTGGAATTTGCAAAATGGCTATACGCAAGCTGAGAATCTAACGAAACATGTTGTAGCCTACGACTTTGGCATTAAGCGTAACATACTCAGATTACTGGCTAATCGTGGCTGTCGCGTTACCGTTGTTCCTGCTGCTACAACCGCAGCAACCGTGTTAGCGATGAATCCCGATGGCGTTTTTTTATCCAATGGCCCCGGTGACCCCGAACCGTGTACCTACGCTATAGCAGCTATTAAAATCATACTGGAAAAGAAAATTCCGGTATTTGGTATTTGTTTGGGGCATCAATTGCTGGCATTGGCCAGTGGCGCTAAGACTGAAAAAATGAAGTTTGGCCATCATGGTGCGAATCATCCTGTACAAGAAATAGCTACGGGGCGCGTGATGATTAGTAGTCAAAATCATGGTTTTGCGGCCGATGAAGCCAGTTTGCCTGACAATGTTATTGCCACCTACCGTTCATTATTCGATGGCAGCTTACAAGGCATTAAACGCACAGATTGCCCTGCGTTCAGTTTTCAAGGTCATCCTGAAGCAAGCCCTGGACCGCATGATGTGGAATCATTATTTGATGAGTTTATGGTTATGATGAATCATGCAAGCAAACAATAATTAGACTAGTAAATCATAAAATGCCAAAAAGAACCGACATAAAATCGATTTTATTACTGGGTGCAGGCCCCATTGTTATTGGTCAGGCCTGTGAGTTTGATTATTCAGGCACACAAGCCTGTAAGGCACTGCGAGAAGAAGGTTTCCGCGTTATTCTGGTGAATTCTAATCCCGCCACGATTATGACCGATCCTGATATGGCGGATGCGATTTATATCGAGCCTATCGATTGGCAAACAGTAGAAAAAATCATAGCCAAAGAACGCCCCGATGCTATTTTGCCAACTATGGGCGGACAAACGGCGTTGAACTGTGCGCTGGATCTGGATGCGCATGGCGTGCTGGCGAAATATAACGTTGAGATGATCGGCGCGACCAAAGAGGCCATTAATAAAGCCGAAGATCGCGCGTTGTTTAATAAGGCGATGCGGAAAATCGGTTATGAAGTGGCCAAATCAAAAACCGCGCATACCATGGAAGAGGCCTTAGCGGCGCAAAAAGAAGTGGGTTACCCGACGGTTATTCGTCCGTCTTTTACCATGGGCGGTAGTGGCGGCGGTATTGCTTATAATAAAGAAGAGTTTGTCGAAATTTGTGAACGCGGTTTGTATTTATCGCCCACCAATGAATTATTGATTGAAGAATCAGTATTGGGTTGGAAAGAATACGAAATGGAAGTTGTGCGTGATTCCAAGGATAACTGCATTATCGTGTGTTCAATTGAGAATTTTGATCCGATGGGTGTGCATACGGGCGATTCGATTACCGTAGCCCCCGCGCAAACCTTGACCGATAAGGAATATCAGATTCTGCGTAATGTGTCTTTGGCGGTATTGCGTGAAATTGGCGTTGATACCGGTGGGTCTAATGTACAGGTGGCGATTAATCCGGTTGATGGGCGCATGATAGTCATCGAGATGAATCCGCGGGTGTCGCGCTCTTCGGCGTTAGCGTCTAAAGCCACGGGCTTTCCAATTGCCAAGGTAGCGGCTAAATTAGCGGTTGGTTTTACTCTGGATGAGCTTAAAAATGAAATCACCGGTGGTGCGACGCCTGCGTCATTTGAGCCAACCATCGACTATGTAGTGACTAAAGTGCCACGGTTTACTTTTGAAAAGTTTCCACAAGCCGATGACCGTTTGACTACGCAAATGAAATCAGTGGGCGAGGTGATGGCGATAGGCCGCACTTTTCAGGAATCGCTGCAAAAAGCCTTGCGTGGCCTGGAAATCGGCATTAGCGGTCTCGATGAAATAATCGACTTGAATACAGATGACGCCAAAGAAAAAATGCAGCGGGAAATGCGTCATCCAGGGCCGGATCGTTTGTTGTATGTTGCGGATGCTTTCCGTAGCGGCATGAGCTTGGCTGAGATTCATGATGTTTGCAAAATCGACCCGTGGTTTTTAGCGCAGATTGAAGATCTCATCCATACGGAACAATCGTTGGCCGCTAAAACCTTGTCAACCTTGAAAGAAGGCGAACTTTATAAGTTAAAGCGCAAGGGTTTTTCAGATAGTCGCATCGCTAAGTTGCTGAATACCTCTGAAACCGAAGTGCGTAATGTGCGCCATAAGCAGAATATTCGCCCTGTCTATAAACGCATCGATTCCTGTGCCGCTGAATTTTCATCGGATACGGCTTATCTGTATTCCACTTACGAAGAAGAATGCGAGGCGCGCGTTTCTGATAGAGAAAAAATCATTATTCTCGGCGGCGGGCCTAATCGAATAGGGCAAGGTATCGAGTTCGATTACTGCTGCGTACATGCGGCGTTGGCGTTGCGTGAAGATGGTTATGAAACCATCATGATTAATTGCAATCCTGAAACGGTTTCAACGGATTTTGATACCTCAGATCGTTTGTATTTTGAGTCATTAACACTGGAAGATGTGCTGGAAATTGTCCATATTGAAAAACCTAAAGGGGTGATTGTGCAGTATGGCGGACAGACGCCATTGAAACTTGCCCGTGCCCTGGAAGCGGCCGGTGTGCCGATTATTGGTACGTCGCCGGATTCGATAGATTTAGCGGAGGACCGGGAGCGCTTCCAGAAATTGCTGGAAAGACTGGGCTTGAAACAACCGCCCAATGCTACTGCCCGTTCTGTTGAACAAGCCGTTAATGCGGCTAAAGAGCTGGGTTATCCGCTGGTAGTACGGCCTTCTTATGTTTTAGGCGGGCGGGGCATGGAAATCGTTTTCAATGAAGAAGGCTTACAGCGTTATATGAAAGAGGCTGTCAGTGTTTCTAACGATGCCCCCGTATTGCTGGATCGTTTCCTTGATGATGCGGTAGAAATGGATGTTGATGCCATTTATGACGGCGAGCGGGTGCTAATCGGCGGTTTGATGGAGCACATTGAACAAGCGGGTGTGCATTCAGGAGATTCAGCCTGTTCACTACCGCCTTATGACTTGGCACCGGAGATGCAAGATCAATTGCGTACACAAGTAGCCAAAATGGCCGAGGCTCTGGGCGTAAGAGGGTTGATGAATACCCAGTTTGCGATTCAGGGCAACGATATTTATGTGCTTGAAGTTAATCCAAGAGCTTCGCGTACTGCTCCTTTTGTCTCTAAAGCTACTGGCTATGCGCTGGCTAAAATCGCCGCTCGGGTTATGGTAGGGCAAACCCTGGCGCAACAGGGTGTTACCAGAGAGCGTATTCCCGATTATTATTCCGTTAAGGAAGCTGTATTTCCGTTTGTTAAGTTTCCAGGTGTTGATCCCTTATTAGGACCTGAAATGAAATCAACCGGTGAAGTGATGGGCGTAGGGAAAACCTTTGGCGAAGCTTTCGCTAAATCACAACGGGCGGCGGGGGTTAATTTGAATGATAGTGGTAAGGTGCTAATCAGTATTCGCGATGCTGATAAGGCCAAGGCACCTGATATTGCCAGGATGCTGGTCGATAAAAAATATGAAATTGTCGCAACGGGCGGCACGGCAAAATTTCTTAAAGAGGCGGGTATCCCTTGTGAAGTGGTTTATAAGGTCAACGAAGGGCGGCCCAATACCGTTGACATGATTAAAAACGACCAGGTTCAGCTGATTATTAATACCACAGAAGGCAAAAAAGCGATTTCAGATTCCTTCACCATGCGTAGAGAAGCTCTGCAACACCGGGTTACCTATTACACAACGATGGCGGGAGCCAGGGCAGCCTGTTACGCACTGGGTGAATTAGATGCGGGTGATGTAAATTGTCTGCAAGATTTGCATAAGAGTTTAACTTGAAGGTTCAAGGTGTCAGTTTTTTTACCTTGCACCTTTAACCTTAATAAAATAATTAATGGAGTTTTTGAAAGATGATTAAAGTACCTCTCACCGTCAAAGGTGCAGAAAAATTACGCACGGAATTGGAAGAATTAAAATCAGTTGTGAGGCCGCGTATTATTGCGTCCATTGCTACTGCGCGTGCGCACGGTGATTTAAAAGAAAATGCTGAATATCATGCGGCGAAAGAGCAACAAAGTTTTGCAGAAGGGCGAATTGCTGAAATTGAAGGTAAGCTCTCCAATGCACAGATTATTGACATTACCAAGGTGGATGCTAATGGCAAAGTGGTGTTTGGTGCAACGGTAGAGATAGAGGACGTCGAGTCCGAGAAAAGAGTAACATATCAGATTGTCGGTGAAGATGAGGCCAGCATCAAGGAAGGTCGCATTTCGATAGGTTCGCCCATTGCGCGAGCATTAATAGGCAAAGAGGTAGAAGATATTGTTACGGTTAAAGCGCCGGGCGGGAATGTTGATTATGAAATTATGTCGATTAAATATATTTGAGAGGCGCAAGGTTAAAGGCGAAAGAAACCGTGCGTTTTCTCTTTCGCCTGAACTCTCGGTTTATTTGTTTGGATTCAATCGGTAAATAACGGCGATTTGGCCAATGGTCTGAATGAGCTCCGCGCCTGTAGCGGTACAGATTTTTTCACTGATCAGCTTGCGTTCATCGCGTTCTGCGCGTATTTTTATTTTAATCAATTCATGGGTGTTAAGGGCTTGTTCAATCTCCGCTAACACAGCGGCGGTAAGCCCTGATTGCCCAATCATAACCACGGGGTTTAAAGGATGAGCCTCAGCTCGAAGTTTTTTCTTATCTGCAGAGTTCACTCATTATTCCTAAATCAAAAAATCACATTACACTATACAACAGATTATGGGTCGAAGTAAAAGTAGTAGCCGCTGGATGCAGGAACATTTTGAGGATGAGTATGTCAAAATGGCTCAAGCACAAGGTTACCGTTCGCGAGCAGTTTTTAAATTGAAGGAAATTCAGGATAAAGATCAACTTATTAAGCCAGGCATGAATATTGTTGATTTGGGCGCAGCTCCGGGCGGATGGTCGCAGTATGCTCGTCAACTGATGGGTAAAAAAAATAAATTGATCGCGCTGGATATTTTGCCGATGGATGCGCTGGATGGCGTTGATTTTATACAAGGTGATTTTCGCGAAGAAGCTGTTTTGGATCAACTTCATGCTGCTCTGGAAGATGCGCCGGTTAATTTGGTGATGTCAGACATGGCGCCGAACATGAGTGGTAATAAAGGTGTGGATCAACCGCGTGCTATTTATTTGGGGGAGCTGGCATTAGATGCAGCCAAAGCAGTTTTAACAAAAGATGGAAACTTTTTGGTTAAGTTATTTCACGGAGAGGGTTTTGAAACATTTCATCATGAAGTACAACACTATTTTTCAAAAGTAGTCATCAGAAAGCCAAAGGCATCAAGGCCACGAAGTAATGAGGTTTATATTTTGGCCAAAGGGTTTAAATGATCTTTAGTCGCCCCTATATCTACAATATAGAGGAAATTGCTAGGTATTTGGTGAGTCCCAGATAAATAACGACAGTCAGGAGAGCTAACACCTGATATAATTGCAATGTTTTTTAAACCGAGAGCCGTTCGGGCCTAGGGTGTGTTTGTGAACGATATGATAAAAAATATAATCCTGTGGGTGGTCATTGCTGTTGTATTGATGTCCCTTTTTAATAATTTTGGCTCGCAAGGAGAGCGAGCCGATTCATCATTATCCTACTCCCAATTTATCGATTCGGTGAAAGCTGGGCAGGTACAGCAGGTGGTGATTGATGAGCATGTTATTAAAGGCAAGAATCAAGGTGGCCAGCTGTTTAGGGTTTACGCACCCACTGATTCCCATCTGATTGATGACCTATTGGCAAATGGTGTTGACATTAAAGCGGTTCCACCTGAGCAGCCTTCAATGCTTATGCAGCTGTTGGTTTCTTTTGGACCTATGTTGTTGCTTATCGCTGTCTGGGTTTTCTTTATGCGACAAATGCAAGGCGGTGGCGCGGGTGGTCGTGGCGCTATGAGTTTTGGCAAAAGTAAAGCGCGGATGTTGGAAGAAGATCAGATTAAAGTAACATTTGCTGATGTTGCCGGTTGCGATGAAGCTAAAGAAGAAGTTGTCGAAATGGTCGATTTTCTTAAAGACCCGGCGAAATACCAGAAATTGGGCGGCAAAATCCCAAGGGGAGCCTTGATGATTGGCCCGCCGGGAACGGGTAAGACTTTATTGGCGAGAGCCATTGCCGGTGAAGCCAAAGTGCCGTTTTTTACTATTTCCGGCTCTGATTTTGTAGAAATGTTCGTAGGTGTCGGGGCTTCCCGTGTACGGGATATGTTTGAGCAAGCCAAGAAACATGCGCCTTGTATTATCTTTATTGATGAAATTGATGCGGTGGGTCGTCAGCGCGGGGCAGGTTTAGGTGGCGGCAATGATGAACGCGAGCAGACTTTAAATCAGTTATTGGTCGAAATGGACGGTTTTGAGGGTAATGAAGGGATTATTGTCATCGCCGCAACGAATCGTCCGGATGTGTTGGATAAAGCTTTATTGCGTCCTGGTCGATTTGATCGTCAAGTCACGGTAGGTCTGCCTGATGTCAGGGGGCGTGAGCAGATTCTTGATGTTCACATGAAAAAGGTGCCCGTTGCCGATGATGTAGAGGTCAAATACATAGCTCAAGGAACACCCGGTTTTTCCGGGGCTGATTTGGCTAATTTGATCAATGAAGCGGCTTTGTTTGCCGCCAGAATGAATAAACGCGTTGTCAATATGTCGGACCTGGAAAAAGCCAAAGACAAATTGATCATGGGGGCTGAAAGGCACACCATGGTGATGGATGAGAAGGAAAAAACAATGACGGCTTATCATGAAGCAGGTCATGCCATTGTCGGCAAGTTAGTGCCTGAACATGATCCTGTCTATAAAGTCAGCATTATGCCTAGAGGTCGTGCGTTGGGTGTTACCATGTTTTTACCTGAAAGAGATCAGTACAGTGCCAGTAAACAAAAGCTGGATAGTATGATTTCGAGTTTGTACGGTGGACGTATCGCCGAGGAAGTAGTTTTTGGTTGGGAACACGTTAGTACGGGCGCTTCCAATGATATTGAGCGAGCCACTGAGTTGGCAAGAAATATGGTGACTAAATGGGGGTTATCTCAACGTTTAGGGCCATTGTCATACAGTGAAGAGGAAGGTGAAGTGTTTCTTGGGCGTTCGGTAACGCAGCATAAAACGGTAGCTGAAGAAACGTCTCATACTATTGATGAAGAGATTCGCTCGTTTATTGACCGAAACTACGAGCGCGCTGAACGACTCCTAAAAGAAAATATTGATATCCTGCATGCTATGGCAGCAGCGTTAATGAAGTATGAGACTATTGACAAATTTCAAATTGACGATCTGATGGCGCGTAAACCTGTAAGAGATCCTCAAGGCTGGGATGATAGACCTCCGCGTGGCGATGTTAAAACTGATGAATTTAAGGGTAAAGACGATAAAAAATCCGACAAATCAATAGGGCAGGCTGCCGAGCAAAGCTAAAATTATTTTTAGTTGATGATAAAGGAGAGGCCTAATGCCTCTCCTTTTTTATGTGCCAGTTCAGGCGCTTAAGGTACGGGTTCAGTAGGTAAGCTTTTGCCTTTAGCCTGTTTTGTAAAATATCACAATAATCTCTATTGGGTAGAGATTTCCAGGATTATCCAGGTAGCGAACATTAAAGATTTATGACAAGAAAATATTTTGGAACAGATGGTATTAGAGGAAAGGTGGGCGAACCCCCAATAACGGCAGATTTTTTATTGAAGCTGGGTTGGGCTGCCGGCAAGGTGTTTGCTGATGAAAAGCATGACTTTGTTCTGGTAGGTAAGGATACGCGTATTTCAGGCTATATGTTTGAATCTGCTCTTGAGGCGGGATTAACTGCCGCAGGCGTAGATACCCATTTGTTAGGCCCTATGCCTACTCCGGGCGTGGCTTATTTGACTCGTACGTTAAGGGCGCAGGCGGGTATTGTCATTAGCGCCTCGCATAATCCTTATTATGATAATGGGGTCAAGTTTTTTTCAGTGCAGGGAACCAAGCTGCCTGATGAAATAGAACAAAAAATTGAATACTATATTGATTCTCCAATGACGACGGTAGAGTCCTCGAAATTGGGCAAAGCAAAACGAATAACTGATGCGGCCGGCCGCTATATTGAATTTTGCAAAGCCAGTATCCCGACGCGATTTGATTTTAATGGCATGAAAATCGTCATTGATTGTGCTAATGGCGCCACTTACCATATAGCTCCGCATGTGTTTAGTGAAGTAGGCGCGGAAGTTATTGTAATAGGTGCCGAACCGAATGGACTTAATATTAATGATGAATGCGGCGCAACCAAGCCGGATAAGCTGGTTGCAGCGGTATTAGCTCACAAAGCGGATATTGGCGTAGCTTTGGATGGCGATGGAGATCGTTTGATCATGGTTGATCATAAAGGCGAAATCGTTGATGGAGATGAGATCATCTATATTATTGCAAAATCCAAACTGGAAGCAGGGCAAATGTCAGGGCCCGTAGTCGGTACGTTAATGACCAATCTGGGTATGGAGATCGGACTGAAGCAATTAGGAATCGAGTTGCTAAGAGCTAATGTAGGTGACCGTTATGTGCTGGAAATGATGAGTGAACATCACAGTATTTTAGGTGGGGAAAATTCCGGTCATATTATTTGCTTGGATAGAACCACAACAGGCGATGGCATCGTGTCCGCATTGCAGGTTATGGCAGAAATGCATGACAGCGGCAAGACATTACATGAATTAAAATCCGGAATGCAAAAATACCCGCAAGTTCTGGTTAATGTCAAAACTGCTAAAAAAGTCAATCCTGATACCGACGAATCGATACAAAAGGCTGTGCGGGCTGTTGAAGAAAAGCTTGGAGATAAAGGCAGAGTATTGCTAAGAGCGTCAGGCACAGAGCCACTCATTCGTGTAATGGTTGAAGGTGAGCATGCTGATGTAGTCAAAAATTATGCGCAGCAGTTGGCAGAAGATGTTAAGAAAGCAATGGGTGCTTGAATTAGGAGC
>Ga0209798_10001987_pt1 | contig 12117 bp, 9 predicted proteins | sample DOMMetBare3Fresh_FD_187475 | JGI IMG/M metagenome (GOLD analysis project Ga0209798, IMG submission 187475) | Wetland sediment microbial communities from St. Louis River estuary, USA, under dissolved organic matter induced mercury methylation -... | ecosystem: Environmental > Aquatic > Freshwater...
GCGAGGTGAGCGCTAGCACGACGCCGCGGCGGCGGCGCGGCCGCGGCGGCCGCGGCGCGCTCGGGGGAAGCGCGCGCGACTGCGGCCGGGGCTCGTCCGCCTCGGCGGGCACCGGGCGGCCGGGCGGCGGCTCCGCCGCGACCCGCGTCGTGTCCGCGCGGAGCGCCTGGGCGGCGGGGACCTCGACCCCGACGAGCGTCGGCTGCTCGGGAGCGACCGCCGGAGCCACGCCGCCGACCTCCTCGAGCCGGATCAGCACCACGGTGATGTTGTCGCGCCCGCCCGCGGCGTTCGCGGCATCGATCAGCTGCCGCGCGGCGTCATCGAGCCTGCCGGCGCCGGCGATCAGGTCGCGCACCTCGTCCTCGGTGATCATCCCCGTCAGGCCGTCGCTGCAGAGCAGGAACACGTCGCCCGCCTGCGCCGCGTAGGACCGCGTGTCGATCTCGACCGACGGCTCCGGCCCGAGCGCGCGCGTGATGATCGACCGCTGCGGGTGCTCGCCGGCCTCGGCCTCCGTGAGCTGGCCGCGGCGCACCAGCTCCTCCACGAGCGAGTGGTCGCGCGTGAGCCGCGTCAGCGCGCCGTCGCGCAGCACGTAGACGCGGCTGTCGCCGACGTGCGCGATCGCGACGTCCTGCTCCCCGACGTGCACCGCGGACAGGGTCGTTCCCATTCCCGCCCGCTTGATGTCCGCCCCCGCCAGCTCGTGGATCTCGCGGTTGGCTTCGAGCGCGCGCTCGGCGAGCGCGCGCTCGGGCGGCGTCGCGTCCGGCAGGCCCGCGGCGAACGTCCGGATCGCGATGCCCGACGCGACCTCGCCGGCCTGCGCCCCGCCCATGCCGTCGGCGACCGCGAACAGCGGCGCGCGCGCGAGCAGCGCGTCCTCGTTCGCCGAGCGCTGGCGCCCGGTGTCTGACTTCGCGGAGAACTCGGCGACGCGCAGCATCAGTGCTCGAAGGTGAACTCGGTCTCGCCGATCCGGACGTGGTCGCCGGGGTGCAGCGGCACCGGCCCGTGCAGCGGCGCGCCGTTGAGGTAGGTCCCGTTCGTGGAGCCGAGGTCCTCGAGCACGAGCGCCGATCCCTCGGGGACGATCTGGGCGTGGCGCGTCGAGGCGAAGGCATCCTCGAGCCGGATGTCGGTCCCCTCGCCGCGCCCCAGCACCGCGCCCGTCGACACGTCGAACGCGGAGCCTGCCTCCAGCCCGGCCGCGCGCTCGACGCGCAGGCGGGCGGGACCGTGCTGCGGCGCCCGTTCGACCTCGGGTTGCTGCGGCAGCCCGACCGCGGGGTGGAAGCCCGTCGCGTCCGTGGGGATCGCGCGCGGCGCCGCGGCGCCGCGCAGGTCCTTGAGCGCGCTGCGCGCGACCCACAGCAGGAACAGGTAGAGGACGGCGAGGAAGCCGAACTTCAGTGCGACGGAGACCGGGTCGAGCACGCCGCTACTCGAGCTCGAACGTCAGGTCGGTGGCGCCCAGCCCGAGCCGGTCCCCGGAGTGCAGGCGGTGGGCGCCGGCGATGCGCGCGTCGTTGACGCGGACGCCGTTGGTGGAGCCCAGGTCGACGAGCGTCCAGCCGCCGTCCGCGTCCGGGCGCAGCTGGGCGTGGCGGCGGGAGACGTCGGGGTCGGCGAGCACGACGTCGCACTCGCGCGAGCGTCCGACCACGACCCCGTCCGCGGGCACGATCAGCCGCCGATCGTCGAGCACGAGCAGCGCCGTCGGCCGGCGGGGCGCAGCGGCCGCGGGCTCGGCGGGTGCCGGCGGCGTGGCCGCGACCGGAGCCGCCGCGCGCGACTCGCGCAGCCGCTCGGCCGTCGTGTAGATCGAGGTGTGCCCGTGGTCGCCCTGCTCCGGCGGGCGCTCGGGGTGCGCCGCGCGGACCACGCGCGCGCGGATGCCGAACTCGCCCAGCGCGAGCCGCTCGTCCGTGTGGATCTCGACGCTCGGCCGGGTGAGCAGCTCGAGCCCCTCGGACCGCGCGTGCTCGAGCAGATGCGCGGCGAGCTCGGGGCGCAGCTCCTCCTCCACGACCGCGAGCCGCTCGCGATCCTGCGGCGAGAGGTAGATCGCGTACTCGTTGGGCGCGTAGCGGCGCTCGAGCGAGACGGTGACGTTGGCGTCCATCTCGCGCGTCAGCCGCCGCGCGAGCTCGAGCGGGCGCACCTCGGCGCGGAAGGCACGGCTGAACGTCCCCTCGACGAGGCTCGCGATCTTGCTCTCCAGGTTCCTCAGCACGCTCATGCGGGGCCCGTGGGCGATCGCCCGCATCTCGATGGGCGCACGCGATGCGGCGCTGGAGCGCCCCGGGGACGGTCCATGCTACGCAACGCCCGACCGGTCGGGCGAAGCGCGGCGCGCTTCGGTCGGCCCGGTGCGTTGCATCGTGCACGTCTCTTCAACGCGCCGGGTAGGCTCCCTGCCGGCCTGCGCCTGCCGTGGCGCGGCATCCGACCGGCTCGGCAGCGATACTCGCCCGGGCGATCCCGCAAGGAGCGAGCTTTTGTCCTTCTTCGAAGAGGGCGATGAACCCCGCAGGGCCCCGTCTCCGCGGCGTCCGCTGCGCGCCCGCGGGCCCGGCGCGGACCACCAGACGCTGCTCGCGCGGCGCGTGGTCGCCGGCGTCGTCGGGCTCCTCTTCATCGCGCTGCTGATCTTCGCGGTCAACGGGTGCCTCAACAGCGCCAAGAAGACCGCGCTCAAGGACTACAACCGCAATGTCACGCAGCTCGCGACGCAGTCCCAGGCGCAGGGCAAGCAGCTCCTCGACCTGCTGACGGGCGGCGCCGAGCCGCTGCAGCTGCAGGACCAGGTGAACTCGCTGCGCGGCGACGCTGACGACCTCGTGCGCCAGGCCAAGAAGGTCGACACCCCGGGCGAGATGAAGGCGCCCCAGCGCTACCTGCTGCAGTCGTTCCAGTTCCGCCGCAACGGGATCGCCAAGATCGCAGCCCAGCTGCCGGCGGCATTCGGCCAGGAGGGCGCCGACGCGGCGCTCAAGAAGATCGCCGGGCAGATGCAGTTCTTCGTCGCCTCGGACGTCATCTACCAGGCCGACGTCGCGCCGCTCATCCAGCAGGTCCTCGACGACAAGGAGATCGGCGGGCAGACCGTGGTGAAGAGCGCGTTCCTGAGCGACCTCGGCTGGCTCGACCCGGCCTACGTCGGGCGCCAGATCGGCGCTCAGGGCGGCAGCTCGCCGTCGACCTCGGGCACGCCGGCCCCGGGGCTCCACGGCACCGGGCTCGCGTCCGTCAGCGTCGGCGCGGTCGCGCTGGGCAGCCAGGCGAACACGATCCCGCTCGCCGGCGGTCCGCCGAGCTTCGACGTCAAGTTCACCAACCAGGGCGAGAACGACGAGACCAACGTCAAGGTCAAGGTCACGGTCACGCTGGCGAGCGGCGGCGGCACTCCCGTCACGGGGCAGGCCGTCGTGCCCGCGATCGCGCGCGGTGAGACGAAGACCGCATCGGTCAAGCTCAAGAGCGTCCCGCCGCGCGGGCGGGCGGTGAACATCCGCGTCGAGGTGGCCGCGGTGCCGGGCGAGAAGAAGACCGACAACAACTCGCAGACGTTCCGCGGGCTCTTCCGCTAGCGCGGCCCGCCGCGGCGCCTATCCTTCCGAGCCGTGAACGACCTGACGACGACCCAGGGCATCGTCGCGCTCGCGGCGGCGGCGGCCGGGTTCGTCGCGCTCGTGCTGTGCGGCATCCTGCTGTTCCGCCTGCGCCGCCTGCGCCGCGAGCAGACGACCGTGCTCGGCGCCCACGGCACCCAGGACCTCGTCGCGCACGCGACCGGCCTGCAGCGCGAGTTCACCGTCCTGCGCGACTACGTCGACGAGCTCGCCGGGCGGCTCGATGAGCGCATGGGCCACGCCGAGCAGCGGCTGGACGGCGCGATCGCGCACCGCTCGCTGGTCCGCTACGACGCCTACGGCGAGCTCTCGGGGCATCAGTCGACCTCGCTCGCGCTGCTCGATGCGGGCGGCTCCGGCGTCGTCCTGTCCTCGATCGTGCACCGCGAGCACGCGCGGCTCTACGCGAAGCCGGTCCGCGACGGCAAGGGCTCCGAGCTCGAGCTCTCGCCCGAGGAGACGGCCGCGGTCCGCCGCGCCCTGGCCGGCGACACCGCCACGCTCGCCGACTGATGCGCATCGGCTACCTCGGTCCCGAGGGCACCTTCGCGGAGGAGGCGCTGATGACGGCGCTCGACGCCTCCACGTTCGAGCGCGTGGCGCTGCCGACGAACTACGACACCGTGATGGCGGTGCACGACCGGATCGTCGACCGCGCGCTCGTGCCGATCGAGAACTCGCTCGAGGGCTCGGTGAACGCGACGCTCGACGCGCTCGCGCTCGAGGCCGACGACGTGGTGATCGTCGGCGAGCTGGTGCACCCCGTCCGTCACTGCCTGATCGCGCGCACGGCACTCGAGCTGAGCGCGATCGAGACGGTCGTGTCCCACCCGCAGGCCAACGCGCAATGCGCGCGCTTCATCCGCGAGCGCCTCGGCGGCGCGCACGTGGTGGCCGCGAACTCGACCGCCGATGCGGTGCGGCTCGTCGCCGCCACCGACGAGCCGTGGGCGGCGCTCGGCAACCGGCTCGCCGCGGAGCTCTACGACTGCGAGATCCTGCTCGCCGGTGTCGAGGACGTCCAGGAGAACGAGACGCGGTTCGTGTGGCTCGCCCCGACCGGCACCGAGATCGAGAGCCACGGCCCGTGGAAGACCTCGCTCGTCTTCTGGGGCGTCGGCGCGCAGGCCCCTGGATGGCTCGTGCGCTGCCTCTCCGAGCTCGCCTTCCGGGGCGTCAACCTGACGAAGATCGAGTCGCGGCCGCGCAAGCAGGGGCTCGGTCGCTACATGTTCTTCCTCGACCTCGAGGGTCGGGCGAGCGACGACGTCGTGGCCGCCGCGATCGAGGCGCTGCACGGCCACGCGGAGGGTCTGCGGCTGCTCGGGTCCTACCCGGTTGCGACCTGACGGCGCCTGCGCCAGGCCGCGGCCCAACCGACCGAAATTGCGCGGAGCGCCCGGTACACTGCCGCCAGGCTCATGCCCAGCGCCACGCCACCGGACCCACTCGTCCTCGCGCCGCAACTGCACCAGCGGCGCGGGAGAGACGGTGGGCGGGTGCTGGTTCTGAACGCGACCTTCGAGCCGATCAACGTCTGCACGGTGCGCCGCGCGACGGTGCTGCTGCTCAAGGAGAAGGCGGAGCTCGTCGAGCGCGGGTCCGCCGTGCTGCGCTCCGGCTCGGCGACGCTGCCCAAGCCGCTCGTGATCCGGCTCGTGCGCTACGTCCGCGTCCCGCGCGACACGCACCGGCGCAAGATCACGCGGCGCGCCGTCTTCGCGCGTGACGACTGGACCTGCCAGTACTGCGGCGCGCGCAGCAACCTGACCGTCGACCACGTGATCCCGCGGTCCAAAGGCGGGCCGTCGAGCTGGGACAACATCGTCGCCTCGTGCGCCCCGTGCAACCGCCGCAAGGGCGACCACCTGCCCACCCAGGTCGACATGCACCCGCGCCACGCTCCCAAGCCGCCGAGCCCGCACATCTTCGTCCACGTCGCCAGCCCCACGATCCCCGGCCCCTGGCGCCAGTACCTCGCCTGGGCCGCCTGAGCGCGGACCCGACCCAGGGCGCGAGCCTCTACGCCTGCGCTCGCCAGCCCCGGTCCCGCCACGACGACAGGCGACCCAAGAAGAACGCCCGAGAGGCGCGAAGGGCGCCTTCGACTGAGGCGCCCTTCGCGTGCAGCAGTGCTGGCGTAACCAGAAGGCGGTGGTCAAGGCCGGTGGGACGAAGCCGGCGCCACCTTCGGCGGTGTCCCGGGATGGATTCCGCTAAGCGGGTCCAGCGTCCGTCCTAACGGCCGGACACCTCCAGGGTCCCGAAAAAACTGTCACTCAACGTAGGACCACCTCCTTTCTCTGGTGGAGGCAGAGTAGCGAATGGTCGTGACGCCGCCTACTCGTCGTCGGCGTCCGCGAACTCGCTCTCGTCGTCGTCCACGTCCACGTCGGGCTCCACGACAGCCACGCCGTCGTCCCCGACGGCCGGCTCGCCCGCCAGGTCGGCGAGCTCGGCGGCCGGCGCCTCCGGCGCGTCCTCGGACTCGACCACGAGCGCGACCGCGCTGACGCAGTCGTCGTCCTTGATGTTCATGACCTTGACGCCCTGCGAGGCGCGGCCGTAGCGGCTGATGCCCTTGACCGAGGTCCGCTGCACCATCCCGTTCTGCGAGATGAAGACGAGCTCCTGGTGCTCGCGCACGACGAGCGCCCCGGCGAGCGCGCCCTTGCGATCGGTCAGCGCGATCGTCTTGACGCCCATCGTGCCGCGGCCCTTGACGGGGTAGTCGGAGATCAGCGTGCGCTTGCCGTAGCCGTTCTCGGTGACGACGAACAGCTCCTGGTCGTCGCGTGCGACGTCCATCGCGAGCACGGCGTTGTCCTTGCGGGCGACGTTCATGCCCTTGACGCCGCTCGTGTCGCGGCCCATCGAGCGGACGACCTGCTCGTTGAAGCGCGACGCCTGGCCGGAGCGCGAGACCATGATCACGTCGTCCTCGCCGCTCGTGCGCCGCACCGCGACGAGCTCGTCGTCGTCGCGGATCTTGATCGCGATGATCCCGTCGGCCTTGATCGGCGTGTTGTAGGCGAGGAACTCGGTCTTCTTGATCATCCCCTTGCGGGTCGCGAAGACGAGGTACTTGCCCTCCGTGAAGTCGCGCGTCGAGAGCACCGACTGCACGCGCTCGCCGTCGCGCAGCGGCAGCAGGTTGACGAGCGCGCGGCCCTTCGCCGTGCGCGAGGCCTCGGGCAGCTCGTAGACCTTCTGGCGGTAGACCTTGCCGCGGTTGGTGAAGAACAGCAGGTAGTCGTGCGTCGAGCAGATGAAGAGGTGCTCGATGTAGTCGCCGTCCTTCATGTCCATGCCGGTCACGCCCACGCCGCCACGGTGCTGCATGCGGTACGTCGCCAGCGGCAGCGACTTGATGTAGCCGCTCTTCGTGATCGCGATGACCATCTGCTGGTCGGCGATCAGGTCCTCGATGTCGAGCTCGTTCTCCGACGCCGTGATCTCGGTGCGACGCTCGTCGCCGTAGCGGTCGGAGATCTCCTGCAGCTCCTCCTTGATCAGCGAGAGCACGCGGGCCTCGTCGCCGAGCAGGTCGCGCAGCCACGCGATTCGCTCGAGCACGTCCGCGTGCTCCTGCTTGATCTTGTCGGCCTCGAGCGCGGTCAGCCGGCGCAGCGTCAGCTCGAGGATCGCTACCGCCTGGCGCTCGGTCAGGTCGAACTTCTCGACGAGCCCGTTGCGGGCGCTCTCGGCGTCGGCCGATCCGCGGATCAGCGCGATCACGGCGTCGAGGTGGTCGAGCGCGACGAGGAGGCCCTGCAGGATGTGGGCGCGCGCCGCCTTCTCGGCCAGCTCGTGCTTGGCCCGGCGCACGACGACCTCGCGCTGGTGCGTGACGTAGGCGTGGATCACCTCGCGCAGCGAGAGCGTGCGCGGCACGTTGTCGACGAGCGCGACCATGTTCACGCCGAACGTGCTCTGCATCGGCGTGTGCTTGTAGAGCTTGTTGAGCACGACCTTGGGGATCGCGTCGCGCTTGAGCTCGATCACGAGGCGCATGCCGTTGCGGTCGGTCTCGTCGCGCAGGTCGGAGATCTCGGGGATCTTCTTGTCGAGGACGAGGTCGCGGATCTTCTCGATCAGGCCTCCTTCGCCGCCCTTCTTGACCATGTAGGGCAGCTCGGTGACGATGATCGCCTCCTTGCCGTGGGTCAGCGGCTCGGTGTGCGCGCGAGCGCGCACACGTACGCGCCCGCGACCGCTCGCGTAGGCGTCCTTGATCCCCGAGAGGCCGAGGATCGTGCCGCCGGTCGGGAAGTCCGGGCCCTTCATGTGCTGCATCAGCCCGACGACGTCGATGTCGGGGTCGTCGATGTAGGCGACGACTGCCGCGATGGTCTCGCGCAGGTTGTGCGGCGGGATGTTCGTCGCCATGCCGACGGCGATGCCCGACGAGCCGTTGACGAGCAGGTTCGGGAAGCGCGCGGGGAGCACGACCGGCTGCTGGCGCGATCCGTCGTAGTTGGGCACGAAGTCGACCGTGTCGGCGCTGAGGTCGCGCAGCATCTCGGTCGCGATCCGTGCCAGGCGCGCCTCCGTGTAGCGCATCGCCGCCGCCGGGTCGTCGTCGACGGAGCCGAAGTTGCCCTGTCCGTCGACGAGCGGGTAGCGCATGGAGAAGTCCTGCGCCATGCGCACGAGCGTGTCGTAGATCGCGGTGTCGCCGTGCGGGTGATAGTTGCCCATCACCTCGCCGACGATCTTGGCGCACTTCGAGTAGCTGCGGTTCGGCTGCAGCCCGAGCTCGTTCATCGCGTAGAGCACGCGTCGGTGGACCGGCTTCAGGCCGTCGCGCACGTCGGGCAGCGCGCGCCCGACGATGACCGACATGGCGTAGTCGAGATACGACGAGCGCATCTCCTCCTCGAGCCCGCGGGGCTCGACGTTGCCGCCGGTGAGCTGCTCGGCGCTAGACATCGAGGTTCGCCACTAGGCGCGCGTTGTCCTCGATGAACTGGCGCCGCGGCTCGACCTTGTCGCCCATCAGCATCGAGAAGATGCGATCGGCTGCGGCGGCGTCGTCCATCGTCACCTGCGCGAGCGTGCGCGAGGCCGGGTCCATCGTCGTCTCGCGCAGCTGGTCGGCGTTCATCTCGCCCAGGCCCTTGAAGCGCTGCAGCTTCGCGCCGCGGCCGGCGACCTCGAGCACGACGCGCCGCAGCTCCTCGAACGAGCGCGCCTCCTCCTGGTGCTCGCCCAGGCGCACCTCGAACGGGGGCGTGCCGGCGACCTCCACGAGCTCGGCGTGCACGCGCGCGAAGTGACGGAACTCCTGCGTCTCGAACAGCGTGCGCGCGAGCCGGTGCGTGACCGCGAGCCCGGTCTTGCGCTCGACCGAGCGCACCGTGACGAGCCCGTTCTCCTCGCCCATGAGCTCCGTCTCGTAGGCCTCGCCGTCTGCGTCGTCGCGCTTGACAAGCTTGATCAGGCCGGCCGCGTCCCCGATCCCCTCGTCGAGGACGTGGGACTCCTCGAGGAACGTGATCGTGTCCTGCCCGTAGCTCGCGCGCAGGGCCATCGACCAGCCCTCGTACTGCTTGAGCAGCCGCCGGTACTTCAGCCACCGCGGCTCGGTCACCTTGAACTGGGTGTTGTGGCGGTCGAAGATCGTGAGCTTGTCCCACTTGTCGCCGAGCAGGATCGCCTCGAGCTCCGACTCCTTCTCGATGTAGCGCTCCTGGCTGCCCTGCTTGAGGCGGTAGAGCGGCGGCTTGGCGATGTACACGTAGCCGGCCTCGATCAGCTCCTGCATCTCGCGGAACAGCAGCGTCAGCACGAGCGTCCGGATGTGCGCGCCGTCGACGTCGGCGTCGGTCATCAGCACGACCTTGTGGTAGCGCGCCTTCTCGATGTCGAACTCGTCGCGCACGCCGGTGCCGATCGCGGTGATCAGGTTCTGGACCTCGGTGTTCTGCAGCACCTTGTCGATCCGGCTCTTCTCGACGTTGAGGATCTTGCCGCGCAGCGGGAGCACCGCCTGGGTGGCGCGATCGCGCCCCTGCTTCGCCGAGCCGCCGGCGGAGTCGCCCTCGACGACGAAGATCTCGGCGAGCGACGGGTCCTTCACGGAGCAGTCCGCGAGCTTGCCGGGGAGCGTCGAGTTCTCGAGCGCGGACTTGCGCCGCGTGAGGTCGCGGGCCTTGCGCGCGGCCTCCCGGGCGCGCGACGCCGACAGCGCCTTGTTGATCACCTGGCGCGCGTCGGTCGGGTTCTCCTCGAAGAACTCGGCGAGGCCCGCGTTGACGATCGACTCGACGAAGCCCTGCATGCCCGGGTTGCCGAGCTTCGTCTTCGTCTGGCCCTCGAACTGCGGGTCGCGCAGCTTCGCGGAGATGACTGCGGTGAGGCCCTCGCGGACGTCCTCGCCGGCGAGGTTGTCGTCCTTCTCCTTGAGCAGGCCCTTGTCGCGCGCGTACTTGTTCAGCGTGCGCGTCAGCGCGGAGCGGAAGCCCGACAGGTGCGTGCCGCCCTCGTGCGTGTTGATGTTGTTGGCGAACGAGAAGATCGACTCCTGGTAGGAGGAGTTCCACTGCATCGCGACCTCGACGGCGCCCTCGTCGCTCTCGCCGCTGAAGAAGATGACCTTGCGCTGCACCGCGTCCTTGTTCTCGTTGAGGTAGCGGACGAAGTCCTCGATGCCGCCCTCGTACTGGAACTCCGCGCGCGCGCCCTCGCCGCGCTCGTCGACGATCGAGATCTTGAGGCCGCGCGTCAGGAAGGCCGTCTCGCGCAGGCGCTGCTCGAGCGTCGCGAACTCGAAGTCGAGCGTCTCGAAGATCTCGTCGTCGGGCAGGAACGTGATCGACGTGCCGGTGTCGCTCGTCTTGGCGCCGCGCTCGAGCGAGGCGCGCGGTGCGCCGCGCTCGTAGGGCTGCGTCCAGACGTGGCCGTCGCGGCGCACGGTCACGATCAGCGACTCGGAGAGCGCGTTGACGACCGAGACGCCGACGCCGTGCAGGCCGCCCGAGACCTTGTAGCCGCCGCCGTCGCCGAACTTCCCGCCGGAGTGCAGGACCGTGAGCACGACCTCGAGCGCCGGGCGCTGCTCCTTCTCGTGCATGGCCACGGGGATGCCGCGACCGTCGTCGCTGACGGTCACCGAGTTGTCCGGATGGATCGTGACCTCGACGGCGCTGCAGTAGCCCGCGAGGGCCTCGTCGACCGAGTTGTCGACGACCTCGTAGACGAGGTGGTGCAGTCCACGCGCGCCGGTCGAGCCGATGTACATGCCCGGGCGCTTGCGGACCGCCTCGAGCCCCTCCAGGACGGTGATGTCCTGGGCGTCATACCCCGCCGAGCCGCGCTGCGAAGCGGCGGCCCCGTTGTCCTTCGCCAAGAGTTCCTCCGGTACATCGAGCGCCCCGGAGCCGCGTCAGTCGACACGGGCGGGGCGCGCACGTTTGACAGTTCTTATGGTACCACAGCGGCTCGCTGGACCCCGCCGTCAGCGGTCACGAAATACCTGCAAAATGGCACTTTTCTCGACGCGGCGGCGCGTCCCACAGCGCCATCGGCCGCGGCTCACCGCCGCGGCGCTCGCGCGACGCAGCGCAGGGCCTTGACGAGCGGTCGCCCGAGCGCCGCGTTGAGGCGCTCGACGAGCTCGTCGGACATCAAGTCGAGCTCCTGCGCCCAGACGGCGGAACTGCACGAGAGCGTCACGATCCCGCCGCGCTCTGCGGTCGGCTGCGCCTCGCGCGCGAGCGCCTCGCCGGCGACGGACTGCCACGTGCGCTGGATCTGCGCGAGCGGCGTGGACGGCGCCAGCGCGCGCGCATAGCGCTCGAGCTCCGCCGCGAGCGAGCGCGGCGCGCGGCGCTTCACGCGGCCGCCGCCAGGATCGCGCCCTCGCGCACCGCCAGGCGCACGACGTCGGCGCGCTGCCCGTCGGGGACGTGGCTCAGGTCGGTCGTCGAGATCACGCTCTGACCACCCCCGCGCAGCAGGTCGACGAGGCGCGCGCGGCGCTCGCCGTCGAGCTCGCTCATCACGTCGTCGAGGAGCAGCAGCGGTGGCGCGTCGCGCTCGCGAGCGAGCACGTCGCGCTCGGCGAGCAGCAGCGCGAGCAGCGCGAGGCGCTGCTGCCCCTGGGAGGCGTAGGTCCGCAGCTCGCGCCCGACGCGGCGCAGGGCGAGCTCGTCGCGGTGGGGCCCGTGACCGGTGAACCCGCGCGCGAGATCGAGCTCGCGACGCTCGCGCAGCTCGGCGGCGAGCTCCTCGGGCGCGCTCGCCTTGCTGCGCGGGCGGTAGGCGAGCTCCGGCTCGCCGTCGAGGCCGAGCTCCGCCGCGCGCTGCGCGAACGGCTCCGCCAGCAGCGCGACGAGCCGTGGAAGATAGGGCTGCGCCCAGCCGCCGACGCCGGCACGTGTCGTCGGTGCGCGGGGCCCCAGCATCGGCGAAATCAAAACGATCCGTTCGAACGCGGCGCCGTTCGGCGTGGCTGCGGTATGCAGCGCGAAGCCAC
>Ga0209798_10001988_pt1 | contig 12116 bp, 11 predicted proteins | sample DOMMetBare3Fresh_FD_187475 | JGI IMG/M metagenome (GOLD analysis project Ga0209798, IMG submission 187475) | Wetland sediment microbial communities from St. Louis River estuary, USA, under dissolved organic matter induced mercury methylation -... | ecosystem: Environmental > Aquatic >...
GTGATGCAGCGGCTACATTAGCAGGTGTACGGAAAATACCCATACCAATAACAAGGCTTATCACTATCATGGTGAAATCGAATACTCCTAATTTATTCTTAGCAGTCATGCCTTGAAGATACTAAGAAAACATTCTAACTTGGCGGAACTATTCTCTGCTTTTATGAAAAAAGTTATTTCTTTTTTATACTTCTTATTTTTATTCATTAATTGTTTTGCGCAACCGGAAGAATCTGACTCATTGAGAACAATGGAAGAAGTTACTGTAAGAGCTTTTGAACAAAACAGAAATTCAAAACTCACTACTGCATCAGTAAAAATAATAGAACGAAATAATGCCGACCGATATAATAAGACTTCCCTGTTAAATGGGCTGAATACGGTTGCAGGCGTAAGAATGGAAGAACGAAGCCCGGGCAGTTATCGGATCAATATCCGCGGAAGCTCATTACGTTCTCCGTTTGGAGTAAGAAATGTAAAAGTATATTGGAATGAAATACCCATCACCGACCCGGGTGGCAATACTTATTTTAATCAGTTTGCTTATAACAATTTTTCTTATATAGAAATTTTCAAAGGTCCGGCTGGAAGTATGTATGGTTCAGGCACGGGCGGATTAGTGCTATTAAATAACCTGGACAAGTGGCAACCGGGAACCAGTTTTGAATACCTGACTGGTAGTTATAACCTTCAGAATATTTTTGCTTCGGCAAGATTTGGAACAAAGGAAAATAAAAATCAATTTACCTATGCACATAATCAAAGCAATGGATTCAGACAACAAACAAAATTGCGTAGGGATAATTTTTCCTGGTATTCTCAACTTAAATTTTCAGATAAACAACAACTTTCTGCTTCGGTACTTTTTACCGATATGTATTATCAAACACCCGGCGCATTGACACTTGCAGAATATAAAGCTAATCCTAAAGCTGCAAGACCCGCAGGAGTTGGTTTTCCCGGTGCAGTAACTGCACGGGCAGCAATTTATCAGAAAAATTTTACAGCGGGTTTTACAAATAATTATTCTTTCAGCACATTTGTAAAAAATTCAACAACTTTATACGGCGCATTTACACAAATAAAAAATCCTGCAATCCGCAATTATGAAAGACGTAATGAACCTGGTTATGGCGCCAGAACTGTTTTTACTTATACCAGAAGGCAAATAACAAACTATTCGGGTAAGAAAGAAAGCAGCTTTCAATTAGTCGGTGGCAGTGAATTCCAAAAAGGATTATTCAATACACAGGTGGCAAAAAATAAAAATGGAAACCCGGATTCAATACAAACAAATGACGATATCAATTATACTGTGTATAGTTTATTTATTCAGGGAGATTTAATATTAAAAGAAAGCTGGATTATTAATACCGGCATCAGTCTGAATAAAACAAGAGTAGAAATTTCAAGATTAAGTAACTATCCGGTAATAAAACAAAGCCGCAGTTACCGGAATGAATTAGCCCCAAGGTTTTCTATAAAAAAAATATTCACTGATGAATTCCATCTGAAAGCTACATTTTCAAGAGGGTTTTCTCCACCAACAATTGCTGAATTGTTGCCTTCGACAGGTATAATTAGTACCAATCTTGAAGCTGAATATGGATTGAATTATGAGATGACTGCCGGTTTTGAATTTTTTAAAAGAAGGCTAATTGTTGAAGCAACAGGTTTTTGCTTTAAACTCAATAATGCACTGGTACAGCGTCGTGATATTTCCGGTGCTGATTATTTTATAAATGCCGGGGATGTAAAACAAAAAGGCATTGAACTTCATTCTGATTACACTTTATCAGCAAAGTCACAATCTGTAACGGATTATATTATTATTCAGGCGGATTATACTTATAATCATTTCCGCTATGGAAATTTTAAAAAGGGAGTTGATGATTATTCAGGCAAGACTGTTCCTTCTGTACCTGCCAATACATTTTCATTATTAACAGATATAAATTTCAAAAAAAGATTTTATGCAAACCTTACATATTACACTGCATCAAAAATATTTCTAAACGATGCAAATACTTCATTTACTGAATCTTATCATTTACTGGGATTTCGTTTTGGATGGAAAAAATTATTAAAGAACAAATATAAATTGAATTTTTATGGAGGTATAGACAACTTGCTTGATGAAACGTATAGTTCGGGAAATGATATAAATGCCACATCTGGCAGATACTATAATGCAGCTCCCCCGCGAAATTATTATGCAGGATTTTCTTATCAATGGATTAAAGTGCCTGTAAAAAAGTAAACCACTTTAATATTTTATCACCGGGCATTCTAATTTATTTTTTATTCCCATTTTATATATTGCTCCTATAGATGTTGTATGGTAATGATCATTTTTATTTGGATTCGCAGCCCTGCTAAATCCGTCCATATAATCTGTAAAGACAAGACGATATGCGGCTTCAGCATTCACTGCAAACCGTTGAGACACTTCGTACCTCACTCCTGCTCCTACCGGAATTACCGGTATCATTTTAGGCAGATGGTGGTTTGCATCTGCTGCGAGGCCAGCTGTTATTTCAGATCCATCACCAAAATAAGCAGCATTATAATTGCTCCAGTCCCTTTTGATTTTTAATATACTGATGCCGGCACCAGCAAAGAAATATGGTGAAACTCCTTTTTCTGCATAGTTTTTTCCGAAAGCATTCCAAACCAGTAATTCTGATAATTCAACTACAGGTGTACGAAAATTAAAATTGCGTTGCTTCCTGTATTCCGGGTTATTATATTTTGCATCATCTCCCCGCAGACCACCGATAGCAAGGTTTGTACGTAAAGAAAAAGAGGAGCTTAAATTTTTACTTCCATGTATAATTATTCCTACCCGCATTGTTTTGAAAGCACCCAATTGCTCCGGTGTCAAATCGCCCTGGTATATAAATAATGCCGGGCTTGCACCTATTTCGAATTTTTTTATTTTCTCTTGTGCTCCGGCAGTAAATGAAATACAAACTATAATAACGACTATTACTTTTTTCATATCGATCATTGCATATTATTTTTTCAGAAAGCTATCAGTTGGCTTCCTCCCTGTTAATTAAACACAGTAGTTTTGGAATTTAATAATAGAGACAGGATAGAATTGGAGATAGATGTAATGTCTCAACGATAAAACCGTTAATACATTGCTACTCTCTTTGTTAAAAATTCAGGATAATTTTTTAGAATTGCTTCATGCAGACTATTACTTATGACTGACCAGAAGAAAACTGAAAAGTTTATTCTACTGACAAAATATTTTTTAATAAAAAATAAATTCTTTGTTGAAAACTATTTCTGCAATAATAACTTCTCTCCCTACATTTGCTGCGATTTGGTTTCCTGACCCTGAAGGTCGGGATGAAAAGGGAAATCCGGTGTAATTCCGGTGCTATCCCCGTAGCTGTAAGCTCCGCGAGATTGTTTATACCACATGCCACTGTCTTGATAACACAAGACGGGAAGGCGTTAAACAAAGAGTAAGCCAGAAGACCTGCCACATCAAATAAAAAACTGTCTATATCAGGCAGGCATTCGGCTTTCGGGTGAAAGGCATGAGATGTAAAAGTCAAAAGACGTTTATATTTCTATCTCTTTTTTTAAGAAGCTGTCACACAAAATATTTCTTGAAAATGAAAAAATATTTATTTATGCTGGCTGCTGTCATTTTCAGCATTCAGCTAAAAGCTCAACTTGTACCAGCTTTTCAGGATGACACAACAGGTACTTCTCTGGATGAAGTCATTATCACTGCAAACAAATATGAAAAAAAACAAAGCGAATCGGGAAAAGTAGTTACAGTTATAAGCAGGCAGCAATTGGACGAAAGCGGTGGAAAAACGTTGAACGAATTACTAAATACTGTCGTTGGAACAATCATTATCGGCGCTAATAATAACCTGGGAACAAATCAAACGGCCAGTATCCGCGGTGCATCAGCCGGAAATGTACTTATTCTTATAGATGGAGTACCTGCGAATGACCCATCCGTAATCACAAATTATTTTGATCTCAATTTCATTAACGCTGAACAGGTTGAAAAAATTGAGATTTTAAAGGGAGGTCAATCCACCTTATACGGTTCTGATGCTGTAGCCGGCGTAATCAATATTATTTCAAGAAGACCCGGTGTTAAAAAGATTAATGTCAATGGTAATTTTTCAATTGGCAGTTATTATACAATGAAACAAAGTGTTGGAATAAACGGAAATAAGGTTAATACGGATTACTCAATTAACTATACACACCTGGGATCAAATGGTTTTTCATCAGCATATGATTCAAATAAAACAGGAACATTTGATAAAGATGCGTTTAACCAGCATATTGTAAACGGACATTTTGGATTCAATGCCGGTAAAAGAATAAGGATCTCATTGCTGGGTTCTTTCAGTAATTATGATACAGATCTTGATGTGTCAGCATTTACTGACGATAAGGATTTTACTGCAAAAAATAGTAATGTACAGGCCGGTGCCGGTGTTACTTATATTTATAAAAAGGGAACCGTAAGGGTTAATTATTCCTACAACCAATCTGAAAGAAAGTATCTTGATGATTCAATTTATAAAAGCAGTCCTTTTATTGATTATACTAAAAGCAGCTATACCGGCCGCACTCACTTCGCAGAGTTTTACGGCAACTGGAAAATTAAGAATTGGGAAATACTGGCAGGAACTGATTACAGATCAAATTATACTGAACAGAATTACTTTTCCTATGGTCCTTATGGGCCCTATGCACCACCTGTATTAAAAGCTGAAATGAATCAGATCAGTCCGTATATGTCTCTTTTTTTTAAAAATAACCACGGATTAAATCTTGAAACGGGAGCTCGTATTAATTTTCATTCCGAATATGGCAATAATATATCATTTACATTCAATCCCTTTTACTTAATCAAAAACAAAGCAAAATTTTTTGGCAACCTTTATTCTGCATTTAAAACTCCTACTCTATACCAGTTATTTGATCCTTTTGCTGGAAACAATAAATTAAATCCTGAAAAAGGAATTATCGGGGAATTGGGAATAGAAATATTTTCAATAAAATCATTATCAACAAGAATTGTTGGTTTTTACAGGAATACAAAGGATGCCATTCTTTACACTTATGATCCCTTAACTTTTGCCAGCCAGTATAAAAATGCAAGCCATCAGCGGAACTATGGAGGAGAACTGGAAGCAAGTTATTTTTCAGGCAAATTTTCTTTTGCTGCAAATTATACTTTTACCGATGGCAACACAAAATCGGTTTTTGATGGTACTGGTACGCCATTAAGTAAAGACACTTCATATTATAATCTTTATCGTATTCCGAAACATGCAACTAATTTTAAGGCTGGCATAAATTTTACAAATGATTTTTTTCTAAGTATGCAAATACGAAGTATTGGTAAAAGAAAAGAGTACATTTATGGTTCATCGCCGGAAACTTTAAAAGGATATACGACCATTGATTTATATGGGGAGTACCGGTTCGGTAAGATGATTAAATTATTTCTTGATTTGAAAAATTTAACTAACAGGGAGTATTTCGACATATTTGGTTATAATTCAAGAAAATTTAATTTCACCACGGGAGTAAGTTTTCATCTTTGATAATGATGAAGGTATTCACATAGAATCATATTATTTCGTAAATACAAATTATCTACAGAATAAAATTCTTGTAAAATGATTATGTGCAGATGAATTACGCTTTGCTTCAGGGAATAACAAAAGCTACACTACCAGGGACGTTAATTATGTATTCACCGAAATTTATTAAATTAGAAAAATATCTTCATATAATTACTTTTGCTAAAACCAGCCATTATGCAATTTAACTTACAGGAGTTTCTGACATTATCCTTTACCCTATTTGCTGTAATAGATGTAGTTGGCTCAGTGCCTATGCTTATATCAATAAAAGAAAAGATGGGGGGCATTAATGCGTGGAGAGTTACTATTATTTCAGGTGCCTTAATGATATTATTTTTCTTTATTGGCAAACCCCTTTTAAATATTTTGGGAGTTGATATTCGTTCCTTTGCAGTAGCCGGTTCTATTGTGATTTTCATTTTGGGTCTTGAGATGATTCTGGGTATTGAATTTTTTAAAGCAGAAAAGGGAGCTTCTACAGGTACTGTTGTACCAATTGCATTTCCTTTGATTGCCGGAAGCGGAACATTAACCACTATCATGTCGTTAAAAGCTACGTTTGAAAGATCTGACAAAAATGAATATATGATTCTGCTTGCAATACTACTGAACCTAATAGTTATTTACCTTGTGATCCGTTCATTGAATTTGATAGAAAAAGTATTGGGTAAAGCAGGTTTACTTGCTGTGCGAAAATTTTTTGGTGTAATTTTGCTGGCTATCGCTGTAAAAGTATTCGCAACCAATGCACAGGGATTGATTAAATAATTCAGGCCTCGTAGTACAATGGATAGTATAAGAGTTTCCGAAGCTCCAGATCCCAGTTCGATTCTGGGCGAGGCTACCAATAAGCACCTGTTTTGGTGCTTTATTATTTTATAAAGATATATTTTTACCTTACTTTATATTAAACCAACTGAAATGGCAACACAAAACAACAAACCGTCTACTTTTTTGCTTTTCCCATGGGGATTACTATCTATTGTATTGGTGTTGGTTCTTAACCTGACTCTTGACAATGAATGGTTCAGCAAAAACTGGAGTTGGATAGCTTTAGTATTAATAATCCCTGCAGCTATATTAGAAAATTTTAAAGTAGGATATTCAACTATGCGGATTATGTTTATGAAAGTTGTTTATTCTTTACTCTCCTTCTTACTGGCGGGTATGGCTTTTGGTTCAGCACTCACAGGCTGGCATATTCTCAAATTTCAAAAAGAGGTGGTAACTCCGGTTAAAACAATAAATCTGCCCTGGTATGTATTACTGGCATTAGGCGTATTACTGCTTATCCAGGTGGCACAACTATTCAGTATGCTGAAAGCTGTGAAAAGGGAATTTATGCAGATGGATCCGGACAACTAATAATTATAATTGCTTTAACGCTGCTTTTAAAAAAGGAATGGTTGGTAATGTTGAAATTATTTTCAATTCTTCTGCCAGTGTACTTTCGTTATCAAGAAACTTCAACACCTGTTGAGGTTTATTTTTTTTAAACAATTGAGTAAATATTTCTTTGCCGGGCAGAGTGTTATTATACAATATATCAAGAAGTGTATTATCATAAAAAAGGAATCGCTCTGGAGTAGCCGGCAATTGGGATAATGATTTACCTGAAATAAGAAAATTTAATATTACCTGGCTTTGTTTTTGAATAAACTGAAATGTATATCCACTTGATGCTTTTGTTTGCCCTCCGGCAGTACCGATTTGCCATCCATTGTTATTAAATTTAAATTTTTCATTAGTCATTGGAATTACTCCAAATTCTTCCTCAAGAATTTTATAATCTCCAATTCCAAGAAATGAACTGATGTAATTTTTCAGTTCTGCATCGTATTGCTGTGGTAACAAAAGTTCTTTTGTAAACAATGTATATTCTATCAATGCTGATGTAGAAGTAAAAGGAAGTACATAGGTAAATGTAGTTCCATATTGCTGATGAACCCTAAAGTCCATTATTGTAGCTTCACCCGGGTTAAAAGTTGGCTTATCAGTTTCAATCACCCAACCTTTAAAGTGCTGCAGCAACTTTATATATTTTTTCTTTTCTTCTCCCGGTTTATAAATAGAATTAAATAATTGTGTATCCGAACCTGAAAACATGAACTCGCTATCATTGAACCTGAGTTTTAAATCTTCTTTTTGAATTACCCAACTCTTAACATCACCATACACAATTTCAACATTGCTGTACTTTTCTATTTCACTAAAACAATATTTGTAAAAATCTTTACCCCGAATCATTTTATACTGATAAGGTAAAATATCCATTGGGGAAATATATTTGTCGCTCAGAAATGAAATCTTATCCCATTTACGGTAAACTATATCATCAAAAAAACCGGGTTCCTTTTCCCAAAAACACCAGGTTCTGTCATTTTTATCTTTAGGCTCTTTATCAAGCAGTAAAATTTTTTTATTGCTGAACTTCCCGCTGCCCAGCATCCGCATTAAAAGGCTAAGACCGGCGCAACCGGCTCCTAAAAATATATATTGATACCCCTTTTCTTTGAAAGGTAACTTCAATTCATGCATTCTTAATTAAGTTGGAATATCTAAAATATGAAGGCTTACACAAATATAGGATAGATAAAAATTCTCCTTAATAGTCAGCGACATTAGCTTCGGGAGCATATGCTACTTTCTTATTACCCGCCATCAGTTTTTTATCCCGCCGGATTTTATCCCAATACTTTTTATGAACTATAAGCATTCCGAAGCTTTCGCCCTGGTGTTTATCCAGGTGTTTATGATGCATTTTATGTGCCCAGCGGATTGACCTTACATATGAGTTATTGCTTCTGGTAAACCATTTAAATCGCTGATGAATGATTACATCATGTACAATAAAATAAGCAAACCCATAGGCCATAATGCCAAACCCGATTGCCTGCAGCCACCATTTATCACCATATGTTCCAAAATAGATGAGTAACATACTGGGAACAGCAAATATTATAAAGAAAGCATCATTCTTTTCGAAAAAGCCCGGCTCTATCTGGTGATGATCTTTATGCAAATACCATAAAAAACCGTGCATTACATACCTGTGTGTACACCAGGTTATCCCTTCCATAATAATAAAAGTGGCAATTAAAACCAGTATATAATATATTACTGTCATTATTTTACGAAATTACAAATTAAACCATTTAATTCCTGTATTGTTGATTCCACCATTCTTCAATTTTAGGAAATGCAATATGAAACCATGCTGTGTAATCTGCCGGATTTGATTTCAAAGCATCCCGTATCTCATCAATAGTTTTATAACAATAATCCATTACTTCTTCTTTATTATAATTTATCAATCCCTCATACTCGCCTATAAGCACATGATCATATTCATGCTCTATCAATCCGTTATCAAAATCTGCTTTATAATAAAATTCAAATACCTTTTCCAGTTTCGTCTGAAAACCCATTTCTTCATTTAACCTTCTGTTTGCTGCATCGATTGTTTCCTCACCCGGATATGGATGACTGCAGCATGCATTAGTCCATAACCCTCCACTATGGTACTTGCTGATTGCCCTGCGTTGCAGTAACATACTCCCATTTTTATTAAAAATGAAAATACTGAAAGCTCTGTGAAGTAATCCTTTCTGATGAACTTCCATTTTTTCAGCCAAACCAAGGGGCTTGTCTTTTTCATCCACTAATATCACATTCACCTCTTCCATATTCAAAGAAGGCGTAATTGATTTTTAACTCCGGCCCTTAAAATAATGAGGGCTTTCCGGTAATTAGGGATTCGAATTCTTTCTTCGAGAACCCGGGCGGGTTTCATTCTTTTTATCTTTTTAAATAATGACATGTAATATTTATAAGCCACATACACTCCAAATCTTGCTTTTAATGGCAACCTGATAATTCCCTGGTATGCGTTTTTAAAATCATGATAAATTTCCGCTTCAATTTCTCTTTTATCATTTTCTGTAAAATTATTAAAATCGCACCCCGGAAAATAAATCCTTGAAAGTCCGTGATAATCGGCTTTTACATCTCTTAAAAAATTTACTTTTTGAAAAGCTGCACCAAGTGATCTTGCCGGGGCCTCCAGTTTCTGATATAACTCTCTATTTCCTTCACAAAAAACAAATAAACACATCAGGCCAACTACTTCTGCAGATCCATAGATATATTCCTTATAGCCATCGGTATCATATCTTTTATTATTTAAATCCATTTCCATGCTATGAAAGAAAGCATCGATCAGTTTATGATCAATATTAAATTCATTGACAGTTATCTGAAAGCTATTTAAAATAGGATTTAGGCTTATACCCCGTTTAATTGCATCAAATGTTTCGGTTTTAAACTGCTGAAGCAATTCTGCTTTATCATGTTGATGAAATGTGTCTACGATTTCATCAGCAAACCGAACAAACCCATAGATATTGAAAATTGGTTTCCGTAAATCTTTGTGCAGCATGCGGATAGCTGATGCAAAAGAAGTACTGTAGTTTTCCGTAACGATGCGGCTGCAATTTTCGCTGGTAGTATGAAATAAATGAACCATTGCCAGAAAATTAATAATTTATTGCATTATTTTAATAACATGTTTAGCAACTACCTCTCCGCTTATCAACGAAGGCGGAACTCCCGGACCGGGTACTGTTAATTGCCCTGTAAAAAATAAGTTTTTCACTTTTTTACTCCTGCACGAAGGTCTGAAAATAGCAGTTTGCATGAGTGTATTTGCCAATCCATATGCGTTACCTCTGAACGAATTATAATCATTTAGAAAGTCGCTAACAGAATACGATTTTTTATACACTATTGCATCCATTATAGATTCACCTATTTTATCTTCCATCCTCTTTACAATTTTTCTGAAATACTTTTCTCTCAATTCTTCTGTATCACCCTCAAGTCCGGAAGCTACAGGTATAAGAAATACCAGGTTTTCATGACCCGAAGGAGCAACAGTTTCATCTGTTAAAGATGAAACACTCAGATAGAATAATGGTTCAGCCGGCCATTTAGGATCTTTATAAATTTCTGTTCCATGCTGATCAAAAGGTACATCAAAAAATAATGAATGATGAACCAGGTTTTTAAGTTTTTTATTCAGCCCGACATAGTACATGAGGCAGGACGGTGCCATCACTTTTTTATCCCAATAAGCATCAGAATAACTTTGATAGGCTGTTGGCAACAACGATTTTTCGGTAAAATGATAATCGGCACCGCTGATAACTGCATCCGCCCGGTAAACATTTTTATCAGTGACCAACTTTTTTGCAGAGGAATTATCAATAATTATTTCTTTTACATTTTCTCCAAAGTGAAAAGTAACGCCTAATTCTTTAGCAAGAGAAAACATGCCATCCACAATTGAATACATTCCTTTTTCCGGATACCAGGTGCCTCCTTTTATGTCGGCGTAATTCATCAGACTATACAATGCAGGAGTATCCTGCGGCAAAGCGCCAAGAAATAAAACCGGGAATTCCATCATTTGCTGAAGCTTTGGATGACGGAAGTATTTTTTAATATGCTTTTTTATAGATGTAAAGACTTCAAGTTTAAATACACCGCTGATTGTTTGCCAATCCATGAATTCAGTTATAGAACGGCTGGGTTTATATACCAGTTTATTTACACCAACTTCATATTTATATGCTGCCCCTTTCAGGTATTTTTCCAGCTTATCAGCACTTCCTGGCTCTAATGATTCAAAAACAATTTTTAATTGTTCAAAATCAGCGGGAATGTCGGTAAAATTATCTTTCCAATAAATACGGTAAGAAGGATCAAGCCGGTGAAGTGTATAATAGTCGGAAACTTTTTTTCCAAATTGAGAAAAATATCTTTCAAAAACGTCTGGCATCCAGTAAAAACTAGGACCCATATCAAAAGTGAAACCGTTTTCCTTTAATTGCCTTGCCCTGCCGCCCGGTGTATCATTTTTTTCTATAACAGTAACCTTCCAGCCTTCTTTAGCCATAAAAGAAGCTGCTGATAAAGCTGCAAATCCACTTCCAATAACAATAACTGATTTTACACTCACATATAAATTTTTAGAATCTGCTGATTTGTTCTTTCAATAATTTTCTGGCAAAGTGAATTCTGCTTTTAATAGTACCCAGCGGTTCATTCAATACATCTGAAATTTCATTGTACTTATAGCCATCAAAGTACAATAAAAACGGAGTTTTAAATATTTCCGGTAATTGCTGAATTGCTTTATTAATTTCTTTTATCCGCATTTCACTTTCTGCACCATTGCTTACAGTTATCTGGTTTTGGTTTATCAAAAAATCATTTGGAGTATTATCAAATATTGTTTTTTGCTTTGCTTTTCTTCTGTAATTATTAATGAAAATATTCCTCATGATGGTAAATAACCATGCTTTAATATTGGTGCCAACATTATATTTGTCCTTGTTAGCAAGTGCTTTATAAAGAGTTTCCTGGTATAAATCATTAGCAGCCTCACTATCCCTTGTTAGATTGATAGCAAAA
>Ga0209798_10001989_pt1 | contig 12115 bp, 12 predicted proteins | sample DOMMetBare3Fresh_FD_187475 | JGI IMG/M metagenome (GOLD analysis project Ga0209798, IMG submission 187475) | Wetland sediment microbial communities from St. Louis River estuary, USA, under dissolved organic matter induced mercury methylation -... | ecosystem: Environmental > Aquatic >...
GGCCGACGCGCAATCCGCACCGCCCGTCACACACCCCGGGCGGCTCGTCGAGCGGTTCGGCCGCCGCGGTGGCCGCCGGCATGGCGCCGATCGCCCTGGGCACGCAGACGGCGGGTTCGGTGATTCGCCCCGCGGCCTTCTGCGGCATCGTCGGCTACAAGCCCTCGCCAGGGCGCCTGCCGCGGGCGGGGGTGAAGCCGGTGTCGGACACGCTCGACGAAGTCGGCGTGCTGGCGCGCAGCGTCGACGATGCAGCGCTGCTGGCCCAGGCGCTCGAGGGCCGCGGCGCGGCGCCGCTGCCGAGCGACGCTGCATTCAAGCCGCGACTGGGCCTGACATTGACGCCGCAATCCGGCGCGCTGTCGGGCCCGATGCAGGCCATGCTCGGCGCCGCGGCCGAGCGGCTGGCGGGGGCCGGCGCTTCTGTGAGCGATCTGCCTCCGTGGCCGGCGGCGTTCGCCGCGCTGTTCGAGGCCCAGCGCTGCGTGCAGTTGTTCGAGACAGCGCGCGCGTTGGCACTCGAACACCGCTGCCGGCGCGGCGATCTGTCAGCGGCGCTGGCCGCCTTCCTCGACGAAGGCGCCGCGCTCGACCCCGCCTGCTACGCCCAGGCGCGCACCACCGCCGCGCACGCGCGGGCCACGCTCGAGGCCCTGTTCGGCGACGCCGAACTGCTGCTCGCGCCGGGCGCTCCCGGCGCGGCGCCGGCGGGCCTGGCCAGCACCGGCGATCCCCTGTTCAGTCGCCCTTGGCAATTGCTCGGCTGCCCCTGCCTGACGCTGCCGGGTGGCATCGACAGCAGCGGCCTGCCGCTGGGCCTGCAGCTCGTCGCGCGGCCCCAGGACGACGCGCGCCTGTTCGCCGCCGCGGCCTGGGTGGCCCAGACGCTGGACGCCGACGCGATCGCGCACGGTCGCTGCCTCGATTGATGCGGGGTACCTTTGCGGCGCAGCGCACAAACCGCTGCCGCCGTCGTGCTTCGATTCGTGAGGACGCTCGGCGGCGCCGCCCTCAATGGATGTGCGAACCGCCGTTGATGTCGATTTCGCTGCCGGTGACGTAGCTGGCGAGATCGCTGGCGAGGAACAGCACGCAGCCGGCCACCTCGTGCGCGTGCCCCGGGCGGCCCATCGGCACCGAGGCGACGATCGCGGCGAACTTGTCGGGCGTCATCATGCCGGCGGTGATGTCGGTGTCGATGTAGCTCGGGCAGATGGCATTGACGCGGATGTTGTCGGGGCCGAGCTCGCGCGCCGCGGCCTTGGTGTAGCCGAGCACCGCGGCCTTGGCCGCCGAGTAGTGGCTGCCGCCGAACACGCCGCCGCCGCGCTGTGCGGACACGCTGCTCATGTTGACGATGCTGCCGCTCCTGGCCCGGCGCATCGCCGGCACCACGGCCTGCGTCATGTACATCGTGCCGCGCATGTTGATGTCGAACACGCGCTCGTACGTCGCGGCATCGACCTCCAGCAGCCGTTGCGGGCTGGTGATGCCGGCGATGTTGACCAGCACGTCGATGCCGCCGAACGCCTCGATCGCGAGTGCCGCCGCAGCGTCGCACTCGGCCTTGCTGGTCACGTCGCAGCGCGCGCCGCGGTGGCCCGTGCCCGCCAGCGACGCGGCGGCGCGCTCGGCGGCGCCGGCGTCGATGTCGGTGATCATCACGCGAGCGCCATGCTCGGCCATCAGCCGGGCGGCCGCCAAGCCCAGGCCGCGCGGGCTGGCGGCGCCGGTGACGATGGCGCTGCGGCCCTCGAGCAGTCGGCCGCTCATCTGCGAGGCTGGCGTTGCCATCAGCCGAGCCAAGACTTGATCGACACCACGATCCGGTTCGCCGATATGCCGTAGCGCTCGTGCAGCGTCGGCAGGGCCCCCGCATCGAGAAAGGCGTCGGGCAGCGCGATGCGGTGGTAGCGCGGCGCGACGCCCGCGCCCAGCAGCTCGGCGGCCACCGCCTCGCCCAGGCCGCCGATGGTGCTGTGGTTCTCGGCCACCACCACCAGCCGTCCGGCCTTGCGGGCCTCGCGCACGATGGTCGCCACGTCGAGCGGCTTGATTGTGCTGACGTGCAGCACGCCGACATCGATGCGGTCGGCGGCGAGCGCCGTCGCCGCTTCGAGCGCACGCATCGTGAGCAGGCCCGACGACACGATCAGCACGTCGCGGCCATCGCGCAGCAGTTGGGCGCGGCCGAGTTCGAACCGGTAGCCGTATTCGTCGAGCACCAACGGCACCTGGCCACGCAAGAGGCGCATGTAGACGGGGCCCTGGTGTGCAGCGATCGCGGGAACCGCCTGCTCGATCTCGAGCGCGTCGCAAGGGTCGATCACGGTGAGGCCGGGCACAGCGCGCATCAGCGCCAGGTCCTCGGTGGCCTGGTGGCTGGGGCCGTAGCCCGAGGTCAGGCCGGGCAGCGCGCAGGCGATCTTGACGTTCAGATCGTCCTCGGCAATGGCCTGGTGGATGAAGTCGTAGGCGCGCCGCGTCGCGAACACGGCATAGGTGGTGACGAAGGGCAGCGCGCCTTCCTTGGCCAGTCCGGCCGCGGCGCCGAACAGCAGTTGCTCGGCCATGCCCATCTGGTAGAAGCGCTCGGGAAAGGCGCTGGCAAAGACATGCAGGTCGGTGTACTTGGCCAGGTCGGCCGTCATGCCGACGACCTCGGGCCGTTCCTCGGCAAGCTGGGCGAGTGCGTGGCCGAAGGGCGCCGGCCGCGTGCGCTGCCCTTCGGCGGCGATCGACGCGATCATCGCCGAGGTCTTGAGTTTGGACTTGGCTGTCGTGGTGCTCATCTCAACGACTCGATGGTTCGGAGGCCCCTCAAGCAGACGCCGCGGAGCCGGCTTCGCCGAGCCGCTGGCGGCGCCCCCTTGAGGGGGAGCGGCGAAGCCGCTTCGGGGGTGGGTCTCATTTCATCCCGGCGTCGAGCGCGTCGATCGCGAGTTGCCACTCGGCCGGTTCGACGCGCATGAAGTGGTTCTTCTCGCGCGCTTCCAGGAAGGGCACGCCGCAGCCCATCCGTGTGTCGCAGACGATCATCCGCGGCTGCGGTTCACGCCGATGGCGTGCGCTGTCGAACGCGGCGACGACGGCGTCGAGGTCGTTGCCGTCGATGCGCTGCGTGTACCAGCCGAAGGCCTGCATCTTGGGCACCAGTGGCTCGAACGCCATCACGCTGTTGGACGGGCCGTCGGCCTGCTGGTTGTTGACGTCGACGATCGCGATCAGGTTGTCGAGCCGGTAGTGGGCAGCGCTCATCAGCGCCTCCCAGACCGCGCCCTCGTCGAGTTCGCCGTCGGAGAACAGGGTGTAGACGAAGGACGGCGTGGCCTTGCGCTTCAGGCCCAGCGCCTGACCCACCGCGATGGCCAGGCCCTGGCCGAGCGAGCCGCCGCTCATCTCCATGCCCGGCGTGTAGCTGCGCATGCCCGACATCGGCAGGCGGCTGTCATCGCCGCCGTAGGTGTCGAGCTCGGCCTCGGCAATCACGCCCGCCTCGATCAGCGCGGCGTACAGCGCGATCGCGTAGTGCCCGTTGGACAGCAGGAAGCGGTCGCGCCCTTCCCACTGCGGGTCCTCGGGTTTCAATCGCATCGCATGGAAGTAGGCCACCGCGAGCACGTCGGCGATGTCGAGCGCCTGCGCGATGTAGCCCTGGCCCTGCACCTCGCCCATGCGCAGCGCGAGGCGGCGGATGCGGTGCGCGCGCTCGGCAAGCGTCGGGGTGTTCATGGGTTTCGCTCCTTGGCCGCCGGAGGCAGGCCGTTCTGGTGCGCGATGAAGTCGGCGAGCATCGGCACGTACTTCTGTCCGTCGCCGGCCGCCTCCATCGCGGCGAAGCCGTTCTTCACCAGCGTCTGGAGGTTGTTCACCGCGCCGACCTCGTTGGCCATCGAGGCGAGGTAGCGCATGTCCTTGTGCGCATTGCTGATGGTGAACTTGTGCGCGTTCTCGTTGCCCGCGAGGCTCCACTGGATGAAGGTGTCGTAAAAGCCGCTGCGCATGCGGCCCGATCCGATCACGCTGTGGAACTGCTCGACCGTGAGGCCGGCCTTGCGCGCGATCGCCAGGGCCTCGCTGAACAGCGCGGCGTAACCCATCGCGACGAAGTTGTTGACGAGCTTCATCTTGTGGCCCAGGCCGAGCGGGCCCAGATGCACCACGTTGCCGGCCCAGCAGCGCAGCACCGGCTCGATCGTGCTGAAGGTCGCGTCGTCGCAGCCGACCATCGTGTCGAGCGTTCCCGCCTCGGCCTCGACCTGCGTGCGCGACAGCGGCGCATCGACCAGCGTCATGCCCGCGGCCGCAAGCTCCGCGCCGAGAGCGAGCGTGGAGACCGGGTTCGAGGTCGAGCAGTCGATGACGATCAGGCCGCGCTTGCCGCCGGCCATCAGGCCGTCGGGACCGCGCAGGTTGGCTTCCACCTGAAGCGACCCGGTGACGCACAGGTGCACGATGTCGCACTGCGCAGCGAGTTCGCGAGCCGTCTTCGCTTCGCGCGCGCCGAGGGACAACAGGTGCTCGACCGGCTCGCGGTTGCGATGCCCGAGCACGACCAGCGGATACCCCTTGGTGACGATGTTCTTGGCCATGCCGTGGCCCATCAGGCCCACGCCGATGAAGCCCACCGTGGTCTTGCTGCTCATCGCTTCTTCGCCCCTGCGCCATTGAGTGCCCGGTAGGCGCGGATCACCTGGCTGTCGTCGGCCGCGCCGTGGCCCAGGCCGCTGGCCGCGAGGAACATCTGCATCGCCGCGGCCGACAGCGGCAGGCCGGCCTTGAGCTCGCGCCCTTCACCCAGCACGATGCCCAGGTCCTTGACGAAGATGTCGACCGCACTGGTCACCGGCGGGTCTTCCATCATCATGCGCGGTCCGCGGTCGCCCCACATCCACGAGTTGCCGGCACTGACACTGATGATCTCGTGCATCGTCGCGGTGGAGACCCCCGCACGCTCGGCCAGGTGCATCGCCTCGGCGGCCGCGGCGATGTGCACGCCGCACAGCAGCTGGTTGATCATCTTCGCCGTCGAGCCCATGCCGGGCAAGCGGCCGCAGTCGAAGACGCGCGAGCCCATCGCGTCGAGCACGGGGCGCGCACGCGCGAGCACTGCCTCGTCGCCCGAGCACATGATGGTCAGCGCCGCCGCGTTGGCGCCCTTCGTGCCGCCCGAGACCGGCGCATCGAGCGTGGCGAAGCCCAGCGCCGCCAGTCGCTCGGCGGTACGCGCGGCGTGCGCCGGCGCTTGCGTGCAGCCCAGGCCGACGATCGCACCCTTGGGCAGGGCCGCCGCGGCGCCCTGCTCGAACAGCACGGCCTCGGCCTGTTCGCCGGAGACGACCATCAGCCAGAGCAGATCGGCGTCCTTCGCGGCGTCGGCCGCGCTCGCTGCAGCGCTGCCGCCGGCTGCCGCCAACGTATCGGTGGCACCGGGCCGCACGTCGAAGCCGCGCACCGCGTGCCCAGCCTTGAGCAGATTGATCGCCATCGGCGTGCCCATCGCGCCGAGGCCCACGAAGCCGACGTTCATTCCTTGACGGCCCCGGTCATCGCACTCACGTAGTGCTCGACGAAGAACGCATACAGGATCACCAGCGGCAGCGAGCCGACGAGCGCGCCGGCCATCAGCGAGCCCCACTTGTACTGATCGCCGTCGGTGAACGCAGACAGGATCGCCACCGGCACCGTCTTCTTCTCGGTGCTGTTGATGAAGGTCAGCGCATAGATGAACTCGTTCCAGCACAGCGTCAGGCAGAAGATCGACGCCGAGATCAGGCCGGGAATCGCCAGCGGCAGGACGATCTTCACGAGGATCTGCCAACGGTTGGCGCCGTCCATCAGCGCGCACTCCTCCAGCTCGTAAGGGATGGTCTTGAAGTAGCCCATCAGCAGCCAGGTGGAGAACGGGATCAGGATCGTCGGGTAGGTCAGGATCAGCGCGAACGGCGTGTCGAAGAGTCCGTACTGGTAGACCACCGTGGACAGCGGGATGAACAGGATCGACGGCGGTACGAGGTAAGCAAGGAAGATGGCGCCGCCGACCCACTGCGAGTACTTGTAGCGGATGCGGGTGATCGCGTAGGCCGCGAACACGCTCGCGATCAGCGACAGGATGGTGGCAGAGACCGCGATGAACATCGTGTTCCACAGCCACTGCGGATAGTCGGTCTTGAACAGCAGGTCGTGGATGTGCTCGAAGGTCGGGTTGAGCGTATAGAACGGGTTGTGCGCGTCGAGGTCGAGCAGGTGCTCCTTCGGCTTGATCGCCGTCATCGTCATCCAGTAGAACGGGAACAGCAGGACGAAGACAATCAGCACGAGCGGGATGTAGGTGCGCACCACGCGCTGCGGCAGCGTCGACAGGTAGCTCATGCCCTCCGAGTGGTCGTCGGCGACATGCTCGATCGCCTTCGCGGCCGCGACCGCCGCGGTCTCGAGCTTCGGCTCAGTCATTGCTGTCGCTCCCGGCCTGCCACTTGCGCCGCTGCAGGCCGAACCACGACACCATGATCGCGGCCAGCAGGAACGGCACCATCGCGGTCGATACCGCCGAGCCCTCGCCGATGCGGCCGCCGAGGATCGCGGTGTTGTAGCTCATCGTGGCCATCAGCTCGGTGGCGCCGGCCGGCCCGCCGTTGGTCAGCACCTTGATGAGCTGGAAGTCGGTGAATGTGAACAGCACCGAGAAGGTCATCACCACCGCGATGATCGGCGTGAGCAGCGGGTAGGTGATGTTGACGAACATCTGCCAGCGTGTCGCGCCGTCGAGCGTGGCGGCTTCGTACAACGACGGCGGAACGGTCTGCAGGCCCGCCAGCAGCGAGATCGCGATGAAGGGCGTGCCGCGCCAGACGTTGGCGAAGATGACCGAGAAGCGCGAGTTCCAGACGTCGCCGAGGAAGTTGATGTTCTCGGTGATCAGGCCTGTCTTCTTCAGCGACCAGGAGATCACCGAGAACTGCGGATCGAAGATCCACCAGAACGCGATCGCCGAGAGCACCGTGGGCACGATGAACGGGATCAGCACGATCGCGCGGATGATCGCCTTGAACGGCAGCTTCTCGTTCAACAGGATCGCCAGGTACAGGCCGACCGCAAACTTGATGACGCTGGCCACCACCGTGTAGAAGATGGTGAAGAAGACGGCGGTCTGGAACTTCGGGTCCTCGATGATCCAGCCGTAGTTCTCCAGCCCGACGAACTCGCCGGGCTGGCCGATCTTGGTGTCGGTGAAGGACAGCCAGATGCCCAGCGCGAGCGGGTAGGCGAGGAACAGGATCAGGAACGCCGCCGCGGGCAGCATGAACAGCAGCCCGAGGAAGTTCTTGTTGTTCAGCACCGGCCCACCCCCGAAGCGGCTGCTCCGCCCCCCCTCGAGGGGGCAACCCCGGCCCACCTGCCAAGCCGGGTCCGCGGCGTCCGCTGGGCAAAGCGCATGTCAGCGGTAGATGCGCTTGGCCTGCCGTTCGGCCACCTTGATCGCGTCCGGGATCGAAGCCTGGCCGGTACACACCGAGGCCACCATGTCGAGGATCACGCTGTCGGCCAGCGCGCCCGCCGCCTTCTCGCCGACCGAGCCCAGGCCGCCCGCGGTCATCGTGCGCCGGCTCGCGTCCTTCAGCATTGACAGCTTCGGGTCCGTCTTCCACACCGGGTTGGCGTCGTAGGCGTTGAGCGGGTGCGTCAGGTAGGCCACCGCAGCTTCGAGCCACTTGTCGTAGTTGGCGGCCTCGAGCGTGAAGGCCATGAAGGCCTTGCAGGCGTTCGGGAACTTCGTGTACTTCATCGCCAGCATCGGATAGGCGATGTGGAATTCGGTGGGGCGGCCCACCGGACCGATCGGCCACAGCGAGTGGCTCATGTCGTCCATGATCTCCTTCATCTTTGCGTCGCCCTTGGCTGCCGCGGCCTTGGCGGCAGCGTAGATCGACACGCCGTTGTTGGTGAGCGAGATCTCGCCGGCGAGGAAGGCCTTGTTGTTGAACGAGTCGTCCCACGATGCCGTGCCCGGGATGAAGGTCGACGACAGCGCCTTGCAGAAATCCAGCGCCTTCACTGTCTCGGGCGAGTTGACGATCACCTTGTCGTTCTTGTCGACGAGGTTGCCGCCCTGCGACCAGAACGCCCAGTGCACCCAGGCATTGCCGTCGCCCACCGCGGCACGACCCAGCGCCATGCCGCCGGGCGTGCCCTGGGCCTTGAGCGAGCCCATCAACTTCAGGAAGCCCGGCGTGTCCTGCGGGATCTCGTTGAAGCCGGCCTTCTTGACGGCGCTGATGCGGTAGTTAATGACGTTGCCGTTGTAGGCCACCGGAATGCAGATCCACTTGCCGCCGCTCTTGCCGTAGGCCACGGCGGTGGGCACCCAGCCGCCGTACTTCTTGCCCAGGTAGTCGGCGACGTCGGTGACGTCGATGCACTTGGCCGGGAACAGGTGCGGCAGCGAGTACAGGCCCCAGAACAGGTCCGGGCCCTGGTTGGTGTTGGCCGCCACGCTGGCCTTGGGCTGCACGTCGGCGAGCGACTCGTTGACGACCTTGACCTCGACCCCGGTGGACTTGGTGAAGCTGGCCACCAGCGCCATGAAGGCATCTTCCTCGGCCTGAACGAAACGCTTCCAGCGCAGCAGTGTGAGCGAGGCGCCCGCCTCCGGCTTCCACGGCGCGGTCTGCGCCCAGGCCTGCGCCCACAGCGCCAGGTTGGCGGAGCCGGCGCCCACCACTGCAGCGCCCGTCTTCAGCACGGTACGGCGGTTGGGGCGGTTGAAGGGGCTCATCAGCATGTCATGTCTCCTGCGTGGTGCTTCTACAGACGCATGCCGCTGGCCGCGTCGAACAGGTGCGCGACCGGCGCACGCGGTTTCAATCGGATCTTCTGGCCCGGCGCGAAGGCGTGCCGCTCGCGGAAGATCGCGATCACCTCCTGCGTGCCCAGGCGCGCCACCAACTGCGTCTCGCTGCCGGTGGGCTCGATGACGACCACCTCGGCCTCGAAGCCGTCGTCGGCCAGGTCGAGGTGTTCGGGCCGGATGCCGTAGACCATTGCGCGGCCGTCGTTCGCCGCCGTCGCCCCGGCCAGCGGCAGCCGCGCGCCGTTGGCTGCCACCAGCGCCCCGTCCTTCTGCGTGCCGTCGATAAAGTTCATCGCCGGGCTGCCGATGAAGCCGGCCACGAAGCGGTTCGACGGCCGGTCGTACAGCTCCAGAGGCGAGCCGGTCTGCTCGACGCGGCCGTCGTGCATCACGACGATCTGGTCGGCCATCGTCATCGCCTCGATCTGGTCGTGCGTGACGTACACCGAGGTCGTCTTCAGGCGCTGGTGGAGTTCCTTGATCTCGGTGCGCATCGCCACGCGCAGCTTGGCGTCGAGGTTGGATAGCGGCTCGTCGAACAGGAAGACCTGCGGGTCGCGCACGATGCAGCGCCCCATCGCCACGCGCTGGCGCTGGCCGCCCGAAAGCTGGCGCGGAAAGCGCCCGAGCAGCGGCGCCAGGCCCAGGATGGCCGCGGCCTTGCCCACGCGTTCGTCGATGAAGGCCTTGTCGCGCTTGGCCAGCGTGAGCGAGAAGGCCATGTTGTCGCGCACCGTCATGTGCGGGTACAGCGCGTAGTTCTGGAACACCATCGCGATGTCGCGCTCCTTCGGCGGCACCTGGTTGACCACCTTGTCGGCGATTGCGATCTCGCCGCCGCTGATGTTCTCCAGGCCAGCGACCATGCGCAACAGCGTGCTCTTGCCGCAGCCCGACGGGCCGACGAGCACCGTGAACGAGCCATCAGGGATCTCGATCGACACGCCATGCAGCACGGCGGTGTCGCCGAAGCGCTTGATCACGTTGCGGATGCTGACGCTGGCCATCGAGCGGGGGGTTCCGGGTTGTCGGTGCGAGGAGGCAAGTTGTATGATGACCTGATCACTATGTCAATCGCACTTTCCCCGGCCCTGACCCAGCGCCTGGAGACGGCCCGCCTGTCCGACCGTCTGGCCGCGTTGATCGAGGCGCAGATCGACGGCGGCGCGCTGGCCACCGGCGACCGCCTGCCCACCGAGCAGCAGCTCGCGACGGCGCATGGGGTGTCGCGCACCGTGGTGCGCGAGGCGGTGCACCAATTGAAGTCGCAGGGCCTGGTGCGCTCGCGCCAGGGTTCGGGCGTGTTCGTCACCGAGCCACCGGCGCACCGCGCGCTGGCCTTCGACCCCAAGGTGCTCGAGTCGATGGACGCGGTCGTGCAGATGGTCGAGGTGCGGCGCGTGATCGAGGGTGAGATGGCGGCGCTGGCGGCAACGCGCGCGACCCGCGCGCAGCAGGCCGGGCTCAAGCGTTCGCTGCTCGCGATCGACGCCGCCACCGAGCGTGGCGAACTCGGCGTCGAGGAGGACCTGGCGTTCCACCGCTCGATCGGCGAGGCCACGGGCAACCCGCAGTTCGTGCGCCTGCTGGGCATCCTGGAGGCCTACCTGCGCGACGCGATGACGGTGACCAAGGGCTACGAATCCAAGCGCGCGGACTTCATGGCCCAGGTCAGGCGCGAGCACCGCGCGATCTTCACCGCTGTGCTGGCCGGCAATGCGAGAGCGGCTCGCGCGGCGGCGATCGAGCATCACCTCAACGGCGAGCGTCGGCTGATCGTCAGCGGGGTGATCCGCCCATCGCGCGTGAAGACCCGGCGTTGACGTTGCGATGCCGAGGTTCGCTGCCAACCTGTCGATGATCTACACAGAGCATGCCCTCTTCGACCGCCAGGACCACGCGCACGAGATCGTGATGGAAGTCGGTGCCCCGAACCTGAAGGTGCAGATGGACCTGTACCCCTGCCGGATCGTCGAGGGCGACCTCGCGACGAAGATCGGGGCCGATGCGCCGACCGGCCGGATCGGCTGCGAGTACCGGCCGCGCGACGCCACCGCGCCCGGGCTCGGATGGTTCCAACCCTACAGGGGCAGAACATGAAGCTGCTGATCACCGGCGGCGCCGGCTTCATCGGCGCGCGCCTTGCGCGCACCCTGCTCGCGCGTGGCACGCTGGCGGGCGACCCGATCGACCACCTGGTGCTGGCCGATCAGTTCGCGCCGCCCGCGGACCTGCTGGCCGATGCGCGCGTGCGCGCGCTCACCGGGCCGTTGCTCGACCACAGTGCCGGCATTGCGGCGGCGCGCTTCGACGGCGTGTTCCACCTCGCCTCGGCGGTGAGCGGCGAGTGCGAACTCGATTTCGATCTCGGCATGCGATCCAACCTGGACTCGACGCGCGCGCTGCTCGATGCGCTGCGCGCCGCGGGCAACGCGCCTCGGGTCGTCTTCTCGAGCTCGGTCGCGGTGTTCGGGCCGGATCCGGGCAAACCGCTGCCGCCCGTCGTCGCCGACGACACGCTGCCGGCGCCGCAGACGTCCTACGGCACGCAGAAGCTGATGTGCGAGCACCTGATGACCGACATGACGCGCAAGGGCTTCATCGACGGGCGATCGGCGCGCCTGATGACCGTGACAGTGCGGCCGGGCAAGCCCAACGCCGCCGCGTCGTCGTTTTTCAGCGGCGTGATCCGCGAGCCGCTCGCGGGCACCGAGGCGCTGTGCCCGGTGGACGCGAGCGTGTCGCACCCGGTGTCGTCGCCGGCGCGCACGATCGAGGCGCTGGTCCGCGTGTACGAGGCTGGCACGGACGAATTGAAGGGCCGCCTCGCGCTGAACCTGCCGGCGCTCAACGTCACGGTGCAGCAGATGCTCGATGCGCTCGCGGCCGTCGCGGGCCCCCGGGTGCGCGCGCTCGTGAAGTTCCAGCGCGACGAGCGCATCGCGGGCATCGTGGCCAACTGGCCCAAGGGCGCGAGCTCGGCGCGTGCGCGCGCGCTGGGCCTGAAGGGCGACGACTCGTTCGAAGACATCATCGGCCAGTACATCGCCGACTGCCGCGCGCGGCCGGACGCGCACATCACGCTGAAGGGACTCGACACGTGAGCAATCAAATCGACCTGAAGGGCCGCGTGGCCGTGATCACTGGCGGCGCGCAAGGTATCGGCTATGCGGTGGCCGAGCGCTTCGTCGCGTCGGGCGCGAAGATCGTGCTGTGGGACATCGACGGGCCGCTGCTGGCCAGGGCCAAGGCCGCGCTCGGCGC
>Ga0209798_10001990_pt1 | contig 12113 bp, 8 predicted proteins | sample DOMMetBare3Fresh_FD_187475 | JGI IMG/M metagenome (GOLD analysis project Ga0209798, IMG submission 187475) | Wetland sediment microbial communities from St. Louis River estuary, USA, under dissolved organic matter induced mercury methylation -... | ecosystem: Environmental > Aquatic > Freshwater...
GAAGACAGAAGTTTCACCATTGGTGTAAGCATCGGTATTTCCGCAATAAACGGCGCCACCGGCAATGCTGTTAACCTGCTCAAAGAAGCTGATGCCGCTTGCTATGCAGCGAAAGACAAGGGCCGTAACCGGGTTCACGTGTTTCGTCCCGATGATGAAGAATTAGCCATGCGCCAAGGCGAAATGCAATGGGTGGAAAAAATTCAACAAGGTCTTGAACAAAACCGTTTTTGCCTGTATGGCCAATTAATTGTTCCTTTAGAAGGGCGCCCTAGGGGCCTCCATTTTGAAACCCTGCTACGCTATCGCGATAATAAAGGCCGTATTATTCCGCCTGGTGCATTTTTACCAGCAGCGGAACGATATAATCTGGCCGCTGCGCTGGATCGCTGGACTATCGGCCACCTGTTTAAGTGGATGGCTCAAACCCCCGATTTTCTAGACAAGCTGGCACTGAGTTCAATCAATTTATCCGGATTGTCATTGTCTGATGAATCCATGTTAATGTTTATTACAGAACAATTTTCCCAATGGTCAATTCCAACCCACAAGATCTGTTTTGAAATTACGGAAACCGCAGCAATTGCCAACTTGACCTACGCAGCAAAATTTATCAGTCAGTTAAGGGAACAGGGTTGTCTATTTTCACTGGATGATTTTGGAAGCGGGCTGTCTTCTTTTGCCTATTTAAAAAATCTGCCCGTTGATTTTATTAAAATCGACGGTTTGTTTGTCAAGGATATCCTGGATGACAAAGTTGATCTTGCCATGGTGAAATCTATTAATGAAGTGGGGCACGTCATGAATAAAAAAACCATAGCCGAGTTTGTTGAAAATGAACAAATTTTCAACTTACTTAAAGTGCTGGGTGTAGATTTTGCTCAGGGTTATGCAATCGGCAAACCGGTGCCCCTCGATAAGCTTCATCTTACTAAACCACTGTTATCGGTGTTGAAATGAAACTCAAATTAACCGGATACGCAAGCCATTTAGCGTTTCTATTCTGTATGAGTGCAGACTTGGCGGTGGCTCAAGATTCGGTGGAAGATTATTTCTCGATGTCTCCAGCTGAACTGGCGGAAATACCGATCAGTATCGCCACCGGAACGCTCAAGCCCAATTATCTGTCTGCCGCCGTGACAAGCGTCATTACCGCCGATCAAATAAAAGCCATGGGCGCGACCGAACTGCACGAGATTCTGGAAACCGTGCCGGGCGTACACGCCACTCTGCAGGAAATCACTAACGATTATCACTACAGCATACGCGGCATCAATAACGCGACCAATTCGCAAACCCTGATGTTATTAAATGGCACAAGGGTTAATACGCCGCTCCGTGGGACCTTCGCCTCAGGCTTAGAGCTGCCTGTCGACGCTATTCAGAAAATTGAAGTCATTCGCGGACCGGGATCAGCACTTTACGGTGCCGATGCCTTTGCCGGCGTCATCAATATTATCACCAAAAAAGCCAAAGATATTAATGGCGCGACCGTAGGTGTCCGTGCCGGCAACTGGAACACGCAGAGCACCTGGGGACAGTTCGGCAAGCAGTGGGCAGGCTGGGATATCGCCGCCAGTTTGCAATATCAGCATACTGATGGCGATAACGGACGCATTCTTCGGGCTGACAGCCAAACCGTGTTTGATAATATCTTTGGCACCAGCGCCTCTCATGCGCCCGGGCCGATGCGCACCCAGTACAAGCTTTTTAACGGGCATCTTAATTTGCAGCGCAAGCACTGGGACATTGGTTTTTGGGCAATCGCCTCACCCGACATCGGTACCCGATCCGGCGCTGCTGCCGCACTGGATCCGAAGGGTGCAATAAATGCCGAGCAATATCTGGGAGATCTTCGTTTTTCGACAGAAGACTGGTTCGATGATTGGGAGTTTATTGCGCACGCCAGCTATTTACATTCCGATATTCAGGCAAAATTGAATACTTTTCCTGACAATACCGTATTGCCGATCGGTTCCGATGGCCATATTACTAACCCGTTCAATGCCGTGAGAAATGTATTTTTCCCCGATGGCACTATTGAAGATATAGGTCAGCTACAGAGAATACCGTCGCTTGAGTTGAGTTCTCTGTATAAGGGCTGGCCCCATCATTTACTGAAAGCCAGCGCCGGCTATCGTTATGAAGAAGTGACGGTGACACACCGCACCAACAACGGTGCCGGTGTCCTTGATGGAGCAAATTTGCCTCTGGTGAAAGATGGTAGTTTAACCGATGTTACAGGCACCCCCTTTGCCTTTTTAGCGGACACGCACCGTTCAATCTGGTCGTTGGCCTTGCAGGATGAGTGGCAAATGGCCGACGACTGGCAGTTTACGGTCGGAGTCCGCTACGATGACTATTCCGATTTTGGAGGCACCGTCAATCCGCGTGCGGCTCTGATCTGGAATATCAATAAGCAACTAACCGGCAAAATAATGTATGGCAGAGCATTTCGCGCGCCGAGCTTTACCGAATTGGCCACACAAAACAATCCGGTACTGCGGGGGAATCGTAACTTGAATCCTGAAACAATTAATACCGTTGAATGGGCTATTGATTACCGCCCTTTTACTTCGTTCAGAACAGCTGCCAATTTATTTTATTATCATATCGATGATCTGATCGCCACCGACCCCGAGGCTGGAATGACCTCAACCACGAGTCGCAATTTTGGCAACCAGGACGGCTACGGAGGCGAGCTGGAATGGGACTGGCAACTAAACCAGCAATGGAATCTGAGAGGTAATTACGCTTGGCAATATTCGCGAAGCGACATAACTAACCAGCGCGTGGCCGGAGTGCCCGAACATCAAGTTTATTTTGCCGCCGGCTGGCAGTTTTTACCGGGCTGGCAACTACAGTCCCAGCTTAGCTGGATAGGCAGCAGAACCAGCCCTTATAACAACCAGCCATTGCAGGATTATGAAACCGTCGATTTGACATTAAGTGGTAAAAAACTGTTCGGCCATATTAATTTTGCGGCTTCACTGCGTAACCTGTTTGGTGTTCGTGGCCGTGAACCCGCCGTCAGGCAATTGCCGGAAAACCTGCCCTTACCGGGACGAAGTTTTTATCTTGAAGCCTCCGTTAACTTCTGACACGTTTGTCCCGATACAATGGGCCTCGTTAATACACGAAAATAACCGGGCGCCGTTTGATGGCGAATTGGTTTTGCTCAAGCAATTTTACCAACCTTCCGAAGCAGACCAGCTATTGATGTTATTCAAAACCGGATTGGCCTGGCAGGAAGAGGAAATTCATATCTTCGGCAAATGGCTTAAGGTTCCGCGTTTAATGTGCTGGTATGGCGATCCCGATGCCTATTACCATTATTCAGGCGTCACTCATCAGCCGATCCCCTGGACGATCGAGCTTCTGGCTGTCAGAAGTAAAATAGAGCAGTGCTGTCAATGTGTATTCAACAGTGTACTGGCCAATTTATACCGTAACGGCAACGATTCCATGGGTTGCCATGCCGATGACGAAAAAGAGCTGGGAGTTAACCCTGTGATCGCATCTTTGAGTTTTGGCGATTCCCGGCTGTTTAAATTGCACCATAAAAAACGCAAGGAAACGCTGGACATTCAGCTCGAACATGGCGATTTGTTGATCATGTCCGGTTCTCTGCAACATCACTGGGTGCATTGCCTACCAAAGACTAAACAATTTAAAAAACCACGCATTAATCTGACCTTCCGCAGGATTCTGAAGAGTTAAGTCATGAACGGCATAACCTGCATGCTGCCGTTGCCAACTTGTTAACGGGACATAAAACATTCAGCTGATGTAACAGCCTTCGGATGGTCGTCCTGGCGGCAACTAACTCCTGCTGTTTGTATCTAACGATAATTATTATCGGTGTACCTCATTTTTTGCTGACACCCTCGACACCGAATTGACAATCCAAATTCCAAACCGTAAGTATTTTGGCGTCTCAATCTTTTCTGATTTCGCGCAGTCCTGACCATCTGCACCTATGGTACTATAGCCATCAAATTTCGGCATTGCCGAAACTCCTTATGTCAGGAGTATATTTTGTCTACGGCATTATTAAAAAGGTAAATATGAAAGCGAATATAGGATTAATCGGCCTGGCGGTAATGGGGCAAAATCTGGTTTTGAATATGAACGATCATGGCTTCAAAGTCGCGGTTTTTAACCGTACCACCAGTACTGTTGATGAATTTTTGGATGGCCCTGCAAAAAACACCCAGGTGACGGGTGTACATTCGCTTGAGGAACTTGTTAACTGTCTGGAATCACCTCGCATCATCATGTTGATGGTAAAAGCCGGAGACGTTGTCGATCAGTATATCGACAAATTGGTGCCGTTGTTGTCAGCCGGCGATATTATTGTTGATGGCGGCAATTCATTGTTTACAGACACCAATCGCCGCACCCTCGCCCTTAAAGAAAAAAATATTAATTACATAGGTGCCGGCGTTTCCGGCGGCGAGGAAGGCGCTAGACACGGACCTTCCATTATGCCCGGGGGCAACAAAGCGGCATGGCCTCGTGTACAACCAATATTCCAGGCCATCAGCGCCCATGTCGATGGCGAGCCTTGCTGCGAATGGGTTGGCGAGAACGGGGCCGGCCACTATGTCAAGATGGTGCATAATGGTATTGAATACGGCGATATGCAGCTAATTTGCGAGGCCTATCAGTTGCTGTCGGAAGGTTTGGGTCTGACGGCCGATGCAATGCATGCAATATTTGCGCAATGGAATCAGGGTGATTTAAGCTCCTATCTGATAGAAATTACCTCGGCTATTCTGGCTTATAAGGACGAAGACGGCAGGCCGCTGCTGGAAAAAATTCTCGATACCGCAGGCCAAAAAGGCACCGGCAAATGGACCGGCATCAATGCGCTCGATCTCGGTATTCCATTAACATTGATCGGTGAATCGGTATTCGCACGGTGTTTATCGGCTCAGAAGGAAGAACGCTTGAAGGCTTCGCACTATTTGCCCAAAACCAGAAAAATTTTTACCGGTGACCGAGAGGCCATGATTCATGCGATTCACGACGCCTTGTATGCCGCCAAGATCATATCCTATGCTCAAGGATTCCGTTTGATGCGCGAGGCCTCGAAAGAATATGGCCTGTCTCTTAATTATGGAGAGATCGCATTGATGTGGCGCGGCGGTTGCATTATCCGCAGCCGGTTTTTGAACGATATTAAACAGGCTTATCATAATAACCCCGAGCTGGAAAATCTTTTGCTGGCCGATTTTTTTATCGAAGCCATGAAAAAAACCGAACAAGGCTGGCGCAAAGCTGTCATGTTGGGTATAGAACTAAGCATACCCACGCCGGCATTATCCTCGGCGCTGGCTTATTTTGATGGCTATCGCAGCGAACGTTTGCCCGCCAATCTGCTGCAGGCGCAGCGGGATTATTTCGGCGCGCATACTTATGAACGGGTCGACCAGCCCAGAGGCCGGTTTTTCCATACCGATTGGACCGGACATGGCGGTAAAACGGCATCGACCACTTATAATGTTTGAAATCAAGTTTCCAGGCGTCTCGACTGATAGCCTTCAAGAATATAGCTTGAACCTTGCCCCTTCTACCTTTGACCTATTCTCATGAAAGCCGAACCCTGTACTTATGTTATTTTTGGCGCCACCGGCAATCTTTCCCGCATTAAACTGATGCCGGCGCTTTATCATCTTGATGCCGCGAACCGATTGCCAGAAGGCACACGCATCATGGCAGTCGGCAGGAGACCCTGGGATCAGCAAAAATGGCTGGCTGAAGCTAGGGAAATGATTCAGCACAAAGCTAAGAATGATTTCGATGAAATCATTTTTCAGAGGTTTAGCGAACGCCTGTATTACCATCAAGGTGATATTGAGCAAGCTGCATGTTATACGGCGCTGACTGAAACGCTAAATCAAAGCGAGTTCCCTAAAAACATAGCCTTCTATTTATCCATCAGCCCGTCCGATTTCGGCACGGTCATGGAATTTTTAAGTAATAATCATCTATTTGATGAAGAATACGGCTGGCGCAGGGTGATTATTGAAAAGCCATTCGGATACGATCTTGACAGCGCTCAGGCATTGCAAAAACGGATCAACAATTATCTGACCGAAGACCAGATCTACCGTATCGATCATTATCTGGGCAAAGGTATGGTGCAAAACGTGCTCGTGTTCCGCTTCGCCAATGTCATGTTGGAGCCCTTATGGAACCGTAATTATATCGATCATATTCAAATTACCCATTCCGAAGAAATTGGTATCGACAGTCGCGGCGATTATTACAATAGCGCCGGTGCCATGCGTGACATGTTGCAAAGCCATTTGCTGCAATTATTGACATTGGTGGCCATGGAGCCTCCGGTTTCGATGGAAGCGGAAGCGTTGCGCGATGAAAAAGTCAAAGTCCTGAAATCCATCCGGCCTATCCCTAAGGAAGCAGTACATGGCCATTCTTTCCGGGCCCAGTATGCCAAAGGCACGATCAATGGCGAGAAAGTCAACGGCTATCTGCAGGAAGCCAATATTCCTGCCAACAGCACCACCGAAACGTATGCCGCCTTGAAACTTTATATCGATAACTGGCGTTGGCGCGGCATACCGTTTTATTTGCGTACAGGCAAACGCATGGCCAAGGCGCAGTCGACCATTTCGATCTGTTTTCGTCATCCACCATTACAATTTTTCCGTGGCACTAAAGTGCAATGCATGAGTCCTAATTGGGTATTATTGGGCATCCAGCCGGAAGAGTTTATCCGCATAGAAATGACGGTAAAAGAACCCGGTCTGGAGATGAGTACCCGCGTCAGCAGTCTGGATGCCAGCTTTCGCAATCAGGACGAAAAAGCTATCGATGCCTATGAAGACTTGCTACTGGATGTCCTGAAAGGCGACCGCTCGCTTTTTTTGCGTTTCGACGAAGTGGAATATGCCTGGAGAGTGGTTGACCCTATCCTGCAAACCTGGGCTATCGAACGAGACTATATCGCCAGTTATGCCGCCGGTTCTTGGGGACCTCAGGATAGTCGTCGGTTATTCGACAAAGAATCTCAATCATGGCGCAGTTCATTAATGCCGGAGTGCAATTAAATGCAGAACAATTATCACTGGCATTATTTGGACACTGCCGTACAAGTCGCGCAACAGGCCTGCAAACAGATTCTTGATGCCGCCGAACAAGCCATCAGGGAAAGAGGCAAATTTAAACTGGTCTTGGCTGGAGGCAGTACGCCGGAAAAAATTTATCGATTACTAACAGAAAGCCAAGCCGCCTGGCAGCACTGGTACATCTATTTTGGCGATGAGCGCTGTTTGCCTGCAGATCATCAGGATAGGAACAGCTTGATGGCGACTCGGACGTTTCTCGAAAAAGTCGCCATTCCTGACACCCAAATTTTCCCAATACCTGCCGAATTAGGTCCGGAAAGAGCTGCTGAGTGCTACCGGCAAATTGTTATCGATGCATTGCCCTTTGACATGGTTTTACTAGGCATGGGTGAAGATGGCCATACAGCCAGTTTATTTCCGGGACATCAGCATAACAATGAAGAGTGGGTACATGCGGTACATCATTCACCAAAACCACCGCCTGAGCGCGTTTCCATTAGTGCAAAGGGGTTAAGTAGTACCCGGCAATTGGTCTTTCTGATCACTGGACAAAGTAAACAGGAGGCAGTTAAAAACTGGCGTTCAGGACAGGATTTGCCAGTTGCCGCTATCACAACTGTAAATCCTGTTGATATTTATATCGATAGAGAGGCTTTTTCAGCATAATTGCCAAACGACCCTGTCGGAATCATTGCACCAATAAAATTGCCGATACCTGGCCAGCGTATTCCTTTTCTTAATTTTAGACTATTTATTATACAATAGACGGGGTTGATCCTGGCGGTTGAGGGGGCCTGCCAATGCTTTATTTGGCGGGATTGATCATCACGGACAATCAACAAATAACATAACATTACTACTATTTCTTTATGCAATCCAGATGGAAGCCTTTGGAATAGCGGTATTAATAATTATAAAAGAAGGGTCAGTTTTATGTGTTGGAGTGGTGAAGCGTCCGGCGTTTTGGCGGCCGCAGGTCTTACAACTGCAGCTTATGTTGCAATCAAAGGGGAATCAAAGGAACTTTGGATTCCGTTAACCTATTTTGCCTTGATGGAATTATTACAGGCGGCAACTTATATCTATATCGATTTATGCGATAACCCGAATAATCAGGTACTCACGCTATTTGGTTATCTGCATGTATCGTTTCAGCCATTTTTTGTCAACATGGTGGCGATGTACTTTATTCCGGAACCGGTCAAACTGAAAATTCGCACGGCGGTATATACCATTTGCGCTATCGGTGCCATATCCATGCTGGTTAAAATGTATCCTTTCGGCTGGGCCGGTTCCTGCCGTATTGGCGTTGAGGGTTTTTGCGGGCCGGCGGTCTGCTCGGTATCGGGTAGCTGGCACATTGCCTGGCAAATGCCATTAAACGGCTTGCTGTCTGAACCTATCGACTGGCTGTTCGGCTTCGATTGGGGCTTGCATGCGTTGACTTATATCCTCGTCGCCTTTTATATGCCGTTCATTTATGGTTCTTGGCGTTTTGTCTCCTTTCATTACCTGATCGGCCCTTGGATTTCCGATGTTACTACGACGGATCCTAATGAATACGCAGCCGTTTGGTGTTTATTTTCAATTGCTTTGTGTGTTTCCGTCATTAAAACGCCGATCAGAAAACATTTGCATGTTAAAACCTGGTTTTTTTATAAAAAATGCGCTAATGATTCGCTTATACCTGCCAGTGTAAAAGCATAGATTTTCTGTTGGCGAAGCGGTATGAGCCGTGAATGTTTTTGCAGCCCATAGTTCCACCCCGAATTTGCCCAAAAATTAGAGTCTAAGAAAACATTTTGACGGTGTTTATCCGGTTTTCGTATGCATCCAATAGTCAGACTGGGCCACCATGCTAAAGTGGTCGTTCTGTTTACTAAATATGATGGATCGGTGCGAAAACCGGAAAATGTCGGCGAAGCTAAATTGATCTTCAGTAAAGCTTGCGCAAACGTGAAAGTAACACCAATAGCTTGATATTCCCCTAACGCTTTTCGTGACTTTTGTGGTTGTATCCCCCCAAATTTAGGTTCAGATCTATCTTGAATACAATGCCGGACGAAATCTGGGAACGATCAAATTACTAAAATAGCGTATCCCAAATTCGGTCTATTTTCTTGATAACCGCATCGGCCATGACTATGGGTCTTCCCCATTCCCGTTGCGTTTCGCCGGGCCATTTGTTGGTGGCATCAAAGCCGACTTTGGAACCCAAACCTGAAACGGGGGACGCGAAATCCAGATAATCGATTGGCGTATTTTCCAGTATGGTCAGATCGCGGGCCGGATCCATGCGAGTGGTAATGGCCCAGATGACGTCCTGCCAGTTGCGGACGTTGACATCGTCGTCGACAATAATGACAAACTTGGTGTACATGAACTGGCGTAAAAACGACCAGGTGCCTAGCATGACTCGTTTGGCATGACCGGCATATTGTTTTTTCATGCTGATCACCGCCATCCGGTAGGAGCAGCCTTCTGGCGGCAGGTAAAAGTCGATGATTTCAGGGAATTGCTTTTGCAGGATCGGCACGAACACCTCATTCAAGGCGACGCCGAGAATGGCCGGTTCATCGGGCGGCCTGCCGGTATAGGTACTGTGATAGATGGGCGCCTGGCGTTGCGTGATCCGTTCGATGGTAAAAACCGGAAAGTCATCGACTTCATTATAATAGCCGGTGTGATCGCCGAACGGGCCCTCCGCAGCTGTTTCGCCAGGATAAATAAAGCCTTCAAAAACAATTTCGGCACTGGCCGGGACTTGCAGATTATTACTGAGGCAATTGGCCACTTCGGTTTTGCTGCCGCGCAACAAACCGGCAAAAGCGTATTCGGATAACGGGTCGGGGACCGGTGTTACGGCAGCGAGTATCGTTGCCGGATCAGCGCCTAACGCAACGGCAACAGGAAACGGTTGGCTTGGGTAAGCGGTTTGCCACTCCTTAAAGTCCAGAGCGCCGCCACGATGCGTCAACCAGCGCATGATGACCTTGTTTTTAGCAATAACTTGCTGACGGTAAATACCAAGATTCTGGCGTTCCTTGTTGGGGCCCTTGGTGATGACCAGCGGCCAGGTAATCAATGGCGCAGCATCTTCCGGCCAGCAGGTTTGGATTGGATAATCACCCAAATCAATTTCATCACCTTGCCTGACCAGTTCCTGGCAAGGCGGTACTTTGACCAGTTTGGGCGCCATGTTGAGCACCTGCTTGAATACCGGAAACTTTTCCCAAGCATCTTTCATGCCTTTGGGTGGTTCGGGTTCTTTCAAGTAAGCCAATAATTGACCGATGCCGCGCAGTTCATCCACCGACTCGGCACCCATGCCCATCGCCACACGGCGTGCGGTGCCAAATAGATTCCCCAGAACCGGGATATTGGCATTGACCGGATTTTCAAACAACAGCGCAGGGCCGCCCTGCTTTAACGTGCGGTCACAGATTTCCGTCATTTCCAGATAGGGATCGATGGGGACGGTAATGCGTTTAAGTTCGCCCTGTTTTTCCAACTGCCTGATAAAGTCGCGAAGATCACGGTATTTCATGCAGCGATGCCGCTATGTCGGAGCAAGGCATCAATGGTAGGTTTACGGCCCCGGAATTGGACAAATAAATCCATCGCATTGCGGCTGCCGCCTTGTTCGAGAATGTTGGTCAAAAAGGCGCTGCCGGTTTCCTGGTCAAAAATACCTTTTTCTTCAAACAGCGAAAACGCATCGCTGGATAACACTTCCGCCCATTTGTAACTGTAATAGCCGGCCGCATAACCGCCGGCGAAAATATGCGAAAAGCCATGGGCAAAGCGGTTGAATTCAGGCGGTTTTACCACGGCGACCTGGTCTCTGACCTGGCTTAGAATTTCATAGATGCGGCCGCCTTTGGCGGGGTCGTAATCGCGGTGGATTCTAAAATCGAACAGACTGAATTCGAGCTGCCTGACCATCATCATGCCGGCCTGGAAGTTTTTGGCCGCCAACATTTTGTTGAATATTTCATCGGGAAGTTTCGCACCGGTTTGAAAATGGCCCGAAATCAATTCCAGCGCTTCTTTTTCCCAGCCCCAGTTTTCCATGAATTGGCTTGGTAATTCAACGGCATCCCATTCCACGCCGTTAATACCGGACACGCCCAGATGATCGACTTGAGTCAAAAGGTGATGCAGGCCGTGGCCGAATTCATGGAATAAGGTGATAACTTCATCATGCGTCAACAAAGCGGGATCGTCGCCAGTAGGCGGACTAAAATTGCAGGTCAGATAGGCGACCGGAATCTGGATGGCATCATTTATTTTTTTGCGCCCTACACAGTCATCCATCCAGGCGCCGCCGCGTTTTTTAGTGCGGGCATAAAGATCGGTGTAAAACCGGCCGCGAATTTGGCCATTTTTATCATGAATTTCAAAAAAACGGACATCGGGATGCCAGCTATCGAAATGAGTGATTTCAATAATATTCAATCCGTACAGTTTGTGAACGACAGCGAACAATCCTGGCAATACGCGGGTTATTGGAAAATACGCCCTCACTTCTTCTTGCGACAACTGGTAGAAATGCTGACGCATTTTTTCGGACGCATAACCTATATCCCAGGATTGAAGGTCATCAATACCGCAGTGTTGTCTGGCGAATTCCCGCAATTCTGCCAAATCCTTACGGGCATGCCGCCAGGAGCGGTCGGCCAAATCCTCCAGAAAACGAGCCACGTCTGCGGTATTTGCTGCCATTTTTTTGGCCATGGACAGTTCAGCATAATTGTTAAAACCCAACAGGCGGGCTTTTTCATGGCGCAAGGCGAGAATTTTTTCCATCACGTCACTGTTGTCGAAGCGTCCAGCATCCGGGCCCTGATCTGAGGCTCGGGTTGAATAAGCTTTATAGTGCTCTTTACGCAATTTCCTGTCCTCTGCGTAAGTCATAACGGCATTGAAGGACGGGAATTGCAGCGTGATCATCCAGCCTTCTTTTCCTTGATTTTCTGCGGTCTGCCTGGCCTGAGCCAATGCGGATTTGGATAG
>Ga0209798_10001991_pt1 | contig 12106 bp, 8 predicted proteins | sample DOMMetBare3Fresh_FD_187475 | JGI IMG/M metagenome (GOLD analysis project Ga0209798, IMG submission 187475) | Wetland sediment microbial communities from St. Louis River estuary, USA, under dissolved organic matter induced mercury methylation -... | ecosystem: Environmental > Aquatic > Freshwater...
CTGGCTGGCGAAGCGGTGTGGCGCGTGCTGCGCTGGCCGCGCCTGGTGGGCTATGTGATCGTCGGTACGGCGCTCGCGTTGACCGGCCGCGGCGCCGTCGGCGACGAGCCGGCGCTGCGCGTCGTCATCGACGGTGCGTTGGCTCTGCTGCTGTTCGAAGCCGGCGCACGACTGCGGCTGCGCTGGCTGGTGCGCAACCCGTGGCTGCTCGCGACCAGCGTGGCCGAAGCGCTGTTGACCGGCATCGTCGTCTTCTCGGTGCTGTCGATGTTCGGTCTGCCGACCGAGGTGGCGACGCCGCTGTGCATCGTCGCCGTGTGCGTTTCCCCTGCCGTTCTGCAGCGCGTCGTCGGCGAATTGCATGCCGCGGGGCAAGTCACGGAACGCCTGCTGACGCTGGCCGCGCTGAACACGCTGTACGCAGTGCTGGCGATGAAGCTCTTGTCGGCCGGGCTGCTGCTGTCGGACCCGCGGACCTGGCTCGAGGCGCTGTCGCCGGTGATGTTCTCGTTCTTCGGTTCGATCCTTCTCGGCGCTGCGCTCGGCGAAGGCCTGGCGTTGATCGCACGGCGCTTCGATCTGCGCGAAGACAACTCCATCGTGCTGCTGCTCTCGGCCGTGCTGCTGGCGCTGGTCATCGCCAAGACGCTGTCGCTATCGACCCTGCTCGTGCCGCTACTCGCCGGCATGTGGCTGGCCAACCGCAGCGAGCGGCCGTGGGTCTGGCCGCGCCACTTCGGCAGTGCCGGCAGCGTGCTCGTGCTGGTGATGTTCGTTGCCGTGTCTTCGGCTTGGACGCTCGAAGCGCTGGCCGCGTCGGCCGGCATCGCACTTGCTCTGGTGCTCGCGCGCGGCTTGGCCAAAGGCCTTGCTGTGCTTGCACTGGCCCGTCCCAGCGGCCTGGGAATAGGTCAGGCGGCCTGCCTGGCCATCAGCCTGACGCCGATGTCGGCCACCGCCTGGGTGCTGACACTCGACTTCGTCGCGCGGCATCCCCATGTCGCCGCGCAGATGATGCCGGTGCTGCTGGCGTCGCTCGCGTTGCTCGAACTCGCCGCGCCGCTTGCGGTGATGGCGGCCCTGCGGGCCGCCGGTGAAGTCGATGCACGGCCCGTGCGGGCGGCCAAAGCCTCATGAGCCTCGGCGAATTCACGGCCAGCCGCGCTTTCACGCTCGGCGTCGAGCTCGAGTTGCAGATCGTCAATCGGCACGACTACGACCTCGCACCCGGCGCGGCCGACCTGCTGCGTGTCATGGCCAAGCGCAAGACCAAGCTCATCGCCGACGTCAAGCCGGAGATCACCAGCTCGATGATCGAGCTGTCCACCGGCATCTGCGAGCGCCACCGCGACGTCATCGAACAACTGCTCGAAGTGCGTGACGCGCTGGTCGAAGACGCCGGCAAGCTGAACCTGCGCCTGGCCGGCGGCGGCACGCACCCGTTCCAGGACTGGAGCCGCCGCCGCATCTTCGACACGCCGCGTTTCCAGCAGGTCTCGCAGCTCTACGGCTACCTGTCCAAGCAGTTCACCGTCTTCGGCCAGCATGTGCACATCGGCGTCCCCAGCCCCGATGAGGCGCTTTGGCTGCTGCATGCAATGAGCCGCTTCGTGCCGCACGTGATCGCTCTCTCGGCATCGTCACCGTTCGTGCAGGGCACGGACACCGGTTTCCAGTCAGCGCGCCTGAATTCGGTGTTCGCCTTTCCGCTGTCGGGCCGTGCGCCGTTTCACCTCAGTTGGGAATCGTTCGGCGTCTACTTCGAGAAGATGCGTCGCACCGGCGTCGTCGAGTCGATGAAGGATTTCTACTGGGACATTCGCCCCAAGCCCGAGTTCGGCACGATCGAAGTGCGCGTGATGGACACGCCGCTGACGGTCGAGCGCGCTGCGGCGATTGCCGCCTATCTGCAATGCGTCGCCCGCTGGCTGATGCGAGAACGGCCGTTCGAGCCCCACGAGGACGACTATCTGGCCTACACCTACAACCGTTTCCAGGCCTGCCGCTTCGGCCTCGACGGTGAGGTCGTCGACCCGGCCACTGCCGTGCACCGCCCGATCCGAGAGCTGATTCTGGAAACCATCGACGCCGTCGAGATGCATGCCATCGAGTTGCACGCCGAGCGTGGCCTGACACTGTTGAAAGAAGCCCTCGCACAGGAGCCGAGCACCGACGCCGCCTGGCTGCGCGCAGCGCAGGACAAGGAACAGTTCTTGCCGGAGGTGGTGCGGCAGCAGTGTTTGAAATTCGAAGGCGGGTGATGGCCCACCCCCGGAGCGGCTTCGCCGCTTCCCCCTCAAGGGGGCCACGCCAGTGGACCGGCAGAGCCGGATCCACGGCGTGCGCTGGGTTCTGACCTTTCTCAGGGGTCGCGTACGTCGCCGACTGGGTTGCCGCCGAAGTCGGCGCGGTGCAGATAGGCAGTCACCTTCGCCGCTGCTGCGGCCGCCGAGTCGAGCTTGCCGCTGCTCTTCAACTGCACGAAGGCGTCCCGATCTGGAAACGCTTTCGCATCCGCGCCGCGCAGTTGCACCTGCATATCGGTGTCGATGACACCCGGCGCCAGCGAACAGACCTTGGCGCCGTTGGGCTGCAGTGCTTCTTCGAGCACTTGCGCGCGAGCCAGATTGTCGAGCCCCGCCTTGACGGCGCAGTACGGAGCGGACGAGGCCATGCCGCGGCGACCGAGGCCGGAGGAGATGTGCAGCACGCGGCGCAGCCCAGGCCAGGGTCGCGTCGCGCGCAGGAAGGCTGACGTGAGCACCAGCGGCGCTTCGAGGCCGACGCGCGCGGCTTGTGACAACGCGTTCAGATCAGCGTCGGCCAGCGGCGCCGGTTCGGTCAACATCGCCGCGTTGTTGATCAGGCTCGCACTGGCGAAGCGCGACGCGTCGAACGCGCCGAGCCATGCCGCGAGCCGTTCGGCCACGGGCACCGGGTCTGCGAGGTCGCAAGGCCAATGTTCAAGGCCGGCCAGCGCAGCGGGCGCGCGGCGCGACAGGCCAAGCACGGTGTGGCCCGAACGCAGCAACTGTTCGGCCATCGCCCGGCCCAGGCCGCGCGACGCGCCAGTGACGATGTAGAGATGTTGATCCATCGCGCGAGGATAGCCCGCGCGCGGACTTACTCCGTGATGACCAGCGCGTAGCGCGCGGTCAGGCCGTCGCGGGCGGCCACGTAGGGCGACGTGACCGCCGCGCGGTCTTCAGCTGACAGCCTGCGCCAAATGCCATCACGGGCGTTGCCCGGGTCGTCTTGCACATACAGCTGCGTCGTCAACAGCTCGCGTGTGCCGAGCTTGATCTTGGCGTGGATGTGCGGCGCGCGGCCGCCGTAGGCCACGGGCCGCAGCGTGCGAAAGCGCCAGAGGCCCTGCGCATCGACCGTCACGCGGCCGAAACCCTGGAAAGCAGGATCGGCTTGGCCGCCGTCGCGAGGGTGGTGGTAGTGGCCGTCCTGGTCGCACTGCCAGATCTCGATCGAGGCGCCGGCGATCGCCCGGCCGTCGGTATCGGTGAGAGTGCCTTCAACCCAGGCCGCTTGGCCCTTGCCGTAGCGCAGGCTGCCGTTGGCCAGCAGATCGGCGTCGCTGTCGGCGGGCAGCTTCTCGGGATAGAACGGGCCTTCGGTTTGGGTCGGCGTGGCGCGGCGCGGACTGCCGTGCGTGGCGGCGCGAAGGTGGATTGCGGGCAATGCAATGAGAGCGGCCGAGGCGACGAGACGCAGGCTGTGGCGGCGGTCGAGCAAGGTGTTCATGGTGTTGGGAGTGCTGGCGGGGTCTGGAGTTCAGAACGGCAAAGGACTGACGATGACCAGTGTGCGCGCGTCGACGGGGTGCGGCAAGCGTAGCTCGCAGGCATGCAGCATCAGCCGCGGCCCGGTGGCGCTTGGTGCATAGAGCGTGTCGCCGACGATCGCATGGCCGATGGCCGCGAGGTGCACGCGCAACTGGTGCGAGCGGCCGGTCACTGGCTCGAGTTGCAGCCGCGTCGTGCTCGACGCCTCATCGCGCGACAGCACGCGCCAGCGCGTCAGCGATGGTTTGCCGCGCTCGTGATCAACCTTCTGCCGCGGCCGGTTCGGCCAGTCTGTGAGGAGCGGCAAGTCGATCTCGCCAGCGTTGTCGTCGACCAGCCCGTGCACGATGGCCTCGTAGCGCTTGGCGACGCGGCGTTCGGCAAAGGCGATCGACAGTGCACGCTGCGCCAGCGCACCGCGGCCGAACAGCATCACGCCCGACGTGGCTTGGTCGAGCCGGTGCACAACCAGCGCACCGGGCGTCTCGGCCTGCACGCGCGCGGCGACGCAATCGCGATTGGCCTCGCCGCGGCCAGGCACTGACAGCAGACCCACCGGCTTGTCCACCGCGAGCAGCGTGTCGTCTTGGTAAAGCCAGTCGATGCGATGCACCGCGCGATTTTCTCGCGGGCGCGGCATGCGCCAATCCGCGTCCTTCCATTCACGTATTCCCTTGCTGCCAAATGTGGACGTCGTCGCACCAGCGCGGGGGTAGCATTTGGATACCGCAACTTCGGGGGTGAGTCATGGTCGCGGTCTCTTCAGCCCACGGGTTCATCAGCGTTGTTGCGCGAGCCCTGATGGCGGCGTTGCCGCTGCTGCTGACCGCCAGCTTGGTGAAAGCCGACGAGCTGCGCAGCGTGCAAGGTCTGGCCACGCCCGAGTCCGCCGTCATCGGCTCGGATGGCCGCATCTACGTTTCGGAAATCGGCGGCTTCGGCAAGGACGGTGACGGCACGATCACGGTGATCGGCAAGGCCGGCAAAGCCGAGCCGTTCGCGTCGGGCTTTGACGACCCCAAGGGCCTGGCCGCGTCCAGGAACGCCATCTTCGTGGCCGACAAGACGCGCATCTGGAAGGTCAACATGCAAGGCAAGGCCACGGTCTTCGTCAAGGCCGCGGACTTTCCGCAAATGCCGCTGTTCCTGAACGACCTGGTGCTCGATGGCAGCGGCAACCTCTACGCGTCGCACACCGGCGACATCGACAAGGGCGGCAAGGGCGCTATTTACAAGATCACAGCGGCGGGCAAGGCGTCGTTGCTCATTTCGGAGGCTCAGAACGCCAGCATCAAGAGTCCCAATGGCCTGCTGTTCGAAAGCCCGGGCAGCTTGCTGGTGATCGACTTCGCCAGTGGCGAGTTGCTGCGGCTGAACGTGGCCAAGGGCACTGTGGCGAAAGTGGCCGACGGGTTTGGCGGTGGCGATGGCCTGGCGCGCGACGCGGCGGGCATGTTGTACATGTCCGACTGGAAGAACGGCAAAGTTTGGAAGCTCGACCTGAAGAAGCGCGGCGCCAAGGCTGAACCTTATGCGCAGGCGTTCAAGGCGTCCGCCGACATCACGATGTCTCGCGACGGCAAGTTCATCCTGGTTCCCGACATGAAGGCCGGCGCGCTGGTCTGGCTGCCGAAATAGTCATCGATCAGGCGACACGGCAGGCAAAGGAGGCACGGCCAGCCCTGTTTCCTGGGCCAGCGATGCGCCCGCTTCACGCGCGCTTGACATGGCTGGCCGACAATCGGACTCGATGACTGCCTTGCTTGCGCGCCGATGGGCGCTTTTTCTTGCCTGTGCTGCGCTGTTGGCGCCTGCGTCGCACGCGCAAACAGACGAGCCCGCGCCGACGCCGACGCCGACGCCGACGCCGACGCCGAGCACCCAACGGATCGAAATCACCGGCGGTCGCGCCGACGATACCGAGCAACGCCGCCAGTCCACCGCCGCCAAGATCGTCATCGGCCGCGAAGAGATCGAGCGCTTCGGCGACAGCAACACGCTCGAAGTGTTGAAGCGCCTGCCTGGCGTGACGGTTCCCGGTGCGCCGGGCCGCGGCGGTAATCCGCGCATGCGTGGCATGGGCGGCGGCTTCACGCAGATCCTGGTCGACGGCGAGCGCATCGCACCGGGTTTCTCGCTCGACTCGATCCCGCCCGAGCAGATCGAACGCATCGAAATTCTGCGCGCGCCCACTGCCGAAACCGGTGCGCGGGCGATCGCCGGCACGATCAATATCGTCCTGCGCGAAGGTTTTCGCAAGAAGGTCAGCGACCTCAACCTCGACACGCAGACCGAAGGCGGCAAAGTCTCGGGTGGTCTGGCCTGGACACGCAACGACAGCTTCGCCGGCGATTGGGTGCTCAACAGCTCGCTGTCGCTCTTCCAGCGCAATGCCATCAACGAGAGCACGTCACGGCGCACCGACATCGACCGCGACAACGGCGCGATCGTGCTCGAGCGCACTGGCACGTCCCGCGCCGAGAGTGAACGTGCGGGGCTGCACGCCAGCGCCCGCCTGCAGTGGCGAGGCCAGGCCGGCGAGAGCTTCATGCTCAGTCCGCTGCTGATCGTCAGCCAGCCCAGCACGCTCGCCAAGGGCACCTTGACCAACGCACCGCTCGATTACGCGAGCAGCCAGACCGACAGCGACGGCCGGTTCACGATGCAGCGCCTCAATGCCAACTTCAACCACCGACTGGGTGACGGCGGCCCGCGCCTGGAGTGGCGTGCCGGCGTCAGCCGCGGGCATTGGCAAAACGACAGCGCCCGGCGCGAGTTCGACGACGCCGACGCACTGGTCCGCACCATCGACGAGTCCACGCAGACCCGCGACAACGGCGCCACCTTCGGCCTGAAGGCATCTCTGCTGGCCAGCGAGGTCCATCAGCTCGTCTCCGGCCTCGAGATCGAGCGCAACCGACGCATCGACGGCAAGAGCACCCTGATCGACGGCGTGCCGCAACTCACCGAGTTCGGCGAGAACCTCGAAGCCTCGTCTCGCCGCTACGCGTTTTACGGCCAGGACGAGTGGGCCATCAACCCGCAGTGGGCCGTGCACGCCGGATTGCGTGTCGAAGGCATCAACACGCGCGGCCAAGGGGCCAACGGTGTCGTCGATGTCAACAGCAGCCATGTCGCCACGCCGCTGCTGCACACGGTGTGGAAGTGGAGCGAGACCTCGCGCGATCAGGTGCGCGCCAGCCTGACGCGCAGCTACCGCTCGCCGAACCTCGGACAGCTGATCGGCCGCCCCTCGGTGAGCCGCACCGACCCGGCGCCCGGCGCCAACACCGAGCTCACGGCCGACAGCGCGGGCAACCCGGCGCTGAAGCCCGAAGTTGCAATCGGCATCGACCTGGCCATCGAACGCTACCTCGCCGAGGGCGGTGTGCTCTCGGCCAACCTCTTTCACCGCCGCATCAACGACCTGATCCGCAGCGTGGTCGCCCTCGAAGACGTGAGTTGGTCACCCGGCCAGCCGCGCTACGTGTCGCGGCCGCAGAACATCGGCAAGGCGACGACACAGGGCCTCGAGCTCGAAGCCAAGTTCCGTTTGGATCAGCTGATCGACGACGGGCCACGGACCGAGGTCCGCGCCAACGCGTCGGTCTTCCGCTCGCGCGTCGATGCCGTGCCCGGGCCCGACAACCGGCTGGCCGAGCAACCCGGTGGCACGCTCAATCTCGGCGCCGACCACCGTCTTCGCGGCACGCCCCTGACCATCGGCGCCAATCTGAACCACACCCCGGGCTACAGTACGCGGCTCGAAGCCGACCGGGTGATCGTGCAATCGGAAAAGAGCGTACTCGACGCCTATGCGCTGTGGACCTTCAGCCCGGAGCTGAAGTTGCGTCTCTCGCTGTCGAACGCACTGGCGCCCGACACGTCGAGCACGACGATCGTCGACAGCGCGGCGCTCACCGAGACCAACCGCACGACGACGCGCTCGCTCGTCAACACGCAGTTGCGTCTGGAGATGAAGCTGTAGCAATAGAAAAGGCCACGATGAGTGGCCTTGGCACTTCGGCGACGGTGACGGGTTCCGTTGTTCCGCCCAGTATTGCGGTCGATTGCTCGCCAGAAGTGCTTGTATTGTGCTGGCGAATCATGACAGTTGATTGACCGAGCGGCCCCCGATTCGTGTGGTTTTTGGCTCAGCGCAGGATGACGCTGCCCTGCTTCCAGTCCGCGTCGGTCCAGCGGCTGAAGGCGGCGACTTTCTCGGGCGCGCTGGCCCAGCGCTCGGCGGCGTAGCCGCCGTCGAGTTTGAGCACCTCGAAGCGGCGTTGCCACTGGCCGCCAATGCGCGACTCGCGCGCCACGAGCAGCCTGGCCTGGCCGGGTACGAAGCCGGCGAACTCGATGTAGCCGATGCCGGTCTCGCTCGCAGCCGCCGGCGGCAAAGCGTCGACCGTCCAGCGGCCGTTGCGCTGCAGCCGAAACACCCAGAGTTCGGTCCAGGCGTCGAGCGGCTGCACGGCAAGCACCGCCGTTCTGCCGTCGGCAGCGACGCGCGCCGATGCCGGCCAGACCGTGCCATAGGTGCAACGGCGCGCAAGCGCTGCGGCATGCTTGGCGTCATGGAGCGTGACACAGGTCTGCCCCGGATCATCGCCACGCTGAGTCATTACCGACAACTTCGCCGCCGGTGCAGCGCCAGTCTGTGCCGCCCAACGCGCTGCGCCGACACGCAGGGCCGCCTCGTCGTAGGCCAAGCGGTCGTCGGCGCTCAATTGGCTGCGATCGACGGCGGCCAATTCATCGAGCGCACGCTGCGCCGCAGCCTGCGGTGCTTCACCCAGGCGCGAGCGATCGAAGGCCACGCTGGCCCACACCGCAGCACGACGTGCATGCAGCCGCTGCCTGGTGGTTGCGCTGAGTTGCGTGGCGTCGGCGCGATCGAGCGTTAGCACGCGCCAGGCGTTCAACGCCACGCGCTCGCGTGCCGGCAGCGCCGGGTCGATGCAGTCGGTGCGCGTCAGTGCCAACGCCGCGCGCGCTTGTTCCTCGTTGGTGGCGCCGGGCTGCGCGAGCACGCGCCGAAAGGCATCGCCGTCGTAGCACAGCGTCATTGACCCATCGCGCGCGGCCAGGCTCGTGAATCGGACCCCATACTGCGCAACGGTTTCCAGGGCGACGGTCGCTGCCTTCGGCGCGGCGGGTGCCGACGCGCGCCGCGCCAGGCGCTCGGCCATCACGCCAAGCAAGTCGAACGGTTCGGCGTTGATGGCCTTGGCCGGTGCGGCCTTCAGGTACGCCGCGACATACGCAATGCCCAGCGCCTCGGCGCCCGGCGTGTCGCGCAGGAATCGCACCACCGCCATCAGCTGCGGCGCCTCGGCTTCGCTCACCGGCACCGAGCGCACCTGCGTGGCGCGCACGTAGCCCGCGCGCTCGCGGCGGTGGTCATAGACCTGCAGGAAGTCGAACCGCTCACCGCGGACTTCGAGCAGATCGCCGGCGGCGAGCTGCGCGTGCTGCGCGGCACCGCCGCTGGGCGCGGCACGCAGCGCCGCGTTGTCCTGGGTGACGATGGCCAACGTGGTGGCGGCAAGCACGGCGATCACTGTTCGCCCTCCTCGCCTGCAGCGGCCTTGCCCGCTTCGGCCCTGCCGCCGCCGAGCAGGTTGGCGGCGATGAAGCGGCCGTCGGTGCCCGGCGGCGCGATGATGATCTGCACCTTGTCGGAGAGTTTGTCGGCCACGGTCTTCTGGATCAGCAGCGGATGCTTCGTGATCAACGCGCCCTCGCGTGCCATCTGCTCGCTGTTGGCCTTGCCGACGCGTTCCAACCGGTAGACCTCGGCGTCGGCGAGCTTCTGCCGCGACGCGGCCTCGCCGGCCGCTTCGATCTGCCGCGCCTGCGACGACCCTTCGGCTTGCTTGATGCGCGCCAGCTTGTCGGCCTGCGCTTCCAACTTGCGCTGCTCGATCTGCTTTTGCTTGAACGGCAGCACATGGCGCATCGCTTCCTCCTGCGCCTTGGCCGCGATCACCTGCTCCGACGCCGCCGCGGCCGCCGCGGTTTCGCGCCGCACCTTGTCGGCCTGCGCTTCCAACTCGCTCTGCTTGACGCGCTTTTCCTTCAGCTCGAGCGTGTAGCGCATCTTGTCGGCCTCCAGTTCCTCGGCCAGCAAGCGGTCGAGCCCGGCGCGGTACTCGGCCGGCAGATCGACCTGGCCGAACTGCACCGCCTTGACGACGAGGCCCTGCGCGCTGAGCTGGGTCTTCAGCTCGGCCTCGATCGCCTGCTGGATCTCGCCGCGCTTCGAGGAAAAGATCTCGCGCACCGTATAGCGGCTGAAGATGCGGTAGACCACGCCCTGCACCGTCGGCTCGACGACGTCGCCACCAATGTCGACGGGCAACGTGCGCGCCACCTGCGCCACGCGCTCGGGGTCGATCGCGTAGCGCACGGCCAGATCGACACCCAGCGACAAGCCCTCCACCGACTGGAATGACGCGTCGCCGTTGGCCTTTCGCCCCTGCCGCGGCTTGAACGATTGGTCGCGCAGCGTCAGCATGCGCACATGGTGCAAGCCAGGCAGTGCAAACACCGAACCGTCACGGAACTCGCTGACATCGCCGCTCAACTGGTTGGTGCGCACGGCCACGGCGCCGGATTCGACGGCCACCAGCGGCGGGTGCGTCGCTACGGCCCACAGGCCGTACGCACCTGCGGCAAGAAAGCCCAGCACCACCACACTGCGCCGCGACGGCGCCTGAAGGCTCGTAAGACCTGCACCCAGTGCGTTGCGCAAAGACCGGGCCAGTTCGGTCAGGCGGGGATTCATGTCGGAACTCCTCTCAGGTTGTTTGTTGGAAGACGCGCCGGGCATCTTCGAAGGGCTGTGAGAAGTCCGTATGAATCCTTTGTGCGTTAACCTTGCGACCCTTCTCTGGCCCGTCGTGTGAACTGACTTGTTCGCGTATTTCGAAAGTCTCGTCGCCGCCTATCCCAACCAGGCGGTCAAGCCGTGGCCGGACAAGCTGCTGCCGTTCCTCTGGGCCTGTACCAAGGGCCTGCGGCCGCACCTGCTGTTGATGACCTGCCTGGCGGCGAGCATCGGCGCCTTCGAGGCACTGCTGTTCGCCTTTCTCGGCCGCATCGTCGATTGGCTGGCCGCCGTGCAGCCGGCCCAACTCTGGCAGGTGCATGGCAACACGCTGATGTGGCTTGGCATCGCGCTGGCCGCGAGCATGGTCATCACGCTCGGCTGGGCGCTGCTGCGCTTCAACACCATGGCCGGCAACTTCCCGATGCGGCTGCGCTGGCAGTTCCACCGCCTGCTGCTCGGCCAGAGCATGAGTTTCTACCAGGACGAGTTCGCCGGCCGCATTGCCACCAAGCTGATGCAGACCGCGCTCGCGGTGCGCGACGTGTGGATGATCGGCGCCGACATCCTGGTCTATGTGCTGGTCTACTTCGCGACGCTGATCGGCGTGCTTGCCGGCTTCGACGCCTGGCTGCTGGTGCCGTTCCTGGGCTGGTTGGCGCTATACCTGATGTCGCTGCGCACCTTCGTGCCGCGCCTGGCCAAGGTGTCGCAAGCGCAGGCCGATGCGCGCTCGCTGATGACCGGCCGCATCACCGACACCTACACCAACATCGCCACGGTCAAGCTGTTCTCGCACGCCCACCGCGAGGCCGCCTACGCGCGCGGTGCGATGGGTGACTTCATGGACACCGCCTACCGGCAGATGCGCCTGGTGACGATGGTCGATCAGATCAACCAGTTGCTGTCGGTGCTGCTGCTGGCATCGACCACCGGCTTGTCGCTGTGGCTGTGGTCGAAAGGCCAGGTCGGCGTCGGCGCGGTGGCGGCGGCCGGTGCGATGGCGCTGCGCCTGAACGGCATCTCTCACTGGATCATGTGGGAGCTGTCGTCGCTGTTCGAGCATGTGGGTACGGTGGCCGACGGCATGGGCATCCTGGCCAAGCACCACAGCGTCGTTGATCGCGCCGATGCCAAGCCGCTCGAAGTCAGCCGTGGCGAGGTGCGCTTCGAGGGCGTCGGCTTCCACTACGGCAGCGGCGCGGGCCAGGGCAAGCGCGTCATCGAGGATTTCTCCGTGGTCATCAAGCCGGGCGAGAAGATCGGCCTGGTCGGCCGATCGGGCGCCGGCAAGAGCACGATCGTCAACCTGTTGTTGCGTTTTTATGACTTGCCGCAGGGCCGCATCCTGATCGACGGCCAGGATATCGCAGGCGTGACGCAGGACAGCCTGCGCGCCGGCATCGGCATGGTGACGCAGGACACCTCGCTGCTGCACCGCTCGGTGCGCGACAACATCGTCTACGGCCGCCCA
>Ga0209798_10001992_pt1 | contig 12105 bp, 7 predicted proteins | sample DOMMetBare3Fresh_FD_187475 | JGI IMG/M metagenome (GOLD analysis project Ga0209798, IMG submission 187475) | Wetland sediment microbial communities from St. Louis River estuary, USA, under dissolved organic matter induced mercury methylation -... | ecosystem: Environmental > Aquatic > Freshwater...
GAGCCCGCTGCATCAGATGCGTCACCGCCTGCTGGTCGGTGTCCAGCTGAGCCGCGATCGACAGCACCGCCGCATGATTCATGCCTTGGCTGAGAACCATCACTCTCCCCTTTTCACAAGAACGAGACTTGGACCGAAGACCGCCATCAGTTCGACGACGTGGCCCGCTGCTGAGCAGCACTGCGTGAGCTGACGTGGCCCATATCCGCGAGGAGCGTCGCCGCCGTCGTGAACACCGGCTTGTGGGTGCCGGCCCACTCAGCCGCGAACTTGCGGGAGTCGTCACCGTGCCAGGCATCGGCCAGTGCAGTGACCTCGCCCTCGATCTTCTGCATGAGGGTGGTGACCTCCCCCGACAGAGCGTTGAGGATGCGAGCCTGCGCCTCGACCACGTCGGGGTTCATCCCCTCCCAAGAACCGCCGCCATGCTGACCTGTGTTGCCCATTCGAATCCTTTCAGGGACGTGCCCCACCCTGACCGAATCGGACTGAGTGGCACTGCGTTGGTGACGCCATGATGCTGAGCGACGTCATCTCGGTTGGTGACGCCGTGTTGCCTGGTGACGCTGAGCTGCCTGGTGACCTGAGCTGCTGACACTTTCCTGGGTGAAGATGACGTTGTCTCACCATGAAAACTAGGTGGCCGTGCCCGGACTGTCGATGGGGAGCACTCCCCGTCGGCGGTACCTAGCCGGGGAGTGCGACCTGGAGCATCTCCGGCTTTCCGCGTTGCACCAGGAAGCCCCTGCCCTCGGGTTGATCCGCCCGGTTGCAGGCAGGGAAGCTCGTCCTGAATACCGACTGTCCCTCGACACCGTCAGGCTGCAGCGCCAGACCCGACCTCGAGGTCTTCAACAGCCCCGGAAGTCCGAAGCTCGAGCTGAAGAAGATCGACTCGCCCTCGGCCACCACGAGTCGTTCCTGGTCCAGGGCAGCCTTGACCAGGCCTGACAGGGGCATCTCGGCGACCGTGCCGGCGAGGTCGTCCATCCGTTCGACCAAGACTGCCATCGTGCCCGTCTGGGCGCCCTCCTGCAGCTCTGCCTGCAGCCGGCTGGCCATGGTGACGATGGCATCGGTGCCGGCGGCGACCTCGGCCCAGCACGGCAGGGCTGCCAGGCCGGAGGAGCGTCTTGGCGTGACGAGGTACAGCCTCATGGCGGGGTCCCACCGGGACAGAGACCGGGCCATCGACGCCAGGCTGGTGGTCCGGCCACTGCCGGATGGACCGGTCACCACGAACGATCCACGCGGCTCGAACGGCAATGCCGTCAGACCCGCAGAGCCCACTCCGAGCACAGGACAGCCGTTGACCTCGACAGGGAGGTCGCTCAGCTGGACCCCTGTCGTGAGGCTGAGGATCGGGGGCGCCTCAGGGACTCCCGCCGCACGCATCGCATCTGCGAAGGCGCTGACCGCCCTGGCCTGCAGCATGAGCTCGCTGGAGCCTCCCAGGACGGCGCACTGGATCTCGGCACCGCTGAGCAGTCCCCTGCCAGGAGGTGACGCCATGGTCAGCACGTCACCGGCGACGCCGAGGAAGCTGTAGTCGTCGACATGCGCCATCCGCAGGACCACGCGGCTCTGGACGGCGGAAGCCAAGGCGCCCGGCATGCCGGTGCGCTGGTCAACCGAGATCACGAAGTGCACGCCAACTGGACGGCCGGCAGCGGCCAGCGACGTGAACAGGTCCAGCCAGCGGACCCTGCCGCCCAGCTCGTATGCCGCCCGGAAGGCAGTCAGCCCGTCCACCAGGACGACGATGCGCGGCTCGTCAGGAGCATTGGCCAGGCGGCGGTAGTCGGTGACCGTCGCAGCGTTGACCCCCGAGTACCTCACCGCCCGATCGTCGATCGTCTCCCGCAGAAGCATCAGCAGCCGGGTCAGGCGTTCGTGGTCGGCGCCGGGCACGATGCTGGCCACGTGCGGCAGGGACTCCAGCATGGACAGGGCCCGGTTGCCGAAGTCGATGCCGTAGACGCGACACGGACCGCCGGCCACCGACATCCCGGCCGCGATCGCGATGGTCCGCAGGAACACGCTCTTGCCTGAGCCGCTGGAACCGAAGACGGCCAGGTTGCCCTCCTTGTCCGGGTTGAACGCGACGACCGGCTGAGCCTGGTTGTCCGGGTCGTCAGCCATGGCGAAGACCATCTCGTCGTCCCGTCGGGCAGTGGGCAGACGAGCCAGGTCGTAGACCGGGCGCAGCCCGGGCAGCCACGGCACGCGGGGGGCGGGCAGCTCGGCAGTCCTGGCTGCGACGCCGATGGTGGCTACCAGACGCTGGATGTCGGTCGGGCCGAGGTCCTCTGGGGCGTGGCCGAGGCCGTCCCGCTCGACCGGCAGCGCCCAGGCCTGGCCGGGGCCGAAAGTCAGCGCCTCGACCCGCATCGGCGCCGGTGCGCTCGTGTCAGAGGTCCAGCCGCCGGCATACCCGGTCTGGAAGGGGATAAGTCGCCCAGGCCCGCACTTGGCCACGGCGCGGCCGGGCAGGTCCACGTCGAAGGACGCGGCCACGCTCGAGCCGAGGACGTCCGTGCTGTCACTCTCGTCGGCCATCCGAAGCGCGAGGCGCAGGTTGGTGTTGGCACGCAGGTTGTCCCTGATGACTCCGGCCGGGCGCTGGGTCGCGAGGATCAGGTGCACGCCCAGGGACCGGCCACGCTGGGCCACGTTGACGACACCTTCGACGAACTCGGGAACCTCCTGGACCAGGGCGGCGAACTCGTCAACGACGATGACCAGGCTCGGCGGGGCATCGACCTCACCGCGTTGCTCGAGCTCGACGAGGTCCTTGGCCCGGTGCCGGGCCAGGAGGCGCTCGCGATGGCGCAGCTCGGCGGCCAGCGAGGCCAGCGCCCGCCGGACGAGGTGGGGGGAGAGGTCGGTCACCAGGCCAACGGTGTGCGGAAGCTCCACGCAGTCGCGGAAGGCCGACCCGCCCTTGTAGTCCACGAGCAGGAACGTCACCCGCTGCGGGGAGTGCGCGGACGCCAAACCGAGGATCCACGCCTGCAGGAGCTCGGACTTGCCGGCGCCCGTGGTGCCGCCGACGAGGGCATGCGGCCCGTCCGAGCGCAGGTCCACGGAGAACGTTCCCTGGGCGGACTGGCCGATGATCGCCCGCAGGTTTCCTGCCCTGCGGTGGGGAGTCTGCGGGGCGAACGGGCCGGTGGTAATTGACCGGCTCTCACCCCAGCGCTCGAGCACGGCGCTCTCGGAACGGGCCAGCCCGGTGCCGGTGAGCGTCAGCAGCGAGACGGCCCTGGGCAGGTCGCTGGCGTCGTCCACCGGCGCGCCGGAGTCCTCGACCGGCGCCAGGTGGCGAGCCGTGGCCAGCGTGGACTCAAGGCTGACCGTTTCGACGAGCACCGACGTGAGCATCTCGCCGTCCTTGACGTAGCCGGCACAGCCCTTGCTGCCGGCCACCTCGAGAAAGACCCTGCAGGCGGCCGGCAGCGAGGTCGTCGTGGGCGCAAGCCACATGACGGCGACTCCCTTGGGCCAGCCCTTCTCGGCGAGCTGGACCAACCGGCTCCGCTCAGCCGGCGCGTCGTTCTCGACCAGGACGAGCACGCACGGGTCCGAGCGGACCCGGTCAGCTCCGGGCTCACCTGCCGACGCGACCAGGTCCTCGAGCTGGGACAGCAGCGCTGAACACGCGGGCGCCGAGCTGGCCAGATGCCCGGCGGAGATCGGGCTGTGCGCAGACGCCGTGTGTGGCACCCACTTGAGCCAGTCCCAGTCACGGGCGGTCGTGGTCGAGGCGAACGCCGTGACGATCAGCTCGGCCGGTGAGTGCAGCGACACCGCCTGAAGCATGAGGGACCTGGCAGCTGGCAGTGCGACGGCGCGAGGGCCCGAGACGCCGATCGAACCTGTGCTCAGCGGGTCGACCACGACGGGGACATCGGTGACGACGGACAAGCCCTCCACCGAGCCGGCCAGCTCGCTCCATGCGCGCGCCGTGGAGCGGCCGACCGCGGGCATCGTCATCGAGCTGCGCGACGGCAGCGTCCCGAGGCCTAGTCGTAGCTGGAGGAACCCCGGCATGTCTGCCCGCCGGGTCCACAGCAGCGGGCTGAGCCGGCGGGCCGCCTGCGCGCAGTCGGTGCTCGACGGGTTCTCCAGCCGACGCTGCTCGGCCTCGACCGCGAGCGACCCGCGGATCTGAGCCACGACGATCTCGACGTCCGCGCGGAAGTCACCCATCCGGGTCTGGAAGTCCTTCCTGCCACCCCGGCGCTGCTCGACGTAGTTGCCGAGCATCATCATCGGCGACATGAGGACGAAGATCAGCGAAGCCGGGCTCTGGGTGTACGCGAAGAGGCCCATCCCCATGAGGGCTGGCAGCATCATGGCCAGCCACGGCATCCGCGAGGGCTTGGGGCGCTCCGGCAGGTCTGGCAGGTCGAACGTGCGGCCCTCGAACAGAGGCGCGATGCGCGGCGACCTGGTGAAGGGCAGGGCCGCCGGGTCGCCGGTGCGCGCAGCGGCGGCAACGGAGGCGTTCTCGCTCAGGCGCACCTCGATCTCGGTATCGCCGAGCCTGACGCGATCACCGGCCGTCAGGACCGCGCGAGGCACGTCGGCGCCGCCGAGCGAGATCCCGTTGGCCGAGCCGAGGTCCACGACCTCCACGAACCGCACCGCCGACAGCCCCAGGGGGTCGGTGATCACGAGCTTGGCGTGGCGGCGAGAGACCGAGGAGTCGGTCAGCCGGATCTCGGCGTCGTGTCCACGACCCAGGTATGCCGTGCCCCGCCACAGTGCGAACTCCCTGCCGGAGTCGGGCCCGGCGACGATCCGGGCCACCGCGACGGGACGGCCGACGACGCCGGACCCCCCACCACGGGACATGGCAACCGCGACCCCTGAGCGCAGGCCGCTCTCAGGGATGGCCAGCCGGGGGTCGACGACGCGGTAGCCGTGGTCGACCAGTGACAGGGTGTGCTCGTCCCCTCCGACGTCCCCTCGGACGGGGTCCCCCCCAGCCAATCTGTCCGCTCCGTCCTGCGGGCAGGCAGTGGACCGATCGGGGTCAGCCCTCGCGAGATAGGTGGCCAGGTCCCCGACGGTCATGGCCGACTCGATCGTGGCGACCAGATCCCGTCGCTGCAGACCGGCAGACTCCAGCGCGAACTTCAGCTTCACGGCGAAAGCCGGCCATCATCCAGCAGGACCAGGTCGTCCGCCGTCACCAGCCGGGTCGACAGCGCGTGCTCGACCAGCGCGGCCTTGCGGTTGCGCGCGAGGCTGCCGATCCCGCCGTGCAGTCCTCTGGTGCCTGCGTCTGCCAGCTTCTGGCAGACGTTGTCCAGCTTGCGGTTGAACCGGGTGACGGTCCAGCCGATCCGCGCCGCGGCGGCCGCCGAGGAGGGCACCTGGCTGGCGCCCGGACGGCTCCGGGACAGCGAGCCCTCACACAGGGCAACCATGAGCAGCTTCTGGTCCGGCGTGAACGGCACCCGCCCGACGGTCATCTCGCCGAAGTGGCCCTGCTCGAAAGGATCCACGGCAGCCGGGACGAACGCCGGCTCGTCCACGATGACCTCGAAGTCGTACGTGGTCGGCCCCGCGGTGAACCAGACCAGGGTCCGGGTCATAACCAGCGGGATCCTCGCCCCAGGAGCCAGCCACGTGTGCAGCAGCCCCGTGACGTCCGCGACCGTCGCCGTCAACGTCGAACCGACGTTGGAGATCCACCACAGGCCGCCCTGCTCGAGGATCACCAGAAACGTGCGGTGCAGATATGGGTTGTCGTCGATCTCAACGTCGCCGCAGCGCCCGATCGTCAGCTGCCGACCCGCCACCACCGGGAACTCCTCACCGCAGAACACGACTTTGGGGGCGGCATCGATCACCCCGGCATGCTCGCATGAACGGGCGGGCCGGCCGGCAGGTTATCCACAGCCGCCAGCCCGCGTCCCCGCGAAGCCGCCGTCAGGTCGGGTTCGACTCGGGCTGGTCCGCCCACCAGGCACGCAGAGCCTCGACCGCGGCCTCGCGACCGATCGGGCCCCGGTCCATCCGGACCGCGAGCAGGTGCCTGTATGCGCGGCCCAGCACCGGTCCCGGGGCGATCCCGAGGACCTCGGCGATCTCGTTGCCGTCCAGCTCGGGACGCACGGAGTCGAGCTGCTCCTGCTCCATCAGGCGGGCGATACGGGTCTCGAGGTCGTCATAGACGCGCGAGAGGTTGCGCGCCTTGCGCACGTTGCGGGTGGTGCAGTCCGAACGGGTCAGCCGATGCAGCCGGGGCAGCAGGGGCCCCGCGTCGGTGACGTAGCGGCGAACAGCAGAGTCGGTCCACTCCCCGTCGCCGTACCCGTGAAAACGGAGGTGCAGCTCGACCAGGCGGGACACGGCCCTGATGGTGTCCTTGTCGAAACGCATGGCCTTCATCCGGCGCGCGGTCATCTTGGCCCCGACCACCTCGTGATGATGGAAGCTCACGCCGGCGACCCCAGCCTCGTCCACGAAGCGCCGCGTCGCCGGCTTGCCGATGTCATGCAGCAAGGCGGCCAACCGCAGGATCAGGTCCGGTCCCGGCACCGACGACGCCGGCCCGTCAGCAGGGCCCTCCATGGCGATGGCCTGCTCGAGCACGATCAGTGAGTGCTCGTAGACGTCCTTGTGCCGGTGGTGCTCATCCAGCTCCAGCTTGAGCGCCGGGAGCTCGGGCAGAACATGCCCGGCCAGGCCGCTCTCGACGAACACGCCCAGCCCCCGACGCGGGAAAGCTCCCATGACGAGCTTGACGAACTCGTCGCGGACCCGCTCGGCCGACACGATCTCCAGCGACGACGCCATCTCGGTCATCGCCGCAACGACCTCCGGTGCGGCCGTGAAGCCCAGCTGGGAGACGAAGCGTGCCGCACGCATCATCCGCAACGGGTCGTCGCCGAAGGACAGCTCTGGCGTGCCGGGCGTGCGCAGGATCTGGCGCGCCAGGTCGGCGAGTCCGCCATGGGGGTCCACGAACTCCAGCGAGGGGAGGCGCATCGCCATCGCGTTGATGGTGAAGTCGCGACGGACCAGATCCTCCATCAGGTTGTCGCCGAAGGCGACCAGCGGCTTTCGGGTGAGGTGGTCGTAGGCGTCCGCCCGATAGGTGGTCACCTCGAGGATGTCGCTGCCCTTGCGCGCACCGATCGTGCCGAAGGCCCGGCCCACGTCCCAGCAGGTGTCCGCCCAGCCTGCCAGGATCGCCTCGCTCTGGTCAGGGGTGGCCGACGTGGTCAGGTCCAGGTCCGGCGACACCCGTCCCAGGAAGGCATCGCGCACGGGCCCACCCACCAGGGCGATCTCATGACCGGCATCGGCAAACCTGGCGCCCAGCCCGGTCAGCAGCGGCAGGACCGGCGCCAACCGTCGCACGGCCTCACGCAGGAGGGGTTCGGTCGGATCGGAGGCAGCCACGAGAGCCAAGCGTAGGTGACGGCGCCGCCCAGACCCGCCTTGCCGTCGATGCACGAGCCTGGCCGGTGCCACCACCAGGTCTGGCTACAGTTATGTAATGACCTCCTGTCCCCCGCGGCCGACCCAGCTGCCACACCGGCTGCCGGAGGTGGAGGAGGTCTCTGCCGGGGGAGTCGTCATCGACGTGCATGACGGGGTCGCACGCATCGCGGTCATCGCACGTCGCAACCGCGCCGGACGCGTTGAGTGGTGCCTGCCCAAGGGCCACCTGGAGAGCAACGAGACCCTGGAACAGGCGGCTGTGCGCGAGGTCGCCGAGGAGACCGGGATCGTAGGCCGAGTGCTGGCCCCGCTGGGCGCCATCGACTACTGGTTCTCCGCCGCCGGGTCACGCATCCACAAGATCGTGCACCACTACCTTCTCGAAGCGACCGGCGGTGAGCTGAGTATCGAGGGCGATCCCGATGCCGAGGCCATCGACGTGGCGTGGTTCCCTCTTGGTGACGTCCAGGATCACCTCACGTTCCCCAACGAGCGGCGGATAGCCCAGGTCGCGCTGGAGCGCCTGGCGGGCGCGACGTGAGCGGCCGCAGGATCCCAGGACGGGTACGCCGGTCGACCGCCTCAGCCATCATGCCGGCGCTGTCTGCGCTGGCGATCTCGCTGCTGTCGATGCTGTCGCCGGTACCCGCAGCCAACGCAGCCACACCAGCGGGCGAGGGAACCATCGCCGGCGCGGACCCCTCCGGCGCCGCCACCCCGCCCCTGGCTGTCTCGCTGACCGCTGTCAGGCCGACCGTGGCGACCCCCGGAGCTCCGGTCACCATCGCCGGCACCATCCGCAACACCAGCAGGGGCTCGATCGCCTCACCGGTGGCTCACGCACGTATCGGGCAACGTCCCCTGACCAGTCGCCAGGCTGTGGCCGGCTGGGCTGCCGGTGCAGGTCAGCAGCCGCTGGTCGAGGTCGGCCGCGCCCCGCTGGGCCGGACCCTGGCGCCGGGGGCCGTCACCCCGTTCATCCTCACCATCCCGGCAACGGCGATCAGTCACCGTGAGTCGTTCGCCATCCTGCCGCTGGCCGTGGACGTGGTCGGGGCGGCCGGTGGCGTGACCAAGGAGCTCGCTGACACCCACACGTTCATCCCGACTCTGTCGGCGATCAAGGCATACGAACCGTTGTCCATCGCCTGGCTTGTCCCGCTCACGCTCGATCCCGACCCGGCGCTGCACGGTACGGCCAGCGCAGCCAGGACCGCCGCGTGGGCCAGGGCGATCGGGCCCGGCTCACGGCTTGACCGGCTGATCCAGGGCACGGAGAACGCCAACGTCACGTGGGCGATCGACCCCGCGATCCTGGGCCCGCCCCAGACGGCCGCCCAGGCTACGGATGCAGCGACGGCGCCAGCCCCCAACCCGAGCGAGTCGAGGGCACCAACCCGCGGGACCACGCCGACCCCGGACCCCGTGGCTGAGGCGACCAGTGCGCTGGCACGTCGACTCAGGGCAGCCTCGCCGCGACACACCCTCTGGTCTCTGCCGTATGCCGACCCCGACCTCTCCGCACTCCTGCCCCTGTCCGGAAACCGCAGCCTGGCCCCCCTGATAAGCCATCCCTCCACTCTGGACAGGACCATCGGCCCTGCGCGCACCGACATTGCCTGGCCGGTCGAGGACCTGACCCCCGGCAGCGAGGCCAGGCTGCGTCGCGCGTACGGCTCACCGGGGCTGGCTGCAGCGGTGACTTCCGCCTCCACGCTGACCGACCGATTCGGCTCAACTGGCGGCGCGAGCCGCAGATCCAGCAGCGGGCTACCCCTGCTGGCCTACGACCGACCCCTGAGCACGACGCTCGCGCAGACCTCGTCGAGGGCGGTCGGCGCCATCACCGTCCAGCGGTTCCTGGCCGACTCCATGGCCCTGCTCGGTGAGCGGCCGGGCACCCGTGACCGGTCAGTGCTGGTTACCGCGCCCAGGACCTTCTCCGGTGACCCCGCCGTTCTCAGGTCTCTTCTCACAGCCGTCGCCCATGCCCCCTGGCTGACTCCGACAACGACCGGGCAGCTGCTCGTCGCCAGCGCGACGTCGACTCCAGATGCTCCGCCGCCAGCGCGCGCGGGGGCAGCGACCTCCCCTGCGCCGGGCGGTGAGGCACCGGCCGCCGCAGACCCGCTGACCCCGGCCAGGTCCCCGCTGACAGCGAGCCTGCTCGCGGCCACCGCCGGCAGGCTGTCAGCGATCGCCGGCATCGGCAGCATCCTCGGCGACGGACGGCTCTTCACGGCGCCGTGGACGGACGCACAGGCGCAGCGGCTGTCCGCGCGCTGGCGCGGCCACCCGGACGGCATCACAGCCATCGACGCTGCCACGACGGCCGCGCTCGACACGATAGGCCGCGGCGTGAGGGTGGCGCCCACCTCCGTGAACTTCCTCGCCGACCGTGGCGTTCTTCAGGTCACCGTCGTCAACGACCTCGATGTCCCGGTCCACGACGTGCATCTGACCCTGACCCCTGCCCAGCCGCGGCTACGGATCGAGCGACAGCCCGATGACCTGAAGATCGGCGCCAGGAGCCGCGCCAACGTGCCCCTGCAGGTCACCTCCATTGCGGCCGGGCTGGTCAGGGTCGAGGCCGTCCTGACCACCCGAAACGGCACGCCTCTGGGGCAGAACGCCAGCGTCGACGTACGCGTGCGGCCCCCCAGCGTCTGGCTCTACCGGACTCTGGGCGGTCTGGCCGGCCTGGTCCTCGTGCTCGGCACCTATCGATCCCTACGTCGCGGGTCAACCCGCGGCTCTCGCCCAGAAGCGCAGGAGCTTCCCCTTGAGGACCAGGCACTCCATGGCTGACCCCACCGACAACGGCTCGTCATCTGCCCTGCCCGTCCCGGACGTCCCTGCCGTCCCGGACGTCCCTGCCGTCCCGCCAGCCTCCCCGTCCTCGACCGAGGCCAGCCTGGCCCGCGCGACAGCAGGGATGGCAGCCGGGACCATCGCCTCACGGGTGCTGGGCGTCGTGCGAGCAGCGATGCAGCTGGCCGTGGTGGGTACCCTGCTGGCTGGTGACGCCTGGGACGTGGCCAACACGCTCCCCAACATCATCTATCTGCTACTGGCAGGTGGCGTCATCAACGCGGTCCTGGTCCCGCAGATCACTCGTGCGGCCAGCCATCCCGATGGCGGTCGCGAGTACGTCGACCGCCTGATCACGATCTCCATCACAGGTATCGCGGTCATGACTGTCGTCTTCACCCTGACCGCGGGACTGCTGGTCAAGCTGTACAGCACCGCGACCTGGTCCCCGGACGTGCTGTCGCTGAGCACCGCGTTCGCGCTGATCTGCATGCCACAGATCTTCTTCTACGGGCTCTACGTCCTCCTGGGCCAGGTACTCAACGCCCGCAACCATTTCGCGGCGTACATGTGGGCCCCCGTCCTGGCAAATATCGTGGCCATCGCCGGGATGGGCTTCTTCCTGCTGGCGTATCCACATCAGGCCGCCGTGACCAGCTGGACCTCACCGATGATCTGGGTGCTCGCGGGAAGCGCCACCGCGGGAATCGCGGCTCAGGCCCTGGTTCTCGTCGTGCCGCTGTGGCGATCCGGGTTCAGGTTCAGGCCACGGTGGGGCGTTCGCGGGGTGGGCCTGCGCACGGCCTCCACCGTGGCCCTGTGGACCTTCGCTGCCCTGGGTGTCTCGACGGCGGGTTTCGTCATCACCTCCCGGGTGCTGACCTACGCCGGGCAGGCGGGGAGCGCGGCGGGCCTGGAGGTGCCCGGCAAGATCTCCTACTCCAGCGCCTTCCTGATCTTCATGCTCCCGCACTCTCTGGTGACCGTCTCGCTGGTCACCGCACTGTTCACCCGCATGTCCAGGGCCGCTCATGCCGGTGACCTCGACGAGGTCCGTGCCGACACCGACAGGGGCATGCGACTGACTGCGGTCGCCACCGTCCCTGCCACGGTGGGCGCCTTCGTCCTCGGCTTCGCCGCGACGGCCACCATCTATCTGGGCAGCAGCGCGGCCAGCACCCGCGGCATCGCCACGGTCATGATGGCGATGATGGTGGGTCTGGTGCCCTACGGCGTCTTCTACCTGCTTCAGCGTGTCTTCTACGCCTTCGAGGACGCCAAGACGCCGTTCAAGATGCAGATCGTGGTCACCGTCGTCGCGACGCTCACCAACGTGGCGAGCCTGCTGCTACCGCTGCGTTGGATCGCCGTGGGCGTGGGCGCCGGCCAGGCCCTCAGCAATATGGCCGGGATGGCAGTGGGCCTGGTTCTGGTCCGACGCCGGCTCAACGGGCTCCCCCTCAGCGAGGTGACCCGGACCTACGTCCGCCTCGGCGTCGCCTCGGTGGTGGCCGGCGCCGCGGCCTTCCTGGTCCAGGTGGGGCTGGGGCGAATCGTCGAGGGCAGGCTGTACGACCCCGTCGATCTGCTCGTCGCCGGCACGGTGTTCGCGGGGATCTACCTGGTCGTCGCCCGCAGGCTGCACGTCCACGAGATCGATGACTTGGTCAAACCCGTCCTGGAACGCGTGCGCAGAGCCCTGCCGAGGCGCTGAGCGCCCCTAGGATGAAGGTCACGCGATGACGAGGAACCGGCATGGCTCAGGACAGATGGGAGCAGGGGTGCAAGGCGTAGGTCCAGGAACAGTCCTTGGCGGTCGCTATACCCTGC
>Ga0209798_10001993_pt1 | contig 12100 bp, 9 predicted proteins | sample DOMMetBare3Fresh_FD_187475 | JGI IMG/M metagenome (GOLD analysis project Ga0209798, IMG submission 187475) | Wetland sediment microbial communities from St. Louis River estuary, USA, under dissolved organic matter induced mercury methylation -... | ecosystem: Environmental > Aquatic > Freshwater...
CGCCGCGACGGGGCGTGCGGCCTGTTCCTGCTGCCACAGACCTACCGACAGGCGTTGGCCGATCGCCTGCCGGCTGACCCCGAGCTTGGCCGCCACCTCGGTCGGGGTGAGGCCGTCGGCCTCGAGGTCGACCGCCTCCCAGGCGGCGTCGCTCCGACGCTGGACCACCGCGGCCAGCAGGGTCAGCACCGCCTCGGCCCCCGCGGCCGCCTCGGCGTCCACTCCGCGGACGGCGAGGTGCTGCGGACGCCGCTTGGCGGCGTCCACCGCCTCACGAGCCAGTTCGAAGGCGCGCCCGCGGGCCGCTCGGGTGCTGCCGGGCAGGGGCAGCTGCACCGGTCCGGCGCCGAGCCCGATGTGCCAGTTCCCGTCCCTCACGAGGTCGAGGATGGCATCGACCACCGACGGGGCGTGATCGAGCAGACCCTGGAACTCGTCGCCGGCGGTGCGCTCGAACGGCAATACGGTCGGAATGTGGGCCAGCTGCGCCACAGTGGCGTCCACCAGGTCGGTGGAGGTGCTCGATCCGCGCTGATCGACGGTGAGGGCAAAGACCATGGGACAAGTCTGGAACCTTTATCCGAGAGATGCAAGCCTGTGAGCTTGCAGCAACCGAACGCTCGGGCGTCCTCCTGCCGGGCCTATGGTTTGGCACCGATGGAGATCCTCGACTTCGCCGCCGTCCTCGCGTGCCTGATCGCTGCCCTCGCGGTCGCGAACGTGCGCCTGCTCCGGTTGCCCTCGACCATCGGGGTGACCATCGGCGGCCTGCTGGTGAGCGTGATCCTGCTCGGGCTCAACGCGCTCCACGTCCCGCTCGCGGTGGACGCCGTCGCGGCGGTCCGGGAGATCCACTTCGCGGACGTCGTGTTCCTCGGCGTGCTGTCCTTCCTGCTCTTCGCCGGCGCGTTGGGCCTGGACTCGCACGACCTGTGGCAGCAGCGCTGGCCCGTGCTGATCTTCTCGCTGGTGGCCACGGCCATCTCGATCGCGCTGGTGGCCGGTCTGGTGCACCTGCTGTTCCTCGCCTTCGACCGGTCGGTGCCCTTCGTCTACAGCCTGCTCTTCGGGGCGCTGATCAGCCCCACCGACCCGGTCGCCGTGCTCGGCATGCTCGAGCACGCCAAGGTGCCCTACCGGATCGAGACCCTGGTGGCGGGGGAGAGCCTGTTCAACGACGGCATCGGGGTGGTCGCCTTCACCGTGATCGCCGCCGTCGCCGTCGCCAGCGATCCCGCCACCGCCGCCGCGACCACCGGGCATCCGGTCGACCTCAGCGTCGCCGGGGTGGGGCTGTTCTTCCTCCGGGAGGCGGTCGGCGGACTCGTGCTCGGGGTGCTGTTCGGCTACATCGGACTGGTCGCGATCCGCATGGTCGACGATTTCGCCACCGAGGTGCTGGTCTCGCTCGGCGTGGTCCTGGCCTTCACCGCCGTTGCCGTCCATCTGAACGTCTCGGCGCCGCTGGCGGCGGTCGCGGCCGGGCTGCTGGTCGGCTCGCTCACCGACCGGCGGCCCTCGTTGCTCACCAACCGGGAGCGGTTCGAGGGGCTCTGGCACCTGATCGACGAGGTGCTCAACGTCGTCCTGTTCGCCCTGCTCGCGCTCGTGGTCGTGGCCGTGCCGTTCAGCGGGTCCGCGGTCCTGATCGGAGTGATCACGATCCCGCTGGTCCTCCTGGCCCGGGCTGTGAGCGTGCAGCTGCCCACGGTCGTGATGGGCCGGCGCCGCGACTTCGACCCCTACACCCGCCGGCTGCTGGTCTGGGGTGGTCTGCGGGGCGCGCTCGGCGTGGCGATGGCCTTCACTGTGCCGGCCGGTGCGCCGCGCGAGCTGTTCCTGGTGATGACCTACGAAGTGGTGGTGTTCAGCATCGTCGTCCAGGGCCTGACCGTCGCCCCGCTCGCGGCGCGCGCCGCGCGGGCGGCGGAAGCGTCGCCGAAGTTCTGATCCCGGTCGGGGTGCGCTCAGGCGAGGACGAAGTATCGCAGCAGCACGTAGGGGGTCGAGATGGTGATCGTCACCACGGCGGTGAGCAGCCCGTACTTGGTGAAGCCCCAGAACCCGATCCGATGGCCGGCCTTCTCGGCGAGCCCGAGGGCCACCACGTTGGCCGACGCGCCGACCGCCGTCGCGTTGCCCCCGAGGTCCGCGCCGAGGGCCAGCGCCCACCACAGCGAACGCGCCTGGGCCGTGTTGCCCTCGGCGGCGACCAATTCGCCGATCACGGGAGCCATCGTGGCCACGTACGGGATGTTGTCGACCACGGCCGACAGCGCCGCCGAGCCCCAGAGCAGCCCGACGGTCGCCTCCGCCAGCCGGCCCTCCGCGGCCTCGGCCGCAGTCCTGGAGACCTCGTCGATCACCCCCGTGTTCACCAGGGAGCCCACCATGACGAAGAGGCCCATGAAGAAGATCAGGGTGGGCCACTCGACGTCGGCGGCGACCTCCTCGGCGTCCAGACGCGACGAGGCCAGCAGGACCAGGGCCCCGATCATCGCCACCACGGCCGGCTGCAGGTGCAGGACGGTGTGCAGCACGAACGCGACCGTCACCCCGGTCAGGACGATCGAGGACACCACGAGCAGGCGGCGGTCGTGGATGGCCTCGCGTTCGTCGAGCGTCATCAGCTGGGCGGCGCGAACGGGGTCGTAGGTGAAGGCGGAACGGAACATCACCCGGCACAACCCGATGAACACCACGAGCAGGACGACCACCAGCGGGGCCAGGTGGACCAGGAAGTCGTCGTAGGACAGCCCGCTGCGGCTCGCGATGATGATGTTCGGCGGGTCGCCGACCAGGGTCGCCGTGCCACCGATGTTGCTGGCCAGCGTCTCGGCGATCAGGAACGGCACCACCGGCACCCCGAGCCGATCGCAGACCAGGAACGTCACCGGCGCGATCAACAGGACCGTGGTCACGTTGTCCAGCAGCGCCGACGCCACGGCGGTGACCAGGACGAGGATGACCATGACCGGGAACGGCCGCCCCCGGGCGCGCTTGACCGACCAGATCGCGACGTACTCGAACACTCCCGTGCGCTTCAGGACGCCGACGATCAGCATCATGCCGAGCAACAGGAACAGCACGTTCCAGTCGATCCCGGCCTCGGCGGAGAAGAACGCGGTGTGCCCGTCCGTGGCGCCGATCAACAGCATGATCACCGCCCCGGCCAGGACCACCTTGACCCGGTGCACCTTGTCACTGGCGATCAGGGCATAGGCGGCCACGAAGACGACGACCGCGGCCCAGGCGGTCGCGCTCACGGCTCGAGCACCCGCTCCAGTAGCCCGTCCAGGGTGACCGCACCGGTGAGACGTCGCTGCGCGTCGACCACGGCCACCAGTGGACTGCGCGAGCGCGCCATCAATGCTGCGATCTCCAGCGCCGTGGCGTCCTCGTCGACCACCGGCAGTTCCCGCGCCGTGTCCGGCAGCGCCTGACCGACCGTGCGATCACCGAGCTGGTGGGCGAAGACGTCGGCCGTCGCCTCGTCGATCACCCGGGCCAGGGCCGGGTCGTCCAGGCAGTACTGCGGAACCGCCATCTTCAGCACGTCCGTGCCCGGCAGGATCGCCGTCGGCCGCCCCTGGGCATCGACGACGATCAGTCCGGGCAGGTCGTGCTGGGCGAGCAGCCGGGCCGCGTCCATCACCGGCAGGTCGATGGTGACCGTCGGGAGGTCGACCGCGAGGTCGTTCGCACGCATGGTGCTCCTGGTGAGCTCGTTCGGGCGCCGAGCCGGCCACGGAGGCCATGACGGATCGTCGCGCCGACCAGGCTTCCCGGCTCACCAATGCGCGATCACACTAGCGGAGCCGACGTCGGGGGGCCCGTCGAGCGCCGGCCGGGATCACCGGGCACCGGATGGAGCCGGCATCAGCGTGCGTTGTGCTCCTCGGTCGCCAGCCGGATGCACGCCGCGGCCACCTGCATGGCCACCCGCACCTCGTCCACCGGCGGCCGGGTCGGGGCGAGCCGGATGTTGCGGTTCGCCGGGTCGACCCCGCCCGGGTAGGTCGCGCCGGCCGGTGTCAGGCTCACCCCGGCGTCCTTCGCCAGCTCCACCACCCGCGAGGCCACCGGGGCGGTGGTGAACAGCGAGCTGAAGTACCCACCCCGCGGACGGGTCCAGGTGGCGTAGACACCATCAGTACCGAGTTCGGCGCCCAGCACCTCGTCGATCACGGCGAACTTGGGCGCGATCAGCGCGGCATGGTCGCCCATCAGGCCTTCGAGGCCGCCGGGGTAGCCCTGGAGGAACCGGACGTGCCTGGCCTGCTCGACCTTGTTCGGCCCGATGCTCTGCGCGCCGAGGTACTTCGACAGCCAGGCCACGTTGCCGGCGCTGGTGCCGAGGAACCCGAGGCCGGCGCCGGCGAAGGTGACCTTGCTGGTGCTGGCGAAGACGATGACCCGGTCGGGGTGACCGGCCTGTGCGCACAGCTCGACCAGGTTGACCACCGGGTCCGGCTCGCCGAGGTGGTGCACCCGGTACGCGTCGTCTGCGAAGATGGTGAAATCCGCTGCCGCCGTGGGCATCTCGGCGAGGATGCGGGCCTTCTCGGCGCTGATCGTCTCGCCACCCGGGTTCGAGTAGGTCGGCACGAACAGCACGCCCTTGACCGACGGGTCGGTCGCCACGAGGCGCGCCACCGCCTCGACGTCCGGGCCGTCCGGGGCCATGTCGACGGTCAGCAGCTCGAACCCCAGGGTCTGCAGCAGCAGGAAGTGCCGGTCGTACCCGGGCACGGTGACGATCATCTTCGGCTTCTGGTGCACCCAGCCCGACGTCGAGCCGCGGACGCCGTGCAGCAGGGCGAACCCGAGCACGATGCCCTGCAGCTCGAGGCTCGAGTTGTTCCAGACCACGACGTTCGCCGGGTCCAGCCCGAGGTAGCGGCCGAACAGCTCGCGGGCGCTCGGCAGTCCGGGCAGGTACGGCGGGGTGGAGTAGTTGCGCAGGTCGATCGTGTCGAACGAGACGTCCTCCGGACCGATCGCGCCGAGCAACCCGTTCGAGAGGTCGAAGTCGGCGTCGGACGGCTGACCTCGCTGGAGATTGAGCGAGAGCCCCATCGCGCGGAAGGCGTCGTAGCCGGCCTGGGCGTCGGCGAGGGCGGAGCTGCGCAGGTCGTTCGTCATGGCGCCCTAACCTACTCGTGCCCGCTCGCACCGCGCCCGCTCCGGGCACCCGATCAAGCGGCGCCGAGCAACTCGTCGAGGATCTGCGGCATCCGGGTCGCGGCCAGGGACAGGTGTCCCTCCTGCTGGAACCCACCTCGTCCTCGCCGGCGAGCGCGTAGGGCGCGCCGCCGGACTCACCGCTCACCATCGCCCGAGCGATCCCCTGCGCAACGAGCAGGTGGCGGACGTCGTCGGCGACGTCCCGGCCGGGGTGCGGGCTCGACGCTGCAGACCTGGCCGTGTGGGGGACACCATGCGCAGGGCGCGCTCCCGCGCCGCTTCGCGGATCGGGGTACGCGCTCGCCCGCAGCCTGGGGTGCCGTACCCACCCGGTGAGGTGGGACTCATGCACCCGGCCGTCGGGCAGGGTGAGGGGGTCCGCTGCTCGCCGTCCCGTCGGCCGCAGGTCGGAGGGGTGCATGCTCCGGTCTGGTCGCGTCGGTGACCCGGGCAAGGGAGAGCGGCGATCGGCGGGTCCTGTCGGACGGCCCCCGTAGGCTGGAGCCAAGATGAGCACTCTCTTCGAGGACGTCCCTCTGCCCGGCATGGACCAGGTTCCCGCCGCGAAGCCGGAGCGGTCACGGCGCGCGGTGGCCGTGGACACCCTGCTGACCGGGCTCAACCCGCAGCAACGGGAGGGAGTGCTGCACGAGGGCCCGCCGCTGCTGCTGGTCGCCGGTGCGGGCTCGGGCAAGACCCGGGTGCTCACCCACCGCATCGCCTACCTGCTCGCCGAGCGCGGGGTGCGACCGAGCGAGGTCCTCGCGATCACGTTCACCAACAAGGCCGCGGCCGAGATGCGCGAGCGGGTGGCGCACCTGGTCGGCCGCCAGGCGTCCTGGATGTGGGTGTCCACCTTCCACTCGGCCTGCGTGCGAATCCTGCGGCGTGAGGCGAGCCGGGTCGGCATGCGGTCCAGCTTCTCGATCTACGATGCCGCCGACTCGCAGCGGTTGATGGCGCAGGTCTGTCGCGACCTGGACCTCGACCCCAAGCGGTTCCCGCCGCGGGCCTTCGGCCACCAGGTGAGCAACCTCAAGAACGAGTTGATCGACGAGGAGACCTACGCCTCCCGGGTCGTCGAGGGCACCCCGCAGGAGCGGATGCTGGCCCGGGCCTACACCGGCTACGCCCGTCGGCTGCGCCAGGCCAGCGCGATGGACTTCGACGACCTGATCATGACCACGGTCAATGTCCTGCAGGCCTTCCCGGACGTCGCCGAGCACTACCGGCGGCGGTTCCGGCACGTCCTGGTCGACGAGTACCAGGACACCAACCACGCCCAGTACGTGCTGGTCCGCGAACTCGTCGGCGGATCGTTGTCGCAGGTGCTGAAGGACGCCGAGCGGGCCGACCGCGACCGGTACGTCGAGGACGACGGCGAGGGAGGCGGCCCCCGGCAGGGGCCGGTGCCCCCCGCGGAACTGACCGTGGTCGGGGACGCGGACCAGTCGATCTACGCCTTCCGCGGCGCGACGATTCGCAACATCACCGAGTTCGAGCAGGACTACCCCGACGCCCGGATCATCCTGCTGGAGCAGAACTACCGGTCGACCCAGACCATCCTGTCCGCGGCGAACGCGGTGATCGAACGCAACCACGACCGCAAGCCGAAGAAGCTGTGGACGGCGGGCCCCACCGGGGAGCCCATCCTCGGCTACGTCGCCGACTCCGAGCACGACGAGGCCGCGTTCGTCGCGGAGGAGATCGGCCGGCTGCGTGAGTCCGCCGGGGTGAGGCCGGGCGACGTCGCCGTCTTCTACCGGACCAACGCGCAGTCCCGGGCGCTGGAGGAGGTCTTCGTCCGGGTCGGCCTGCCCTACAAGGTGGTCGGCGGCACGCGGTTCTACGAGCGCCGGGAGATCAAGGACGTGCTGGCCTACCTGAGGGTGATCGACAATCCGTCGGACACGGTCAACCTGCGCCGCATCCTCAACGTGCCCAAGCGCGGCATCGGGGAGCGGTCCGAGGCGTGCGTCGCGGCGCTGGCCGAGCGGGAGGTGCTCTCCTTCTCCCAGGCGCTCGACCGGGCCGAGGAAGCGCCGGGCATCTCCACCCGGTCCCTGTCCGCGATCAGCGGCTTCACCGCCCTGATGGACGGGCTGCGCACCCTGGTCGAGGCGGGTGCCGGTCCGGCGACCCTGCTCGCCGCCGTCCTGGAACAGACCGGCTACCTCGCCGAGCTGCAGGGCAGCCATGATCCGCAGGACGAGTCCCGGATCGAGAATCTCTCCGAGTTGGTCGCCGTGGCCCAGGAGTACGAGACCGCGGCCGTGACGGCCGATCAGCCGGTCTCGCTGACCGAGTTCCTCGAGCAGGTCTCGCTCGTCGCCGACGCCGACGAGGTGCCGGACGAGGCGATCGCGGACGGCGAGCACGCGATCGAGCAGCGGCAGGACGCCGGAGTGGTCACCCTGATGACCCTGCACACCGCCAAGGGGCTGGAGTTCCCGGTGGTGTTCCTCACCGGGATGGAGGACGGCACCTTCCCCCACCTGCGGGCGATGGGCCATCCCGGCGAACTTGCCGAGGAGCGCCGACTCGCCTATGTCGGGATCACCCGTGCCCGCGAGCGGCTCTACCTCTCCCGCGCCGTGGTCCGCAGCGCCTGGGGGCAACCGAACTATCACCCGGCGAGCCGGTTCCTCGACGAGATCTCCGCCGACCTCGTGCAGTGGCGTCGGCTGGAGGCGACGGGCCGCGGCCCGTCGTCCTCGACGCCCGCCATGGCACGGCTGGCCCAGCGCCCGGGGGTGCGCTCGCCGGGCAACCGTGAGGTGGTCCAGCTCGAGCCGGGGGATCGGGTCACCCACGACACCTTCGGCCTCGGCACGGTCAAGGAGGTCGTCGGGGTCGGGGACAGGGCCATGGCCCACATCGACTTCGGCTCCGAGGGCACCAAGCGGCTGCTGCTGCGCTACGCGCCGGTCACCAAGCTCTGAGCTGCCCCTCGCCGGGCCGCCACGGGGCCGGCCCCGCAGGTCCCTGCTCAGCGACCCGACCCCGACTCCAGCCCGGCCAGGGGAGTGATCCCCGCGGTGACCGTGGTGCCGTGGGGGTCGAGCTGGCTCAGCATGGCGCCGATCTCGCGCACCACCGGCGGGTGGACCGGCAGTGACATGTGCCCGACCGCGTGCACGAAGACATTGCGCGCGCTCAGGTCCGGATGGTCCAGCCGGCCGTGGGTGTGCGGGATGACCACTTGGTCGAGGTCGGAGGAGTACGCCACGAACCGGGTGCGACACCCCGGGGCCGGGGAGGCCAGCTCGGCGTACAGGTCGCTGCCCGGGCGCAACTGGTGCCCGAGGCGCACCGGCAGGCCATAAGCGAGCAGTGAACCCGCGTGCGGCGTCCCCAGGGTGACCAGGGTGTGCACCCGCTCGTCACCGCCCAGCCGCTGCACGTAGTACCGGGCGATCAGGCCGCCCAGACTGTGCCCGACGACGTGGATCCGTTCATACCCGGTTCGGGCCACCAGTTCCTCGATCGCACCGGACAGGTCCCGCGCCGCCGCGCGGATGTCGTTGGTGATCGGGGAGTAGTTGATCGTGAACACCCGGCCGAAGCCCCGCCGACGCAGCCGCCGGCGCAACACGGTGAAGATCATCCGATTGTCGATCATGCCGTGCAGCAGCAGGATCGGCGTCCCGGCCGCCTCGATGTCCCCGAGTACCAGGCCACGTTGGTGCGGCGCGAGATCGCCCAGGTGATAGCGCTCGCTCACCTCGTGCCGGTCGGCGATCACCCCGAACGGGTAGAGGGCCAGGTGGACCGCGCTCCACAGCGCCTCGACGGCGGCGCCTCGCATGGCCCGGAACGAGGCCAGCGCCCGCAGGTCGTTCGGCAGATCGGTCAGGCTCGCGGCGAGGACGGCGCGGCACGGCGGCACGAAAGCCGGCCCGGACCGGGCGACGGCCGCGCGCGCGCCAGCCCCGCTGCGGCGCTGCTGAGGGATGCGTTCCCCGGCGCCGGGACCGGATCTGCGATCACGTCGTTCAGCCACGGGTCCTCCTGACCCGAGGGTAACCCGGGCCGAGCCCCCGGGCCGGTCTCCGACCGGACTGCACGGTTGCGGTTGTGGCCTGCGCCACCCGCGGGCCATGGTCCCGCCCACCGGGTCCGCCTTAGGCTCGATGCTGGAGACCGCCCGGCACGACCCGGGCGCCGAGGCCGCCCGCCGTCCTCGGGTCGTCGCCCGTGAGCCTGGAGGGATCGGTATGGCCCCGCTGCGCATCGTCGTCGCCAAACCCGGCCTGGACGGCCATGACCGGGGGGCGAAGGTGGTCGCCCGAGCGCTGCGGGACGCCGGGATGGAAGTGATCTACACCGGGCTGCACCAGACCCCGGAGCAGATCGTCCAGACCGCGATCCAGGAGGACGCCGACGCGGTCGGGCTGTCGGTGCTCTCCGGTGCCCACCTCACCCTGTTCGCCCGGGTGGTCGAGCTGCTGCGCGAGGCCGGCGCCGGCGACATCGTGGTGTTCGGCGGCGGGATCATCCCTGAGGACGACATCGGCCAGTTGGAGGCGCTCGGCGTGCGCATGGTGTTCACCCCGGGCGCCCCGATGCGCGAGATCGTCGACTGGGTGCGCGGCCACGTCGGCCAGACCGTCTGACGCTCGGGCGCCGGCGGCCACCGCTCGTCGCGGGCTGGTGCGCACGTGACGTGAGGCACGTGCCGCCCGGCCCGCACCCGTCGTCACCCGGCTAGGCTGGCGCGCGCATCCCCGGCCGCATCGCCGCGAGCCGGCGTCCCGGCAGCACCGTGCGCGTGCGGTGGGTCGGACCCACGTGGCGGCGGCCCCACCCTGCGACGGTGAGGACGTATACGTGGACCTGTTCGAGTACCAGGCGCGCGACCTGTTCGCCGCCCATGGTGTCCCGGTCCTGGACGCCGTGGTCGCCACCACTCCCGAGGAGGCCCGGGTCGGGGCCGAGCAGCTCGGCGGTGGGACCGTGGTCGTCAAGGCCCAGGTGAAGACCGGCGGCCGGGGCAAGGCCGGCGGGGTCAAGTTGGCGCACACCCCGGACGAGGCCGCGGCCCGTGCGGGCGAGATCCTCGGCATGGACATCAAGGGCCACACCGTGCACCGGGTGATGGTGGCCTGCGGAGCGAAGATCGCCGAGGAGTACTACTTCTCGGTGCTGCTCGACCGGGCCAACCGTACCTACCTGGCGATGTGCTCGCGCGAGGGCGGGATGGACATCGAGACGCTGGCCCTGGAACGGCCCCAGGCGCTGGCCCGGATCCCGGTCGACGCGCTGGCCGGCATCGACGACGCCAAGGCGGCCGAGATCGTCGCCGCGGCCGGGTTCAGCGGCGACCTCGCGTCGTCCATCGAGTCGGTGATCAAGCAGCTCTGGGGGGTCTTCGTCGCCGAGGACGCGACCCTGGTCGAGGTCAACCCCCTGGTGCGGACCGAGGACGGCGCGATCATCGCCCTGGACGCCAAGGTCACCCTGGACGACAACGCCGACATCCGTCACCCCGACCACGAGCAGTACCACGACCACAGCGCGACCGACCCGCTCGAGGTCCGGGCCAAGGAGAAGGACCTCAACTACGTCAAGCTGGACGGCGAGGTCGGCATCATCGGCAACGGCGCCGGCCTGGTGATGAGCACCCTGGACGTCGTCGCCTACGCCGGCGAGGAGTTCGGCGTGAAGCCGGCCAACTTCCTCGACATCGGCGGCGGCGCCAGCGCCGAGGTGATGGCCAACGGGTTGGAGATCATCTTGTCCGACCCGCAGGTGAAGAGCGTGTTCGTCAACGTGTTCGGCGGGATCACCGCCTGCGACGCGGTGGCCAACGGCATCGTGGCGGCGTTCCAACTGCTCGGCGAGCGGGGCGAGACCCCCAGGCACCCGATCGTCGTCCGGCTCGACGGCAACAACGCGGACGTGGGGCGGCACATTCTGGACGAGGCGGATCTGCCGGGCCTCGAGGACCTGGACACCATGGACGGCGCCGCGCGCCGCGCGGCCGAGCTGGCTGCGGCCGAGATCGCGAAGGGAGCCTGAACGTGGCCATCTTCCTGGACAGCAGCAGCCGGGTGATCGTGCAGGGCATGACCGGCTCCGAGGGACGGAAGCACACCCAGCGCATGATCGGATTCGGCACCAAGATCGTCGGCGGGGTCACCCCCGGCAAGGGCGGTCAGAGCGTGGCGTTCGAGGGCGCCACCGTGCCGGTGTTCGGTTCGGTGGCCGAGGCCGTCGAGGCCACCGGGGCCAACGTCTCGGCGATCTTCGTGCCGGCCAGGTTCACCAAGGTCGCGGTGTACGAGGCGGTCGACGCCAAGATCTCGCTCGCCGTGGTGATCACCGAGGGTGTGCCGGTGCACGACTCGGCCGCCTTCTTCGCCTACGCCCAGAACTCGGGTGTCACCCGGCTGATCGGCCCGAACTGCCCCGGGATCATCTCCCCCGGGCAGTCCAACGTCGGCATCATCCCGCCTGACATCGCCGAGCGCGGTTCGATCGGGCTGGTCAGCAAGTCCGGGACGCTGACCTACCAGATGATGTACGAGCTGCGGGACATCGGCTTCTCGACCGGGGTCGGGATCGGTGGTGACCCGGTCATCGGCACGACCCACATCGACTGCCTGGAGGCCTTCGAGGCCGACCCGGAAACCACGGCGATCGTGATGATCGGCGAGATCGGCGGGGACGCCGAGGAGCGGGCGGCCGACTACATCAAGGCGCACGTGACCAAGCCGGTCGTCGGTTACGTCGCCGGGTTCACCGCGCCGGAGGGCAAGACCATGGGTCACGCCGGTGCCATCGTCTCCGGTTCCTCGGGCACCGCGCAGGCGAAGAAGGAAGCGCTGGAGGCGGCGGGGGTCAAGGTCGGCAGGACGCCGTCCGAGACGGCGCTGCTGATGCGGGAGATCATGACCTCGCTCGGCTGACC
>Ga0209798_10001994_pt1 | contig 12099 bp, 9 predicted proteins | sample DOMMetBare3Fresh_FD_187475 | JGI IMG/M metagenome (GOLD analysis project Ga0209798, IMG submission 187475) | Wetland sediment microbial communities from St. Louis River estuary, USA, under dissolved organic matter induced mercury methylation -... | ecosystem: Environmental > Aquatic > Freshwater...
TCAGCTAAACGAATTTCTCTTTGATTTACCCATCCTGCCTGTCTTTCACCGGTACTTGCCTGCGTTGCCGGATTTGGATAAACTTTTTTATTCCAATACTGTCTTGGAATGCTTGGGAATGCAGGTAACAGACGACCATATACACCATCAGATTGTCCTGAATAAAGTATTGTAGCATCTTTACGTTTATCCCCAGCCGGAAATGCATCTACTAAAGCTTGTGTTGGAGTATTCCAACCCCATCCCAAATCCCATTCCCCAGATCCACGAACGCCCTGGCATATTGCATACCATGAAAATAAATTAGGTGTACCATTTGGTCCAACATAAGCTTGTATTTCCCAAATAGATTCACTGTTGTTTTCACCGGCATCAGTAAATATTTTTGAATAATCACTGGTTAAAGAATAACCCGATGAGATTACTTGTTGATTAAGAGAAAGTGATTGTGCCCACTGTCCTCTGTATAATAAGGCTTTTGCATATAAAGCTTTTGCAGCATTACTTGTTAAGCGTCCGGTATATTTTACAGGCCAGCTGGTTGGAAGTACAGCAATAGCATCTTGTAAATCTTTATCAATTAACGCATAAATTTCAGTTACTGAAGCTTTTGCTTTTTTTGCATCATTTGGATTATAAATTCGGAAATCGATTTTTGGAACCTGGCCATAAGCCCTTACTAAATCAAAATAAGAAAAGGCTCTGAAGAATTTTGCTTCTCCAATATTAATTAATGATGCGGGGTCTGTTAATTTAAGTGAATCGGCTGTTTGCAAAGCAACATTGGCCTGCCCAATTAACACATAATGTTGATCCCAGTAAATGGTAGGAGCCCAATGATCTTTTGCATATTTAAATTCATCAAAGATCACACCCCAATCTGCACCATCTGATGCACTGCTTCCTTTTTCTGAATCATCTGAACGGAAGTTATTCATGGCCATCCACGGAATGCCGCCAAATGCCTGTCCGGCTACATCACCATTTCTGATTGCACCATACAAACCATAGATCTGTCCTTCTAATCCACCTTGGTTCAAATCATCCAGAGTTGCCGTAAGAGGTTTACGGTCTAAGAATTTTTTGCAACCAGAAAAAATCATCAAAACAGGAACTGCCAACAGCATTGCCCATAATAGATTTTTGATTTTATTCATAGCTTTAATTTTTTATGCTTTAAAAGTTTACGTTTATACCTGCAGTAAATATCAACGGAACCGGTCCGTTGCCATTATCAATACCAAAAGATGTTGCTGAACCACCAAACTCAGGTGAGTAACCAGAATTACGTTTGAATGTTTTCAGATTTTGCACGTTGGCAAAAATCCTCAATGATGTTGCATGTATTTTTTTAATCAACTGCGGTTCAAAATCATAGCCAGCCTGGATATTTCTGAAGCGGAAATAACTTCCATCTTCAATTCCATAAGTAGATGGCAACCTGTTGATCACATGATTATCACCAAGAATTGGATCCCAGTTAGATGTTCCTTCACCATTCCAGCGATTTAATTTAAATGCCGGATAATTAAACTTTGTAAAAGGCAATTCAGAACTTCCCCAGAAACGATAAACTTCATTACCATAAACTCCATTCATATCCACACCTACATCAAAACCTTTATACTTTAAGGAAAACGAAAGTCCATAAATAAAATCCGGAGTAGGGTTACCTATCATGGTTCTGTCACTTGCATCAATTTTACCATCACCATTCACATCCTTGTATTTAAAATCGCCGGGGCCATAATCATATCCTACAACTGTTGGTGATGCTAATTTATCTGCATAACTCTGATACAAACCAGTTACAACATAACCATAGAAATATCCTATAGGGTATCCTCCTTCGGTTTGGTTTGGTCTCTCTTCACTTGATGCAAGTTTCTGATCTGCCAAATACAATACTTTGTTTTTAAGTGTTGTAATGTTTCCATTTACAGAAAAAGATAAATCTTTTGAAATTTGCTGAGTCCATCCTGCTGAAAGTTCAATACCATTGTTTCGTACATTACCTACGTTATCTAAACGAGGACGACCAGAACCAGTGCTGATAAGTGCCATTACATCGTTCGTCTTTTTATCATAATAAGCAGCTTCAACATGCAGCCTGTTTTTTAAAGCATAGAATTCAAAACCTGCTTCTTTAGCATTGATTTCTTCCCACTTCAGATTTCTTTGTGGATCATAAGCTAAAGAATAAGCCGGAACAACATTATTTCCAAAAACAGCTGAGTTGCCTGTTTGTAACGCAGGATAGTAAGGATAATCAAATCCAAAAGTATTATCAACACCTAAAATTCCCCAAGAAGCTTTAACTTTTAAAAAGTCAAAAAACTTTTGATTATCCATAAAGCTTTCTCTGGTTACTTCCCATGCAGCACCTACAGAATAAAAATTCTGAGAGCGGTTTAATGGAGATATTTGAGAAGCAGCATCTCTGCGGAAAGAAGCATTTAATATATATTTCCCTTTGTAATTATAAAGCACTCTGAATAAACCGGAAACGGTTGTTCTTTCTGATTGGCCAGAAGAAACTCTTTGTGAAGCCTGATCACCAAATCCATTATTAATATACCAGAAACGTTTATCATTTGGAATTGAATCTCCTGTTGGATTTTGGCGGATGAAACCGAAGAGTCCTCTATAATCGCTCCAATAAGTAGTAAAACCTCCTATTGCAGTAAGACCGTGCTCCCCAAAATTTTTCTTATAAGTAAGAATATAATCTTGTTGAAATTTACTCCATCTTTCATTACTCTGGCTTACTGAAGTTAACCTGTTAAATGGATCAAGAAATGTATTACCGCTTGGTCCAATTGATGGATTATTAATATAGATTCTTGGTGCATAGGTTCTGCCATCCAGGTTTGACATATCACCATAAAAAGTAGCTCTGAAATTCAAACTCTTTAAAAGGTTTACATCAAAATAAAGACTTCCAACCATTCTGTTCTCAGTTCTTATTTCTTTATCCCATTTATTCTCAAGCATGGAAACGGGATTGGTCATTTGACCGCTTTGCAATGCTAACTCTGTATATGCATTTGCAGTTTCAGAAAAAACCGGAGTTATTGGCAACACTCTTCTTGCATCAAAAAGCAATCCATTAGCCTGGCTAAATGGAAGTTTTTGTCTGAATGTATTAAAAGTGAAACCAAGTTTAAACACTTTACTTACTTTAAATTCATCGTTGATCGCTAATAATATTTTTTCTAAACGTTCGTGTTTTACAATACCCTCATCAGTAATATAACCTACGCCCAGGTAAAATTTGTTTTTTTCTGTACTACCAGTAACACTGATGTTATTAGAATTGAATTGGCCGGTTCTTGTCATTTCATCTACCCAATCTGTATTACCTGTCCAGGGTGTATAGTTGAATCGGCTTACGAGTGGAACACCAATATTTGTTTGTTCTTCATCAAATAAGGTTTTAAAATCATTTGCATTAACCATATCAATTTTATCTACTAATTTTTTTATACCAAAACTGGTATTAAAATTCACTATCAATTGACCGGCTTTTGCTTTTTTAGTTGTGATGATAATAGCACCTCTTGCCCCTCTTACTCCAAAGATGGCTAAAGAAGAAGGATCTTTTAAGATTTCCATTGACTCAATGTCATTTGGATTTAAGAAGTCAATATTGTCATTAAAAATACCATCAACTATGTATAATGGTTTTACAGGACCTGTACTTACTGTACCACGTATCCTGATATCTGGTTCTGCACCAGGAGTACCGCTGTTTACAATACTTACACCGGCAACTTTTCCTTGTAAAGATGAAATTGGATTAACGTTTGGCTTATCAGCAATTTCTTTACCTGAAATTTTTACAATAGAACCAGCTAAGTCTCTTTTACTGGCAGTACCGTAACCAATAACTACAACTTCATCCATTTTCCTGGTTGATTGTGTCATTCTTACATTTAATTGTTGTTTTCCATCAACAGAAACTTCAATACTGTTGTAACCAATAGCCGAAAAAATAAGGGTTGCATTTTCAGGAACTGTAATAGCAAAATTTCCGTTACCATCTGTTATGGTTCCGTTTGAAGTGCCTTTTTGTAATACTGAAACAGCTGCAATAGATTCTCCGGTTTCATTTGTTACTTTACCGGTTACTCTGATGTCTTTTTCTTCTGGGTTAGTAGATCGGATGGCAACGAGGTTATTATCCAGTTGGGTATAAGTTAAACTGGTACCGGTAAATAATTGTTGCAAAACATCTTTCAATTCTAAATTTGAAAAATCAACATTTACTTTTTGTTTTAAATCTTTTAACCTGCTGTTAAAAAGGAAACGAAAATCGCCCTGCTTTTGAATAGCGGTTAATACCTGTGCAATTTCAGTTTCGTTTACTTTTAATGTAATGGTTTGTGCATGTACACCTGCAGAGGTTTGAAGTGTACAGAACAAAACAAGTAAAATCGTTAGTTTCATAATCAATAGTGGCTTTTTTATGGCCAAAAGCGCCTTGGCAATCGAAGAACTTTTTTTCATACTTTTATTTTTGGTAGTCTAAATGCGAAACCGCTTTGCTGTTGTTACTAACGGTTTCCTTGTTTAAATCAGTACTACTGGCGGGAAATGTTAGAGCATTTCCCGTTCTTTTAAATAGTATGATCAGGAAGAATTAATGTAATGTTTGTTCATAATCAGTTTAGTTTGTTTTTTATAATCAGTAAATAATTACTTTGTCTGTTTCTATTTTATAATTAAAGTTTGTTGCAATTTTTAATGCTTCTAATGATTGTACAAGAGTTTCATTTTCAAACGAACCTGTTAATCTTATTTCTTCACTATAGCTGTTTCTGAATTCAAAAGTTACATCATACCATCTTCCCAGTCGTTTGGCTAGATCAGCAAAAGGTTCATCTTTAAATTCCAGTTTGTTTTGAATCCAGGCAGTTTCAACAGCATTTGATTCACCATTAAAGTAGGTTAACTTTTTTATTGTAATTACCGGAACAGTCACAGTATTAATCCGCTGCTCTTTAATTGTTTTTTCAATTAAATTTTCATTTACTAAAACCAGTTTCTGATTTGGTTTTAAGAGGTATTTTTCACTGGGTCTGTTTTTAACTCTTATTTCCACACTTCCCCTTACTAGACTTGTTTCAACAGTTTTATCATCGGGATATGCTTTAACATTAAATGCTGTACCTAAAACTTTAACATCAATAGTTGAGGTATGAATAATAAAAGGCCGGGCCGGGTTTTTTACAACATCAAAAAATGCTTCTCCTGTTAAATACACTTCCCTGATTCCCGTTTCATATATTCTTGAATAATCCAGTTTGCTGCCAGCATTTAACCAAACAAGTGTTCCATCAGGTAATTTTAATTGAGTATTAGAACCGTTTTTAGTAACTACTTCATTTTTTGGTACTACCAGATTATTAATGGTTATTGGCTTATCCTCTTTTTTCTTATATAAAAGAACCGATGCAATAACAACTATTCCGGATAAAAGAACTCCAGCAAAAATTTTATTTCTTTGTCTTGTGAAAATGGTAAATGGCCTAATTTCTATTTCTTCTGTTTCAACATTTTTCCCGGGTTCTATTCCTTGTTCTTTCATTCGCTCAAGATGTAAGAGATAGGTTGCTTCGAGGTATTCCTGATCTTTAGGTTCATCTTGTTCCCAAAGTTGAATAATTGCCTGTAACTCATAATAAAATGACGAATCCTCCTTAATGAGTAATTCAAATTCGTTCAGCTCTTCATTTGAAGCTTCACCAGTTAGTTTTCGTGCAAATAAATGCCAGATTTTGTCCCTGCTCATAAGATGTATAGAGGGAAGGAGACAAAAAGCTAAATAATCCCCTAAAAGAAAATTGTATTTTTTTTAACTTTTTTTCCGTGAACCTATTCCTAAGGCGCTGGTAATTTTTTTTAAAGCGATGGCTAACTGATGATCCACCGTTTTTACGGAGATATTAAGGAGACTGGCAATTTCTTTATATTTCATTCGGTCTTCTTTTGCCAGCTTAAAGATTAGTTTAGCCCGATGTGGTAAACTGTTAATAGCTGAATCAATATCTTTCAAGGATTCATTAGAAAGAATTTTTTCTTCGGGGTTTTGATAAAGCGAATCCATTTCAATATTCATGGCATCTATTGAAAGTGTACTCTTTTTATTTACTTGCTTAAGTTTTCGGAGTGAATTGTTTTTAACAGCTACATATATATATAACTGCAAGTCGTCTATTTCATTTAACCTTGCTCTGTCGTTCCATATTTTAATAAATACATCTGAAACAATTTCTTCGGCAGTTTCTTTACTTTGAACAATACCAGTAGAGAAGCGTGTAAGTGAAGTAAATAACTGAATAAACAACTCTTTATAAGCTGCTTCATCTTCATACACTGCAATTCTACGTTGCAAATCGTTAATATTTTTATATGGCGCTTTCTTCTCCAAATACAAGTAAGTTGTTTGTAAAGTACATATAATTCTTTTTAATAATAAAATTGAATTTCAACAAGCGTTTTTGTGAGCTCTTTTTTTCTGAATGTTTATGAAATAAAAAACCCACCTTTTGAAGATGGGTTTTTAAGTTCATTGTGGAGCTGAGCGGATTCGAACCGCTGTCCAAACATATTCTCCAAAAGCTTTCTACATGCTTATTTCATGATTAATTGTCGGCATTTAACAGGACAAGAACAAACCAATTAAACACTTAGCTGAATAGTCTTAATCAACAATCACAGCCTTTTGTTGAAGCAACCTGTTTTGTTTTTGAGTCGGCGGCGGAACTTGGTAACAGATAAACCTGTTCGGCGGCCCTAATGACTACCTAATCACTGATTAAGCAGCCATGGCATACTGTGTATTGCCATTTGAGTTTTGAGTATTCAGATTAAAGTGCTAATTACCCAACGCACTGCATGCTTACACTTCCAAAGATCTACGCTGTCAAAACCAGGCAGCCCCATAATAATTGAGAATTGTAAAATTAGAAATAAAAAATGAGAAAGGACTTGCATCACCTTCTCATTTAACATTATTCATTTTTAATTTTTTATTTTCCTATCTGTTCCAGCCAAACAAATCATTTCCATTGGCATAAATCAACAAACTAAACAGAATAACCATGCCCACTATTTGTGCATATTCCAAAAACTTTTCGTTGGGTTTGCGCCCCGTTATCATTTCAATTAAAGTAAACAAAACATGTCCGCCATCTAAAGCAGGAATAGGCAACAAATTCATAAAGGCAAGTATAATGCTGAATAAACCTGTAATATTCCAAAAGCTTTCCCAATCCCAAACAGAAGGGAAAATAGAACCCATTGATTTAAATCCGCCAATACCTTTATATGCCCCTGTTTCAGGATTAAGTATCAGCCTGAACTGATCGATGTAAAACATTAATTTTTCACCTGTCTTTTTAATGCCAGCTGGAAAAGATTCAAAGAATCCATAACTCTGATGATCTAATGCAACAACTCCCATAGAAGCATATTGCTCAGTCATTAAATAAGGAATTCCTACTCTTCCGTCTTTATCAACTTTGCTGGTTAATTTAATTGTATCAGTACCACGTAATACAGTTAAATCTGAAGTACTTCCGCTTTTCTTTTGTAATAATGGAAACATTTCATCATAGTAAGAAACAGGTGTTCCATCAATTGAAAGAATCTGATCCATTTCTAACAGACCAGCTTGCTTACCATAAAAAGTATCCTTCTTATCGTACTTACCAACTATTGCGGGAATTCGATATGATAATAAACCACGCTTTCTTTTACTTTCAATTAATTTTTCAACCAGATTTACCGGGATTAAAATTTCTTTTTTAACTCCATTGCGTTCAACAAGAATATTATTACCTGTTAAAACTTTTGCATTTAAATCAGAAAGGTAAACAATAGGTTTACCGCTTACCTGAATAATTTTATCCCCGTTTTGCAATCCAATGTCAAGCAATAATTGATCTTGCGCCCATATGCCATTTTTTAAACTACTCATAGGAATACGATCTTCTCCCCATGTAAATAAAATCATTGCATAAATAATAAAAGCAAGCAGGACATTTACGGTTACACCCGCAATCATAATTATTAAACGTTGCCATGCCGGTTTACTTCTGAATTCCCAAGGTTGTGCTGGTAATTTCATGGCTTCTTTATCCATGCTCTCATCAATCATTCCGGCAATTTTTACATACCCGCCTAAGGGCAACCATCCAACACCATATTCTGTTTCCCCAACTTGTTTTTTAAATACAGAGAACCAGGGATCAAAAAATAAATAAAATTTTTCTACACGGCATTTAAACCACTTTGCAGTAATGTAATGACCAAACTCATGAAAAATAACAAGGATGGAAAGCGACAATAATAATTGTGCTGCCTTAATTCCAAACTCTGCCAGATTAATTGCTAATAACATAAATAAAATATTCTTTGTTTTCAGTTTAACGGATTGCAAATATCAATTAAAAAATAAGAAGTGGGTTCAGAATTTTTTTGTAAAATTTACAGATGCACCATAGAAGCTGCATAATTTCTTGCTTCTGCATCACTTTCAAGGTATTCATCGAGTGTTGGCTTTTCAATAAACGGTACATGATTCATTGTTTTTTCAATTAAATCAGTCATATCTAAAAATCCAATCCGATTGCGAAGGAATCCCCAAACAGCAATCTCGTTAGCTGCATTCATTACACAAGGTAAATTTCCACCTTTATTTAAAGCATCAATAGCAATTGCTAAATTTCTGAATGTTTTAAGATCGGGCTCCTCAAATGATAAAGTATTTACTTTTTTAAAATCATAGCGTGGAAAATTATTATGAATCCGTTGAGGAAAAGCCATCGCATATTGAATAGGCAACTTCATATCAGGTAAACCCATTTGAGCTTTAATACTTCCATCTTCAAATTGAACCATGCTGTGAATAATACTTTGCGGATGTATAACAACCTGAACCTGCTCTGGTTTTAAATTAAAAAGCCATTTGGCTTCAATCATTTCAAGCCCTTTGTTCATAAGTGTTGCGGAATCAATGGTAATTTTTGCACCCATACTCCAATTAGGATGTTGCAATGCATGATCCCGTTTTACATTGAGTAAAAAATTCGGCTTTTTCCCTCTGAAAGGCCCACCACTAGCAGTTAGAATAATTTTTTCGATTCTGTTTTTTGCTTCCCCAACAAGACATTGAAATATTGCAGAATGTTCACTATCAACTGGAATAATTGGCACTCTGTTTTCCACTGCCTTTTGCATAATTATATCGCCTGCTACAACCAATGTTTCTTTATTTGCAAGTGCAATTGCTTTTTTATTTTTTATTGCCCGCAGTGTTGGTTTTAATCCTGCAAATCCTACTATTCCGGCAAGCATCATATCATAGGTTTCAAAATCGGCCACTTCTTCCAGTGACTGTTCACCTGTAAATACTTTTATAAGTGTTGATGATAAAGCTTGTTTTACTTTCTCATATTTCTTTTCATCAACTATTACTACTGCATTTGGTTTAAACTCAAGAGCTTGCTGTATCAGTAATTCATCATTTGTATGTGCAGTAAGGATTTCTACTTCAAATAAATCCGGATTTGCTCTAATTACATCAAGTGCTTGTGTTCCTATGCTTCCAGTGGAACCAAATATGGCAATACGTTTCAGGTTCATAATAAAATTTAGTAGAAAAAGCTAAAGCTAATTATTAATTACATACGGTTGCAATTCATCAGCCAGTTTTCTGTCGTTGCTGAGTCTTGGTACTTTATTCTGACCGCCCAATTTGCCTACACTTTTCATATAATCAATAAATCCGTTTTTACGGATAGGAGTAATTTTTAACTCGTTAAGAATGTTCCCCTTTATAAGATCATCGTAATAAATATTTTTTGCCCGAAGTTTTTCATCAACCTTTTTAGAAAAAACTTCCATATCAGCAGGCATATTTTCAAATTCAATAAACCATTCATGATAACTCTTCTCATGATTTTGTTGAATTTGAGGAGCTACTGTAAACTCAACAATTTTTACATTTTCATCAACAGATACGTTCATTAGACTAGATTCTACTTCTTCACCTATCACATGCTCTCCAAAAGCAGAAATAAAATGCTTGATGCGCCCGGTTACAACTAACCGGTAAGGATTTGTAGAAACAAATTTGACCGTATCGCCAATATTATAACCCCATAAACCTGCATTACTATTTACAATAAGAGCATAATTTTCTCCCAATTTCACATCTTTCAAATTCAGTCTTGTTGGGTTTTCATTAAAAATTTCATTTGCAGGAATAAATTCATAGAAAATACCGGAGTTGGTATTTAATAACAGGCCTTCTTCTTTTTGACTATCCTGGAAAGCAAAAAAACCTTCACTGGCCGGGAAAAGTTCAATTGTATCTACACTTCTTCCAATGCTTTCAAACAATTTAGTTTTATAAGGTTGAAAATTTACACCACCTTGTACCATTACACTAAACTGAGGAAAAAGATCACCTACTTTTTTACCACTCTTTTCAATTAAGCGGTCAAAATACATTTGCATCCAAGGTGGAATACCACTGATTAGGGTCATATCCTGAGCTAGTGTTTCATCTACAATTTTATCCAGTTTCGTTTCCCAGTCTTCTATACAATTGGTTTCATAAGAAGGCAATTGATTCTTTCTTAAATAGCCCGGAACATGATGATTCACAATTCCACTTAAACGGCCTGTGGGAATTCCGGCAACTCTTTCTAATTCAGGTGAACCAGAAAGAAATATCATTTTACCATCGGTAAATTTGTTATTGCCGGTTTCTGCTATATAACATAACAAAGCATTGCGTGCTGTATTGATGTGATTTGAGATTGAATCCTTTGTAATGGGGATGTATTTTACTCCACTGGTAGTACCGCTTGTTTTAGCAAAATAGATAGGGAGACCTTTCCAAAGCACATTATGCTTGCCTTCTTTTATTTTTTCTATATAAGGTTTAAACTGTTCATAATCCCTGATAGCAACAGATTGTGCAAATTCTGCATACGTTTTTACGTTTTCCAGATGATGATCACGGCCAAATTCTGTTTTTGAACCCTGTTTGATGAGATTTTTTAAAATTTCATCCTGGTTTTGAATAGCCGAAGCCATGTCTTTTTTGATCTCCCGGTAAATGTATCCTGCAAAAGGCTTAGCCAGAAATGACTTGATTTTCATTAAATATGGTTGAATAGAGAAGCAAATTTAGCTTTACGCACTTAAACAGAACCGTTAAAAAAAGAGGTAAATTTTTTGGTTTAAATATTACTTTAAAAAGGAAAATATCCCTACCTTTGCACCCCTAATATTGGAAAGTTATGTTTGCAGTAGTTAAAATAGCCGGTCAGCAATTTAAGGTATCAGAAGGACAAAGTTTGTATGTTCCCCACATTGAAGGAAATGCAGGTGATGAAGTTGAGTTCGCTGATGTTTTATTAGTTGATGTTGATGGAAAGATCAACATCGGAACCGATGTAAAGAAAAAAGTAAAAGCTGAGATCCTTGCTGAAAAGAAAGGAAAAACAGTAATTGCCTTTAAAATGAAACGTCGTAAAGGATTTCGTAAAAAGAAAGGACATCGCACTTTATATACTCAGATTAAAGTAACAGCAATCGCATAAAAAAGTTGAATTCAACTTTAATAGTTGAGATTCTTAAATTTCAAATTTTCATACAATGGCACACAAAAAAGGTGAAGGTAGTGTAAAGAATGGTCGTGATTCACAAAGCAAACGTCTTGGTGTAAAGATCTATGGAGGTCAACCAGCAACTGCCGGAAATATAATTATTCGTCAGCGTGGAACTGTTTATCATCCTGGTAAAAACGTTGGTGTAGGTAAAGATTTTACCATCTTTGCACTTACTGATGGTGTTGTTGAATTTAAAAAAGGAAAAGACGATAAGACTTTTGTTTCTATAGCCCCTATTTCGGCCTGAGTTTAAAAAATTTTTTTTATTAGAATTTTTTTTTACTTTTACTCCGTTAAGGTTTTTTTACTAACTATTAAATTCTAAAAAAAATGGCTACAAAGAAAAAAGCTGCTAAAAAAGCTGCTCCAAAAAAGAAAGCTGCTAAAAAAGCTGCTCCAAAGAAAAAAG
>Ga0209798_10001995_pt1 | contig 12093 bp, 11 predicted proteins | sample DOMMetBare3Fresh_FD_187475 | JGI IMG/M metagenome (GOLD analysis project Ga0209798, IMG submission 187475) | Wetland sediment microbial communities from St. Louis River estuary, USA, under dissolved organic matter induced mercury methylation -... | ecosystem: Environmental > Aquatic >...
CCGCCCGAGCCATCAACGACCCAACTCGCTCCCGCCTCGTCGCCGACATAAACAGTCAGCCTCTTCTCGGCTGCCGGCACCGCCGCCGCGGTGATCCTGCTGTTCCAAAGAACTTCGCCAGTCCGCCGGAAGACCAGCGACCCCTGTCCCGGTTTCTCACTGCTCACGTGCAGCGACAGGTGAAGCTTGCCTTCAGGCGTAGCTGCGCCATAGGCATCAAGAATCGCAAAGGTGCGGCCCTGGCCATCATCGGGCTGATAGCGGCGTTCAATCTCGGTAAGGGCCTGCGCCACGGTCGGGACTGGGGAACCGAAGTCCAGTTCAGCGGTTACCATCACCGCCTTGTTGGCCTCCATCGTCAACGGAGTTCCGGGCGCCGCGGTCCCGGCTGGCGGCACCTCGGATGTTGGCGTTTTGATTGTTTGACTCGCGGTAGGAACTGCGCCGTTGGAGTTGTCGCTGCCACGCTGTTTCAGAAAAAATATTCCCCCAATGAAAGCCAGCAGGAGAAGCCCAATCAGCGGCAGGGCCCAGGGAGACTGTTGGTTGCTCAAGGGCCGGCCTTGCCTGGGCTGTGCACCTTGTTTCTTCTTGTCCATTGAGTATCTGATTATGGCGAGCGCCGGCGGCCGAACACAGACCAATACGAATCGTTTACAACTGTCTCAGGATGGGCTCTGGCGCGCCGCTGCTCGAGCTCGGGCTAGACCGGGCGAACCACGACGGGCTCGCCTTCAGGCAGCCGGGTGGATCGTTCGCGCGCGATATCGAGAGGATCCAGCGGTGGCGGCGGATTGGCCACCAGAACTTCAAGCGCAGCATCAATCACTTCGTTGATGCGCGACACGAACACAAGTTCCAGATCTTTGCGCACCTCGTCGGGGATTTGTTCCGCGTCGCCTTCATTTCGCGCAGGCAGAATAATGCGGCGAATACCGGCGCGATAGGCTGATAACACTTTCTCTTTGATTCCACCAACGGGAAACACCAGGCCCGAGAGGGTGATTTCGCCCGTCATCGAAGTGTCAGGTCGTACCCGCCGGCCTGTGTAGAGTGAGGCCAGCGCGGAGGTAATGGTCACTCCGGCACTGGGACCGTCCTTCGGTATGGCGCCGGCCGGGACGTGCAGATGCACGCCATAGTCTTTGAACATGGCCGGGCTGATACCGAAATCGGCCGCGTGCGACCAGAGGTAGGATTGAGCTGCCCTGGCCGACTCCTGCATTACTTCGCCCAATTGCCCGGTGATGGTCAGACCTCGCCCGCCCGGCAGCAGGATCGCCTCAATGAAGAGTACTTCACCACCCAACTCGGTCCAGGCCATACCCGTAGCTACACCGGCCGGCAGTTCTTTGCGGGCCTGTTCCGGATAAAACTTTGGAGCACCCAGATAATCGTGTACCTCATTGCCATCGACTGTAACCGCTTCGGCTTTGCCTTGCGCAATCTGCAGCGCCACCTTGCGCGCCAGGCTGCCAACGGTACGCTCGAGTTGGCGCACCCCGGCTTCGCGTGTGTAACGGGTGGCAATCAATTCCAGCGCGGCCGGAGTAATGGTCAACTGGGCCGGCGTTAGCCCGTTTTCCGTCGTCTGGCGCGGTACCAGGTAGCGTATGGCGATTTGCAGTTTTTCCTGATCGGTGTAGCCGACCAGACGAATCACTTCCATCCGATCGCGCAAAGGCAAAGGGATGGGCCCAAGCTGGTTAGCTGTGGCGATGAAAAAAACTTTCGAAAGATCGAAAGGCAGATCCAGGTAATGATCGCGAAACGAATTGTTCTGCTGGGGATCGAGAATCTCCAGCAGGGCGGAAGCCGGATCGCCGCGATAGTCGGCCCCGAGCTTGTCGATTTCATCAAGCATCATGACCGGGTTGTTCACGCCCGCGCGCCGAATTCCCTGAACGATGCGGCCGGGCATAGCGCCGATGTAGGTGCGGCGATGACCCCGCAATTCGGCTTCATCGCGAACACCGCCCAGCGACATCCGCTCAAAAGTCCGTCCCAGCGAGCGCGCTATCGAACGTCCCAGGGAGGTCTTGCCTACGCCGGGTGGTCCCACAAAACACAAGATGGGACTCTTGGTATCGGGGCGCAGTTTGATCACCGCGAGGAATTCCAAAATTCTTTCCTTAACATCCTCGAGGCCATAGTGATCTTCGTCAAGAATTCTGCGCGCCTCGTCGAGATCCAGTTTGTCCACGGACGACTTTTTCCATGGCAGCTCCAGGACAAAGTCTAGATAGGTGCGAATGACGTGATAATCAGGCGCGGCCGAGGGCAGTTTTTCGAGACGCTTGAGTTCGCGTTCAGCCTCGGTGCGAACCTCGTCGGGTAGATCTGCTTTCGCCAGGCGCTCGCGCAGCAATTGCGCTTCAGCCTGTTCGCCGCCTTCATCGTCGCCCAGCTCTTTCTGAATCGCCTTCAGTTGCTGGCGCAGCACATAGTCACGCTGCGCTTTGTCCATTTCTGACTGCGCCTCGGAAGCGATCTTTGAACGCAACTGGAGTATTTCCAGCTCCCGGGCGAGGTAGGTGTGCGCCAGTCGCAACAGTTCATCGGCGGTGTTGGCCTCGAGCATTTTCTGCTCCTGCTCGACACCCAAATTCAGAATCGAGCCCAGGAAGTAAGCGAGGCGGACGGGTTCAACCGGACCCATCATGATGCCACGCACTTCCGGCGGGACGCCTGGCAATAATGCCAGCGCCTGCTGAATCATCGACTGCACATTGCGCTTGGCGGCTTCCACTTCCTCGCCGTCGATGACTACGACTTCCGGGAGGATTCTGACCACGGCGCGCAGGTAAGGATCTTCGTGTTTCCAGCCGAGAATGCGCACACGTTCCGTGCCCTGCGCAATGATATGCATGGAGTCTTCAACACGCTCCATGCGTTTCACCATTACCAGCGTGCCCACTTCGTAAAGATCGGCGGAGTTTGCATCGCCGGCGTTGGTGGAATCGGCCCGCACAGTGACACAGCCGAGCAGTTTCTCTGGAGTGGCGAGAGCCGCTTCAACGGCTGCCACCGAACGCGGACGCCCCACCGCGAGCGGCACCACCGTCTCCGGGAAAAGGGTCGTATTTTGCAGCGGAAGTACCGCCACTTCGAAAGGCTCGCCCTGCTTTACCTCCTGCTTTTCCATTTCGACCGGAGGCGACGGCGCCTCGGACGTCCCGGACTCGGGCGGTACCTCCGCAGATGCTGGTTCAATATTTTCTTTGTCGGTCATCAATTCAACCCGATGTCTGCGCTCCTGCTACTCGCAGCGCAGCTTAATAATCAGCAACCCATCGTTGTAATCCTGTGCCAGCTTGGCGCCGTTAATGGAGCAGGGAAACTGAATCGACTTTTCAAAGCGGCTATAAGTGATTTCCATCTGATGATAGATGTAGCCTTCTTCATAAAAGGTGTCACGCCGGCAGCCGCGCACCCTCAGGTTTGACTCGACGACCTCAATCTCCAGTTCATCAGGACAAACCCCCGCGAGATCCAACTTGACGATCCAGCCGTCCTTGGTGCGATAGACATCAGCAGCAGGATTCCACAGTCGCCCGGAGGGGCGCACCTGCCGGTCCATTGGCAACATGGCGTAGCGACGTTTGGGATCAGGCATAGCAGAGAGGATAGGAAAAAATGAGGGATCGTGCAAAGGAAGAGAAAAAGAAATTTACTGCCAAATTCTATAATCAGCGGCAGCCCAAAATAAATTGGCCACCGATCCGTGTTACATCGACCCCAGGTCGTCTGTTAGGCGGCTCGGTGGCCAGGTCAGTTTGTGACTATCGCTGAGTTTGGATCACGGCTACGAGTTGCACCCGGGCGGTGATATCCAGCGACCCGATTTCAATTGGCGTGGTTGCCTTCATCATCCGTACTCCGGCAACATCGCCTTCCAGTGGCCGGGGCCGGGAAAAACCTTCCTCCTGGACTTCAACTACGCCCACAACCTTCCCGCCCAGGGCGGCGGCAATCACCTGCGCCTTACTGCCGGCATTGCGCGTTGCGTCTGCCAGCGCCTGCTCCCGCGCCATCCGATCCTTGCGCAGCGTGAACGAAACGCTGTCAACATCGTTGGCGCCCCACTGCACTGCGTCGTCGATTACCGAGCCCACTTTTGTCAAGTCCCCCATGGCTACGGTTACTGTATTGCGCGCCTCGTAGCCGGTGATAGTTGGTGGCTGATTTTCTTTGAAGACGCGTTGTGGTTGAACACTGTAACCGCTGGTTTTGATTTCGGCCCCGGCGCCCGCCGCTGCTTTCAAGGCGCGCACCACGGCGTCGGTGCGATTCGCGTTTTCCTGCTGGGCCTCGATCGCCTTCTTACCCTGCGTCACGACCGAGATCATGAGCACTGCCGTATCCGGCTGGGCCTGAACGATGGCCTCGCCGGTAACTAACACGCGAGTCAGGCCGCGGCTTATGTCGCCGGGAGTGCCTGGCCCGCTTTGCTCGAAAGGGCGCATAACGCGGGCTTCGAAGGGCGTGCCTTCCATGTATATGGTCACGGCGCCGGTTTTTACTTCGCCGGTCACTTCAACTTCAGCGCCCTCAACAAACCATCGCTCCGCAGAAAACTTCTTCGCATTCAAGATCAAATATTTCTGATTTTCAGTAATAACGACCCAGCCACCCGGCTCAACGGTTCGTTTGAGGTGACCGCGAATGGTTACCTCGCTGGCCAGGGCCTGGGTTGCCAATAACAGGCATAGCGCGAACGCGCCTGCCAAACCTAATACTCTCTTAGTCATCCTGTATTCCCCCATTGCTAATATGATGCGGCCAGCTCGCGCAGCTGCGAATGGCGCAGCAAGCCTCCAACATATTTAAGAACGCAGTGGAAACCAAAACTTGCTGGTTCGCTGTCGCCTTGCGGTTTTTGCTACGATTCCGGAGATGCAGCAACACAATCTTAAGCCTGAGGACGCCGGAAGGCCAAAACCCGGCAAACTGATCGTCGTTGGGCGTGGCGAAGATGTGCCTCCGGGTCATTCTGCGACGGTGGAACTTCCGGGCGGTGCGGAAGTGGCCCTGCACAATGTTGCTGGAGAATTCTATGCGACGGAAAATTTCTGTCCGCACCGCGGCGCGCCCCTGGCAGAAGGCTTTCTTTGCGGGCATGTGATCGAGTGTGGCTTGCACGGCTGGCAGTTCGATGTGCGGGATGGAAAGTGTTTGACGGTTGACGAGCCTATCAAGACCTATCGCGTGGTGTTGGAAGAGGGCTTAGTAAAGATTGAGGAGCCTTGCCCGAAAAGCCAGCGTTCAGCAGATGGCTGAAAAACCTCGATTCTCCGTTGACAGCCGTCCGTTTCACGGAATTCGTCGAGCACTGCGTGTCGTTCGTCCTCGGTCATCCCTACGAATGTTCCTGGCTCGAGGTGTCCCAAACAGATGTATTTCATTCATTCCTCCGTGGTTCGCGTGACTTCGGAGAGCCGTGCTCACCTTTCGGTTAGCCTTGCCCGGAAAAGTTAGCGTTGCCGGAAAAGTTAGCCTTCCGGAGAAGTTAGCCTTCCGGAGAAGTTAGCCTTGCCGGAAAGGTGCTGTCTCTTTCTCCGCGATACCGAACAACTGAAATTTGTCCGCGTTAGCGGACAATTGAAAGTAGCCCAGCAGTTCACTGCTGGGTGGGAGGTCCAACCTGAGTCCCAGTCCGTGAAACGGACGGCTGACAAACAATGGGGAGCCAGACGTTTTCAGCCGTCCGCTCACGGACTTCTCCGTATCAAGGGCATCGGTTCGCAGCGATGAATCGCCGGGCTATTTTCAACCGTCCGCTCACGGACTGAGACTCAGGTTGGCCTCCCCCCAGCAAAGCGCTGGGCCACTTTCCAATTGTTCGCTAACGCTGACAAAGAGACAGCACTTTTCGGGCAAGGCTGGATTGAGGTTTGAGTCTGCTTTTAGATCCGGCTACGAACCCCGCGCCCGTTTAGTGTGAGAGATGGGAGTTTGTTTTTCCCGGTCAGCTTAGCCGTCGTTTCCAATCGCTTCCACCGGGCAACAAAGCACGGCCTCTTCACATAGCAAACGCTCATCTTCGTTCACCGGCTGTTTGTAGACAAAGGAATAACTATTTTCATCGGAGCGCTTGAAGTTGTCGGGTGCAGTATCCCGGCAAACGTCACAATCGATACACGATGAATCGACGTAGTAGGGACCGGGCTGCACATTCTCTTTTACTTTATCGTTTCTGTCGGGCACGGCGGCAGATTGTAGCGCAGCAGGAGGGGGAAAGGAAAAAGGATGAAGGATGAAGGATGAAGGATGAAGGGGGACGCGGAGAGGGGGACGCGGAGAGGGGGACGCGGAGAGGGGGACGCGGAGAGGGGGATCCGGAGAAGGGAGATGCGGAGAGGAGGGTCAGTCTGAAGATTCGGGTCAGAGAGTTTCGTGATATACAATTGGTCGGCACTCATGCCAGTCGCTAAAACAAAATCGCGCCGGCGCCCGGTTCGCCAGCCGGCAAGTTGAGGTTAGAAACCAATGTCCAAGAACGCCACGGAAGTAAAACAAAACAATGCTCCCACGCGCACGGAAACGGATTCAATGGGTCCGGTGGAGGTGCAGCGGGACAAGTATTGGGGCGCGCAGACTGAGCGCAGCCTGCTCCACTTCAATATTGGCGACGACAAGATGCCGCGGGCAATGATCCGCGCGCTGGGGATTCTTAAAAAGGCATCGGCCCAGGTAAACGCCGACCTGGGTAAGTTACCGCCGGACAAGTTGAAGCTTATCGACCAGGCCGCCGACGAAGTGATCGCCGGTCGGCTTGACGAACATTTTCCGCTGCGCGTCTGGCAAACAGGTAGCGGTACGCAAACAAATATGAACGCCAATGAAGTGATTTCAAACCGCGCAATAGAGATTGCGGGCGGCGTAATGGGTTCGAAAAAACCGATTCATCCCAACGACGACGTCAACATGTCGCAGTCGTCGAACGACACCTTTCCGACGGCCATGTACATAGCCGCAGCGGAAGAGTTGAATAAACTCATTCCCGCCATTCAGGAAGTTCATGATGCCATCGACGCCAAGGCCAAAGAATTTGCCGACGTGGTAAAGATAGGCCGCACTCACCTGCAGGATGCCACACCTCTGACGGTAGGCCAGGAGATGTCCGGCTGGGCCAGTTTGCTCGAACGCGATATTGAACGCCTGAAGCTGGCCAACCCTGGACTGCTCGAGTTGGCCATCGGCGGCACGGCCGTCGGCACCGGGCTTAATTCTCATCCGGAATTTGGCGACCGGGCCGCGAAAAAGATTGCTGAGCTGACGGGGTTGGCGTTCCGCGCTCACCCCAACAAGTTTGCGGCGCTGTCGGCCCACGATGAAATCGTTTTCGCGAGTGGTGCGCTTAAGACGCTGGCCGGCTCGCTAATGAAAATCGCCAACGACATCCGCTGGCTCGCTTCCGGACCACGCTGCGGCCTGGGTGAATTGAATCTGCCGGAAAACGAGCCTGGTTCCTCGATCATGCCGGGAAAGGTGAATCCGACCCAGAGCGAAGCGGTCACCATGGTCGCGGTGCAGGTATTCGGTAACGACGCCGCGATCACGTTTGCGGGTTCGCAGGGGAACTTTGAGCTGAATGTGTTCAAGCCGGTAATGATTCACAATCTGCTCCATTCGATGCGACTGCTGCATGACGCCGCTCACGGCTTTGTCGCGTATTGCGTGAAAGGTATCGAGTTGAATCGCGAGCAGATTGAGAAGGACGTCAGGGATTCGCTCATGCTGGTCACTGCCCTGAATCCCTATATTGGTTACGACAAGGCCGCCCAGGTGGCAAAGCATGCGCACAAGAAGAATACCAGTTTGCGCGAGGCGGCACTTGAACTTGGCTTCCTGACAGGCGAAGAGTTTGATCGCTATGTCAAACCGGAAGAAATGACGCACCCGTAGGAAGGATGAAGGATGAAGGATGAAGGATGAAGTGCGGCCGCCGGGCGCAGCTCGTGGCGCCGCGTCCCCCCACATCGCCGCGTCTCCGCGTCCCCGTTTCTGGCGGAACGGCCGGGTTGCCCTTGAAAACTTTGCGCCAGATCAGTAGAGTCAGGTCGTCCTGAATATCACTCGACAAAAGCGACCTCTAATGCCTTCGGATACCCAGTTTAAATTGAGGTCGGGTATTTCATCCCCCAACAGACCTGACGCTGCAGACCCCGCTTCGACTGCCGAGTCGCGGCGCGCGCTGATCCTTGTCGTCGAGCGCAATCCGGCCATCCAGCGGCTCGAACGCTTTCTGCTCGAGCAGGCAGGGTTTAGCGTGGAATTTTCCAGTGACGGTGAGGCGGCACTGACCCGCGCCCGCGAGTTGCAACCCCAAATTGTGGTCACTGAGATTCTGGTTCCCCGGCGCGATGGCCTAAGTCTGTGCCGGGCGCTGAAATCTGATCCGGCGACCCGATCGATTGTCGTGCTTATATTCAGTCACTTGCAGGCTGAAGACCGCGCGCTCGAGGCCGGCGCCGACGTTTTTCTCGTCAAACCTATAGATGAAACTCACTTGATTGAAACGGTGGCCAGGTTACTGGAAAAGAGTCGCGATGCAGCAGGAGGATAGTCTTGACAATTGAACGTGTGGGCACCGGCAGTCGAGAGTTGGACCAGGTCCTGGAGGGTGGCTTTCTGGCCAATACCATAAACGTCGTGATGGGCCTGCCCGGCAGCGGCAAGACCATCCTGATGGAGCAATTGGTCTTCGCTAACGCCACAGCGGACACGCGGGCGCTGTATCTGACTACGCTTTCGGAGCCACTTGAAAAGGTCATCAGTCATGGTCAGAGCTACACCTTTTTTGATGTAGCCAAAGTCGGCGAATCAATCTTCTATGAAGACCTGGGTTTGCTGGTAAGAGAGCGGGGTATTGCCGCGCTGGCGGATATCGTTACCGAATTGCTGGTTGCCCGAAAACCCAAACTCCTGGTTATCGATTCTTTCAAAGCCCTGACCGAATTGATCGCCGATCCAGCGCAGCGACGCACGATCCTCTTCGATTTGGCGAGTGTGCTGTCAACCTACCGGTGTACATCCTTTCTGGTAGGTGAGTACGCCGGGGAGATGATGACGGACCTGCCGGAGTTCGCTATTGCCGATGGAATCCTATTGCTTGTAAAGCAGGCGTCGGGAGTTCGCGAACAGCGCTTCCTGAAAGTGGAGAAGCTCCGCGGCTCCGGATCGATCCAGGGGATGCATGCCTTCGACATTTCCGCAGAGGGGATTCAGACTTACCCACGCTTACTGACGCCCACCAACATACCTGCTTATGACGTCACCCCGGAACGTGTGAATACGGGAATTGCGGGGCTGGATGAAATGATCGAGGACGGATTTTGGCGCGGCAGCACAACCCTGGTCGCGGGCCCTTCAGGTTCCGGTAAGACCATGATCGGCCTGCATTTTATTCGCGAAGGCGTGATCAACGACGAGCCGGGTGTTTACGTTGGTTTTCAGGAAAATCCGGTCCAGCTGACGCGCATTATGCGCAATTTTGACTGGCATCCTGAATCGCTGCTCCGCAGCGAGAACTTTGAATTCATGTACCGGTCACCGGTGGAAATGCAATTGGACAGCGTGGCCACACAGCTGTTTGCCCGGGTCGTAGCCGGACGCGTCAAGCGGGTAGTCATTGACGCGCTCGGGGATTTGAAAAAGAGCAGCGCCGATGCGCAGCGGTTTTCGGATTTCATGTACGCGCTGACGCAGTGGTTTGCGGTGCAAAATGTCACTTGCCTGATGCTGTACGAGCTGCATCATTTGTTTGAGTCGCCACAGATAAGCGATGAAGAAATCTCCAACATGAGTGACAACATTGTGCTCCTGCGCTTTACGCGCGAGGCGAAGATGAGGCGGATGGTCCGGATCATCAAAACGCGCGGCAGCGGACACGATAACCGGGAAAGTGTGCTGGAGATTTCGAACCAGGGTGTTGCCATCAGGCAGCAAAATTAGCGGTGCGAAAAGGTCAAGTAAGTTTTCGGACATTATGAGCGATGAGCAATCCCGCGTAACTAATTCCTTTGATCGCCTGGCGGCCATCAACCGGGCGATTACCACCTCTCTTAATTTCGACGAAGTCCTCCGTCTGATTGTCGTCAATGCGGCCGAATTGTTTGCGGCTGAAACCAGCCTGCTTTTGCTCGGCGAAAGCAGCGGCACGCTGCAGGTAAAGGCAGTCCATGGTGTGGGCAGCGAAAAACTTCGCGATTTTTCAGGGCGCATGGAAGAGGCCATAGTCAAGGACCTGGTGCGCTGCCTGGATCTTGCTTCCGGTAAACAACTGGCAACCTGTCCCGTAATCATCAACGGCTCGCTCAATGGATTCCTGGCCCTCGTGCGCGCTACTCCCCTCAGTAAGGACGAACAGTGGCAAATGTCGGCACTTGCCGATCAAGCCGCCATTGCCCTGAACAATGCGCGCTTCCATGAAGTTGTCACCACCAAAGCCTGGCGCGAGCGCGATGAGTCTCTGGCCGCGCTGCGCGAGTCAAATTTGAGGATCGGTCAAATCCTCAGCAGTATTACAGAGTTGTTCTTTCAACTGGATCCCGAGTGGCGGTTTGTTGATGTCAATCAACGCTTCCAGGAAGTGTTTAGCAGGTCTCGTGACGAACTGATCGGTAAGGTTCTTTGGGATGTTTTTCCCCAAGCCACGGAAACAGCGATAGCTGAACGGTTCCGCGAGGCGGTGCAGGCCGGCTCGCCGGTCCATTTCGAGGTGGCATTAAGAAGCCCGGCGGGCGTTTGGTTTGAAGCCCATGCCTACCCCTCTGGCGATGGGTTGACGGTATATCTTCGGGATATCACCGATCGCAAAGAGGCAGAAGTTACCAATAGCCTGCTGGCCGCTATCGTTGAATCATCTGAGGACGCCATCATCAGCACGGATCTTAACGGCGTCATTAAAACCTGGAACCGGGGCGCCGAACGCATTTTTGGCTACACCGCCGAGGAAGTATTGGGCAAGTCGGTGACTGTCCTCGTTCCCCCCGATCGCTTCGATGACGAACCCGCCATTTTGGCGCAAATCAGACAAGGACGACCCGTAGATCACTATGAGTCAGTCAGACGGCGCAAAGACGGCACCTTGATCGATATCTCACTGACAACCTCAATAATCAGGGATGACCGCGGGAACATTATTGGCGCCTCGAAAATTGCCCGCGAGATTACCGAACGCAAACTGCGCGAGGAAGAGATTCGTTTCCAGGCGCGCCTGTTGGCCGCGGTCGAGCAAGCAGTTATTGCCACGGATTTAGACGGAGTTGTCATTTATTGGAACAGCTTCGCGGAGACTCTCTACGGCTGGACCGCGGCAGAGGCGCTGGGGAGAAACATTCTTGAACTCACGCCCGCTGATCAGGTCGTGGATCAAGCGACCGAAGTGATGGAAAGACTGAGGCAGGGGGAAAGCTGGTCGGGCGAATTTTCATTGCGGCGCAAGGATGGAACAGTCTTCCCCGCTTCGGTTTCCGATTGGCCGATTGTTGATTCACAGGGGCAATTGGTGGGGATAGTGGGTGTCTCGGTCGATATCACAGAACGAAAACAGGCCGAGGAGGAACGCGCGCGCCTGCTCAAAGCCGAACGCGACGCGCGCGCGGAAGCCGAAAGAGCGAATGCGCTCAAGGATGAATTTCTGGCCACGCTATCGCATGAACTGCGCAACCCCTTGAATGTGATTCTCGGCTACAGCGAGATTCTTTTGCGTCACGAGTTGGTCGAGGAGTCGACGGCCCTGAAGAATGCAATGACCATTATCAGGCGAAATGCCCTGGCCCAAGCTCAACTGGTCAGCGATCTGCTGGACCTTTCGCGCCTCCGCATGGGTAAGCTATCGCTGAGCCGCGAGATGGTGACTCTGCAATCCGTCGTAAAGAACGCAGTTGAAACCGTGGTCGTTGATGCCCGGCTCAAAAACATCGACGTCGTAGTTCAGACTTCGGACGAACCGTTCCCGGCCCTGGTGGATCCGTTACGTTTGGAACAAGTGGTCTGGAACCTGCTCAACAACGCCATCAAGTTTACCGAGCCGGGTGGGAAAGTGATGGTAGGGTTAGCGGCCGAGGACGGCGCCGCAGTCCTGAC